>Ga0114931_10001535_pt1 | contig 29473 bp, 30 predicted proteins | sample 2SBtaG_FD_89579 | JGI IMG/M metagenome (GOLD analysis project Ga0114931, IMG submission 89579) | Deep subsurface microbial communities from Kolumbo volcano to uncover new lineages of life (NeLLi) - 2SBTROV14_V59a metaG | ecosystem: Environmental > Aquatic > Marine > Volcanic | place: Kolumbo... | reverse complement strand
TCCGTAATTTTAGTAACCACACCAGCGCCCACAGTTCTTCCGCCTTCCCTGATTGCGAATCGCAGCTGCTCTTCCATCGCCACAGGCGCTATAAGCTCTACATCCATGTTTATATTATCCCCGGGCATTACCATCTCCACTCCCTCCGGCAGCACTATCGACCCCGTTACGTCCGTCGTCCTCAAGTAAAACTGCGGACGGTATCCAGGGAAAAACGGCGTATGCCTCCCCCCCTCTTCTTTCTTAAGCACATAGACCTCCGCCTTAAACTTCTTGTGAGGCGTTATGCTCCCGGGTTTGGCCAGCACCTGCCCCCTCTCCACATCGTCCTTCCCTGTCCCCCTTAACAGAACCCCTACGTTATCCCCGGCTATGGCGTCGTCCAGTATCTTCCTGAACATCTCAAGGCTCGTGGCAACTGTCTTCTGCGTCTCTCCGAACCCCACTATCTCTACCTCGTCCCCTCCGACTATCTTCCCTCTCTCCACCCTTCCCGTTACAACCGTTCCCCTTCCGGATATTGTAAATACATCCTCTATCGCCATCAAAAACGGCTTGTCCATGTCCCTTACGGGCTCAGGGATGTACTCATCCACCGCTTTCATGAGATCCATTATCTGATTCTCTGCTGCCTCGTCCCCTTCAAGAGCTTTAAGCGCGCTTACACGCACCACAGGGATATCGTCCCCGGGAAAACCGTACTGACTGAGCAAGTCCCTTACTTCAAGCTCCACTAAATCCAAAAGCTCTTCGTCATCCATCATGTCAACTTTGTTAAGCGCTACAACTATGTAGGGAACCCCTACCTGGCGCGCCAATAGTATATGCTCTCTTGTCTGGGGCATTGGTCCGTCAGGGGCGCTTACTACCAATATCGCGCAGTCCATCTGCGCGGCTCCCGTGATCATATTCTTTACATAGTCTGCGTGCCCCGGGCAGTCTACGTGTGCGTAGTGGCGGCTCTCTGTCTCGTACTCCACGTGGGCGATGTTTATCGTAATACCGCGCTCTTTCTCTTCAGGGGCTTTGTCTATGTCCGAAAACTCCACATACGACGCCTGCCCCGCTTTCTCCAGAACCTTTGTTATCGCTGCCGTGAGCGTCGTCTTCCCGTGGTCCACGTGACCTATCGTCCCTATGTTTAAGTGCGGCTTGCTACGCTCAAATTTCTGCTTTGACATCAATTGCCTCCTTCATTGTTGCACCCTGAGAGTATTTAGGAATAAACAATTTCTTACAAAATATGGAGCCCACGAGCGGACTTGAACCGCTGACCTCATCCTTACCAAGGATGTGCTCTACCGGCTGAGCTACGTGGGCTAAGCTCTTTAAGAGCGGGAGACGGGATTCGAACCCGCGACCCTCAGCTTGGAAGGCTGATGCTCTAGCCAACTGAGCTACTCCCGCTAAAACAGCATTAGCATTTCGAACCATCCAATAATATAGGCAAGACAAAGATCTCCAAGGTAAATTAACAATAGTATTTCGTATTAACATTTTTTGGGGAGGGCAGGATTCGAACCTACGTAGGCTTGCACCGACAGATTTACAGTCTGCTGCTTTTGACCACTCAGCCACCTCCCCTATAGGTGCGTATGTTAGAATTTGCATCCGATGCATTTTATATACCTGTGTAATTTATATAGCTGGAGCTGGCGAAGGGATTTGAACCCCCGGCCTGCTGATTACAAATCAGCTGCTCTACCACTGAGCTACGCCAGCAATCTAAAATTTATTGATTTTTACTATGGAATCTCCATCTACAATATTAGATATAACTCGACCGCATATCAGAAACTATATATTCTAACACAGGCATTCCGACACTGTCAATACCAAAAGCTACAAACTAGTAAATCAGTAAAGAGATACTATAATCTCGGCTTCTGCGGCCTTGGAATCATTTACATAAGCCCCTGCTTTAAACCTAATGATTCTGGAACGCTTTCTCTGGATACTAACATCCAATTTAATGAGATCGCCCGGCTTCACAACCTGTCTGAATCTAACGTTTTCAAGACCCGCGAGATATGCCCCTGTAAGCCCCTTAGCCTCAAGCTCCTCAGTAAACGAATAGTATACCAGAACACCCCCTGCCTGAGCCAGAGCTTCTACTATAATTACTCCAGGAACTATCGGATTTCCCGGGAAATGCCCCTTAAAGAACTCCTATTCGGGTTCAAACGTTCTCTGGGCCACAATTCTTGATCCCTTCTTGAGCTCGATTACCCGGTCTACGAAGAGAAATGGTTCTCTGTGCGGAAGATAGTTTTTTATTTCTTCTCTTTTAATCAACTTAATGGACCTTTTGTTGGTAAATGCGGATTATTCAAGCTAATTCCGAGCATCATACGCCTGAATAACCTGCTGAGTTATATCTGCGCTGGGCTCTCCGTATACAAGCGCCTCAGAGCTGAGTATAAGTGTATAACCACCGGCTTTACCTATGGACTGGAGCACTGTTTCCAAATCCTTGACGATGCTTTGCATAAGCTCATAATCTCTCTTCTGCAATTCATCCCTGAAGTCAGCGCGCGTCCTGTTGAGCTCCTTGTCCAATTTCTCGATCTGATTGCCTTTCTGGAGTCTGGTGGTCTCGTTCATAGCCGGACCCTGCTGAACGAAATCGCTGCGGAGCCTCTCAAGCTGAGCCCTCTTGCTTTCTATAATCTGCTGCTTCTTCTGTATCTCGCTTTCAAAAGAAGCTTTAGCAGCTTTTCCGGCCTTAGAGTCCCTTATAACGCGCTGTATGTCTATAAACGCCAGTTTGGAACCCTGCTGCGCATAGGCAGAGCCTGAAACAAACAACAATAAACCCAAAATCATAAATGATACTCGCATCATTAACCTCCTTGATTTTTAAAATAGTGTTCCTACTGTAAACTGAATTTCAAACGAATTTTCATTCGGCAGCTTTTTACTGATCGGGAATCCGACTTCAAGCCTGAGCGGCCCCAGGGGAGATATCCACCTGACACCGAAACCAACGTCCGATCTTAAATCAGAGGGATTTATAGTAAGATCCTCTCCGTCGTTAAACGCATTACCCGTATCGAAGAACAAGACCCCTCTGAGCCCGGCTTTAGGAAGAATCGGGAATACAAAATCCGCTGTCGCCAATAGCTCCTGAACACCACCTATAATAACAAAATCTCCGTCAGCAGTAGGCACTCTCGGCCCCACTCTTCTGAAACCGAAACCTCTTAGAGAATTAGGACCTCCCAGAAAGAACCTTTCGCCTACAACCAGATCGCTACCGTTGTTCCTGAAATTAACCAGCCCGTAGCGGCCTCTGAAAGAGAACACAGTTCCCATGTAGAACGGAACCCACTGTCGGGAAGAAATAGTATATTTAATAAAATCGGTATTTCCACCAAACGGGGTGCCTGCAAACTCCAAGTTAGTCCTTGTAAGGTTACCGCGGCTAGGGTCGAGAAGATTATTTCTCGTATCCCATCTGAAGCCGATCCCCAGGCTGCTAATAGTTCTATTCCCTTTTGTCAGAATGAGTCTCGCTTCGTCGTTTATGTCACCGATGTCGAGATTCTCTAGCCTGTAAGTTACGGTACCGAATAGCTGTCTCCATAACTTCCGACCTATTGTTACGCTTCCGCCGAAGGATTTTCTGTTAAAATCCCTGAATCGCCTGTTTGTTCTGAAAATAACCGCATCCATGGTCCAGTCCGAGCCAAACAAGTGAGGGTCCTGATAGTTTATAAAAAATAGCTGAGTCACGCCACCAATCTGTGCGTTAAAAGAGATCCTTTTTCCGGTGCCAAAGAGGTTAGCTTCCTGTATCTGTCCCGCGAAAATAAATGTTTCTACGGAGCTGAAACCACCGGCAACGCTAAAGAACCCAGTAGATTTCTCTTCAACTTTGACTTTTAAATCAAGCTCATCCTCATCACCCGGCACCCGCTCTGAGACAACTTCGACATTTTCTTCAAAGAAACCGAGCCTCGTAACCCTTGAGCGAATGGCGTCTACCTCGGAGGCATTGAAAAGCTGTTCCTCTTGTATAGGTATTTCCCTTCTTATAACGTCGTCCCGAGTTCTGGTATTCCCGACTATATCTATATTTCTTACGTAAACCTCAGGACCCTTTTCGATTGCAAATTTTATATCCACAGTGAGGTTCTCTCTGTCAAGATTGAAAGCAGGCTCGACGTTTGCAAATGCGTATCCTCTGTTGCCGTAAAACGTAGTGAGCTCCGAGATATCCTTTGCCAGAAAACTACCTCTGAAGATGTTTCCGCTCTTTAGTTTTAGAATATTTAGAAGCTCTTCTTCGGGCACAAGAAGATCGCCCGTAAACGAGAGGTCTTTTAAGGTAAACTGGTCGCCTTCTTCTACCCTGAAAGTAACTATATAACCCTTCTTCTCATCGCTGTATACGATCTCGGGCTTTGCGACTTTAGCATCGAGAAAACCGTTGTCAATATAGGTTGCCCGTATTCTTTCTGAATCGTTCTCTATCTCCCTCTGATTGTAGAGACCCTTACCTGAAATAAAAGAAAACATGCCTTTTGGCTTTGAGTATATTCCTTGTTTTACCGTTTTAGTTTTGAGCCTTTCGTTACCTACAATATTGACCTGTTTTACGTATGCCTTCTTCCCCTCGGTGATTTTAAATGTAACGCTTACAGTACCTTCTCCCTCGGGCTCGATATCGTAGCTTACCTCAGTGCCCACCAAACCTTTCTCCGAATACAAGGTCCTTATGGTTTCTACACTCTTCTGAACCTTGTTAAGATCAATTATCCTGCCCTCTTTTACTTCTATTACTTCCAGGATATCCGGGCTCTTAATGTCTTTATTACCCCTTATTCTGAGATCTACGACTACTGGCTTTTCCTTAACATTGAAAATTAATACCACACCTGCAGGCGTTCTATCCACTTCCGCGCTTACGTCCTCGAAAAATCCTAATTTATAGATTTTCTTTATATCTTCCCTGACTGAAGCCGTGCTTAGAGGCTGGCCTATCCGGGAAGACAGATTCAGGGTTATAAGCTCTTTTTCCACCCTTACGTTGCCCTTTACATCGATATCAATTACCTTGACATCGTCACTGCCCACTTCTTGAATTCCAGAGGACTCAGAACCCGATCCTTCTTCGCTGATTTCTGTTTCCCCGGGCTTCCCTACAATACTATCCTCTTGTCCAAAGACCGAGACTGAGCCCGAGACCAAAACCAGTATCAATATTGTCAATCCGAAAGACAGGTGTTTGTGATTGAGATCAATCCGCATCAACAATTTTTCCATCAGAGAGTCTGATTCTCCTATTTAGCCTGCTGGCAATTTCCAGATTGTGAGTAACAAGGACTGATGAAATCCCGTATTCGTTGTTCAACATCATAAACAAATCAAGCACATGAGCCCCGGTTTCCATATCGAGATTACCCGTAGGCTCGTCGGCTAATATCACTTTGGGCTTCATAACCACTGCTCTTGCAATGGCAACCCTCTGCTGCTCTCCGCCCGAAAGCTCCCCCGGACGGTGCTCAAGCCTTTCTTTAAGTCCTACTTTGATCAGAAGATCACGGGCCAGATCACCTGCTTCCGGCGCATGTATACCGTTTATAAGGCAGGGTATCATTACATTTTCCAAGGCAGTGAATTCGGCCAGTAGATAATGAGATTGAAACACAAACCCTATCTCCTTATTCCTAAACTCTGAAAGCTCGCTGTCAGATTGCTCAAATATATTTTCTTCTTCAAAATATACATAACCTTCCGTAGGCTTTTCCAGAGTACCCAGCAAATGTAAAAGCGTGCTTTTCCCCGATCCTGAAACGCCTACCACAGCAAGAGTTTCTTTTTCCGCAATGTCAAGATCTATACCCCTTAGAGCCTCTACTTTGCCACTTACTGTTTCAAACACTTTCCATAAACCTCGTACTCGAATCTGCATTTGTTATTCATACCTTAAGGCCTCAATCGTATCTTTTCGAGACGCTTGAAACGACGGATATAAAGTTGCCACAAAACATATCAATATGCTAAAGAATGCAACTGTCAAGAAATAAAACGGTTCAATTTTAACCGGAAACTCGGAAATAGGGTAGACATTATTATCAAAAGGGATAAGCCCCCTTATAGTATCATTGGTTTTTAAGAGATAGCAGAACCCGAATCCGGCGAGTGTTCCAAGAATAGTGCCAATGGTTCCGATGATCATTCCGTCTATTATGAAGATCTTTAAAATCCCTTTCCTTGTAGCACCCATGGCGCGCAAAATTGCTATATCCTTTCCCTTTTCCATAACCACCATTGTCAATGTGCTGACAATATCGAGCGCTGCCACAAGCACAATGAACCCGAGAAATATTCCAATCGCTACCCTCTCTAACCTCAGAGCTTTAAAAAGGCTCTGATTAACCTCTTCCCAGTTCCTGGTGTAATAAGGGAAGCCCAATACCGAAGTAAGCTTCTGACCGAGAGTTTTAGCCGCATATATATCCTGAACCTTTATCTCAACTCCCGACACCTGACCCTTCATATCGAAAAAATCCATGGCGTTAGACAAGTTGATGTAAGATATAGAGGAATCGTATTCTATCATACCGTAATTGAATATTCCTATAACTTCAAACTTTTTAACTTTTGCAGTGGGACCGAAGGGACCCATTTTCCCAAATGGGGAAACCAAGCTCACCAAGTCACCCTCGGAAACACCAAGTGTAGACGCAAGCTCTTTACCCACTAATATCGGGGGTTTTTCGCTCTGTGTTTGCTGAGAGAGTTTCCCAAGAATTTCTTTACCAATCTCTTTAAGCCGCTCCTCGCTTATTCTTTTACTCCCCGAGACACCCAGAGCACCCCGGCCTAAGGCCTGCTCGATATTAGTTACTGAACCCGCGCTTCCCGTATCTATACCCCTGATCACTGAGCCCGACACATTCCTTTCACTCCCGATCATGCCCTGACCGTATATAAACGGACTCGCTCCCAAAACCCCAGGGAATTTGAGTGCTTCTTTACTTACATCCCCATAATCGCTAATCGGCCCTTCATAGCTAAGCACAACGACATGGGAGCTAACTCCCAATATTTTATCTCTTAGCTCTTCCTGAAACCCGCCCATAACTGATAGTACGACATTCAGAGCCATTACACCTATGAACACTCCGAGCACGGAAATAAATCCTATAATGGAAGTAAATCTCTGCTTTCTCCGAGAGCTTAGATATCTAAGTCCTATAAAAAATTCGTATTTCATTCGGGTCTTAGGTGAGGAAAAAATATTACTTCCCTAATTGAAAGAGAATTGGTCAATAGCATTATTAGGCGGTCAATCCCTATACCGGCTCCAGCCGTGGGCGGCATGCCGTGCTCAAGCGCTGTAACATAGTCCTCGTCCATCTGATGCGCCTCCTCGTCGCCTCTTTCTTTTAGTTCCAGCTGTTTTTGAAATCTCTCTTTCTGATCTATCGGATCATTCAACTCTGAAAAAGCGTTTGCCATCTCGCGGCCCGCTATATATAGCTCAAAACGGTCTGTTATTCTAGGATCCTCCGCGCTCGTCCGGGCCAATGGAGATACATCCAAAGGAAACCCGTAGACAAAAGTAGGATCCATAAGGTGGTCGCCAATTAGGACTTCAAAAATTTCAGTTACCGCTTTTCCCCACATACCGTGATGTTCCACGCCCATAGAGTCGGCTTTTTCAAATAGTTTCTTCTCATCGCTCAACACCTCTTCCCCGAGAGCTTCTCTTAGCGATTTAAGGATATTTATCCTTTTCCAGGGACGGGTCATGTCGATGTTCAAGTCTCCGTATTCAAATTTCAGTGAGCCCTTAATCACTTCTGCCAGATAACATAAGAGCTCTTCGATCAGATCCATCAAGTCTTCATATGTAGCATATGCTTCATATAACTCCATTATAGTAAATTCGGGGTTGTGCTGAGTGGATATCCCTTCGTTCCTGAATGTCCTTCCTATTTCATATACCCTCTCGATTCCTCCTACAACCAGTCTCTTCAGAAATAGCTCAGGGGCAATCCTTAAATAAAGGTCCATGTCCAGCGCATTATGGTGCGTCTCAAAAGGTTTTGCGGCGGCTCCGCCCGCTATCTGATTAAGTATAGGGGTTTCAACCTCGATATAGCCCCTTTGGTCCATAAACTCCCTGATTAGTTTTACGACCCTGCTTCTGGTAAGAAATATTTCCTTAACTTCCGGATTGGATATGAGATCTAAGTAACGCTGACGGTATCTGAGTTCAACATCTTTAAGACCATGCCACTTTTCAGGAAGAGGATGCAAGGATTTTGTGAGAAGTGAAAACTCACTTACATTTACAGTGAGCTCCCCGGTTCTGGTTTTAAAAAGAGAGCCTTTAATGCCAATTATATCGCCCAAGTCTACGAACTTCTTAAAGAACTTGAGCTCATCTTCTCCTATAACATCTTTTTTTACATAACCCTGAATACGCCCCGTTCTGTCGGCTATATGCATGAAGAGACTCTTACCAAAATCCCTTACAGACACGACTCTTCCGGCAAGCGAGAAATTATCCTTTAATCCCGAGAGCCCTTCTTCTGACATCTCACCAAAATTTGAGATCAATTCCCGGGCTACGTGTTCGGGTTTAAAATTATTAGCGAAAGGGTTTACGCCCAGAGACCTAAGCTCATCAAGCTTATCCTTCCTTTGCTCAAATTGTTCGTTTTCCATTGTGAAGATTAAGGTTCTACCCAAAAATGACTACAGCGTCAAGAAAAATGCTTACTGAAAAACATTTATGTATTAGGAATCCTGAGCGAGTGGCTTTTGAGTTAAAGTTTCTTATTTTCGTCAAGAATAATATACGTTGCGATCGCCTTTGCAACAAGTTTATTCTCATTAAATACATCTATGTCTATTGGAATTACCCGGCCGCCCTTAAGAACACGGGCCCTGGCCTCTACAATACCGTCTTTTACAGGGGCTAAAAATTAATTTTCATCTCGACTGTGACGAACTGCTTGGTGCGCTCTACAGTGCCTGCAAGCGCATAAGCGGCTGAGGCGTCAGCAATAGTGAACAAAGAGCCACCGTGAAGTATGCCGTAGGGCTGCTCCAGTTTTTCATGATAAGGCATTGTGAGAATTGAGCGCCCGTCCTCTGCGGATTCAAGAACCTCAATTCCCATTATTTTACAAAAAGGCGGCATCTCAAACGGCAAGTCAATTTTGTTACTATCACCCATATGCGTTTTCTCCCGACATTAATTATTTCTAAAGTACTGCACTCTCAAAGAAATTGAAGGGACAATGCCGATTATATATTATTGCCCCGGAGTTGTTATCTTTCTCTCCCAGTGAATGAAAATACCAAAGAACCCAGCAAACAAACTACTCCGCTTGCAGTGAACATCAAATTGAAACCCCATAGCTCTGCAACAACGCCGTATATGAAGACCCCGAGCATCCCGCCGAACGTAAAAGAAACGCTGCATATTGAAACGGCCTTACCCCTATCAGCTTCGGGTGAAAGGTCTATGATGAGCGCGTAAATTGCAGGATAAAAAAGTCCCTGGCCGAGCCCGAAGAAAATTCCCGACAGAACCAGGCTATAGGCGCCCGAGGCAAAGCTCAGGCTCAGTATGCTTAGTGAAAAGAGAAACAGCGCAGGTACTGAGACTTTTTTATAACCGTACTTATCGGGCATCCAGCCTCCGAAAACTCTGATTGCAATAACCGCTCCGGTGTATGCTAGGAAAAAGAGCTCAAATGCCTCTACTTTTATTCGTGAGGCAAAAACAGGTATGAAGGAAATAACCGTTACAAAACCGCTACCCGAAACCATAAGGACAAAAGCTGATTGGATAACCCCCTTCTTCGTAAGAGCTTTTATAAAGCTGCCTCTCTCCCTATAGTGCCCCTTAAGAGTCACGGGCTCACTCACAAAAACAGCCATAGAGAAAGCCAGCAGCCCGAACGCCCCGTCGAACATAAAGAAATCCTGAAACCCGAAGCTCTCTAATACAACCTTGCCCACAAGAGGGGCCAGGGCAAAATTCAAGATGCTGAACATCCCGAAAATGCCCATAGCCTGGGATCTTCGTCCTGGAGCGGAAACGTCAGCGATGAGAGTACCCGCAGAGACAAAGCAAAGTGATAGAGCGGCGCCCTGCAAAATCCTGAGCAATGGGAATATAAGGCTTAGGTTGTCCAGATAAGCGAAAGGAATTGTTGTCATGGCCATCAGCAGTCCCCCCAGGGCAAGAAACCACTTCTTTCCCCACTTATCTATGAATATTCCGACAGCAGGCGTAGTGAGTATCGTTGCCATCGCTGCCGAACCCATTATGAACCCTATTACCGACTCCGAACCCCCCAGATCCTCTATACGAATAGGTAGCAGCACAAACGAGTGAAAATTGAAGAAAAAGAAGAATGAAGAGAGCGTAATGAGTACAAAGTCCCTGTTAATTAAGGGTTTTTCTGAGTCAGATTCTATAAATTCGGGGGTGTTTAAGTGTTCGGACATATACGCCTTTTTAAACAAATAAACTTACACCACAAAATAGAGAAGAAAAGCCGAGACTGAGAAGTTATACTAGTATTTAGGTAAAAGCGTTTTAAGGGAGAGAAGTAAAAAAATGATAAAAAACACTTTAATAATAGTGCTCGCGTTGTTATTAATCGCTTCTTCTTACCTTTTGTATAATAATAAAAATGTCACCATAGTTTTAGATAATTCAGATACTTCCCAATCGGATCATACATCGAATTATGAAGAATTGTATGAAAAGGAGATACTCGGAACGCTCTCAGGAGATACGTCTTCAGATGCTGATATTAAAAATGATCCGGAGTTCTTTGATGCAGATGATATCGATCCGTATCTCGACCCTACTATCAGGCTAACTATTAATGATAAGCGCGAGATAGTTACGGATTATAAGATAATAGGACCAAGAAAATTCACTCTACTTACCGATGATGACGAGCCTATGGTAGAAATTAATCTGGACACCGGCAATGTAAAGATAAATCCTAAATACTCACTTGACGAAGTGTCCTCTGAATTTTGGAAATCCATAGGCAGGAAATATCCGGAAGTCTGCTTTGTGGAATAGTACTTGCACGGAAATTGAACAAGAAGATTTATTAAGCAGAATACACAACCCTGCCGTTCACAATTGTGTAGTTTATTTCTCCCTTTAGCTCCCAGCCGTGGAATGGGGTGTTTTTACTTTTTGAGTGGAAAGTCTCACGATCTATTTTTACTTTCTTTTTAGGGTCGAAAATCACGACATCCGCAGGTGCACCCTTTTTAATAGTTCCCCTGTTTAAATTCAGGATTGACGAAGGAGCATCCGTAAGCTTACTTATCATTTGATTAAGCGTAAGCACTCCGTCTTCGACAAGCTTCAGAGATAGAGGTAGAGCGGTCTCAAGCTCGACGATGCCAAAGTGGGCCAGATTGAATTCAACCTTTTTTTCGTCCTCACTGTGAGGCGCGTGGTCTGTAGCGATGACATCGATAGTGCCGTCTTTAAGCCCCTCTATACAGGCCTTTCGGTCGGCCTCACTCCTTAAAGGTGGGTTAATCTTCGCATTCGTATCGTAGCTGTCGACCGCCTTATCCGTAAGTGTGAAATGGTGGGGAGTGACTTCGGCTGTTACGCGGACGCTTCTTTGTTTAGCCGCACGTATGAGCCTTACCGAGGCTTCAGAGGAAACATGACAGATATGCAGATGAGCGCCTGTCAGCTCAGCTACGTTTATATCGCGGGAGACCATAACGTCTTCCGATGCGCAAGGTATGCCTTCGAGTCCTAAACGTGTCGAAACCTCCCCTTCGTTCATAACGCCGTTTCCGGATAGATTCTTGTCCTCAGCATGTGAAATAACCGGTATACCGAAAGCTTTTACGTATTCCATGGCGTGCCGCATAACTTTGGAATTCATTACGGGCATACCGTCATCGGATACCCCGACGCACCCGGCCTCATACATCTCGCCTATTTGTGCCAGGCTCTCGCCTTCCTCCCCCTTGGTAATGGCCCCTATGGGGAATACGTTCACTTTGCCTTCTGTGCGGGCTTTTAGCAGTATGTACTCGGTTACGGAGGCGTTATCGTTTACCGGATTCGTGTTGGGCATGCATACTATCGTTGTGAAGCCGCCCGCAGCAGCTGAATCACATCCCGATCTAATAGTCTCCTTATGCTCGAATCCGGGCTCCCTGAGATGAACATGAATATCTATAAACCCGGGCGAAACTATTTTCCCTCGTGCGTTAATTACTTGAGTGTCAGGGTCTTTTTCAAATTCAGAAGCCGTCCTGGGTAAAGATTTAATGACCCCGTCTTCAATCAGTACATTTGTTACTTTATCTATACCCTCTGAGGGGTTGATCACTCGTCCGCCTTTAATTAATATGCTCAAGAATTCCCCCCTCCGGAGGCCACAAGGTAAAACATGGCCATTCTGACAGCGATTCCGTTCGATACCTGATCGAGCATTACAGAGCTCGCGTCGTCCGCTATATCTGATGAAAGCTCTATACCTCTGTTAATAGGCCCCGGATGCATTACTATTACATCTTTTGCAGCGAGCTTTAGTTTCTCTCTTCTTAACCCGTAAAATCTTGCATATTCCCTGAGTGAGGGAAAAAACTCGGAGTCCTGTCTCTCCATTTGAATTCTGAGCATAATAACAACATCCACTCCATTTATAGCATCTTCTAAGTTATAGTAAGTTTTGACATTTATATTCTCGATATAGGGAGGGATAAGAGTCGGAGGACCCGCCGCTCTTACCTCGGCGCCAAGCTTAAGCAGTCCCCAGATATTAGAGCGCGCCACACGGCTATGAAGTATATCCCCTACTATGAGAACCTTGAGCCCCTCTATACCCCCCTTAATCTCCCTTATAGTAAATAGATCAAGAAGAGCCTGGCTCGGGTGCTCGTGTGAGCCGTCTCCTGCGTTAATGATGGAGGAGTCAAGCTCTTTGGCCAGAAGCCACGGGGCGCCCGACATGGGGTGTCTTATTACTATTACGCTTGCGCCCATCGCCTCTAAATTTCTGGCGGTATCCAGGAGTGTCTCGCCTTTAAGCACACTGCTGTGTGACAGGGTGAAATTGAGCACATCGGCGCTCAAGCGCTTCTCCGCAATCTCAAATGACGACCTTGTCCTGGTGCTGGGCTCGTAAAATAAATTGCAAACAGTAACGCCTCTGAGCGCAGGCACTTTCTTTACATCCCTTTCTGACACCTCTTTCATAGACTCGGCTGTATCGAGAATAAGCGTTATCTCTTCAGCCGATAGCTCCTCGAGTCCCAAGATATGCCTGCGGTTAAAATTCATAGTTAACCCCCCAGCACCGTAACTTCGTCATTACCGTCGTTTTCCATAAGATGCACCCTAACCTTTTCCGTACTTAAGGTATCTATTGTGCACCCTGCGTAATCAGGCTGTATCGGGAGCTCTCTGTGTCCCCGGTCGACCAAGACCGCAAGCTGTACAGACGAAGGTCTGCCGAAATCCATTATTTCCTCAAGCGCGGCCCTTGTAGTACGGCCAGTATATATGACATCGTCAACCAGTATGACCACCTTATCTTCTACAGAAAATTTTATCTCAGTCTTTTTTACCTTTGGCCATTCGGTCTTTCGCCTGAGGTCGTCCCTGTAAAGCGTAATATCGAGCGTTCCCAAAGGGGGCTCGACCCCCTCTAGTTTCTTAATTAGCTTTAATATCCTCTCCGCCAGGTGCACTCCCCTCGTTCTCACACCTATTATAACTAAGTCTGAGGCTCCCTTATTTCTTTCCAGAATTTCGTTCACGATACGCGACACTGTACGCTTTATAGCGCGCTTATCCATAACTACTCTGCCTCTTGTCTTATTCATACCCTATCTGTAAACGCTCCTCAGCACTCCCTCGCACTCGTACCTGAACTCAAAATCCTTCACGTAATAATCCTCGAAATTTGCACTATCGTGATAATATATCGATATGAAAACCGCGTCTTTACCTGTTGTAATGATTACTTGCCTCTTATCGGCCGGGATGCCCATATCCTCGAGGGATTCAGACATATTGCTTGTAATATAAGCCCGTCCGAACTTATGGTATATATCGGCATTCTCCTGACAGACCGCTTTTATGCCTATAACACCTCTGTAGTATATGGGAATTACTGTAAAGCCTACGTAAGAAATTAGTACAAGTACCAGTAACCAGAATATAGTAGACCAGCTATTCATAAAGCCGCCCCTCCTGTTGCAATCACCGGCAATTTAGTTAATGCCAGAAAGAACCCTTCCCCACCTAACTTTATCTTTTAAATTGGGGTTATCAAAATCCCAGGACCAGTGAATAACAAAAGCCTTTCCTGCAATATTCTCTATGGGAACAAACCCCCAGTACCTAGAGTCCTGACTGTTATCTCTGTTGTCGCCCATAACGAACACATTTCCCTCGGGTACCTTTGTCACAGGTATATAATTTCCGATATTCGTATTTTCCTTGCCTTTGCGGAAAATCACCTTGTGGTCATCCCCGTAAAAATCCTCATCGTATTCGTCAAATGCCTCACCGTTTCGTGCGTCTAGATAAGTGCCTATAAACTGCATAGGAACCTCCTGACCGTTTATCAAAAGAGAGCGACCTTCAATATCTATCCGGTCTCCGGGGAGCCCGACTACGCGTTTAATATAATATACACCTTTTTTTGAAGGATCTCTTTCATAGTTTGGATAAGTGAATACTATTACATCCCCGCGCTCAATGTTCCTTATTGGGAACACGACTTTATCGGTAAAAGGTATTTTCGTTCCATATATAAATTTATTTACGAGCAGGTGGTCACCCACCAAGAGCGTAGGTATCATAGAGCCCGAAGGTATCTTGAAGGGCTGAAAGACAAAGGTTCTTATAAGAAGAGCCAGAACGACTGCAAAGACGAGAGCTTCTATATTCTGACGAAGATTTGACTTGGTATACTTGGACAAATAGTCGTGTGAGGCGCCTTCAAGCGCTTCAGTCTCGATCAAGACATCTTTTGTGCTACCCTCCGCAAGAGCAGCCTCAAGACTTCCTATTCTCTGTCTTATAAGAGCTGCCGAGCCCGGGTTTATCCTTGAGATATTCTTTTCTAAAACGGATTTGGTTTGAGAAAGTATCTGGTTGGCTTTCTTTCTGACTTTAGCTTCTTTGGACCAAAAATTGAGCATAATTGAGGTTTGAGTATATATGGTGAATTAATCTCTTTCAATACGAAGCCGCCTCTAACAATAAAAAAACGGCTCGGGAACGAAATAAAGATGAAACTTTTTAAGATCGTTCTATTAATTTTGGGTTTTTAAAGTAAATTGACTGAGAGTTAAGTCCTCTCCCTTTCATTAGAGCGCTCTACGGATTTTACACCCTTTACATGTTTAATAGATTTCATGACGTTTTCTAGCTGCGAGAGGTTTGAAATAATAACATCAAAATTACCCATAGCGCTTTCCACATCGTCGGCATGCATTTCCGCTTTGGCAATATTAACATCGCAGGCTGAGATAGAGCTTGAGATATCGGAAAGTACGCCGGGGCGGTCCGAGCACATAACTATTAATCTCACAGGCCTGAGTCCCTCGAACTTCTTGTCCCATTCGACGTCAATCCTCCTTGCGTGATCGACCTCGAGCAGAGTGGGACAATCATCTTTATGTATAGTAATACCCTTTCCCCGCGTTATATAGCCGATGATATCTTCCCCCGGGAGAGGTGAGCAGCAGTTGGCGAATCTTATCATCACGTCATCGTAACCCCTTACGAGTATCCCCCCGTCAGATGAACGAGTAATGGTTTTGATTATTTTTTCGATCCGCGACTCCTTTTCGGGAGGCGCGTCCATTTTATCGCTCGGCAGTATACGTTTTAGCAAATCGTTCGCCGACATCTTGCCGAACCCTACTGCAAGATATAGTTCCTTTACATCTTTAATCTTCATCTCTGAGAGCGATTTTTGAAGCTCACCCTTTTTGAGTAGTTTATTAAAGTCTAGTCCGTGCTGTTTGAATTTTCTTTCGCAAATAGACTTACCCACAATCTCGGACTGTGTTCTCTCTTCGTTACGGAGCCAGTTTCGAATCTTTGTTTTAGCGTTTGATGTAACTACGAATTTAAGCCAGTCGCGGCTCGGATGCCTGTCTTTGGAAGTTACTATTTCTATAGTATCGCCCGTCTTTAACTGGTAGTTAAGCGGCACGAGCTTGCCGTTTACCATCGCGCCTGTGCATGTGTTACCTACCTCGGTATGCACGGAATAAGCGAAGTCGATCGGAGTTGCTCCTGTCGGAAGCTCTCTCAGGTCGCCCTGTGGAGTAAAAACGTATAAAACATTTATTATGAGCTCACCCTTTATCGCCTCCATGTATTCCGTCGGGTCCTGGATGTCCTTCCACTCAAGTAGCTGACGGAGTGTGGAATAGACTTCATAAGTGCCGCCCCCTTCGAGCTTACCCTCTTTGTACGTCCAGTGAGAGGCCACTCCGTACTCTGCGATTTCGTGCATGGCACGTGTCCTAATCTGTATCTCCATTCTCTCGCCGAACGGGCCGATCACCGTTGTATGAAGTGACTGGTAGCCGTTACCTTTGGGAAGAGCTATATAGTCCTTGAAACGCCCCGGCACTGGCTTCCATGACGAATGCACGGCCCCCAGAGCCTCATAGCATTCCTTAAGAGAGTTTGTTATGATCCTAAATGCAATAACGTCATATACATTGTCGAATTCGAGATTCTGGGCCTGCATCTTACTATATATACCATATACATGCTTGAATCTTCCCGTTACCTCAGAGCTGATATCAAATTCCATAAGCTTATTTCCAATAATTGTCCTTATGTCATCAACATGCTTTACCCACTCCGTTTTCCTTTCCGTAATTAACTTAGAGAGTCTCTCGAATTCCTCATGGTTTATAAAGCTGAATACTAAATCTTCAAGGTCGTTCGTCACCCAGTTTATTCCCAGACGGTGAGATAGGGGGGCGTAGATCTCTATAGTTTCCTTAGCTATTCTATTCTGTCTGTCTTCTGAAAGGTGCTCGAGTGTGCGCATATTGTGGAGCCTGTCCGCAAGTTTAATAAGCACCACCCTTATGTCCTTGGCTGTGGCCAGTATAAGCTTTCTAAAACTCTCGGCCTGACGCTCCTTTTTGGAAGAGTACGGGAGTTGGCTTATCTTTGTAACACCCTCCACAAGGTAAGCAATCTCCTTTCCGAACAGAGACTCTATCTCCTGTGTGGTTGCGAGCGTATCCTCTACAGTATCGTGCAAAAGCCCGGTTATTATAGACGAGAGATCAAGCTTCATTTCGGAAATAATCCCGCTAACCTCAAGAGGGTGACTGAGATAAGGCTCCCCGGAGCTTCGCCTTTGTCCGGAGTGGACTTTTGCTGAGTATACATATGCCTTTTTAATAAGTTCCACATCTCCCTCGTTCAGAAAGAGATAAGAATTAACTCTGTCGATTATATCGTTTAACCTGATCATGTTTTATTCTTAAGCCCCTTTTTAACAATTATGGGGCTTCTTCATAGTCCCGTCTCTTTGACTCTATAATGTCTTTAAGAGTGCGTACGGCCTCATCTAAATTATCGTTATGTATAATATAATCATAGTGCTGCGTCTCTTCCATCTCCTTTTGCGCAATAGAGAGGCGTTTTTGTATTATCCGGCTATCTTCGCTGCCTCTCAGTCTAAGCCTTTTCTCTAGCTCCTCTATGCTTGAAGGTGCCACAAAGCAGAAAATCGCCTCTGAGTATTTTTCTCTTATCTGCTTTGCCCCTTGTACATCTATATCGAGAATCAGGTCAACGCCGCATTTCCTCGCAATCTCGAATTGATCAAGAGGAGTACCGTACAAGTTGCCGTAAACATTCGCGTATTCCACAAATTTGTTTTCCCTGATCATATCATTGAATTCAGACTCAGAAACAAATCTATAATCCTTACCGTCCACTTCTCCCTTACGCGGCTCCCTTGTGGTACAAGAGACTGAAAACCTGAGATCACCGAGCTCTGCCATCACTCTTTTCGTGAGAGTTGTCTTTCCGCCGCCCGAAGGACCTGAAATTATATAAATATTTCCCTCTCGCATCATATTAGCCTTTAATCCGGATACAAAACTTGCCTCAGTTTATAAGAATTCTAGGACAATTTTGAGAATTTACAATTAATAAGGTAGGTTAGATTAATCACTCTTCCCTAATATCCCGAGCTCTTCTACTATTTTTTTAACGTCCTGTGAGTTTTCCTTATTCAGCACAAGCACAGCGTCTTCAGTATCTACAACTACCAGGTTTGATACGCCGACGAGCGCTACTGTCCTTTCTTCACCTATGACCATACATGATGAGGAGTTAATTGTAACAGTATTGCCAGGTATTTGATTTTCGTTACTGCCCCCGCTCAAATATTCATATAGGGCTTTCCAGCTCCCCACATCACTCCAAGGAAAGTCTACTGGAATAACCAGAGTTCTACCCGAGCGCTCTAATATTAACTTATCTATGGAGCCGCTCCCTATATTAGAATACAACACAGAGACAGATTCAGCTTCTTCAGGCGTTCCTAAATCTGATGACACAGAATTAAAGCGGCTGAACCATCCCGGATGCAGTAAAGCGAATTCCCTCATTATGGACGAGGTCTTCCATATAAACATACCGCTGTTCCAATAGTAGTCGCCCTCTTTAAGGAACTCAAGTGCAGTATCCGAATCAGGCTTTTCAGTAAATTTAAGCACTTTAAAAGCCTTAAGCCCGTTTGACGATATAATTTCTTTCAGCCCCGATTTCATATAACCGTATCCTGTCTCGGGATATGGGGGTTTTACCCCCAGAGTTATGAGCGGGTTCTTCCCCTCTTCAAGCTCGTAATCAGTGGCCTCATAAGCAAATTCAAGCGCCCGTCTGAATTCATCTTCGTCCCCTATCGCATGGTCTGCCGGCAGTACAGCTGTCACAGACTCAGGGTCTATAGCCGCTATCCTGAGAGAGCCGTAAGCTATGCAGGGCGCAGTGTTCTTTCCCTCGGGCTCGAGGATAAGATTTTCCGGGGGAAGCTCCGGTATATGCCTTAAGGTCTCATCAGCATACCCCTTTACTGTAATAATAAAAACCTTCTCGATGGGGATTAGCGGCAGCACCCTGTCTACCGTCTGGCGAATGAGCGATTTATCACCCAGTAGAGAAAGAAACTGTTTTGGCTTATCTTTGGTGCTTAGGGGCCAGAACCTTTTTCCCTCGCCCCCTGCCATAATAAGTGCGTATAGATTCATAATTTAATAGTAATAGGACTTTAAATATATCTCAAATATATCTAAAATAGCGCTTCAAGCTCATCTAACCCGAGCCCCTGAAGGCTGTCTTTAATTAATTGTGCTCGAGAGAGCTTTATTACAGGGTAGGAGTTTGTTACAGCAAGACATTTCATTCCGGCTGCAAGAGCCGCTTCAACCCCAAAGACCGAGTCTTCAATAACAAGGCAGTTTTCTGAAAAAATTACTCCCGCCCCCGAAAATGCTTGATTCACGCGAGAGCGCGCTTCTATAAATACATCGGGGGCGGGTTTTGATCTCTCCACATCTTCTGCGCTTACAATTATTTTAAAATAGCTCTCTAATCCAGAATATATCAGAATTTGTCTTATCTCCCTCCCAAGCGCTCCGGACCCTATTGCGAGCGGGTACTTAAGGCCAGCTGACTTTACGAACTCCTGCACTCCCGGCAAGAGCTGTATATTGCCGCTTATCAGCTCGTCGTAATGAGCAGATTTAACTCTCATCATTTCCATTAGGATGGGCTCTTCATAATCCATTTCTCTGTCTTGAAGCAGCTTACGGAAAAAAGTTTTGTCGTCATAGGCAAGGTACTTCTCAAAATATTCCTCTTCCGTAATATCCATATCATAATCACCTAGAGTCGCCTGAAATGCTTTTAGGTGCACAGGCTCCGTATGAGCTATAATACCATCGAAGTCAAATATAATTGCCTTTAACATTTTTTATATTATCCCTCAGGCTTCATATTATTTAAAGTACTTCGGGTGAAGCCGGGAAATCCAAATTATATAAGCGGTTTTAGCATACCATAATCGAAATGCCCGATCAGATCAGTAAATTCTTAAGGCTCAACAACCCCTCTATAACCTGTTCTCAATATTATTAATATATATTGACTAAACCGAGTTCATCTCATATCTTCTAGTTACAAAGTTCAGGTGCGTCAAAATCAACATTTATTATTATTTCGGCCATTTCCGTAATTGGCGCATCTTTTGATACATACCTTCATCTAAACTTGGGAATGGGCTTAGATATGGATTCAAGTAAATGCGCCAAGGTGCTCAGAGCTCTCGGAGACGATACGCGTCTTAAAATACTGGATTTTCTTTTTAGCGGGGAGTATTCAGTCTCGGATATATCCGAAGGAGTGGGCGTAGAATACTCTCAGGTATCCCATCATCTGAGTGTACTTCGGAATGCCGGGCTCGTATCGGACAGTAAAGACGGCAAATTCGTCATGTATAAATTGCACCCGATTTTTTACAGCGGAAGTTCGGACAAAAAAAATGTGCTAGACTTTGAATGCTGCAGTATAGAGTTTAACAGTAAGGAATTTACAAAAGTTAAAAGCACCTAGTTCTACTGATCATTCGGATATTTATATAAATATCCGAATGATCAGTTTTTAATTCTAACGTATAAAGGTAAGATAAATTAACATGATATGGAGAACGATTTATTTAGCAGCAACCGGAAGGGAATAACAAACATACTAAGCACCCACGAACAGGAGGCAGTAATTAAATGCAGAAGAATGAAAATACGAGGGAATTTGTAAAGGAATATTATGGTAAGGCCGCAGAAGAGCCCAGAGATAACCTGTGCTGCCCAACGAGCTATCCTGAAGAGGACACTAGCCATATACCGACTGAGGTAATAGAGCGCTTTTACGGATGCGGAAGCCCGATGAGCATCGCCGGGATAAGCCCGGGGGAAACAGTTTTAGACTTGGGTTCGGGGGCAGGCATAGATTGCTTTATAGCAGCTAAGAAAACCGGCTCCGAGGGGGAGATAATCGGAGTAGACATGACCGATGAAATGCTTAAAATCGCCAATACTTCAAAAACTGAAGTTGCACGGAACCTGGGGTTTAGTAACGTAGAATTCAGAAAAGGTTTTTTGGAAGAGATACCAGTCGATAATAAGTCCGTTGACCTTATTACCTCAAACTGTGTGATAAACCTCTCCCCAGATAAAAGAAAAGTATTTTCCGAAATGAGCAGAGTGCTCAAGGACCACGGAAGAATAGTGGTTTCAGACATTGTTTCTGAGCACGAAATATCCGAAGGCTTAAGGGGGAACGAAGAGCTTCTCGGTGAATGCATTGCGGGCGCCCTTACAGAGATTCAGTTCCTTTCCTATCTTGAGCAAACAGGTTTTTACGGGATAGAGGTTTTAAGTAAATCTTATTGGAAGAGCGTTGAGAACATGGATTTTTATTCAATATCAGTAAGGGGTTACAAATTCGGAAAAACAGCGGGCTGCGTTTTTATAGGGCAGCGCGCAGTATATAAAGGCCCGTACAAATATATAATTGACGAAGAGGGTCATGTATTTCCGAGGAATCAGACTATCGAGGTATGCACCGATACGGCAGAGAAGCTCCGAGGAGCCCCCTATACAGGAGCTTTCACTATTATAGAGCCCGGGGATAATGCCAGCGCTTCGTACTCCTGTAGTCTTAACGGCTATGGTAACGGGAGCTGCTGCTAAATCTATAATAATCGACAAGGGAGGGAAATATGAATTATTACGACTCCAAAGACCTGAAACGCTTCTCAGAAGTTGGTAAATTCAGCGAAGAGCTTATGAAAAAGTTCTTCGACTACTACAACGCCGTAACCGGAGAGGACGGCGCTCTGACTAAAAGAGAAAAATCACTGATTGCGCTCGCGGTTGCGCACGCTAAGAAATGCCCATATTGCATTGACGCGTATACCACTCAGTGTCTTGAGACCGGAGCCGATCCCGAGCAGATGACAGAGGCTGTGCATGTAGCTGCCTCAATGGAAGCCGGTATTACTCTCATACATGGCATTCAGATGCATAATACGCTTCAAAAAAACGGAGCGCTGTAAATCTGCGTATATTAGGTTAAATAGAACTTTTTAAGCCAACACTATTTAACTCGAGGAGCACTTACCATGGCTCAGCTTGCTGCGCTTAAAAAAGATTACGATAGCTACAACCGTGAAGATGACGAGTTGTATAATTTCCATAGAGCTCTAAAAAAAAGGAATCTTGAGCTTACAATTAAGGATATCGAAACACTACAAATAAATATTACGAAACTCTGCAACCAAGCTTGCGACCACTGTCATGTCGACTCATCGCCTAAAAGAAAAGAACAGATGGATCTCCCTACCGTGGATCGCTGCCTCAAGATACTAGCCGAGCATGAAACTATAAAGAATCTCGACATAACAGGCGGCGCGCCCGAGCTAAACCCGCACTTTGATTACATGGTCAAATGCGCGCGTGAGCTTGATAAACACGTAATGGTAAGACACAACCTCACGGTTACCATTGACGGACACCCCGTAACAGGTGAAAGCAAAGCTTACCTGCCGGAATTTTACGCAAGCCAGGGAGTCGAAGTGATATCGTCACTCCCGTACTACCAGGAATACTTCACCGATAAGCAGAGGGGTAAGGGAGTTTTTGAAAAGAGCATCGAGTCCATTTTAATGCTTAACGAGGCGGGATACGGCAAAAAAGACACCGGGCTTGAGCTTCACTTCGTCTATAACCCCGTAGGCGCTTTTCTGCCTGCATCTCAAGAGACGCTCGAGGCTGATTTTAAGCGCGAGCTCTCGAATAAATACGGAATCGTATTTAATAAACTCTTCACTTTAACAAACATGCCGATTAACCGCTTTAAGGATCAGCTTAAACGCCTGGGCGCTTATGAAAACTATATGGAAAAACTCGTAAACGCATTCAACCCTACAGCGGCCGAGGGCGTTATGTGCCGCTCCCTAATAAGTGTGAGCCACGACGGCAGGATCTTTGACTGTGATTTTAACCAAATGATGGACCTGCAGATCAGAGATAAGCACAAACCCTTAACGGTCTTTAATTTTGAGTATGAAGAGCTCACTCAAAGGAGAATCATCTTCGGCTCTCACTGTTTTGGCTGCACTGCAGGTACAGGAAGCAGCTGCGGCGGCTCAACTGTACAGGGTCTTCATACCGAATAAGACAACGCCACTCAATTATGCCAGATAGAGTAGAAAATAATACGCTTATTGTCTTCGCTAAGCTTCCGGAGCCCGGGAAGGTAAAAACCAGGTTGGCTCAAGATTTGGGAAACGAGAGAGCGGCAGAGATATACTCTACTATTGCACGGGATATAATTTCACGTGTCTCAAAGCCCCTGCTATATGAAACAGTTATATTCTACGATCCTCCTGAGAAGAAAGACGAAGTCGACCTATGGCTGAAAGATTGCGCGCAGACGGATAATGAGCACCTAATCCCCCAAGAAGGGGGTTCACTCGGGGAAAGAATATCAGGGGCATTTGAATCGATATTCTATGCAGGTGCGAATAGTACAGTTATAATCGGCACTGACTGTACAGATGTAACCGCCAATATGATTGGAGAGACCTTCGGGGAGCTTAAGGAGTACGACGCTGTGCTCGGTCCTGCGGAAGACGGGGGGTATTACCTGCTCGGTCTTAACTGTTTTATACCCGGGCTCTTTAAAGAGATAGAGTGGAGTACCGAGCTTGTGCTCGAACAAACTATCTCACGTCTTAATAAGCTCGGGGCAAATTACAAGTTACGTGAAACTTTAAGAGACATAGACAATCTAAAGGACTTAAATAGCGTCTCAAATGATTTTGAGCTCGGAAAGGAAAAATCGATATGACGGTACTGGAAATAATTTGGGATGAAAAATAACACTTTTAGGTAACCGCATTGCCCTGTTATTTAACATAAAGTTTGCCCAACTCGAAAAAACATGCTTATTATCGGCTAAATTCACGGTTAATATTATTAGACGGAGGAGATATGAAAAACAGTGTATCGATAATCGCAGTTCTAATGATTTTAGCGCTTTTAGTAGCCGCTCTTGGAATATTTAGTCCTAAGAGTTACGCCACAAGCGAGCTACTGGAAGCCAAAAAATTCACACTCCGCACTCTTGACGGTGAAAAAGAAATATCGCTTGAAGATTATTCCGGCAAAGCAGTAGTGATAAATTTCTGGGCTACATGGTGCGGACCCTGCAGAGAGGAAATGCCTTTTTTTCAGAAAGAATGGGAAAAGTATCAGAAAGATGATGTAGAGTTCATTGGCATTAACGTGATGGATGATAAGACCCTTGCAGCCGCATTGGTAAAGGAAATAGGTATAACCTACATAAACCTACACGACCCGAGCGGTGAGACCTCGAATAAGTACGGAGTAATAGCTCTCCCCGCAACATTCTTCATTAATAAAGAAGGACAGGTTGCAATAAAAAATTACGGCCCCTTTTTAGGAAAAGAAGGCCAAAAGAAATTCAGGCTCTATGTTGAGGAGATTAGTGAATGAACCCCGCAGAGCTCCAGGTTAGCTGGTTACTCGCATTCCTTGCGGGTGTTGTTTCCTTCCTATCGCCGTGCGTACTCCCCCTGATACCGGGTTACGTCTCACTTGTATCAAAGATGTCATTTGAAGAGCTTACAGATGGTAATACCGAAGGTAAGGTAAATAAAATTTTCATACCAAGCATACTATTTGTAATGGGGTTTGCTTTTGTATTTGTCACTCTGGGGGCTTCGGCCTCATTCATAGGAACATTCATACAGGACAATAAAGTAATTCTTCTAAAGATATCAGGAGTGATAATCATTCTATTCGGCCTATTCACTATGGATATTATCAAAATTCCTCAGCTCTACAGGGAGAGGCGGCTGAATATACCTCAGGGCAACATGGGACTTATGGGAATATTCTTTCTCGGTATCGCGTTTGGGTTCGGATGGACGCCGTGTGTGGGACCGATACTAGCCTCTATTTTGCTCTATGCGAGCACGGCAGAAGGGGCGGGTAAAGGGGCGCTTCTTCTTTTAGTATATTCACTCGGGCTCGGGCTCCCGTTTCTTCTGACAGGGCTTGCGCTTTCCAAAGCTCTAAGCGCATTCGGATGGATAAAACGTCACTACTCACTATATAAGATTATAGTAGGCGGCACACTGATAGTTGTCGGGATTCTTATGGTCTCAAACAACCTTTTTTATCTGAATATCTACGGTCAAAAAGCTCTTGACTGGGCAGGGATAGACTTCTGGAAGACCTTCTGACTAAGCGAACAAGTATATTTCCTGGCATACGTATTATCCCTGACCCGCTTGTAACACAAACCCTAAAATCGGTATCATAAAACGGCTCAAGCATATGCCCAAAATATCAATCACTCACAATGACCTTCATATATGGAAGCTCTACCTTTCCAAAATGGGTAATGATACAGAAGAATTTTACAGAAATTCTCTCTCGCAAGATGAAAAAGAAAGGGCCGACAAGCTCAGGTTTCAGACAGATCGCAATAATTTTCTAATGGCGCGCGGTTATTTGAGAAACTTGCTGAGCACCTATCTGGGTAAAGAGCCTCAAGAGATAGAGCTTCGGTACGGAAGATATGGCAAGCCCTGTCTGAGTAAAGAGTCCAACCCGGATAATATTAGTTTTAATCTTTCACACTCCCATGGGATTTCGTTTTACGCTCTGACAAAAGATAGGGGAATAGGGATAGATATAGAATATATAAGACCTGTTAGTAGAGCCCATAAGATTATAGACCGGTTTTTTTCTGATGAAGAGATAGACTATTATGAACGGCAGCCGCGGGAAAAAAAGTTACAGACATTCTTTATGCTCTGGTGTAGAAAAGAAGCTTATACAAAAGCGAGAGGCACCGGTTTTAATCTGCCTGCGCGTAATATCGACATATCATTTGTAACAGGGGAGAAGAAAAAAATTAAAGATATGAGAGATAATGGCAGTCCGACTTTGGGCATATATGAAATAACCATCGATCCGGGATATGCAGCTTCTCTCGCAGTTTCGGGAATAAATCCTCAGATTTCATACCGTGATATAGAACGAACCGATTACTGAATTATTAACCCTATTCTTCACACACTGTCAGCTTTCCGTTATACTACTTGGTTTTCAACTAAACGGAGGGGAATTTAAAAATATTTTTCGGAGCTTTAGCTCATTGACTAGTCATTATATGATTTTATACTAGTTGCCAAGTAGTAGAGCGAAGGCCTGAGATTTTAAATTGCGAAAAAGGTCAATATAGCAAGTAAGTAAGTTTTGCAAGTATGTATGATTTGGAGGTCGCCTCAGCGTGCCATTATATGAATACAAGTGTAAGGACTGTGAAGAGCAGTTCGAGACGCTAGTCCTCAACCCCGAAGATACCGTTATATGCAAGACATGCGACGGATCAAACCTTGAGAAGCAATTCTCCCCATTCGGAATCAAGTCTGAAGACTCCCCGGATTCTTTTGACTCTCCCGGTGCCGGTTGTGGATGTACCCCGGTTAGCTGTGGATGCAGTGTAGGAAACTAGACATACAGGTTCTGAATGAACATCACGAATCCATTTAGTTCTGGAGAAAAAAACGGAGGATTGTAATTGAATGTCGAAATCGGCTGATAAAGAGAACGATATGAAAAAGGCCGCCCTAGAATACCACAGCATAGGTAGAAAGGGGAAAATTGAAGTAGTGCCGACCAAGCCCTGTCTTACTCAGTGGGACCTTTCTCTTGCTTACTCTCCGGGTGTGGCAGAACCCTGTAACGAGATTGAGGAAAACCCGGACCTAGTATACGAATACACCAATAAAGGTAATCTGGTAGGTGTAATATCAAACGGCACGGCCGTACTTGGGCTTGGAAATATAGGGCCACTTGCCGGTAAGCCAGTAATGGAAGGAAAGAGTGTGCTCTTTAAGAGGTTTGCAGGTATAGACGCGTTTGACATTGAGATCAACACTGAGGACCCCGATGAGGTAATCAAGATCGTAAAATACCTTGAGCCCACATTCGGAGGTATCAATCTCGAGGATATTAAGGCCCCTGAGTGTTTTTACATAGAAGAGGAGCTTAAGAAACAAACGGACATTCCGGTTTTTCACGATGATCAGCACGGGACTGCGATAATTTCAGGAGCGGGTCTGCTGAACGCCTGCGAGATTGTGGGAAAGGATATGAGCGAGCTCATGATGACGTTCAACGGTGCCGGAGCTTCAGCGATTGCGTGTGCCGAGTTTTTTATCAGTCTCGGAGCTAAGAGAGAAAACATAACAATGTGCGACAGCCGTGGGGTGATTTACAAGGACAGGAAGGAGAACATGAACCCGCAAAAACAAAAGTTTGCTGTTAAAACAAAATCAAGGACCCTCAAAGATGCTATTAAGGGCGCAGATGCATTTGTAGGGCTTTCAAACGGCGGAGCCGTGACAAAAGCTATGGTAAAGAGTATGGCTAAAAAACCTATAATCTTCGCTATGGCTAACCCTGTTCCAGAGATCTCTTACCCTGACGCCGTGGCCGCCAGAAAAGATGTAATAATGGCAACCGGACGTTCAGACTATCCGAATCAGGTAAACAATGTGCTTGGGTTTCCGTTCATTTTCAGAGGAGCGCTTGACGTTAGAGCTAAGGCGATTAATGAGGAAATGAAAGTCGCCGCTGCATACGCGCTAGCAGACCTCGCCAAGGAAGGCGCTGACGAGGAAGTGGCCAGGGCATACGGTGAAACCAGCTTTGAGTTCGGCCCTGAATTCATAGTCCCCAAACCCTTTGACCCGAGAGTGCTCATATATGAATCGGTTGCTGTAGCAGAAGCAGCTATGCAAACGGGAGTTTCCAGAATACAATTCAACATTAAGGATTACAGAGCGAAGCTTGAGAGAAAGGTGGATGAAAAGCTCAAGAGATGGGGCTGATGCTGATGAGGCATTCTTTATATTTATAAAACCGCATCGAGTACTTTATCAGTCATATCAAGGGTTAATTAAACTTCCTTAATTTAATCGAGACATTGTCACAAAATACATTTGAAACGAACAGGCGCAAAAAACTAAGATGCGCGCTAATCTCAATTGTGGCCTCTGTAGGTCTAATCGCGTTAAAACTTACATTCGGAATAATTACCAATTCGGTCAGCATACTAGCCTCTGCCGTAGACTCGTTTCTTGACCTTTCGGCTTCGAGCGTAAACTACTTCTCCATAAGGAAATCTACCAAACCTGCTGATGCCGAACACAGGTTTGGACACGGGAAAGCAGAAGGTGTGGCAGGGCTTTTTCAGTGCTTTATCATAGGCGTCTCATCGCTCTATTTGATATACCTTTCGCTTGAAAGAATATTCGATGGAGGAGAGTTAAGCTCGCTCGATATCGGTATTTCCGTAATAGGGTTTTCAATTATCGCCAGTCTCTTACTTGCAAGATACATACGGAGAGTAGCAAGGGATACTGATAGTATAGCACTAAATGCAGACAGTCTTCACTTCAGGGTGGATGTATATGCGAATATCGGAATTGTGCTCGGGCTTATTGTAATAAAAGTGACCGGGGCTGAGCTAATTGATCCAATAATCTCGATTGCGCTTGCCGGACTGATACTATGGACAGCAAAAGATATAGTCATACAGTCTATAGATATATTAATGGACAGGGAGCTTCCCGAGCAAATAGTCAAGGATATTGAAGAAGTTATATTCAAATATCAACCCGAAGTCAAAAGCTACCATAAGATGAGAACTCGTAACGCAGGCTCGAAGAAATTCATAGAGTTCCACCTAGTATTGGATCACACGCTCAGTTTTGTAAGATCTCACGAGATTGCAGAAGAGATAATAAAGGAAATTGAAACCCGTATACCGGGCTCGGAATTAACTGTACACGTAGATCCCGATCAGCACCCTGACTACTCATAGTCACCCGTATATTACTCATGGAGCTACTTTATAAAAAAATATTGATATGCGCCCAAGGATGTCGAATACTTTAAATAGGTGCGCCGAAATACAGGAATATTTGCAACCTTTGAGTTAGAACAGGGGTTTATATAGTTAAAACAGTTTTGAGGAGGAGCGAGAAATGAAGAATCTAATAATGACCGCATTTGTTTTAACGGTTTTTATTATTTCTTTTCCGATGGTGAGCCAAGCTAAGAAATACGGTTATGGAGGTGGGCGCGGCTACAAGGGCGGTTACGGTTACGGAGGAGGACACGGGTATAGAGGTGGGCACGGCTACAAGGGCGGTTACGGAGGAGGACATGGGTATAGAGGTGGGCACGGCTACAAGGGCGGTTACGGTTACGGAGGAGGACATGGGTATAGAGGTGGGCACGGCTACAAGGGCGGTTACGGTTACGGAGGAGG
>Ga0114931_10001534_pt1 | contig 29496 bp, 23 predicted proteins | sample 2SBtaG_FD_89579 | JGI IMG/M metagenome (GOLD analysis project Ga0114931, IMG submission 89579) | Deep subsurface microbial communities from Kolumbo volcano to uncover new lineages of life (NeLLi) - 2SBTROV14_V59a metaG | ecosystem: Environmental > Aquatic > Marine > Volcanic | place: Kolumbo... | reverse complement strand
TGAGATCATCCCACAACTGCTCGGTAATGCTGCCGATCGGCGTTGGGTAAAAACTTGAGGCGTTATTCACGAGACCATCCAGTTGCCCGCCCCATTCGACCACTGCATTGACCAGTGACGGCAGGCTCGTAACGTCCAAAAGGTCGGCCATAAAGGTCCTGGCGGAGTCGCAGCGAATAACGTTGAGTTCTGCAGCCAGTTTCTTGGCATCTTCGGCTGAACCACGGTAATGAATCGCAACACGCGCGCCGTTCTCGTGCAGGCGTGTCACAATAGCCGCACCAATTCGACGGGCAGCGCCGGTGACGAGGATGACTTTGTTGCTGAGTGTCTGGTCTGGCATGGAATCATTCATAAAGACTTTATCGCGCACATGCAATACGAACAGCCGACATCTTTGCCGCAGCCGGATGAAGTAAGTGCAAGGCACAGCGCCACGGTAAGCGCTCACATCCGAAAAAAAATCGAGGCCGCCGGCGGAAATATCAGTTTTGCCGAGTTCATGCACGAAGCGTTATATGCACCCGGACTTGGCTATTACAGTGCGGGCTCGAGGAAGTTCGGTGCAGACGGCGATTTCGTGACCGCGCCGGAAGTCTCATCGGTATTCGGCCGCGTGCTGGCGAGGCAGTCTGCTGAAGTGCTCTGGCAAATTGAAAATGGTGAGGTGCTCGAAATTGGCGCCGGCAGCGGTAAGCTTGCAGTAGACATACTCTGTGCCTGCGAAGAATTGAACGCGCTGCCGCCGGCTTACAATATCCTGGAGGTATCGGCGGAACTGCAGGAGAGGCAACAGCGACGACTGCGAGAAGAGTTGCCGCATCTGCTCGATCGGGTTCGATGGCTGTCTGACCTGCCCGCAGAATTTAGCGGCGTGATCATAGCGAACGAAGTACTCGACGCGCTGCCCGTTGAACGATTCGTGCGGCGGGAGTCCGGTCCTATGCAGCTCTGTGTATCTCTGCAGGACGGCCGTTTCGTATGGACAGAAACAAAGGCACCTGATCGACTGGTTTCGGCCGTCTCCGGGATTGAAGCCGACACCGCCCGGACTCTGCCGCTTGCTTACACGTCCGAAGTTTCACTGGCCGCGCCATTGTGGATAAGCGATCTGGCCCGGAGTCTGAAGCACGGGGCCATCTTCCTGTTCGACTACGGCGTGTCGCGGCGAGAATATTACGCCGCCGAGCGGACGGACGGCTGGCTACGCTGTCACTTCCGCCATCACGCGCATGATAATGCGCTGATCTACCCCGGAATCCAGGATCTGACCACCTGGATTGATTTTTCCGGTATCGCAGCTGCCGCGGTATCGAATGGCCTCGATATACTGGGCTATCAAACGCAATCCCAATTTCTTATGGGCGGTGGACTTGAGCTTGAGATGCGGGATTTCATGGAACTGCCGCCGGTAAAGCAGCTCGAATTGTCGAGCCAGATCAAAACACTTACTCTTCCCGGAGAAATGGGAGAGAACTTCAAATGCATGGCGCTGGGGCGTGGCGAGATCGACTCGCCGTCGGCGTTTCATTTTGCTGACAGGACACAGACTCTTTGACCACACTGCAAATCCTTATTCTTGCCATCGTGCAAGGACTCACGGAATTCCTGCCGGTTTCAAGTTCCGGCCATCTTGTGCTGGTACCGCATTTATTTGACTGGGCCGATCAGGGACTGGCATTCGACCTGGCGGTACATGCTGGTTCGCTGGTTGCCGTTTTTATTTTTTTCCGCAAAGATATCGCCGGGCTATTGTCCGGCGGTGTGCGGGCACTCGGCGGCGACGTTAATTCACCCGAATCACGTATGGCCCTGGCAATTGTTCTGGGAACCATCCCCGCTGCGCTGGCCGGCCTGTTGTTTGCGTCCTGGATTGAACAAAATCTCCGCGACCCTGCTGTTATTGTCTATACGCTTTCGGGCTACGGAATTCTTATGGCATTGGCGGATCGATTCGGTCGACGAGAAAGAAACATGTCCGGCGTTGGCTACAAGGACGCGTTTATTATCGGCTGCGCACAGGCACTGGCTTTGGTGCCAGGCACATCGAGATCGGGCATCACGATTACCGCGGCGCGGATTCTCGGGTTCGAACGTCACGATGCCGCCCGTTTTTCGTTCCTGTTGTCCGCGCCAGTAATTTTTCTGGCGTCCGCTTACAAATTTGTTGAATTGTTGTCCAGCGGTGAAACTGTCGCGTGGGGGCAGCTCGGGCTGGGTGCCGCAATCTCCTGTGTGGTAGCCTACATCAGTATCGAATTTTTCATGCGTGTCGTAACCCGCGTTGGCTTGACGCCGTTTGCGATTTACCGTTTGTTTCTTGCCGCCGGTATTCTTTATGCACTGGTTTAAAGCACTGCCGTTGCTGATTCTGGCGAGCCCGGTCTGGGCTGCCGATGGCTACGTTATTGGTGTCGGCGCTGAGGCTGATACCGGCGATGGAGTCGCGGGCAGCCTGTCGGGCGAGGTCGGTATTACGAAAACCACCTGGCTGTCAGCGACACTCGCAAAAAGCTCGGTTGATCTGCCACGTCGCATGAGCGTCGATACGCTGTATGGCGATGTCGGTATCGAGCATTGGTTCGACCCTGTCGGTATCCGCCTGGCTGTTGCTTACTGGGGCGACAGCGACATACTCGATTCGAAGGACGTTCGCGCCGCGCTCTACTGGCGCAACGACAAGGTGAGTATTTCCGGCGACTATGAATATCGTGAGTTCACTTTCGATATTTTCAGAGACACCCTGCGTCCGGGGCAGGACTTCCAGTTTCACGCTAACGGTGCAGGTTTATCCGCCCGCTTCTCACTCAGCGACAGAGTCGACTTGAGTCTGTCGGGCATGGATTACGACTACAACGTCGACCTCAAGCGTGCGGCCAATCGTGACATTCTGGATTTCCTCTCGGTATCGAGACTCAGCCTGATTAACAGCCTGATCGACTACCGTGCGCGCATCGGCCTCGGTTTCGATGTTGGAGAGCGGCGCTGGAGCCTGGATTTTTCGACCTCGAAAGGCGAGGCCGACGGCAGTACGACCAACTCGACGACGCTGCGATTCCTGACCCCGCTGGGCAGCAAGAGCGATATCGAATTTGGGCTTGGCATCGACAATTCTGACAACTACGGAAAGGCAACTTTCCTGTCGGTCTTCATCTATTTTTACGGCTGACGGGAGGCCTGAAATTCCCGGATAGCGTGGCGCCGTGCTTGCCTGATCGCAGCCGGGATTTTTGATCTTTCCTGTTGTTTCGATGGCCCCGGAATCAACGGCAGAGGCAGCGGCAAAAGCACCACGAAGAAAATCGGCCTGCGGGTAGCGGCGGTCCTCAAGGCCACCGCGGCCCCTCGCATCTGCCTCACAGGCGAGCAGGAATTGTTCGAAACGTCCAGGACGGCGAAACGCATCGGTCTTCTCAAGTACTTTCAGGATGCTTTTGTCGCGCAATTCCAGTGCCCGGTGGCAATGCGTATGGAGCTCCGCGACCATGACGCCGAGGTCGCGGCAGGTATTGGGCACAGGCAGCCGGTTCGCCATTTCGCGAATGAGTCTCACACCACGTGCCTCGTGTCCCGGATGACTCGGAAGATCGCGTTTGGGCGTCGTACCCTTGCCCAGATCGTGAGTCAGTGCCGCAAAACGCACTTCAAGAGCGCTGCTGAGCAGTTCCGCCTGGTCGAGAACCATCATCGTGTGCAGGCCGGTATCGATCTCGGGGTGCCATCTCTCGGGCTGCGGTACGCCGAAAAGGCGCTCGACTTCCGGGAATAGCCGGGCGAGTGCCCCACAATTGCGTAGCACTTCGAAATAGATGCGACTATCTGTTGCACGCAAAGCGGCTTCGGTTTCCTTCCATACACGGTCCGGGACGAGGGCATCGACCTCGCCATCGTCGACCATGCGGCGCATGAGCGTCATTGTCTCGCCGGCAATAGAGAATCCAAGCCTTGCAAATCGTGCGGCGAACTTGGCGACACGCAGAATACGAACGGGATCTTCACCAAAGGCGTCCGAGACGTGTCGAAGAACGCGCTTCTCGATGTCCTGCAATCCACCGTACGGATCAATAAGGTTCCCCTCGTCATCCTTTGCGATCGCATTGATCGTCAGATCGCGGCGTGACAAATCATCCTCTATGGTCACGTCGGGTGAAAAATCGAAGGCGAAACCATGATAGCCGGGTGCCGTCTTGCGCTCAGTCCGGGCGAGAGCATATTCCTCGCCAGTTTTTGGATGCAGGAATACCGGAAAGTCCTTGCCGACTTGCTTGTAGCCGTTTTCGCGTAACTCTTCCGGTGTGGCGCCCACCACACACCAGTCCCGCTCTTTGTGCGAGATGCCAAGCTGTTCGTCACGAACAGCACCACCGACGAGGTAGACTTGCATCATGGAATTGTAACCGACAATTCAGCTTGACGTGCCCACCGCAACGCCAGCAGAGTCGGATGATGGCGAGAGTTCTGCTGCTGCTGATTTTGTGTTTACCGTTGACAGGTTGCTATTACCTGCAAGCGGCGGCGGGCCAGTGGGAGCTTGTGCGCAAACGCGAGCCCATCGAGAAAGTCATCGAAGACCCGAATACATCCCCGGAGCTCACCGCCAGGCTGCGTTTACTGCAGGATGCGCGGGACTTTTCGGTCGATGTTCTCGGCTTGCCCGATAACAAGAGCTATCGGACTTACGCTGAGTTAGAGCGCGACTACGTGGTCTGGAACGTCTTTGCTGCACCGGAATTTTCGCTGGCGCCGAAGCAATGGTGTTTCCCCATCGCCGGTTGCGTGAGTTACCGCGGCTATTTTTCCAAAGAGGATGCGATCAGGAAATCCAGGCAACTGGCCAATGACGGTTACGACGTAGCCGTCGGCGGCGTTGCAGCCTATTCAACCCTGGGTAAATTCAATGACCCGATATTGAGCACTATGATGCGCTGGGACGATGTTGAACTTGTTGCGGTGCTTTTCCACGAATTGGCCCACCAGGTGGTTTACGTGAAGGACGATTCGGCCTTCAACGAGTCGTTCGCGACAGCGGTAGAGGAAATCGGCGTGCGACGCTGGCTGGAATCCCGTGCTGAAGAAGAGAAGATGGCCGACTACATAGCCGGCCGCGAGTTGCAGCAATCCCTGCTCACGCTCGTTGCGGCCGCCAGAGATGATCTCGATAGCATTTACGAAGCGGATATTGACGTTGAATCCAGGCGTGTGCAAAAGCATGAGCGCCTGAAATCCCTGGCTGAAGCTGTTGCCGGGGAATTGCGGCAGAACGGCAGAGACGGTTCGAGCTGGCTAAGTGGAGAGCTGAACAATGCACGGCTCATTTCGATGACTTTGTATGAAGGTCGACTGCCGTCGTTCAGAGCACTGTATGCCAGGTGCGAAATGGAGCTGCAGTGTTTCTATTCTGAGGCGAAAAAATTGGGCGAAATGGAATTCGCGGAACGCGAAGTGGCGTTATCGGCTGGCGATTTGTTGCGTTTTGACCGCGGCTTGAACGAGCTGTAATTCATCCGACAATCGCCGCATCCTGCCCGTCATGCGCCAGGCGAAAATCGACTGCGCGGCGAGCACTCGTTTGACATATTTACGGGTTTCATTGAACGGGATGTTCTCGATCCAGATGCGAGCATCAATAACCCCGTCTTTCGGCAACCAGCGGTCAACCCGCTGCGGTCCAGCGTTGTACGCAGCCGTTGCCGGTACCGGGTTACCGCCGTAGCGTTCTGCCATTTGTCCCAGGTAGGTCGTACCGAGGCGAATGTTGCTCTTTGGGTCGACCAATGTGGCAAGCCCGGAATAAGGCAGCTCTATCTCTTTCGCGACATCACGCCCCGTTGCCGGCATCAACTGCATCAGGCCGATGGCTCCCGCGCGTGATCGCACATCCCGCATGAACAGGCTCTCACTGCGTGCTATGCCATACGCCCATGTCGACGATATGCTGGCAAGGGTCGAAGATTCCTCGAAGGTATCCTGATAGGGCAATGGGTAGCGGATTGACAGATCATCGTATTGACCGATACTGGCCGCCGCAACGATCGCACGGGAATGCCAGCCCCAACGATGTGCCAAAATCGCGGCCTGCATTTTGTCCTCATCGGAGAGCTTCTGCACGACTGCGTCCCACTCGGAGCGAGCCCGGCCATCCTGGCCGACATAGAAAAGCTCACGGGCGCGGATGACTTCGGGCCGGGATTGCAGCGCAAGCAGCTTGCTGTCGTTCGCGCGTAGACTTGAATCCTCAAGGGCATAGTCTTTGCCGAGCTTGTCGGCCGCTAAAAAACCATAAAAACTGCGTTTGAGCCGCAGCGATTCAAGATCCGCCATCGCGGCCAGTGCCTGGCCCGATTCGATCAGGGCGATCGCGCGCCAGTAGCGCCATTGTTCGGAGTTGCGCTCGCTGTCGGACATTGCGGCAACATCGGCGAGTAATCGTTTCCAGCGAGTTTCACGCAGGCTGCTGCGCGCACGCCAGCGTAAGACCTCATCGCTCTCTGCGGCCGGTGGAAGTTTGAGCAATAATTTGTATGCGCCTGGCAGATTGTCGCGCGCACTCCAAAGCGCGATGTGCTGTTTGATCAGAATCTGCTGCGCCGCAGAAAAATTGTGCTTGCCTGATACACGCTTCCAGAGTTTTCCGGCTGCCTCGGGGTCGCGGAACGTGAGGCGCTCGGCGGCGTATACGAGCTGCGCGCGCAAAGTTTCATCCCCGGATCGGCGCCATTTGCCCTGCAGGAATTTTTCAGGATTGACCTGTGCCTGCTGCCATTGTGCGGCCTGTTCGACATGCTGTTGGTCGATCTTCTTCGCCAACCAGTGCGCGAGTGAGAAATTTCGTGCCTCGATGGCCAGGGTGTAGCGTCGCCGGTACTCGACCTGGCCCAGAAGCCTGCGATCGTCCAGGTATTCAAACACGGGATCGCACTCTTTGACCTGGCTTTTGCCCACCATCCAGAGATCGATTGCCCGGAATTCGACTCGCCGATCCCGACCGGCCTCGATTTCAGCCTGCAAAGCGAGGCAGTCAAGCTTCTCGATATCCCGCCCCTGATAAAATTGCTCATAGAGCTTCAGGTATGCCGGCAGGTCATCGTCGCTAACGAAATTCAGTGCATAGCGATAGCGAAGTTCGCGAGCCGGTCGCAAGGTGCCGTATTGCCCAACAAAGGTCTCGACTTCAGCGTCCGGGGCCGAATCAATATTTGCGCGTAACCAGGTCGCGCGCAGGTCCGGCCAGAGTATGTATTGTTTAAGCAAGGCCCGATCGGGCGCAGAGAGCTGGTCGACAGGGGTCCAGTCGCACGTTCGACGGCCTCAATAACACTGCGAAACAGCGTACGCTGCTGCTCGAGTTGAGGGCTGGCTTGAATCTCCGGTGCCGCCGCGAGCACCGCCGGGACCATGGCGGCGCCGAGAAATACAATTCTGGCGACGCAACAAAACTGCCTGACGGCTCTCGAGGGGATCATTGATCAGGTACTTACCTCATTGACGAGCCTCGATTCTAGCGAATTTGGAACATCAACGCTCTGTCACCACGGCGCACGGTCAGAAACAGGATGTCATAACGGGAAGCGACTTCTCGCAAGTCCTGCAGGTCCCGCACCGGTATGCGATTGACATGCGTAATCAGGTCTCCGGTTCGCAGCCCACGTTGAGCGGCGGGCGAGCCTTCCTGAACTTCGGCGATTTCAATGCCGTCCGCACCCGTAGTCGATGACGCTGCGAAAATCGCGCCAGCCAGGCCCGGGTGAATTTCCTCGCCCAGCACCCTCTGACTTTGAGCCTGACCGAGCTGTGCCTCTGCAGAATGCGTTTTGTTATCCCGCACGTATCTGATCCTGACCTGGTCGCCGGAACGCAGCAGTCCAATGCGATTTCTGAGTTCGGAAGCGCCGTCGACCTCTTTCCCATTGACCTCGACAATGATGTCGCCGACCTTCAGACCAGCATCCTCAGCAGCGGAATCCGCCTGAATTCCGGTGATCAAAGCGCCGTTGTCAATGTCATTGCCCAGCGCTTCTGCCGCCTCCGTGTCAATGGTTTTGATACTTACGCCCAGGAGTCCGCGGCGAATTTCGCCGAACTCGAGAATCTGATTCATGATGGAGCTTGCGATCTCCGTTGGTACGGCGAAACCAATACCGACATTACCGCCCGAGCGGCTGATGATCGCAGAGTTGATGCCAATCAACTCGCCGTTCATATTAACGAGCGCACCACCCGAGTTACCGGGGTTGATCGATGCGTCTGTCTGAATAAAGTCTTCGTAACCATCACGGCTGATGCCGGAACGACCCAATGCGCTGATAATGCCCGAGGTCACGGTGTGTCCAAGTCCGAAGGGGTTGCCGATCGCAATGACGAAGTCGCCCACCCGCGCGCCGGTAGAGTCGCCGATGGGCATGTCGGTCAGGCCATCGGCGTCAACCTTGATGACCGCAATGTCGGTCGCAGGGTCGGAGCCCACCAATTCCGCGTCAAGAAGGGTGCCGTCAATCAGGGAGATCTGAATGGTGTCGGCATCTCCGACGACGTGGTGATTGGTCAGGATGTAGCCACGTTTGGCGTCAACAATAACGCCGGACCCGGCGCTGGCGATTTCCTGTGTTGCGCTACCACCACTATCGGGCAGGCCGAAGAAACGACGAAAGGCGTCATCACCGAACGAGTTACGCCGGGTAATGGTCTGGCTAACCCGGATATTGACGACGGCAGGTGACACCTCTTCGACTAACGGCGCGAGGCTCGTTACATGTTCACCCTTAACGCTTTGTGGCAACGCGGCCTGGGCCGGGGTTACGAATGCGAGAGTGAGTAGCAGGGTTGCAAAGTAGAGTCGCGCTTTCGTCGTCATTGTCGGTCTCATTCGATGTCGTGGATTATGCGGTGAATTATAGTCTTTTACACAGATGCCGGAGCACGACAATCCGTCGCGCTTGGGCATCAGCATCATGGGCCAATCAGGCGGCTTCGACAGTAATCCGTCGCGGCTGGACTTCCGGGAGCTTCGGGATGACGACTTCCAGGATGCCGTCGCCGCATTTGGCAGTGATGCTTTGTGCATCAACCGTTTCCGGCAGCGTAAAGCGGCGCTGGAAACGGCCTGTCGCGCGTTCCACCCGTTGCACGTCAGTGTCTTCACCGCGTTCGTCGGCATGACGAACACCGGATACAGTGAGTACGTCTGCATCCATCGAAACATCTATGTCTGCCGGACTTACACCCGGTACGTCGGCGCGCAGCAAAAAGTGGTCTTTTTCCTCAACGATATCGACGGCTGGCGCCCATCCCGGCGCTGTCTTGTCTGAATTCGCGCGGCCAGGGTCGCTGTTCAGGAGGTCAACATAGGACCAGGGTTCAAAACGAGCAATTTTCATGGTTTTCTCCAACTTAAATCAGGTTGCTGAATACTTAATTAGGGCCGCCGTAGCGGTTTTCAAGTGACTTTTAACGCCAAAAAAACGGGTTTCTTGCGGGCTTTTCATGGCAATATGCGGTGTCGAGACGGGCCACTACATCTAGTGGTAAAGAAATTTCACAAAAGTGTCATTTTTTTTGCCCTATATTTAAAGCACTTACTCTCGAAGTATTTATAAGTTATTGATTTTTTATTAAAAAGATCCTTATAAAAATTTACCTAAAACGCTTGACAGAAGTGCCGTACGGGCATAATCTTGTCTTCATTCAGACACAACATCTTGTGTCTATTCAAAGAGGAAATGAGGCCGATATCGGCTCTCGCCGCGCGTTTTCTGGCCGCCGGCGAGTGGGGTCCCTTTCCCTTAATAAAAAGCTGGTCATAAAGTATTTGGGGTCTCCTAAGGGAGTACAGGGGAGTAACAGGACCGATGAAGTCTGCTGTCATTTTGGATACGCATACGGTTACCGACATTCAATTTCAACCCGCATCGCTCGACATTTGGGATGCAAAATATCGACTGACGGCCAAAGATGGCTCGAAGATTGATGAGAATATTGACGATACCTACCAACGAGTGGCTCGGGCGCTCGCCGATGTGGAAGTCGAATCAAAGCGCGATCATTACTTTAAAGAATTCGTCTGGGCACTGCGTTCAGGTGCGATTCCGGCTGGCCGTATTATTTCCAATGCGGGAGCGAGCGAACACAAACCAGCAACGTCGACTATCAATTGCACGGTGTCAGGTACCGTCGGTGACTCGATGGATAACATCCTTAATAAGGTTCACGAGGCAGGTTTGACGCTCAAGGCGGGTTGCGGAATCGGCTATGAGTTTTCGACTCTGCGTCCAAAGGGTGCCTACGTGACGGGAGCGGGTGCTTACACGTCGGGCCCGCTGTCCTTTATGGATATCTACGACAAGATGTGCTTTACGGTATCGTCGGCGGGCGGTCGTCGCGGTGCGCAGATGGGTACTTTTGATGTTGGTCATCCTGATGTCATGGAATTCATCCGTGCCAAACGTGAGGACGGTCGCCTGCGGCAGTTCAATTTGTCGTTGCTGGTTAGCGACGAATTCATGCAGGCTGTGATCAATGAAGATGACTGGAAGCTCGCTTTTCCGGTTACACCCAAGGAAGTTGAAGTCGATGGTCTTGACGTAAACGATGAATCCCAATTCGTCTGGCGCGAATGGCCTGAGGCCGGGAGCTATGTTACGGATAGTGAGGGCCTGGCCGCGTGCAAGATATATAAGACGCTGCCGGCACGCCGGGTCTGGGACGTCATCATGGCGTCAACTTACGACTTCGCGGAGCCGGGCTTTGTTTTGATTGACAAGGTCAACGAGCTGAACAACAACTGGTTCTGCGAAAATATTCGTGCGACCAATCCCTGCGGTGAACAACCATTGCCGCCCTACGGTTCCTGCTTGCTGGGCTCGGTTAACCTGACTCGTTTTGTCAGTAAACCGTTTACGGCCGCGGCCGCCTTTGACTGGGAAAATTTCCGCAAGGTCGTGAAGTTGTTCACGCGAATGCTCGACAATGTCGTGGAGATCAACGGTTTGCCGTTGCCGCAGCAACGTAACGAGATTCAGCGCAAACGGCGTCATGGCATGGGTTTTTTGGGCCTGGGCTCAACCATCACCATGCAATGTATGAAGTACGGTGACCCGGCGGCCATCGAGTTCACTGAAGAGGTTGCGCGACAGCTGGCCATTGCCGGTTGGGAAGAAGGTCTTGAGCTGGCGGTGGAGAAAGGGCCGGCGCCGATCATGAATGAGACCTTCGAAGTCAGCGAAGAAATGCTGCGCAAGCGTCCTGAAATGCGGAACGATGGTTTCGAAGTTGGCGACAAGGTACCGGGCCGTATCCTGCATGCGCGCTACAGCCGCTACATGCAGCGCGTTGCCGTCGAAGCGCCGCAGCTCGTTGAAAAACTGGCGGAAACAGGCGCACGGTTCACGCATCACAGCTCGATCGCACCAACGGGTACGATCTCACTGTCTCTTGCGAACAATGCCAGCAACGGCATCGAACCCAGTTTTGCTCACCATTATTACCGTAACGTGATCCGTCAGGGTAAGAAGAGTAAGGAAAAAGTTGACGTTTTCTCCTTCGAACTGCTGGCCTACCGCGAAGCAGTAGATCCACAGGGCATGCCCGCCGGCGTGGGAGACGATGCACCGGCTAATAATCTGCCAGATTATTTCATCACGGCCGATGAAGTGACGCCAAAGCAACACGTCGATATCCAGGCGGCAGCACAGAAGTGGATCGATTCGTCGATCTCCAAGACGGCCAATGTTCCGACAGACTACAATTACGATGACTTCAAGGACATCTACCTGTATGCCTACCAGCAGGGCCTGAAGGGATGTACGACGTTTCGCTTTAACCCGGAAGCGTTCCAGGGTGTGCTCGTCAAAGAGAAAGACCTGAAAAGCACGAAGTACACGTTCACACTCGATGATGACTCCACCGTTGAACTTCAGGGTGATGAGGAAATTGAGTACGACGGTGAAGTACACACAGCAGCCAATTTATTTGATGCCTTGAAAGAAGGCTATTACGGTAAGTTTTAAATGATCAAAGTAGACAAGAAAATTGTGGGCTACGCGGTTAACCAAGCGGCAGCCGAAGAGAAAGAAACAAAGCGTGAGTTCAAGCGTGAAGGCGGCGGCGGTGACCGGGCCGAAGTCATTCGCATGCACGAGAAGCTTGAGCGGCCTGAGATGCTGGTCGGTTCAACCTACAAGGTGAAGACACCGATATCCGATCACGCCATGTACGTCACTATCAATGACATTATTCTCAACGAAGGAACTGAATACGAGAAGCGCCGGCCATTTGAGATTTTCATCAATTCGAAGAATCTCGATCACTATCAGTGGATCGTTGCGCTGACGCGCATTATCTCGGCCGTGTTCCGCAAGGGCGGCGATGTTGCGTTTTTGGTCGAGGAACTCAAAGCCGTATTCGACCCACGGGGTGGCTATTGGCAGCCGGGTGGCAAGTTCATGCCGTCAATTATTGCCGAACTCGGGTATATCGTCGAAAAGCACCTGATAATGATCGGTTTGATGGGCGCACCGGTATTGGATGCCGGACAGCAAGAATTGATCGCCCAGAAGCGTGCTGAATTCGAAGAATCAAAAAAACAGCGGGATGCGTTCTCGGAGAACAACTATCCGGAAGGGGCACAGCTTTGCAGCAAATGCCATACGGCAGCCGTGATCATGATGGATGGATGCCAAACCTGTCTTTCCTGCGGCGATTCGAAATGCGGCTAGCCTGATCGGGCTTTTCGCGATCTCCAGGAATGTACTTATAGCTGGAGTTATCGTGCTCACAGCCTGTGCGGCAACGGGTCCTGTGCCAACGCGGGTCATGCTGAGCGAGCACTATGCGCTTCCACTGACCTATGAAGAGCATCGCGCGCAGCAGCAGATGTTCGAGACACCGGCGGGCAACATGGCCTATACCGACCATGGTAAAGGCAAGGTTTTGTTGTTGCTACACGGTGTACCAACATCGTCCTGGATGTACCGGAAAATCATCCCGCAGTTGCAGCAGAATTTCCGAGTCATCAGTGTGGACCTGCTGGGCTACGGCAGCAGCGCGAAACCAAAAGACGATGGCAGCATTTACAGCGATCAATCCCAGGCACGGCGTGTCCAGGCCCTGCTGACTTTCCTGGGCATTGAGCAGTACGCGATCATGATGCATGACATGGGTGGCCTCGTAGCCTGGGAGCTGTTGCGATTGGCGCCGGAGTCCGCCAGTGAGCTCATCATCCTGAATACCATTGTTCGCGAAGAGGGTTTTAAGCACCCCAACACTGAGCCGGGCTTTATGACCCGGCAGCTTGCCGCTGCGTACGCGAGCCGCATGACCAGTGCAGCGATTCTTGATGTGACGTTTCGCCGCCTTGGCCTGGGCGGCGAGTACCAGCTCACGGAAGCCGAATGCCACGGCTACGTAAAACCGATGCAGGAAGACAGCAGTGCGGCACTGTACGCTTTTTTCACTCACCTCAACGACGTGTTGTTTACGCATTTGGAAGAGAACAGCCAGTTGTTCGATGATTACCACGGTGCGAGCCTCGTTCTGTGGGGCGGTAAAGACAAGGTGTTAACGACACGGCAGATTCCGTTTCTGCGTGAGCATCTTCGGATTCCCAGCGAAGACATACACATCTATCCGGATAACCAGCACTTTCTGGTCGAAGAAATTCCGCATGAGGTTATTCGCCAGGTTCGTGATTTCTTAAATCGCGACAGCCAAACAGGCGACGAGTGATTCTGTATTGAGGCTGCCGAGCAGGTCGTGATCTGGTAGATTTCGCTGCGTGGCCATAACAATTCCCGATTTTTCAAAGACACACATCGTCATAGTTGGCGACGTAATGCTGGACCGTTACGTGTTCGGATCGACCGGCCGAATTTCCCCGGAAGCGCCGGTACCGGTTGTCCACGTGCAGGAAACGGATGACCGTCCGGGTGGTGCGGCGAACGTCGCCATCAACCTGGCGAGTTTGGGCGTAAGGACGCGGCTTATCGGCGTAGTCGGTAAGGACGATTCAGGTGATTCCCTGCGATTGATCCTGGAAGACCGGGGTATAGAATGCGTTTTTCAACGGGTCGAAGACAGGCCAACCGTCACCAAGACCCGGGTTCAGAGTCGCGGGCAACAGCTGATTCGCCTCGACCAGGAACACGTTGCCGCCATGCCCGGCATTGAACTTGTAGCCGCCCTCAAAAACTCCATCCAGGACGCCGCTGTGGTCGTGTTGTCGGATTATGGCAAGGGTGCGCTGACTGATGTGGCGACAATGATCGCAGCGTGCCGCGACGTGGGTATAGCCGTGATCGTCGATCCCAAAGGAGACAACTTCGACAAGTATCGCGGTGCTTCGCTGATCACCCCGAATCAGGCCGAGTTCGAAGCGGTAGCCGGTACTTGTGACAGTGAAGAAGAGCTTGTCCGGCGGGCGAGGGATTTGCTGGTCGACCTGGAAGTGGGCGCGCTCCTGATCACGCGCAGTGAGAAGGGAATGCTGCTCGTGGAAGCCGATTCTGAACCCGTGTTTTTGCGGGCACAGGCTCGCGAGGTCTTCGACGTCACAGGTGCAGGCGATACGGTCGTCGCGACGCTTGCCGCCGCTGTCGCTGCTGGCGAGAGTCTCTCTTCAGCCGCCGCACTGGCGAATATCGCTGCCGGACTCGTGGTTCGGAAGATCGGCGTCGCGGCCGTTACTCCCGGCGAAATCAGCATCGCGCTGCATCAACGGGGCCAGGGTGGTCGTGGTCTGGTCGGAATTGGCGAACTCATGTCGATGGTCGCTGAATCGCGTGCGCGGGGCGAGCGGGTGATTATGACCAACGGCTGTTTCGACGTGCTCCACGCCGGACACGTCGCCTACCTCGAAGAGGCGAAGGGACTGGGTGACCGATTGATCGTTGCTGTGAACGACGATGCCTCGGTGCGCCGCCTCAAAGGCGAGTCACGCCCTGTCAATGAGCTTGAGGATCGCTTGTTGGTGCTGGCCGGCCTTGCCGCTGTTGATTGGGTCGTACCGTTCCCGGGTGACACGCCGGCATCGCTGATCGCCGAACTACTTCCCGACGTGCTCGTCAAGGGTGGTGACTACACGCCGGACGATATCGCGGGGGCGAGAGATGTATTGGAAAACGGTGGCGAGGTTCGGGTTCTGGCGTTTCGTGACGGGCACTCGTCGAGTCGCATCATCGACAAGCTTCGCGATTAGTACTCCGCCAAAGTGAGCTTTCTCTACAACTTATTCACTTATGTTTTACTGATTCCGTACGCCGTCTATTGGTTGCTCAAGGGCCTGGGTAATCGGTCCTATTTTGATCGCCTGCAACAGCGATTCGGTTTTGGTTTTCCGCAATTGGACACTTGCCTTTGGGTGCACGCAGTCTCGGTCGGCGAGGTGCAGGCGGCCGTGCCTCTGATCCTCGCGTTGCTCGATCTCTACCCGGAGCAAAGGATGCTTGTTACCACGGTGACGCCGACAGGCGCCAGGCGAGTTGCAGCACTGTTCGGTGACAACGTTGAGCACTGTTACATTCCTTTTGAGTTTCCGCACGCTATTCGGAATTTCTTTTCTTCGATTCATCCTCTGGCGGCGATGGTCATGGAAACTGAGATTTGGCCGAATCTGTATCGTGGCTGCGGTGTTCGTGCGATCCCGCTCGTTCTTGTGAGCGCACGTATTTCACCTCGATCAGCCCCCGGGTATCGTCGATTGTTGCCGTTGATAAGGGAGACATTGTCCCACGGAATTATTATCGCGGCGCAAAGTCAGGTGGATGCCGACAGGTTTCTGGAGCTTGGCGTGAGCCCGACGCGAACATGGGTTACAGGCAATATCAAGTTCGATGTTGAGTTGTATCCGGATATCACCGAGCAAGGCGCGCTATTGAGAAATACGCTATTTGGTGAACGGCCGGTATGGATAGCGGCGAGTACACATGATGGAGAGGAGCAGCAAATACTCCATGCACACAGAGACTTGCTCGACAGGCACCCCGACATGCTGCTGATACTCATTCCGCGCCATCCTGAGCGTTTTGACAATGTGCAGGATCTGGTCAGTAAGCTGGGTTTCAGCGTTGTCTCGCGGACGGCGCAACAACCCTGCAAACAGGGTACTGAGGTATTTCTCGTTGATACGATGGGGGAGGTGCCACTTTTTTATGCCACCAGCGACATCGCCTTCGTTGGTGGGAGTCTGGTGCCAATTGGTGGCCACAATTTACTTGAGCCTGCCGCACAAGGACTGCCTGTAGTCACCGGGCCACATTTATTCAATGCAGAGGAGATCGCAAAGGAATTCATCGATCTCGGCGCATGCCGGGTCGTCGCCAATGAAGTTGAATTAGCGGCATCGGTAGCCAGCCTGATCGATGACCCGGAAGCTGCAGGTAACATGGGTAAATCAGGCCTGTCAGTGTTGCAGCAGAACCGGGGGTCGTTGCAGCGGCTCCTCAAGATATTGAAGCCGCTGCTTGATGAGTGCGTGTCTGCCTAAGAGCCTGCTGCTCTTTGTGCCTGGGCTTCCTCAGGCGACGGACGGTCTTTTAACCACTGATCGATTTGCTCAAGATCCTGAACCTGCAGTGTGCCCGCCGCCTGTTTCAGTCGCAGCGCATTCATGATGTAGTCATAACGGCTTTGATAGAAATTGGTAATCGCGGCATATAACGCAAATTGTGAGTTCAGGACCTCGACAATAGTACGTGTACCGACTTCGTATCCAGCCTGCGTTGCTTGCAGTGCTGTTTCGCTCGATGCAACGGCTTGTTCAAGTGCCCTGACCCGGCTGATCTCGGAAAGTACTCCGAGGTAGGCATCACGCGCCTGGCGCTCCGTCTCGCGTGTCACGCGCTGCAACTGTTCCCGGCTCGCACGATGCAGGTAAACTGCCTCGCGCACGCGTGAGGAAGTGCCGCCGCCGGCGAACAGCGGGACCGTAACCTGAATGGATACCTGGTCTCTTGTCGTCTTGTCGTCAAAAGAGCTCGGGAAGCCATTAGCGACCGTATCACCGTCCGAATTGTTTTCGCCAGTGCTGGCTACAAGATCGATGGACGGATAGTGGCCGGTTCGACGGAAAGAAATCTCGTCTCGTGCCAGTCGCTCATCCAGTCGGCTGGCGACCAGATTCAAATTCTGGCTTAACGATAATTCGACCCAACTCGTTGCATTGTTGGGGTTCGGGTCCAGCAACGGAAAATCATCAGCCGGCGCGTCGAGCTCTGAAACGTACTCACCGGTTATCTCACGAAGGAACTCCCGCGCCGTCGCAAGAGCACGCTTGGCGCCGATTTCGTCAGCAACGGACTTGTCGTAAGCCGCCTGAGATTCCTGGACATCGGTGATTGCGATCAGGCCGACATCGAAGCGTTGTTTCGCCTGCTCAAGCTGTCGGGCGATCGCTTCGCGATTGGCGCCGATGGAAGTCAGCCGGTCTTCGGCCGCGAGAACATCAAAGTATCGTTGTGCCACACGCACGATCAAATCCTGCTGTGCCGCTTCACGAACCGCCTCGGCCTTGGTCACGGTCTTGTCTGCGCGTTTCAGATTAACGATCTGGTCCCAGCGAAACAGGGTTTGCCGCAATTCGAAACCCCAGTTTGTGGCATCCGCATCCTGGCTGAATGTGTCTGTACGGTTGTTTGTAATCGAGAATGTCGTACCAGACGTGTCAGTTCGGGTCCAGCTGCCACTCGCATTAACCTGCGGCAGCAAGACGCCGCGGGCCTGAGGCTTCGCTTCCTGGGCGGCCAATCGCCGTGCTTCGGCCTCATGAATCTGCGGGTCACCCTGCAAGGCCTGCTGGTAAATCTCCAGCAGCGAGGCGGCGTTTGCCGGGCCTGAAAGTACCAGCGCGCCGATCATCAGAATTAATGCGTTAAGTTTATTGACGTTTATCATCTTTTCCATTCCGGATTCGAGCTGCCAGCTGGCCCAGGGTGTTATAGTCTACTACATCACTAAACCAGTTGGAATGCTTTAGTAACGCCTTTTAGATGCAACAGGCCCGTAACTGGTTTCGCTGATTGTGCGTTTTTTTCTCTAAAACGAAAACTGTGGCGGCAAGGCGCCATGAACAAGTGGCGCCAGATCGGTCTCGAACAGGGTATCACTTTGAGTGCTGTGCTCGTCAAAACGCGTTACCCGCATCGCTGACATTGCCGGCGCATCACCCACGACCACAAAGAGACGCCCACCCGGGCTCAGGGCATCAACGAATCGTGGATCAAACGTTTGTACTGATCCTGTGACCGCGATAGCGTCAAACGTTCCCTTCGGTAGCTGTTTCATGCCGTCCATGTTGATCAGGTCGACGTTATCGATATCACATTCTGCGAGGCGATCTTTTGCAGCGTCGAGAAAATCGTCGTAAATATCAATGCTCGTAACGTGGGCTGACAATTTCGCTAGCACCGCTGTGAGGAAACCGCTGCCCGTACCGATTTCAAGGACTTTCTCGCTGCCTTCAAGCCCGAGAGCCTGAAGAACACGGCCTTCTATGGTCGGTGTCATCATCATCTGGCCATGGCCGATCGGAATCTCAGTGTCCGCAAACGCGAGCGCCGAAAAAACTTCGGGTACAAACATTTCTCGTGGCACTTCTTTCAGCGCGTTGAGCACTTTCATGTCGAGGACGTCCCAGGCGCGGACTTGCTGTTCGATCATTTGCTGGCGGGCAAAATCTGTATTCATGTTTGATTTACCTGTAAATCATTGAAGTTAAATAGAAAAATCAGGAATATACTGCATCGATGTCGCTCATTATGTGTCAACAAGAGAAAGCTCTTCCAGAATTATGGTGAATCGTCGCAGCGGCGTCACGTCTCTGGGATATGCTTACAGTTGCTTGATTTATTTAAGCTTCTTATACCCGATATCTCCGCTCGCGGAGATACGTATTGAGCCCAATAATAACAAATGAACAACAATCACTTGGCGGTATCTGGAACAATTCGGTCTGGATTTGGGTTATAGAATGTCATCCTTCGTCATTATGCTCTTGCTCACATTGTTCGCGGCAATGGCCGTCGGGATTGCCGTGTGGTTGTGGGTTTCACGAACAAATCTGGCGCGCCGGATAAAACGTCTTAATGACGAAATGCTCGACGCATCAAAAGATGCGTCGGTCGGGCATCGGCTCACGATTCCCAATGATCCGGCCACGGCTCAGATTGCGCAAACAATCAACAAGCTGTTCGACGCGGTCGGTGAACGTGACGAGAAAATTCAGGGCAGGGATCGGCTCTTCAAGGACTTCGCGAGAACCTTGCCCGAGATCGTCCTGATTCATGATGAAAAAATCCTGTTACCGAACGAATCGGCTGCCAGCCTTGTCGGCCTCGAACCTGCACAACTTGTCGGGCGTGACATTTCGGATATCGTCAAGCCGGCCTACCGCGCGTTGTTCAAAAAAACCATCGCCAAAAGACTGGCGGGAGAGAACGTGCCACGTCGAATCGAAATACAATTGATAAACGGCGATCAAACCGGGCTTTGGGTGGAGGCGCAAAGTTCGAACATTGAGTACCACGGCCAGCGAGCGATTCTGACGGTCGCGCGAGATGTCAGTCATCGCAAGAGTCTCGAGGTGTCGCTGTCACGCAGCAAACGTCAGGCACAGTACACACTTGAATCCATATCAGAAGGCGTAATTACGACCGACAACGACGGTCGAATCGATTACATGAATCTCGCGGCCGAAACCTTGATTGGTACAAACCGGGACGATGCGGCCGGACATCGTGTCGGTGAGCTATTTACGCTGATCGATGATGTCGACCGCCGACCTTTGGGCGATCCGGTAGACCGCTGCCTCGCGATGCGGCGCCGGGTAAATATGGGCCGCCGGGCAGTCCTTGTCAGCGCTGATGGTGAGCAAGAACATTCAGTGGAGATTACGGCATCACCCGAGCGGGGACCCGGAAATAGTATTTCGGGAACGGTCGTGGTTGTCCATGATGTCGGCGAACTCCGTGGATTGACCCGTAAGATGTCCTATCAGGCGACGCACGATCCGCTCACGGGACTGGTTAATCGTCGTGAGTTTGAACGACGCCTCGACGAAGCCATGGACACGGCGCACGCCGAGGAAGCGGTTCACATGTTGTTTTATATGGATCTTGATCGCTTCAAAGCCGTTAACGATACTTGTGGCCATCTCGCTGGCGACAACATGTTGAGAGAAGTTGCGACATTGATCAAAAATGAAGTTCGCGATTCGGATTTTGTGGGCCGCCTGGGTGGTGACGAGTTCGGTGCACTGTTGGTTGGCTGCCCGATTGAAAAGGCGCGCCAAATCGCAACTGATATTTGTAACGCTGTAGCGAATTATCGCTTCGTCTGGAAAGACAAAATTTTCAACATCGGTATATCTATCGGCCTGGTAGAGATAAGCCATGCCAGTGGCACGCTTCAGGATCTGATGAGTGCTGCCGATTCGGCCTGTTACATGGCGAAACAGCAGGGCAGGGGGCAGGTTCACGTTTATTCGGCGCGCGATGAGGCGGTGGCAAGAGAACGTGGTGATATTCAATGGTTGCGCCAACTGCAAACCGCATTGCACGAGGACGGTTTTGAGCTTGCCGTGCAGCCGATCATCGCGATGACCGGCAAAGCCGATTCGGGTCCGTCTGCTGAGGTCCTGATTCGCCTCAGCGACGGTAGAGGTGAAACGGCGGATTCGGCCGAATTCCTGCGGCCGGCAGAGCGCTATCAAATGATGCCGCAAATCGATCGATGGGTAATCAATGCGACGCTCGGAGCAATCTCAAGTGGTGAGATCAAATTATCGGCACGGCGAAGTTGTGCGATCAATCTGTCCAGCCAGACACTTGGCGACGAGTCATTCCTTGGATTCGTCGTTGATTCACTGGATCGGTCCGGTGTCGCGGCATCATCAATCTGCTTTGAGGTGACCGAAGCTGCGATACTTTCAAACGTGCAGCATGCACAACGATTTATCGAAGTGTTGCACGGCATTGGCTGCGAATTCTCACTGGATGATTTTGGCAGCGGGCTGGGGTCTTTCTCAAGCCTCAAGCATTTGCCGATCGACTATCTGAAGATCGATGGCACCTACACACGAAATCTGCAAACAGATCTTGTGAATCAGGAAATGGTGACGGCAATGATCAATCTCGCCCGAACGATGCAGTTTCGAATCGTCGCGGAGCAGGTCGAACATCAGGAAGACTTCGACTGGTTGCGTAAAGTCGGCGTCGACTTTGTTCAGGGCTATTTTATCGAAGCGCCGGAAAAGTTGGGGGTTGCATCGCCGACCGGGACTTACAGAACGCTCAACCCGTAAGTTTCATGATTTCCGTGGCGCATAAAAAAGCCGCCGAGTCTGCATTCGGCGGCTTTAAACAAGCGGTTTGACCGGCGACGCTGGTCGCGCGCGTGGCGCGCTCCTACAGGAGTGGCACCATCAACAGTGCGACGATGTTGATGATCTTGATCAGCGGGTTGATCGCAGGGCCTGCCGTATCTTTGTACGGATCGCCTACGGTGTCGCCCGTGACGGCCGCTTTGTGCGCATCAGAGCCCTTACCGCCACAGTTGCCGTCTTCGATGTATTTCTTGGCGTTGTCCCAGGCACCACCACCGGCTGTCATCGAGATAGCGAGGAACAGACCGGTAATGATCGTGCCGAGGAGCAGACCACCCAGTGCCTTCGGTCCGAGCAGTAGTCCGACAATCAATGGTACGAGGATCGGTAGTAACGACGGCACGACCATCTCCTTGATCGCAGCCCTCGTCAGTAGATCAACGGCACGGCTGTAATCGGGCTTGCCGGTACCTTCCATGATGCCTTCAATTTCCTTGAACTGGCGACGCACTTCGGTAACAACGGAGGCCGCGGCGCGACCAACGGCTTCCATCGCCATCGCGCCGAACAGGAACGGCACCATGCCACCGATAAACAGGCCGATGATGACCATGTGGTCGTCGAGGTGAAATACTGAGTCGATACCAGCACCTTCAAGTGCGTGCGTGTAGTCCGCAAACAGCACAAGTGCAGCCAGACCAGCAGATCCGATTGCATAACCTTTGGTCACCGCTTTCGTCGTGTTACCGACAGCGTCGAGCTGATCGGTAATTGTGCGCACCTCGGGAGGCAATTCAGCCATCTCGGCGATGCCACCGGCGTTATCCGTGATTGGACCAAACGCATCGAGCGCCACAACAACACCGGTCATCGACAGCATGGTCGTTGCGGCAATTGCGATGTTGTAAAGGCCGGCAAGCGTGTCACCGGCGGGTGCGAGCTCGAACGCGCCCCAAATGCTGGCACAAACCGCCAACACCGGCAGAGTGGTCGATTTCATCGAAATGCCAAGGCCAGCGATGATGTTGGTGGCATCGCCTGTTAGCGAGGCGTTAGCAATCGTCTTGACGGGCTTGTACTCAGTACTCGTGTAGTACTCAGTGATAACAACCAGTGCTGCTGTCAGGCCGAGACCGATCAGCGCGGAGTAGTAGATACTCATCGCCGCGCCGCTGTCCGCCATCATCTTGTTGGTGATGAAGTAGAACGCGACTGCCGCGAGGAAGGCCGCAACGATCATGCCCTTGTACAAGGCACCCATGACCTTGCCGCCATCCGATGTCTTGACGAAAAACGTGCCGATGATGGAAGCAACGATTGAAACTGCGCCCAATACCAGTGGATAAACAACAGCTTCGGCGCCGTAGTTTGCTGCAACCAGAAGGCCGAGCAACATGGTGGCGATAATCGTAACCGCATAGGTCTCAAATAAGTCAGCGGCCATACCAGCACAGTCACCGACGTTGTCGCCAACGTTATCTGCGATCACGCCGGGGTTGCGGGGATCATCTTCCGGAATACCGGCTTCGACCTTGCCGACGAGATCGGCACCAACATCGGCACCTTTGGTAAAGATGCCGCCACCCAGCCGAGCGAAGATGGAGATCAGGGAACCACCGAACGCCAGTCCAACCAGTGCGTGGATCGCGTCGTTGGTTGACATGCCCATGTTCAGCAGGACCATGTAGTAGCCGGCAACACCCAGCAGGCCGAGGCCAACGACGAGCATGCCCGTGATCGCACCGCCACGGAACGCGACGTTCAGCGCCGGATTAACGCCCCTGGTAGCGGCTTCGGCCGTGCGTACATTGGCACGCACTGAAACAAACATTCCGATGTAGCCAGCGAGCCCGGACAGAATGGAACCGATGGCAAAGCCAATAGCTGTTGGCCAGTGCAGTGCGAAACCGAGGACAAAGAACAGCACGATACCTACCGCGCCGATCGTGGTGTATTGACGGTTCATGTAGGCATTTGCGCCTTCCTGAATCGCTGCCTGGATTTCCTGCATGCGGCTGTTGCCAGTCGGCTGCTTGATAATCCATCGTGTCGAAAATATTCCGAACAGTACTGCCAGCACACCGGCAGCAATCGAGAGCCAAAGGGCCATCTCGTTAGTCATCAGATTGTCTCCTGACTGTGTAGCGAAAGATCAAACGATGCCGCCATCACCCGTTCATGAAACCGGCAGAGGGGTATCATTCAGTAAAGTCTCGTTTTTTGTTTTTTGCGGTAGTGGCGAGCGCTCCCGACTCTATATTTGTAGAGTCCCGCTCGCAACTGGCCGCGCATCATACCACAAATTTTGTCCCGATCAGTGGCTTGACGGGCTTGTTTTTGAGCTTGACGGTCTTTGGTAAGCCATTGATATATGGAGGATAATTTTCTCCCTTGATCAGGGGCTGCAGATATCGGCGACCAGCCTCTGTTATGCCGAAGCCGTCTTTAGTGATGTATCGACGGGGCAGCATCTTTTCCTTGTTTGCAATGCGTCCCAACGCTGCGGATTCAATCTTCCATCGATACGGTTTGTCGGATACTCGTTTGATGACAGGCATAACCGCCGTTTTTCCCTGCAGCGCGAATTGCACGGCGGCCTTACCCACCGCATAGGCCTGCTTAACATCGACATCAGAGGCAATGTGGCGGGCCGATCGCTGTAGGTAATCGGCGATGGCGTAGTGAAACTTGTAGCCTGTATTGTCACGAACCATTTGCGCAACTACGGGCGCGACGCCGCCAAGCTGTGCATGACCGAAGGCATCGCGAGTACCGGCTTCAGCCAGAAACTTCCCATTTGCATAGGCAGCGCCTTCGCTAACAACGATGACGCAATAATCGTATTTTTCTACGCATTCCCGAACGCGTCTCAGGAAGTCCCGTTTCCTGAACGGAATCTCCGGAAACAGGATGATGTGTGGGGCGTCTTCCGGTTTCTTGCCCGCGAGGCCACCCGCTGCCGCTATCCAGCCCGCGTGTCGTCCCATGACTTCGAGGATGAATACTTTGGTCGATGTTTTCGCCATCGACAGGACATCAAGTGCTGCTTCCTGCGTGGACACGGCAACGTACTTCGCAACCGAGCCGAAGCCGGGGCAGTTGTCCGTAACGGGCAGGTCGTTGTCGACAGTTTTGGGTACGCCGAGGCAGGTAACCGGATAGCCCATGGACCTGGATATTTGCGACACTTTGTGGGCGGTATCCATTGAGTCGTTACCGCCGTTATAGAAAAAATAACCGATATCGTGTGCTTTGAAGACTTCGATCAACCGCTCGTATTCAGCACGATTCTCTTCGATGCCCTTGAGTTTGTAGCGAGCCGATCCGAAGGCCCCTCCAGGGGTGTACATCAAGGCAGCGATAGCTGCCGCGCTTTCTTTATTGGTGTCGACCATGTCCTCTGTCAACGCGCCAATAATGCCGTTGCGGCCGGCATAAACGTTGGCGAATTTGTTCGGGTTGTTACGCGCCGTTTCGATGACACCGCAGGCGGTGGCGTTGATGACAGCTGTGACGCCGCCGGATTGGGCATAAAAGGCATTCCTTGCAGACATGATATTGGCTTCCCTTTGCTTGATTTCGACGCGTGAGAGGATACCTCGCATTGACGGCAATGTCCTTTCTCGGTAGCGTACGCCGCCCGACCATTGGTCGGACCAAATATCGCTTTTAGAATGAGTCAAAAGATGCGAATCGTATTGCTGGGCGCACCCGGATCAGGCAAGGGCACCCAGGCCAAAAAGCTCATGGCAGAGTGGAATATTCCGCAGGTGTCCACGGGCGACATGTTGCGCCAGGCCATTAAAAATGGCACCCGGTTTGGGCTGCAGGCCAAGGCCGTGATTGAAGCCGGAAATCTGGCTCCAGACGAAGTCGTACTGGGAATTATCAGCGAGCGACTGGTTGAGCCGGACGCCGAAAACGGGTTTATTCTCGATGGCTTTCCGCGGACAACGCAACAAGCGCTCGATCTGGAAGAGTTACTCGATGAGCTGGGTACACCGCTCGATACGGCCGTTTTGCTGGAGATCGACTTCGACATTCTCATAAAGCGTCTCACCGGACGCCGCACTTGTTCACGGACCGGCAAGCTTCTCAACGTGTATTTTTCGTCGCAGGAGGAACTCGACGAATGTACGAACGCAGGCGGTGAGTTGGTGCAGCGCGAAGACGACAATGAGGAAACGATCCGACATCGCCTGGACGTCTATCACGAAAGAACGGAGCCGTTGATCGATTTCTACCAGAGTCGTGGCAAGCTGATTCAAATCGATGCAGGAGGCCCGATTGATGAGGTCTATACACGGCTTCTGGAAGCACTCTCGTAGGAGCGCGCCTTGCGCGCGAAGCGCGCAAGGCGCGCTCCTACAAGAGTTGCAGCAGTCGCTCGCCAATCAGGTCCTTGCGCCAACCTTGAAACACCCTTGAGTCACGCGTACCGGAAATAATCACCGAAGAAAGCTCTCTCTTTGACGCCACCGTCTCTGCAGCGATATCCAGATCTTTCGCACAGTCCGCAACCTGGGACTGCATCTCTTTAAGCAGTTCTTTTTGCGCCTCATCCGGCGGCCGCGGTGGCTGGTATGCATTTTCATCGTCACGAGACTCGCCGACAGCATTAATCAATTGCTTGCCCACCCGGCTGAGGACTTTGAGTGGCATGCCGTCAATCGTTGCAAGCTGTTTTTCGGAGGCAGGCAAATTGTACGCAATGTCGAGTAATACGCTGTCCCGAATGATCCATTGTCGTGGCCGGTTACGGCGAATGGCCTCTTCTTCTCGCCACGCGGCCAGGCGAACGGCGGCGGCTCGTTTTGCACCACGAAAATTTCGGGCGCCCTTGAGTCGGTCAATCGCCTGCTCGCCCGATATGTCATACAGCGCGGTGTCGAGCAATAGCTCTGAATCCTGCTGTGCCCAATCGAGGCGATCTTTCTTATCCAGTTTTTCGCAAAGAACATCGTATGCCGGCAACAGATACTCGACATCCTCGGCGGCGTAGTCGAGGACCGCGTCTGGCAGCGGCCGTCGTGTCCAGTCCGCGCGGGTGTGCGATTTGGCCATGTCGACATCAAAAAATTCCTTGACCAGTCCGGCGTAGCCCATCTGCGAGGGCAGCCCCAGCAGCCCGGCAGCGATCTGGGTGTCGAATATCTCACGCGGCATAGCGCCGGCCGTCTGGTAAACAACCTCGATGTCCTGACGCGCGGAATGAACAACCCAGCTATCCGCCAACAGCTGCTTCCAAAAACCAGCCTGGTCCGTCTCAACGAGTGGATCGACGCAATAAATATTTTCTGGTGTAGAAATCTGGATCAGGCAAAGCTGCGCGAAATACGTTTTCTCGCGCATGAACTCGGTATCGACGCCGAGTCTGGCGTGTCCGCGGAGGTCCTGGCTGATGTTGTCGGGGTGATCGACGAACAAGTAATCGGGCATTCAGGAAGGTTAACATGCGATGATCCGCAGCGTGCTAACTCTATTCAAAACATTCTTTGGGATCATTCTCCTGCAGAAGGGCCCGGGCGACATTCCGCATTCGTCGGTACTGTTTGTCATTGTAGCCGCCATTTGGTTCCTGGTCGGTGTTGTCTCCATATTGGTCATCGATTCCTATAACAGTTCGGGTCTTTTCATCGACCTGATACTGGCGTTTGTCGGGCTTGCCATTTACGCGATTGTCATCAACGCGCTTGGCAAAAGCCCCCGGCTATTGCGTGCCCTGACAGCAATGCTGGGCTGCAGCACAGTGTTCAGCATCTTGCTCTCCGGCGGGCAGCTTGTCTTGCCTTTGCTGCTAAGCAAAGACGAGGCTGCCTGGGCAGTGCAGCTGCTCTGGTTCTGGTCGATTCCGGTCGAAGGACATATCATTGCACGCACCATCGAACGGCAATGGATCATCGGATTCCTGATCGCTTTGGTCGTATTGTTCGCTCAGCTGCAATTACTCTCGGTACTCAAGCCAATGCTTGAGCCGGCGGTCTAGGACAACATGCACATACATATACTTGGCATTTGTGGAACATTTATGGGTGGCGTGGCCGCACTGGCCCGCGCGGCGGGCCACGACGTGTCGGGTTGCGATCACAATGTTTATCCGCCGATGAGTACCCAACTAAAAGAGCTCGGCATTGATATCTACGAAGGCCTGGGCGCGGAACAGCTTTCGGTTGACCCGGATTGTGTGGTCGTGGGCAACGTAATGAGTCGCGGGTTCGAGGTGGTCGAAGCGATGCTGAACGACAACCATCGCTATACGTCGGGACCGCAGTGGCTCGCGGAGAATGTGCTTCACGATCGACACGTTATTGCGATTGCGGGTACCCACGGCAAGACGACGACGGCCAGCATGCTGGCATGGATTCTTGAGGATGCCGGCCTTGAGCCGGGTTTTCTGATCGGTGGCATCCCGGTCAATTTCGGTACCTCGGCACGCTTCGGTAAATCCCGCTTCTTCGTCGTTGAAGCCGATGAATACGACACGGCCTTCTTCGACAAACGCGCGAAGTTTGTTCACTATCGGCCGCGAACGCTGGTCCTGAACAATCTCGAATTTGACCACGCCGATATCTACAAGGACATGGAGGCGATCCTGTGGCAATTCCACCAATTGCTGCGCATGGTGCCGAGCGACGGTCACATCATTGCTAACGGCGTGGACGAGAATTTGCGAAAATTGTTCGACATGGGTTGCTGGACGCCGGTGCAGACCATTGGTACTGGCGGCGATACTGACTGGATAGCCAGATTCGGTGACAAAGTTGAGCGGCAAATCGGCATGCGCAGCCCCTCCGGTGCTGTGGCTGAAACGCGCTGGCGCATGGGCGGTTACCACAATCTCGAAAACGCGATAGCCGCGGTGGCGGCGGCCGTGTCGGTCGGCGTGTCTTTCGAGCGTGCGGTCGATGCGCTGTCGCGCTTCGAGGGCGTGAAAAGACGCATGGAGCGCACCGCGACTGTCGCTGACATTGCCATATACGATGATTTTGCCCATCACCCGACGGCTGTTCAGAAGTCCATCGCATCAATGCGACGACGCTATCCCGGGCACCGAGTGGTTGTCGCCATAGAGCCGCGATCCAATACGATGAAGCTCGGTGTGCACAATGATGCACTGGCAGCATCACTAAAAGACGCAGATCTCATCTGGATGTACCGGCCCGACGGCATGAATGAGGGTTTCGATGTGTCACTGCGGACGCTTGGCGACAAATTGAGTGTGCACAAAGACTACGACCAACTTGTTAGCAGTATGTCGAAAAAGGTGCTGGGCGGTGACCAGGTTATTTTCATGAGCAATGGGGGTTTCGGCTCGGCCCGGCAAACGCTGACGGCGCTGCTGCAAAGAACGCGTGGCGGGTAATCAACGCCTATACTTAAGAAGTGCGAATACCAATATTTCCTCTGAATACCGTGCTATTTCCCGGCGGCCCGCTGCCGCTAAGGGTATTCGAGCCACGCTATATCGACATGGTCAGCGCGTGCTCGAAGTCTGACACGCCTTTCGGTGTTTTGCTGATCAGGGACGGTACCGAGGCCGGGCTTGCGACGACCTATGAGGTGGGAACGCTGGCTAAAATCACAGACTTCTATCAGGGTAGTGACGGATTGCTTGGCATTACCGCGATGGGGGAGCAACGGTTTCGTTTGCTGTCGAGCGAACGACAGCATGACGGCCTCAATGTCGGCGACGTTGCGTTGATAGAGGCAGATACGCCCATGCCGCTGCCAAAGGAGTATCGACAACTGGCCGACATACTGGCCAATGTGCTGGACGAACTCGGGCTGCTGTACGAATCAGAGCAGCGTCGGTATGAGGATGCTGTCTGGGTTAGCTACCGCTTCATGGAAATCCTGCCGATCGATTTGCAGCAAAAACAACAGAGTCTCGAAAGCAGCGATACGATCGCACGGCTGAAGCTCGTGAATGAGCTGCTGGACTCCGTGCGCGGGCCGGTCGAGCAGTAATTGATTCTGGCCGTTTTGGTCTGAAACCATAAGTGTAAGTGATTTCGATATTCCCTTTTCAGTGTCCGTGTTGGAACAGGCAGACACGCAGTGTGCGTACCTGGTTGTACTATCGTTGTGACCCGTAGGAGCGCGCCCTGCGCGCGAAGCGTAGCGGCAGCCGCAAGGCTGCTCAAAATCTGGACTCTGGCAGAGGCACAGCCAAGGGCACGCTTCGCGCG
>Ga0114931_10001533_pt1 | contig 29501 bp, 21 predicted proteins | sample 2SBtaG_FD_89579 | JGI IMG/M metagenome (GOLD analysis project Ga0114931, IMG submission 89579) | Deep subsurface microbial communities from Kolumbo volcano to uncover new lineages of life (NeLLi) - 2SBTROV14_V59a metaG | ecosystem: Environmental > Aquatic > Marine > Volcanic | place: Kolumbo... | reverse complement strand
TTTTCCAAGGTAAACAGTGGTATTCGATCTCTATACAAAGCTTATTCGTATAGGATAAATACTGAGTTTACCTCAGAAGAAAAAAGTCTAGTTTGACAGGATCCGACAATGTCGGACGGTTGCTGTCGTACATCAACTAGACTTTGAGAGGAGATCTCCCGGGTTATGTGTGTATCGAACCTCCTCGAGCACCTCTTCGGTGCTCATGTCAAAGCAGATATGTCCCATTGGGTTGGGGGCCTGAAAAAAGCGCCACCAGGACTATCCCTACCAAAACGAGTAGGGTACGCCACAAAACATTCTTCATTGCAGTCTCCCTACTCACTAGAGGGCACTGATGAGGGCCATCAAGGCTCCACCAGCCAGTGCCATCAATATGATCCCAATCAGGCACCCGATGCCCAATCCCTTCGCCCACGTTTTATTTGCGGGCTTGGCATCGGCAGCAGGAATCATTCCTTCAAGCGTCAGTTGATACGGATCGACTCTTCCCGCAATTTGTTTGACTGCCCAAGCTGGTCCTTCAAACCGATTTTTTGAGGTATGCTTCACCTCAGCGGTCCAAAGCAACCATCTACGAGCCGTATACGTGCCGATATTGGACGTCTGTTCAGCACGTCCCATTCTGCCAATCACCATGAATGACAGAAGAATGAGAACGGCAAGAACTCCACAACTCAATATCCCAAGCCAAAGCTCGGGATTCTCCTCTACTCCTGCCCCCATCAATAACATGAGGATCAGGAGCATGACCAACAATTTTCCTCTCATGACTCTCTCCTTTCCCCGATAGGGGAGCTAATAAAACTAGTTGATTAACAAACTACTTTACTCAGAGATGAGTAAAGAATCCAAATTTTTAAGGTGCAATAAGCAACGCTCAATATGCCAATAAAATGACACGATGAATATTAATAGTAAAATATTATAAGCTTATTTAGACGTAATTTTACACGCCATATGTATATTATCTTGACATAGTTTGACATTTTGTATCCTTCGCCGTATAATGCGAAAGTATGGCTATTCAAACGCAATGGAAGTACTCTTTGGAGACTGAAATACGTCAAAATTACATCACATTTGGCAAGATATATCGTTCATATTTTCGACTTCATGATATTCCTGTAGTATATTTTCCGGCCACGGAACCCAAGAAAAATACCGTGATTATCCCAAAAATTGATCTGGAACAAATGAATCGTATGCGCCCACTCTTTGAACATAAGACTGAGCCATATCGATTTGAGACGCCAAATCAAGCAATGCAGGATAAACTCAAGAATATTTACCAACCATTTCATGACTCTGTATTTCCTGATGCGCCTATTGTCAATGAATGGAACACGCATGGAAAACGCATCCTCAAAACAATTGATGAAATAATCCCTCAAAAACTGAAAAAGATCACAACAATTGTGATATTTCTGACTCATTATGGCACCCGTGCAGACTTTGAACTCGTCAAGCCAAAGGACACAAAAATAACCATATATCTCCGAGCTGATGCTCAAATGTATGATCTCGTTTTTTCAATCCTTTCATCAATTCTGCGTCCTGATTTGATGAAAAAACACCACAATACCTGGGAAGAGGCACAGCTTCTTGCTGATTGGCTTATTTCAGATACAAAACTTGCTGCCGTCTTTAAAAACATAGGATGTGATCATTACCAAACACTCCTTTCCAATATTCGTACAGGGTATAGAAAAGAGGTCATCCAAGAGTCTAAGACTATTTATGAGCAACTCAATATCGGTCGCATTGAGACGGGATTTTTGCTCCTTGATGGGTACATTTTATTCAAAGGAAAAAAAATAAGTGGCCTCAGTTTCGGAGAACAGCAGATTCTCACTGCCCTTATTGAAAATAGCGAAGGAGTCCTCACCTACGAGGTGATTGGTGACCTGATCCTTCAAAAAAAAGAGAAATTCAGCCTCTACAGTATCTCCAAGCGTATGCAACGTCTGAGAGACAAGCTTCATGAGATGGGAATCGGCAAACACCATATTCAAACCGTGCGAGGCGTTGGATTTCGGATAAAATAAACAATACCCTCTGTACAAACTGCTATAATAACCTATATGACTTCTGACAAAATAAGATATTTTGTAGGAACTCTCAAAGAAGAGCTTTTGGTCTTTTGCGAAGATCTTCCGGAAACAGCACCAGAAAAAGCAAAAATGATTTTTAATCATGCTCGGATCTTCCTCAGGCCACATCTGCATAAACTGCGCAGTATGAGCCTCCCTATGATGATTGGTATCGGTGCAACTGGCGCGATCATTTTGATCTCATTTGCGATAGTGACCTATTCGGTGTTTATCTCCGATCTTGCAACTCCCGAGCGCCTCATGAATCGAAATAATACCGGCATTATCCTGCTGGATAGAGAAGGAAAGCCGTTTTATCATGCAGAAAATGCTCGAGAGGTCGTTATCTACCCGATTGCAAAGATGCCTGACCACCTCATACGGGGTATTATTGCCATAGAAGATGAGGATTTTTATACCCATTCTGGCTTTTCTCTCCATGCAATTGCGCGCGCAATGCTCGCCAATTTCCGCTCGTCTTCAGCATACTCACAAGGCGCATCCACTATCACCCAACAATTGGTCAAAAATGCACTCCTGACACCGGAAAAGTCATATAAACGAAAGCTTCAAGAAGTCCTTCTTTCGTTTGAAATTGAGCGTCTATACACGAAAGATCAAATTTTGGAGATGTATTTAAACTCAATTTACTATGGATCGGGCGCATATGGGATCCAAGAAGCTTCCCAAACATACTTTGGGAAAGATCCATCCGAGCTTAACCCCGCAGAATCTGCTGTCCTTGTCGCTCTCCCCCAGGCGCCTTCGGCGATGACTCCGTTTGGGGGGGATACCCAGCGCCTTTTTGCTCGTCAGAAGATCGTACTTGAGCGGATTGGATATGATCCAGATTCACTCCCCCCGGTCAAGTTTATTGACCAGAAAGAAACAGAAAGTGACCTAGCCCCTCATTTTTCTGTATGGATTCGTGATTATTTATTTAAAAAATATGGCGAAGATGAGGTCAATAGACTCGGATTTCGTGTCACCACCACGATTGATTCAAACTATCAAACGGTAGCAAACACATTAATCAGTCAACATGTGAAGAATTTAAACCGTCGGGACGCGACAAATGCTGGACTCATCTCCATAAACCCTCTCACGGGTGAAATTATGGCGCTGGTGGGAAGTGTGGACTGGTATAACAAAGAGTTTGGGAAATATAATGTGGTATTTGCAGAAAGACAACCGGGCTCAACCTTTAAGCCGATTGTGTACACCCAAGCCTTTCTAGATGGGAAAAACCCTGAAGATACCGTGATGGATGAGCCAATCAACATTGGTGGCTATCAACCAAAAAACTACGATGGTCAGTATCGCGGTGAGGTGACTCTGAGGCGAGCATTGGCTAATTCCCTCAATATTCCCGCAGTTAAGGTACTTGCAGAGGTTGGGGTGAACAGTGCATTAAAGCTTGCAGAAAAAATGGGAATTGTATCACTTGACCCTCACCGAGATTATGGCCTTTCTCTTGTTTTGGGCGGCGGCGAGGTAACGCTTTTTGAGATTACTCGCGCATTTGGCGTCCTTGCCACCGGAGGAGAGCTTGTTGCAACACATCCCATTCTCAACATTGAGGATAAATATGGCAATGAAATATATCGATACACTCCACAAACACGGAAAGAGTCTGGGGAAAAACGAAAGGAGCCGTTTGCAAAACTCCGCATTGGCGGCGAGTATTCAAAACAAGTCATAGAAAGCGCTGCGGCATTTTTAACAACATCAATTTTATCTGATTCTGAAGCACGAAAAGAAACGTTTGGAGAACATAATTGGCTTGATCTCGGAAGACCCGCAGCGGCAAAAACTGGCACAACGAACGACTTTCGTGATGCATGGACCATTGGATACACCCCAACCCTAGTTACCGGTGTCTGGGTGGGAAACAATGATAACAGTCCGATGAACGGACTGTTTGGTTCTCAAGCTGCGGCACCAATCTGGCATGGATTTATGATACAAGCATTGAAAAACCAAGCGCCCCAAACATTTACCATTCCCCCCGACATCATCAAAGTGAAGCTGTGTAAAGAATCTAAAAAATACTGTAGTCTCTGTAAAGATACGTTTGAGCGATATTATGCTAAAAAGTATATCCCTGCCGAAGACTGTAGCGATGTGACTCCAACACCCACCGAAACGCCAACCCCCCCACCCACAACCCCCCCCTTGCCTACAGCTACGGTGGGGCAAGCACCTACAAATACCCCAATCCCATCAAATACGCCGGTACCAACCGCTGAGCCCACACCAACAAGCGATGTGACGATTCTCCCAACTGAAACCCCTACAATACCGGTAAATATTACTCCAACAATATAAACAATTAGACCATCCGCTTCTCAAGATGGGCAAGATGCCGTTCACGATGCAGGTCGTATTCGCGACGATCAAGTCCTGCTCGACCAATCAAGCGCACCGCATATTGTGCACCAAGATAATGCGGCATGATGACGTATGATGCGCCTTCCGCATATAATGCCATCGCCTCTTCTCTGTCATGTGAGATAAGAATCATAATGGCACGTTTGTTTATCGAGCGAATTCTGCGAACAAGCATGAGATTGGTATCAAACTCAGGAATTGTAGAAATCATGTACCTCAAGCCTTTAAAATCAAGCTCCGATAAAAATTCAGGATCTTTTGCATCACCATATTTAAATGGTATCTCTTCCTCTTCCAGCTTTTTGATTGATTCGGGATTAAAATCAACCACAATATAATTCAGGTCAAGCCGATTGAATGCCTCAATAAAATCTTGCCCAACCCTTTGATATCCAAATAGTATTGAATTGTAGCTCATGTTCTTATTACGCTTATTCCCATTTTTATAGATCTGAAGAAATGAAAGGAACTGCTCAACATGCGGATAAATCTCATCAGAGTATAAAATTAAATACGTTGAACCGGCAATCGTAATCAACCCAACAAAAGTGATAAGTGATAATATTTCACGTGAAAGATCTCCAAACTCAAACCCAAGTGTTGCTAAAATCAATGAAAATTCACTGATTTGTGCAACGGTCAACCCCGCCTGATAACTGGTTCGTTTGCTGTATCCAAGTATGTTCATCAGAACAACCACAATTATGGGATTACCGATCAAAACAAATAATGACAAGAGGATCGCTGGCACAATCAAGGCAACGATATTCTCAAATACCATCTGAGAGCCTAATAAGATGAAAAATAAGAGAATGAAAAAATCACGCAGTGGTCTCATGCGAGAGGCAACCTCTATCGCATACGGTGTCATAGAAAGTGCGACACCAGCAACAAGCGCCCCAATCTCAACTGAAAATCCGAATACATTAAATAACGTCGCGACACCAAGCCCCCAACTCAATGAAAACAAAAAGAGAAGTTCCTGCGATGCGGCAATAAACTTACTGATATGCGGAAGTACATACTGGCTCATTAAAATCATTGCAAAAATCAACAGAGAACCTTTTACCACAGTCATCAGAGCAATCATACCCACACTTCCTTCTCCTCCCGCAAATGAAGTAGTAAAGAGCAAAATCAATGTCGCCACAACATCCTGTACTAGTAAAAACCCAATGGCAATTTTTCCATATAGTTTGTTGAGATCTCCTTTGTCTGAGAGGAGTTTGAGTATGATAATGGTGCTGCTGAAGGTGAGTGCGATGGCGACATACATTGCGGCAATACGATCAATACCCAGGGCTGTTGCAATGAAAAACCCAACAACCGAAGTAAAAAGAACCTGGCCGATACCGGTCAGAAGTGACACTTTCCCCACTTCACGAATCACTTTCGGACTGAGGTTTAATCCAACAATAAACAGCAGAATGGTAATGCCAATTTTTGAGAAAAGCTCAATGACATCCCCATTTTGAATCAGGTTTAAAAAATATGGGCCAACCAAGACGCCTGTAAAAATATATCCGACGATGAGAGGCTGTTTTAATACGCGCATGAGAAGTGAAACAAGCATCGCGACAAAGATAATGATGCTCAGTTCTGTAAAGATTTCCATATACCAAGAATATCAAATAAATGAATGGGGAAAATAGAAAATCATGACGCCTACTTCAAATGCTCTTGAGTTGATTCAAGATAGGGGACCGGTCGTGGATAATAATTGTTTGGACGAGAAAGAATCATATATCCAAATAGGATAAAGAGGTAGATCATGAGCCACATTATTGTGAGCACGAATGTGCCGACCCCCCACCAAATCCCCCGTTTGATTCCAAGTACAATTGCTGGGCCAAAAATCAGGAGCGGATAGATGCCAAAAGAAACAATACCGAGAAATAATACAATGAGCATATTGAACTCTGAGTAATGCCATGAATCAAGAAATGATCCAAACAGAAAGATAAACATAGTGTATCCAGCAGCAAAAATTGAAGCAAGAAAGCTTCCTCCAATCATCCATAAAAAGGTTGTTCCCGGGACATGAGATTTGTTCTCCGTATCCTTTGCAGACGTCGATGGCGTTGGTCGATCTTTCCATTTTCTCTTCATATACCTCACCAACCAATATATGCCATACCCTACTGCCGCAATGAGAATGAGGACTACCACCATGCCAATGGCGATTCTTTTTCCATACAGTTTCCAGGCGGAATCAGCATATGAACCCTCCAGAGTAAAGGAGTCAAGCGGCTGGAGATACGTCGCAGTTTTCGTTATTTGTCCATGCCCAATCTGCTGATAATACTGATCAAATCGTGCAGTATCTCCCCCAACTTTGCTTTCAGCAATCATTCCTTGTGTTTTAGTAAAGTCCCCATCAAATCGATATTGTACTTTGGCATCAGCATTTTTAAGTTTTAAATCACTATCGGTGGTGATACCTATCTGCAGATTTTTAATCGGGTCTTCTGTTTTTAAACTTTCAAATACATACTCATAGGAATCGAATGCTCCTTTTTTTGTATAATCATTGGATCGATAATACAGCAAAATACTTCCCGACTTATTTACTTTTATTTTTTGCGGTAGCGTAACGGTAATCGTATCAGCATCATAGGCGACAATAGCTTTTTTATATGATGATTTTCCATACCAATACATGTTGGAGTAATCTGGTTCATCGTACTCAAGACATTTTGGAGGACCATATACATCACGTGTTTCAGTTTTGGATGGGAGAATATTGTTTTGTTCGTACCGAAGACAGTTTGGTTCTCTAATGACTTGATAGGCAACCAGATCTTGCGGCTTGACGCGCGGTACTCGGAAGGTGAGTTTGGTCTGACTATCTTCAGTTGTGTTTGTAAACACTACTCTCAAATTAACCACTGCTTCACCATTTCCGCGAAACGTCACGGTGTATGCATGATCCTGACCAAAGAGTGCTGACGGATTTGCAACACCATCAGGAGGAACAATGCTCATTGCCCGAACAGTCAAAACAAAAATAAGAGCAATAAGCGAGAAAACAAATGTTGTTGAGAGTAGTTTGATCCCTTTCACAGCAATCAGTATGGCATTTGAATCCCTGAAAGTCAAGATGATGTTACCACACAAATATTTGCTATTTATTACGAACAATGGGAATAATGCTTTCTGGAACTCGTTCCTCCCATTCATCTCCTGCATTCAGCAAGTCACGGATTTTTACCCCTTCGTACTTGTCCCGTTTGTAAAAAGGAATTGCGAGCACTGATATGTCCGCTTCTCGAAAAATGCGCATGACCCAGACATTATGAGAAATCACCACATCAAATAATTGAGCTTTTTTCACAATTGATTGGAGCCATTTACGATCATCGTAAACATCGGGAATCCCAAATATCTGTTGTATTCGATTATTCCATCCCTCAGAATCAACCACGTGTTGGATCATTTGTTCGATCTGCGTTTGTGAAAAGGGATTGGTATCATCGTCAACATTGATACTTCCAATGCCAACAATGATATTTTCAGCATGTTTCAACGCCTCTTGGAATAAAAAAAGATGACCACGATGGAATGGTTGAAAACGTCCTATTATGAGACCGGTTGCATATGTTTTTTTTTGATGCATGATTTATGATTCATGACTTAAGATGTAGATCGATCTATTTCCGCGATTCTGACGAACTGGATCATTTGCATACTCAATCATATCTCGCACGGTCCAGGCATGAAACAAAATGCGAAATGCATACAATGCGCGCAGTTCTTTTTTGTTCAGTTCTTTCTCAAGAATTCGGTACCAATTATGGGCACTTTCCTCATCGTCCCGTTCCAGCCACCCCCAATAATATGCCAAATCCCATAATCGATCCCCCAACCGTGTCCGCTCAAAATCAATGATGCGCACCAACATACACTGGTTCTTTTTATGCGAGACAATGATATTGCCTGGTGCAACGTCTCCATGGATTGGCACCACTTTATAATCATTCCCCCGAATATAATCCTTTAAATAACGTAACGATTTGGTAATGAGATCGATGGTCTTTATTTCAAAAGAGCTTTCATTCATCATATGAAGAGTGAGATTAATGTTGGAAAGCATAAATGGCTTCCAGTTTTGAGTAGGCGTATCGTCAGGGGGGGTCCAAAACTCCCTCACTTTGCTTGGCGCTATTTGATGAATCATCTGCAGTTCGTGATAAATCTGTTTGAGCAGTTGTCTCGCTTGTTTTGGATGTTCCCTCAAACAAACCTCTTGTTCAACTCCATCCACATAGTCTTGTACCAAAACATCATTTTTATAAAATCCATGAGTACTATCATGAAACGTTACTTTGGGAACCAAACTACCGTGATCTTGAAGATATTGATATACCGCAATATGTCGCTTTATGGACTTTGTATCTTCTGCATGAAGGATTTTCAAAAGATGATCCCCGCCATTTTGAATATGGTACACCTTGTGTTTTGAAACGGTATTCTTTCGCTCTATTCCTACTGAATCGACATCAAATATTCCTTGTGCATAAAACTCAATATTTCCCTTTCGTTCAGAAACAGGATCAAATGCAGTTGTTTCGGAAAGCGTTTGTAATGAGCGGCCTGCATATGTCGCATAAACAATTCCCCCATTTGGCAACTTTACATCATGTAAATACTGGAAAAATGCTTTTTGCTTTTTATCAGTAGTAAGCGTTTCTGGACCACCTCGTTTCATAAAATAGCGCATTGCGGTGATGGGGGCTTGATGAGAAATGATCAGAACTTTTGCATCTGCGCTCAACTGAGGAATCAGGTTTTTTAATCCATTTGCAACACGTTCAAACATCATCTGCATACTCTCTCCTCCCCCGGGATATGCAGTCATATAATCCTCTCGTCGTTTTCTCCATTTGGGTGGAATTTTATGGATGACTTCCCACCAATAATATCCTTCAAACACCCCATGATGGAGTTCGCTCAGCCACTCTTCTGTTTTAATTGATGCCTGGGGAAAATAGTGGTGGAGAATCTGTGCGGTTTCTTGTGCGCGCACCACAGGCGATACAATAATCTGATCAATGGCTTCATGGCGCAGTTCATATGCAGTGCGAATGATCTGTATTTTTCCCTTCTGTGTCAACCCCTCTGGATCAGTTCTGCCTGACATGAAGCCTGGTTTGACGTTTCCTTTGCTTTGCCCATGGCGGATGAGGAAGAGTTTCATAAGGAATTATTATACAGGACTCAATCTTCAATCTATTAAGATATTTATATTTATTATATACTGTAATAAATGTAATTTATTTAATATTTATTTCAAGCAATATATGGCAACAATCAAATCAATCCAAGCACGAGAAATCCTCAGTTCTGGCGGAACTCCCTCTCTCGAAGTAACAACTGAACTCAACAACGGAACAATTGGCATTGCCTCCGTCCCCTACGGAGTGTCTGCGGGATCCCATGAGGCACATGTTCTGTTTGACGAAGACGCCAATCGATTTAACGGGAAAGGAATGCTTACTGCGGTGCAAAATATCAACAAAATCATTGCTCCGGATATTGTCGGGCATGACGCAGATGATCAACGATCAATTGATGAGTTGATGATCAAACTCGATGGGACCGACAATAAGAAGCGGTTAGGGGGAAATGCCATTCTTGGCGTGTCACTTGCCGTTGCACGTGCCGCCGCACATGACCACAACCAGCCCTTGTATGAATGGATTCGAACCGCATTTGATTTGCCAATAACTGATTACCGTCTCCCCAATCCGATGATTGTCGCAATCGAAGGAGGAAAACATGCAGATAATTCAACAGACCTGCAAGAATACCTCCTCTCACCAATTGGTAATAAATCTGTCCGTGAAAATGTTCGGATGGGACTTGAAGTATACTTCAAATTAAAAGGGGTACTTGCTGAAAACAATTATTCAACCAATGTGGGAAATGAAGGAGCCTTTGCTCCAGATGGCATTGATAGTAACGAAAAGCCACTGAAGATGATGCTTGAGGCGATCACACGAGCTGGACTTTCTCCGGAGACAGATGTGGGACTATCAATTGACGCTGCCGCCAGTGAATTTTACTCAGACGGGAACTATCATCTTGCTGTTGAAAAGCGAGATTTCACTGGGCACGAATTGATCACTTATTTTGGTGGGTGGCTCGAAAAATATCCCATTCTCACCGTTGAAGATATGCTCGCAGAAGATGCATGGGAGGATTGGACCGAATTGAACAAACTCACCAGCAAGCTCAACATCCCAAATATTGGAGATGACTTGACTGTCACCAACACAATACGTCTTCAGAAAGCCATAGATCAAAAAGCTATTACTGCAATACTAATAAAACTCAATCAAATCGGCACACTCACTGAAACAGTAGACTGTTGCATGCTGGCGCGAAAACACAATATGATGACGGTCCCATCTCATCGAGGCGGCGGAGAGACCAATGACACCTCAATGGTGGATCTTGCCGTTGCGGTTAATTCAGGATTTATTAAAGTAGGGCCAACACGGGGGGAACGTGTCTGTAAATACAATCGATTGATGGAAATTGAATCAGGGCTTGGTGACAAAGCTAAACCTATGGGAAATCAGTACAGTGATATTTTCTAATTTCTCTTGCAAGTATTGATCGTGACCAAGTACAATAAGTATCATGACAAACATATCTTCTTTTTCATTTGATCCGATCTCTGCAACAGTGACTGAGGGGGGCACCCTGACGGTAGACGTTCTTATGTACTCAGGTTCGGATCCAATTATATCAACTGACGTATGGATTTCATATAACCCTGAAATTCTGACCCCTATTACTGAGGGGGAACAGGCTGTCATCGGTGGAGATTTTTTCCAGATTACCGATGCAAAAATAGTGTCTCCGGGAAAAATGTATCTGTACGCAATAAACCAGTCCCCTGCAAACGTAAATACTACAAATGGGAAACTAGCCTCAATTCGTTTTAAGGCTCGCAAAACGGGCACAACCGAACTGCACTTCGACTGCATTCCTTTTCATAAACAAACATCTCAAATTATCAAATATGATGCCGAGCTCAGCAATGTTATCAACTGTAGGGCTACTCGTGCTCATAGTTCTTCTGTGGTGGTGAAATCGGAAAATGTACTGGGAGCATCAACTCAAAATTCATACCAAACAGGGTACATTGTTTTAGCGATCTTGCTTGTTGTGTTTACTGGCGTACTCTATTTACGATATAAACGACTGGGCAAACATCTGAAAATATCATAATCTCCTATGCAAATTGCAACCATTCAAAACAAAAAAATATCATCAAAACAACTGAAAACAATAGGATTTGTAGTAGGGATAGCAGTGCTTGTTGCTACCGCAATCGGCATTTTCTTTATGATACAAGGAACCTCTACCCATGCGAGTGAGAAAGCGCCACAAAACGTAGTAATCCAACCAATGGATTCAACATCAGCAACTGTTTCATGGGAAACGGGACAGGAGACTATTGCAGTTGTTGAGTATGGAACTTCAGCAGACGCAAGTACGTTCAATGATTTTGCATTTTCAGAAATTGAAACAACAACTCATACCGTCAAGCTCAATTCACTCGAACCAAACAGTACCTACTACTTTCAGATTAGGATCGGAGAAGAGGTCTATGACAATGGTGGATCTTTCTGGACCATTACAACCCCTCCAGACGGAGATCTTGCAGGATCGCCTACCCCAGCACCATCCATTTCAATCACCAGCCCTGTCGGATCAATCACCCCATTTGCAACGATTTCAGCAACCATTGTCCCAACGCCAAACCTCTCAGCATCTCCCTCTGCTACACTCTCTCCAACCGTCACTGGATCTCTTACCCCAACAGCATCACTCTCAGCAACGGTCGCCCCAACTTCATCGACATCATCCTCTTCATCATCAAGTAGTACTTGCACCTCAAGCAACTGTACTACGATTCTCCAGGCACTCGGCACCCCATGTACCACACAAGACTATGTCCGCTGTCTCCTGGGTGCAAATGTCACAATAACTCCAGAAGCAACGAGCACGCCGACCCCTACTCCAATTTCTTCAGCAGTAAAGAGCACCTGTGCAATCAACACACTCCAATCAAACAGCTGCACCTCATTAGTGTGGGAGGCAATGAGCGCAAAAGATAAGGTATGTGCGGATGTATTTGAGAAATACTTTGTCCAATGTAAGGGAACCAGTTGGGAATCCACCGATCCTGCTCCCTGGTATTGTAATAAAACCGTAACATCCAATGAACTGACTCTTCCTTGCGATAATGCGCCCACTCCAGCACCAGGTCAAGCAATATTTTGTAGAGTACGTGCGGAGACTGCATTGGGAGGTGATGCAAATGCAACCGATTGGATATATACCAACTCATCATGTAGTACCTATTCTTCGCTTTCTTCTGTCACCAATTGTCAGATAAATTTTCTACAACAAAATGTCTGTGGATCATGGAATTGGAGTTTAAATAATCCAAACGATCCACAATGCACTGCAGCGCTTGATCACTACTTTCTCCAGTGCACGAGCAATGGACTGTTTTCAGCACCAGCGGCACTGACCCCGACGCCCTATTGGTACTGCAACAAAACATCAACTGACCCCTATCTTGATATGCCCTGTGAAAACGCAATCACCCCTGCAGACGGTGCGACGCTTACTTGCCGCGTACGCCCTGAGGATGCAGTGGGGACGGACTCACATGCCGGCACATGGACCACAACGACTGCTACCTGTCCTACATCAACGCCAACACCAACTACCGCAGCATAATTCAACTTCGAGTAGCTCCCCACCCTTTAATCACCTTTGAAGCAATATGAGTGGCTTTTTTCATACAGAGAGGCATAGGATTCTTGCGTAGGAAATGCACAAGAAATGTGGCAAGATATGCATCTCCGGCACCAGTGGTATCCACTACTTTCACTCTTTTGGCATCCTGTGTATATTGTTTTCCATCTGAGATTATTGCACTTCCACGCTCCCCGAGAAGTGCAATTCCCATCTTCTTATGAGAACTAATAAATGAAGAAAAAGATTCTAATCGTTCTGCAACATGTTCATCAATACTCAGTGCAAAAATATCAAAACAATCGGTATATTCATTCAGAATGTATTGGTCACCATTATGTTCGGAAAGATCCGTAAAGTCTCCCACTTTTAGGGTGTTTGGCAGGGTCATTTTTGAAAATTTCTTGAATAAATGGTTAAGCTCCGGAAGGTAAACTGCGATCGCAACATCTTGAGATCTGAGGAACGATTCATGTGAAATATTGAGTTGAAACTGCCCAAGCACACCAAGATCCCAGTTTTGATACTGCGGAATATTACTCTCATCAAGCACTATTTCGACCGAATCTGTATCTCCGTCTCTGACGGTGAGCATCTCATGAGAAATACAGTTCGTATCACAAAATTGTGCAATGATTTGAGCATTTTGATCGGTACCAATTGCTGAGATGATCGAAGCTTGAGCACCAGCACGTGTGGCATGAAAAGCGCTATTGAGTGCCATTCCTCCCGGGAATTCCTTTGCAATGGTGGGGTATATGTCAATGCCAACGTCTCCGATTGCAGTGTATTTTAATTGTTGCAGTGTCATGAGTTAATAATACCCAGATTAAACCCTATCTGCATAGTAGCGCTCATCGGATCGTCATGCAGTTCGCTTCCCCCATTTACGATACAGGTCACCGAGGAGAATAATCAATCAATATTTGAGCATGCGTTGGACTAATGCCCAGTTGTTGCATCACATCTGTCATTTTTCCGAGTGCTTTCATTGGCACATATTATACAGAAGGGATGCATATGCTTCCCCAATTGTGTTCGAATTGTATTTTTGATATCATTCGACTATGCACAAACTCGCACTCATCATCCTCGATGGTTTTGGAATTGGAAAATCAAATAAGACCAATGCCATTTATGTGGCGCGCACTCCATTCTTTGACAATCTTTGGCAGCATTTTCCTCACACGACCCTTCAGGCAAGTGGTCATGCCGTTGGACTCCCCGCAGGACAGATTGGCGGAAGCGAGGTCGGTCATCTCACCATCGGCGCTGGGCGTGTCCTATATCAAGATTTAGTTCGAATCAATCGTTCATTTGACGAGCCAGAAAATCCATCCTATGGCATTCAAAGCAATCATAATTTTCAGTCATTCATAACAAATGCCCAGAAAAATCCAGCACATCTTTTAGGAATGCTCTCTCCCGGAGGAATTCATAGCCATCAAAAACATCTGTTTTCCATTCTCAAGATAATGCATGATCAGGGCTGTAAAGAACCCTACATTCATGTAATCAGCGATGGACGAGATACACTTCCCTATTCGGGAAAAGAGTATGCAAAAGAGCTGACCGATCTTATCAATTCACTTCATTTTGGAAAAATTGTTGGCGTGGTGGGTCGATTTTATGGCATGGATCGAGATCATAACTGGGATCGCACACAAAAACTTCTTGATCTGATGGTCAAGGGTGCTGCCGATAAAAAATCTCGCGATCTTATTGAAGCATTTGAACAGAATTATCATGAAAAATTGACCGACGAACTCCAAGAAGCAACTAAAATACTTCCCGCATACAATGGGATTAAAAAGGACGAGCCGGTTCTTTTTTGGAATTTTCGATCGGATCGAATGAAACAAATCGTTTCGAAACTCCATGAGACATATCCCGACAATCATTTTTTCACCATGACCCAGTATGACAAAACGTACTCCTATCCCGTTTTTTTTGAAAAACAACACCTCACCAATACATTGTCAGAAATTATCAGCAAACATCATATCACCCAGCTCAAATCGGCAGAAACTGACAAAATCCCTCATGTCACCTATTTTTTCAATGGCGGAGATGAAGTCACATTCCCGAATGAGCACCATGCATTTGTGGAAAGTACGAAAGTAACGTATGACAAATCGCCGAAAATGCGTGCCCATGAAATTGTGCAGTCTGTTGAAAATGAATATGAAAAATATCCAAACCTTGGCTTTGCAGTGATAAACTTTGCCAATGCAGATCTCGTATCTCATTTTGGTGTTTTTGAATCTTCGGTTAAAGCAGTCGAATGTGTCGACCAAGAGCTCAAGCGCTTGTGCGCATTTTTAACTGAAAATGGTTTCATCTGCGTCATCACGGCAGACCATGGGAATGCTGATGAGATGGTCGATGAAAAGACCGGCCAACCACGAACCGCACACTCCATGAACCCGGTACCATTTATGATTTATTACCCCAAATATATTGCTTCTTATCATCGTCATCCTGAACTTGATTCAGGGTCCATTGTTCTTGATCAAACAAAAACAAATGGTCTCAGTCGAATTGCGGCAACTGTTCTGGAGCTTATGGGGATCGATGTGCCAGAGGAATATGATGAAAGCTTGATATTATAAGTTTGTTATTAAACTATTGACTTCCGTTCACGGAAGATTATAATGAGCTCAAATTATAAGTCATTTATATCAACTATGGCCACTTTAGCAAAAATGGCACCATCCTCCTTACAAGACTTATCACTTCCAAAACTTCGAATATATCGTTGGCTTCATCCCGATCAATTTATTCAAGAGGATTTTCACGCAGTATTTGTTGATGAGCAGGTAATCGTTGGCTCACCGACTGATGCTGAAAGAATATTTAGTAATGTAGTAAAGAGAAACTCTGTTGCAGTCGCGGGAGTTGAACTTGGAGATGAAGGGAAAGGAAGAATTGTTGATAACAAACTTGGAGCGCTGCTTGATATTTCTGGAGTCGAAATGGCATACGTAATTCGATCACAAGGAGGAAACAATGCCGGGCATTCAGTTGAAAAAGGGGGTCAAAAATTGGCACTCCATCAAGTCCCATCCGGCGTCATGTATGACGAGGCGGTGGGGATTATGGATAAGGGAATGGTGATCCACCCTGAAGATCTTCGTTCTGAAATTGAGCTTGCTGAAGAGGTTGTGGGGGATACGCGCGGAAAACTCATTCTCTCAGGAGATGCGATTCTGGTGACCGATCTCGAGCGCGCAGAAGAAGTATTCAATAGAAAAGTGCAAGATAAAGCAGCTGGAGGAACTGGTCGAGGCATATCTCCAGCATATGCACATTTCACGGATAGACTGGAAAATAAAATAAACGATCTTCTTGCTGACAATTGGAGAGAGGTTTTAGGAAAGAGATATGATCACTATGTTAAAAAATTTGAAGCCGAGGAATTGTCTCTTGCTGATACAGCAGTTCCAGATTTTATGGCCTCAAAGAAAAAAAAGGCTGAGGTTGTCCGACCAGTGGGAACAAAAGAAGAATTCCTTGATCGCCTCCAAAATACCCGCACATGGCTTATTGAGCGAGACATGGTGCAAAATACATTTCTCATTCATCAAGAAGCCTACGAAGATCTTTCAAAAGGAGTCATTTTTGAGATGGCACAAGCTGCTGGTCTCGACCTCTACAATGGCACCCGGCCCGATGTCACTTCATCAAACACAGTCCTCCATGGGATTGCAAATGGTACCGGATTTTGGATGCCACACATGATTGATGAAAAAATTGGTGTCTTCAAAGCAACGTATACTTCAAGCGTTGGTGCACGTCAGATGCCGACAGAGATCCCTCTTGATAAATCAGTTCGTGGCCCGAAAGATCTTGATCTAAACGCGACCACTGATGAACAGTTTGGGGCATTCACGCGTGAATTTGCTCACGAGTTTGGCACCACAACTGGTCGTCCCCGAGATATCCTCTGGCTCGATATTCCATTCTTAAATTACAACATTCAAATGAGCGGTGTGGATGTTCTTGCAGCAACCCATCTTGATGTAGCACGAAAAGATCTAAAAATCAAAATCTGCACGCACTATACCGACTTCGAAGGCAATTTTGTCCCCTATCAGCCTGGCCTTGAGCACCAACAGAGAGTAGTTCCTCAATACGTTGAGGTTGATGGGTGGGACGCCGAAGATGTGCGACAGGCCAAATCATTTGACGACTTGCCAGAAAATGCAAAGAAATTCTTGGCATTTGTACAGAGACGCACTGGAGTTCCCATTGTCATTGCGACTACAGGTCCAGATCGCAAAAATTATCTTGAACTCAGCAATCAGTAGTTTATAGAGGAAATTTTGTACAAAGCAGGTAAAATGAATTACTCATAGTTCATATAATTGAATGTCAAAAATTCTTTACGCAGCTGTCGGCATCATTTTAATGATAATCTCTGCACTCTTTCTTTTTATTCGAGGGAATGCGTTTATCACTCCTGAGTCCGCGCCAGAACCAACACCCATCGTGACGATACCACCTACACCAGTGGTCATCGAACATAAAGATGCTGATGCTCCTGCGCATGCAAAACCAAGTATATCGTTTGCATGTCCCCCGACAAAATGGATCGACTGCATGCCAGGACCTAATAAACCAGATGCACGATGTGATACAGAATATCTTGACTGGGCACAGGTAAACTGTCCGGGGTTTAAGGGTGCAGCGTATTAAATGCCCCCATACACCTTCTCCAATACCTCAATTCCCTCCCAAAACATCTCCTCATGTAAATATATGCCTTAAATTGAAAATCACTCAAGTTTTCTTTGCGCAATACTATTTGAAGGATCAATACTCAGAACTTTCTGATATAAACTGCGCGCTTTTGCAGATTCTCCAATCCGCTCATAAAATGACGCAAAGAGAATATGAAAGGTAGTATTTTTTGGATTTTTTGATATCGCCTCTTCATATGTTGCAATTACTTTCTCACGATCTGGCTGTTGGGTAGTGTAAATATTTGCAAGATCTATGAACGCATTATTATCAACAGGATTGATTTCAATGGATTTTGTGTATGCATCAATTGCTTTAACAGTTTCATGCATTTGCAAATATACGCCACCCATCTCTTTATACAAGACTGGATCTTCTGCGTTTATCAGAGACTCTTGCTCATACGTTTCCGCAGCCGTTTCAAGATCATTGATTAAGATATAATTTCTCGCCTGTTTTCGAAGTATTTCAGGATTTGCCGGTTCTGCTACCGATTGCTCTTCAAGCGTTGGGATATCTTTAAGCGCATCTTGGACCAAAGGAATATCTGCACCTGGTATCTCTGTTGGACTCACGTCAATTGATTGTTCTTCATTTTTCGAATCCTGATAAGATGAATAGTTTAAATAGAGATATCCAACTAATACAGAAATGCCAACTACTGCAACAGCGAGAATGATATATATTTTCCAAGTTTTATGTGGTAGATCTGTCTGGTTATCGTCCATAAATATTGCTAAAATGATTTACATTGATCATTGGTAAAATTGTCAGTTTCATCTGCCCCAACACCCCATCCAGCATTATTAAGAATGCCCGAGAGTGACTGTCCAGTTTGATTTTTGTACTCTTCCATCATGTCACAAAAAGCTGTCCAATGCCCTTCTCTCGCAAGATAAAAGCTCGGCAAATTCATTACCTTCACATTACTATAGAAAACTCGATACGTAGCGTATGTTCCCGATCCCACAAATCCATGTTCTGCCGTTGAAACAAGCCCTTGTTCGAATGCTCGATATTCAGCATACCCTTCCTGTAAAGAGCGATATGCAATATTGATGTTTTTTTGATTTTTCCCGTTTCCCCACATATATCGAGGCATGTTGCGCCCTGCATTTTGAGCCTGTATGAGATGAGTTGCCTCGTGAATAAAAAGTGATCGAGAGAGCGATTTTGAAGCATCGACAAACATGCAGTCATTGTCTTGACAGAAGTCCCAGGCCGATTCAACATCTTCCATTGTCATCGCATAAAAACCTTTTGATCGCATCCAAATTGTGTTTGGATTATCACTTTCGGCAAATTGATCATTCAATTGAGGATACATTCGCAGTAATGCAGGATAATGAGTTGAAAAATACCCAGACAAATCCCCATACACCACTGGAACAAACGTTACTATTTGAGTGCTACTAAATTCACTATACACTCCATCAATAAAATGAATCATCCCTTGAATTGGTTGTGTAGAAAGCTGGATCGGAGTATATGCAGGGGTTGATGTTGCGACTGGTACCGGAGTACTCGTATGAAAAGGAGTGCTCGTTGGAACGGGGGCAAGAGTAGATGTCGGAATCGGAGTGGATGTTGGTGGGATCGGAGTGCTTGTCGGAGGAATTGATGTTGGAGTTCTTGTTGGTGAAGGAGTATACGTTGGTGTCAACGTTGCGGTTGGAATTGGCGTATGCGTTGCAGTAGGTAGTGGCTTGGGAGTATTAGTGGGACCAGTAGTCACTGGTACTGACGTATTTGTTGGTATTGGCGTGTAACTTGCGGTTGGAATTGGCGTATGTGTGTTAGTTGGCATCTTGGTTGGAGGCACTGAGGTAGGAATTTTGCTCGGAATGAGAGTAGATGTTGGGAGAACTGATGTTTGAGATTCAGAAGTGCATTTTCCGTTTGAATCTGTGTTGTTACTACAACAATGAAATCCACCATTTGGAGCAAAGCCATCCGCAATACAAAGCCGAGCATCTTGTGGGCATACTCCAGAAGTATCTTGCACCCAACCAAGATATGAGTTTGAAGATGTATTTGGAGTCAATCCTTGAGTATTATTACAAAAGAGATAGGGGTTATTTTCCGACGTAGGCGAACAATAACCGGCTGGATATATATTGATCTCTCCATTAGATCGAACATAACAGGATGAATTTGAGTATTGGATATTGGATACTTCTTCAGCAGGTGCGGCAGTCGGACTCGTGGAAGAAGTTTGGGTTGGATTTGAACTAACTATATCGCAGGCACCAGGCTGCCCTTCATTTTGTGCTTTTTCTTTTCTCCACTGTGTCGCATTTCCTCCAAATACGTTGCGTACATTTTGAGCCGCACATTCTCCTAAACAAAACCAATTCATATCATCACACGAACCTCCAGTAGGGGGCTGCGCAGGAACAGATGTAGGCACATTTCCCGAAGTTGCTTGTGGAACAGGGGTAGATTGAACTGGGGCAAATGCATTATCTCCACATGCAAGATTACTTGCCGGCTGAGCTCCTCCATTTGTAGTGTCAATACAGGTCGATGATCCATTGCAGTACTCCCAATGCCGACAGCCATTGTCTCCGCCGCATCCATTATTAATGGAAGGATTACATCTGCCACCAGGACCATCATTTGCGATCTCCTGTGCTCGAGAAGAGGAAATTTTACGCTGTTGTACTGCCTCAATGGTAAGGATTGTGCTTATCGACACAAATATAAAGAGACCGATACTCATGAGAAGCGCTTTGTCTTGTGTTATTTTTTTTATAAATCCGATACTTGTTCTTTTAAGGGTAGAAAGTTTCATGTGAGGTATAAAAATCATATCACATTGATACATATATTTTCTTGAAAACCTCAATTCCCTCCCAAAACATATCCTCATCAAAATGTTCATTTGGCGCGTGGAGATTGGCATCGGGCAGTATAAATCCCGTCAACACGACTGGTTTCCCAAGAACCCGCTGAATGATTTCAGCAGCAGGAATCGATCCTCCTTCTCGCATAAGAACCGTTTCGTTCCCAAAATGTTTGGAAAGAATTCGCGCCGTTTTATGTAGATACGGATCGTCAATCGAACAATAAAAGGGATTGTCATATGAATGCGAAGTGATACTATAGTGCGTCCGTTGCCCATATTTTTTCAAATATGAATCAATGTACTTTCGGATCAGCAGATCCATGTCTCTGGCATCCTGATGCTCAACCAATCGACACGAAAACTTCGCACGCCCCTTAGCGGGGATTATCGTTTTTGGCCCGGCTCCCACAAAGCCTGATGATATGCCATGGATATCAAGTGAGGGAAATATCTTTGGGGAAAGATATGGCGGGACATTTCTCATGGTGGTTAACCCGAAGGATCCGGCGTCTTTCTGAAAATCTGCATCCGAAAAGACTTGGCTCCTGAGCAAGCTCATTTCCTTGGGTGAAATCGTGCGAACATCATCGTAAAACCGAGGGATTTTAACTTCTCCACTATTCACATCTTTCATGTGAGCAAAGAGATCTGCCAAAATCTGTGCAGGATTCAGCACGGCGTTTCCATACACCCCTGAGTGCATGTCATGAGCTCCAACCTGCAACTGTATCTCAAAATAGATGAGACCTCGCAACGCATAGATAATCATGGGGATATTTTTTTTATACATCTCAACGTCAGTAATGAAGAACACATCCACATTCACAAGCTCGTCTTTGAGTTCCTCAATATATGAAGCAAAATGCTCACTTCCTGTCTCCTCTTCTCCTTCGATGAGGAAAATAATAGTATTTTTGAGGCTCTGTGAGTGGATAAGACTTTCAATTGCTGCAATATTTTGGATGATGTGACCCTTATTATCAGCAGTCCCACGGCCATATAAATTGCCCTTTTCCCGAGTGAGCTCAAATGGATGCGAGTCCCATTCCTGTACCGGATCCTCAGGTTGCACATCATAGTGTCCGTATATGCCAATGCTTTGGGATCCCGGCTCTCCAGCTCGGCGTGCATATACCATAGGGGGTGCATTACCATTTTGCAGGAGGCGAACTTCAAATTCCAATTGCTGCAATCGATGCTGTAAAAACTGCACGGCTTGCTTCATGTCCGAAGCATGTTTGGGGCTAGCAGAAACTGAAGGGATGGAGATAAACGAAGCAAAATTCTCCATAATTTTTTGGGTATCCATGAGATATTATACCGCAGGCACGATCTTTTTGATACAATGGAATCATGAAAACCGTACCAACATTGCTCACACTTGATCGCTTTGAACTGAGTGACCAGCTTGACCTCTTTCAACCCTATTATGAGCGTATTCAGATCGATATCGCCGATGGCATCCTCATACCCAATGTGACGACTCAAATTGAGGAGCTCTCAGAGCTTATCGCACAGGATCATGTTGAAGTTGATCTAAAGACAACCTTCGATTTTCACCTGATGGTCAAAAATTACAAAGGAGAACTGTCCAAAATTGAAAAGCTTATAGAACAAAATATCAACGTAAATACGGTACTTATAAATGCTGCTCTGCAACCAAAAATTGACGATCTGAACAAAAAGCATAATATTTCTATAGGATTAGATATATCCCCTGCTACAGAGATTGATGATATAGCTTCTCATTACGATCTTTCTCAAGTCTCACATATCCAAGTCATGACCGTTGAACCTGGATTTCAGGGATCACCTTTCTTGCCAGAAATGCTCAATAAAATTACTCAGCTTCGACATCATCACTATAGTGGCGAAATACTCATCGATGGAGGTGTCAATAGTGCTACCATCCCAACCATACAGTCGTGTAAAAATCCTCCCAATGTCATCTGTATTGGGAGCTATTTGACCAAAGCAGAAGATGATTTGGGCAACAGAGTGGAGTTTTTGAAAACTCTAGAATAATCTGACAAAAACTTCAGCGCATAATTTCTTATATTCATTTATAATAGCTACTTATCAGATTACCTCTTCAGAGCAATACTTATATTGAATTTGGTACCCCTTTTTAGTATACTACTATAGGTTAATTAATTACTATTCAATTTATTTTTTGTAAATAAAAAATAAATCTATCGGATAATAGATCGTGTATTACTTTTTCCTATATGGACAACTCGTGCTCATATGACCCACCAAGAACCAGAACCCCATCAAACAGTCTTTGATCAAAAAAAATTAGCACATGGATGGTATTATGAGCACGGCACTCCAGCAGACTTCCCCAATCTACAAAGGATTCTCGATACTCCCCATATTAACAAATATTACGCTGCAGTAGCGGCACTTTCTATTGCGGCTAAATATGGATTTGATCTTTGTCAATCTGCAGTTTGTGCTCTGCAAGAATTTGATAATAAATACATGAAGCTTTTTAAAGATCTGGCACCAGCCCTTGCCCTGTTTCTGAGGGCAATGTATATGAATTCATCAAAACCTACTGAAAGAAGTAGAGACATTCTTGATCAACACCCCATTCAATCTGCGAGCGAGATGCCATATGAAGTACTGAGATATGTCATTCAATCAAATAAATCATTTGAGGGGGAGTGTGGAGCGTATCTCACAAACTACGGAGCACAAGGGCTTCTTGAAAATCTCGCATATTCTTGGCAGATACACCATGGTGATTATGATGCAATTGACCCCATACTTCGGGATGCGGCCGCTAGTCATTATAGGGAGCATATTAATACTGAATGGACGGAGGAATTGGGACATTTAATCACCGTTGCAATTGGATTTGACCAAGACCTCCCTCCTTTTTTGCAGGAATTGGTAGCAAATTATCCTGAACTCTGTATGGTCGCCCCTCGGAAAAAGCAGAACACATATTTTTATAATAATGAAGGAGTGGCAATGGAGCTTCCAATAAACCCCTTCACTCATTTTGTTCGATATGGAATAGAAGGATATCCCCCTCTATTGCAGCCAGCCTTGAGACATGCTGTTGCGAATCAATATAAAACAAATACTTTTGCCTATTTGTTACACGATGCCATTGATACTTCGGCAGAAGAACAAATTCCAATACATCCAGATATTTGGGATCTTGCATCTCTTGCAGATGAACCTACTCTTTTTGAGCACTTGACAACCGACATGATGAAAGCTGGAGTTATTCCACATCATATCTTACAAAAAGCATATAACGCACCACTCAATTTATATCGATATTTTTCTCATCCAAACGAGGTAGTCCGCCAAAAAATAGAGCATTTACAAAAACTTTTAGGAATCGATATCGGAGCATCTTCAAATCCTATTGATCACCAGCTCATCCAATGTGTTTCCGATGCAGGCGAGCCACGCCCAGTCGCAGCTTTTCTCCGTATTCTATGTCAAGATGTAGAAAAAAATCTGATTCAAACACCACATGGAGTTTGTGCAACACCTGCAGGTATTGAAGCATATATTGCTTCTTATGTAGAAAATTTTCCTGGAAATCCAAAATCACTCAGAGAATCCGGACTGCTCCCTAACAATCTCACACCCATCCAAGAGTTTGCCATTCTTCATCCTTCAGGGAACGGAATACGAATTCTATGGATTCTTGGGGTGATCTCCAAACAAGAAGAGGCCAAAGATGCGTCTCAGATGCCCAAATTGACTTATGACGCCAACAAATATCATAAATTCATATCCGGATCATACCCTCGATATACAATAACAGTTGAGGGTTTCCGAGAATGGTGGGAAAAAAATGGAAATCGACCTTCAAATATATTTAGCTACGGTCTCCTTGCAAAGAAAGCTATCGCCCAACTCAATCCATATGACAAACGGGACCTCAACATATTACTTACGATCGATTCCTTATATGCACGAAATACGATCATCAAGAAGTTATGTCTTAAGATATTGCAAGGACAAGAACTCGCTCCTGCAGATCAGAATGCAGTGAATGATTTTATTCACACATGGGTTTTTGCCAAAAATAACAACTCAAACGCAGAAGATGCAATACGAGGATTGATCCAGCAACCAGAGCTTGTGATTGGACAAGTAGCTAGTGAAGAATTGCTAGCCCGCATCCGTACACTTCGATCACATACATCCGCATTTGAAAAGATTCGCAGCCTATTTGATACAAAAGACATCGCAAAAGTACTGAAATTCGAGCTTAGCACTAACCAATTAGATCGAGTTGCAGCACTGCCCTATGCAAGAAATATGGCTATGACAGCGTACCAAAAAGCTGAAGCACTTGAGATTATGGGTGACCCAGATCATCAAGGCGCTTCAAAATGGATACAGAGCATTCGACTTCTTTCAAGAAAAATTTTTGGCTCAAAAAATAATATAAACGAATCAGGAGAGCTCATCAAATATTTGATAAAAATATATCCGTTTGTATCCTTTCAAGCAGGGGCTTCACCTCCTCAGATAACTGATTCGGTGCGATGGGGATTTGTGGCAAATGCTTCCAGAGAAATTTTCAAAAAACAATTCGGACGAGATGCATGGAGAAAACTACTCGGTAAAAAAAGATTTCATGCGTTTTTACGAGCACTGCCACACTTGGTAACCTTTAACAATTCACCTGCGCGCAGAAATGCATTTACGCACAATGAATATGATCAGGTCACTCCATTTGTATCTTACCTAGTTAAACACTGCAATATTACACTGAGTCCTTTGGAATTTGACTACATCATAGCGTTTGTTTCTCGATATGGTCTTTCTCAAAATGACATTCTGTATCAGGCATTTCGTTTTGTCCTCGACAAAAAACCTGGAGAGGTCTCCGATGAGTTTGGCAGAATTGATTCACTTGATGATATTGATCGAATTCTAAACTCGCTTCGAGAAAAGATGGCATCCACGCAACCAATGCTCACGTTACCTGAAAATTCATTTGAACTAGCACTTTTTGAACATGAAATTGGTTATTCGACTCACAAACATATAAAGCCACCAATTCAAATATTATGCACTCAATTTGCTGAACCTGGGGGATTGAATACCATACCAGAAGGTCATACGGCATTTGAGATATCTATACCAACTCTCTCAGCAGTGCCAGAGATCAATTTCGATGAACTGCCTCCATTGCTAGACCCGTTTATCAGTGAAATCACTGCTCTGCGTTCGGATGATCCAGATGTATGGAGTATCAACGACCCACAAAGACGATTAGTGAGACTTATCGAGCAAGCAATACAAAAAATTCAGAATGAAACACAAGTTCCCGCGTTTGTTCGATCAAAACGCATTACTGCGCTTACCGCTCTTTTTCAACGTGCAAAAGATGTTCAAACACCAGGTGATATTATTCGGATTTTGAGCTCAACCTCATTTGAAAAAATGGATCAGCCAGTTGTCACATCAATTTATCGACAAAGCGCAATACTTCAATATCTGAGAAAAAATACAGTTACTGACTTGATTCCGGATTCAGCAGACAATCTTGATCCGGATGCAATCAAAGGATTATATAATCTTTGTGTCAATGGAGTACTTGAGCATACCCTTGCCATACAAGAATTTGAGCATCAACCTGCGATTTCAATTACCAGAGATTGGAATCCAGATATCTCAGCTAAAGTATCAATCATTCGCAGAATGAGAGAATCAATGGTGCCGCTAGCCCAAACACTCACTGCAGCAATGATCAAACAGGATAAAAATGTATTACAAATGATTCCTGATCGTGGCATCGTAGGTGAATTATCAGCATACATTGCTGACGCGTGTTATAGCAGGGTATATCCCCTTCTTTCCCAACATCTTGATGTTGTTCCATATAAAATAATTCATCAAACAAATTCTGGACCACGTATTATTGGATCATTTCTAACATTTCCAGTTCAGCTTAAAACAGGAGAACAAGCAATGCTCATTCGTGCACTCAATATTCCCCAGGGAAATCAATTTGATATGCCCGCCATAATCAAGGGCATATTTCAAAGAATGAGTGCTATTAATGCTAATGGGAATCTAGTTCTCATTCCTGGTATCGTAGGGGCAAGAGGAGAATACGCAAGTGTTGAACGTGCATTACAAGACCTCCTCGAACCTCAAAACCAGGTGTCTTTATCAAGCGTCTTCGACTTTAATGGACTCGATCTCACTGATAACTGCTACGTTGTCCGGTGATTTTAATAGTACCGAAAATAATCATTTTTCAAATCGGTAAAAGTTCCACGCTCGATCGACTCCCGAATCTCTCGCATCAGATCTGCATAAAACTGAATATTATGAAGTGTTGTATAAGTTGAAGCGCGCAGATCTTTTTCAAGAAACCAGGTCCAGAGCTGACTCATGGTGACCCCTTCCACACAGGCACGGCATGCACAGTTCTTTTCGATTGGTTCATGGAGATGTTTGAATTTGCGCAGATAGAGCCGTCCTTTTTTCGTGTAGAGCATCCGATGACGGGCTTCACGAGTAGGGATCACACAATCGAAAAGATCAACCCCTTGCTCGACTGCCGAAAAAATATCTCTGATTTTTCCAATCCCCAGCAGATGACGAGGTTTTTCTGGTGGAAGATGCGTAGTCACCCAACCAACTGTTGTGCTGAGGGCTTCATGAAAGTCTCCAAAACTTCCACCAATCCCAAATCCCCGCACATCTTTTTTCCCAACAACCCGAGCCGATTCTTCTCGCAGATCTTGATACTCTCCGCCTTGCACTATGCCAAAAAGTGCTTGGGCATCTGCATGACTCTTGTGAGCAACAATGGACCGATCCAACCACCGATGGGTGCGCTCCATGGAACGCTTGATGTATTCATATGAGTTAAGAGGCGATGTACACTCATCAAAGGCCATCATAATATCTGCTCCAATCTTGTGTTGAAGGTCCATTGAAATTTCTGGATTTAATACTTTTGGCTTTCCGTCAAACACAAACTCGACTCCCTTTTCGGTGATGGTAATCAAATTTTGAGCATCATCATGATGAACTTTTTTGAGGTCTGACTGTGTTGGTAAAATTTTCCCGATTCCCGAACTTCTCCCAAATCCGAGTGAAAATACCTGAAAGCCCCCGCTATCGGTGGCGATCAGTCGATCGGGGATCTGCATATGAGCATGGATACCTCCCGCTTTTTCAATGATGGGAATAATTTCTTTTGTATAGCTGTGATAGGTATTGACGATAAAATAGGTACTGGGAATATCTTGCAAAGCGTCGTTGGGGAGAGATCGAAGCTCTCCGTCGGTTGCGACAATGGCAAGTTCGGGAGTCTGAAATGTCCCCCGTGAGGTTTGGATTTGACCGGTTCTGGCTTTTGACCCAGGATTTTGATTACTGAAGGTAAACGATAACATATTATAATCTTCCTTTACCTTTTGTTCTCTATTTTGTATCCTTAACATAATGCTCAAAAGAATAATTTTATTTGCAATAATATTTTACCCACTTTTTGCTGTAAAAGTTTCTGCCGCTGAGTATTTTGTTTCCCCCAATGGGAACAACTCTAATTTAGGGACAATCCAAAAACCTTTTAAAACTATTAACAAAGGTATTAGTGTTTTAAATTCGGGAGATACTTTAAATGTAAGGGCAGGTACTTACTTTGAGAGAGTAATTATTAATAAACCTAAAGTAATTATTCAAGGCTATGGCAATGAAAAACCTAAAATCAGTGGGGATAGCAATAGCAGTAATGGTGAGGGGTACTATGAAATACCAACAGACTTTAATGCAAACCCTACAACAGTTGGTGCTAGGCCAACCTCTTGGCTAGGATTAGTAGAAATTGCAGCAGGTGGGGTTACTTTTAAAAACTTTCTCCTGCAAATGATTTAGATGTAAACGAAGACGGGGTAGTTAATATATTAGACGCAATAGAAGTTTTACGCTACATTTTTAGTCAGTAATACAGGTGTGTGTAAAAGGAGGGTGACTAGGTGGTGGACATATTAGATATAATTAAAAATATAACATTCTTATTTAGGTAAATGAATAAATCAGTATTTTTTATAACGCTATTTTCTATATGTTTTTTAAGCATATTTAAAGTAAATAAAGTTAATGCTGCCTGGCAGGAGCAACTTTTTATACCTGGGACTAAGGGAAATATTGAAAAAGATTGGATAAAAGATGGTGTAAATGGAAAAGCAACATACACAAACGAAGGTATGTTATTTGATACAGCAAATGGTACTGGTGATGCGTACTCTTCGATACTGTGGACCAAACAAGTTTTTAAAGGAGATGTGCGACTTGAGTACAAGTTTAAACGATTAAATACCAATATAAATAACGGGAAGAGTATGGTAAGTATGGTATTGTTATATGGGCACGGGATAGGGGGACAATATCCAGATGATATTTCCACTTGGAAACGACCGATTTCGGGTCAGGGTTTTCATAAGACTATGAATCATCACAGTATAAGCTATGCAACCAGTTATAAGCGAATACGGACTAGGATAAATACTGGGAGAAATCTAGTAAAGCCGGAGTATACACATGTACCTTATTTTAAACCAGGTGTTTGGCACAAGATAATTGTAACAAAGAAAGGTTTGAAGTTGTCGATGGAGGTAGAAAACCTAGATTCAAAACAGAAA
>Ga0114931_10001532_pt1 | contig 29510 bp, 21 predicted proteins | sample 2SBtaG_FD_89579 | JGI IMG/M metagenome (GOLD analysis project Ga0114931, IMG submission 89579) | Deep subsurface microbial communities from Kolumbo volcano to uncover new lineages of life (NeLLi) - 2SBTROV14_V59a metaG | ecosystem: Environmental > Aquatic > Marine > Volcanic | place: Kolumbo... | reverse complement strand
TGCCTTGATGGCCTGGTAAATCCGGGCGCGCAGGTCACGGTCCGGGGCCGTTGTGATTTTCAGATCCACCTGACCGGCGTGTTCCCGGACTTCCATCACCCGGACGCCGTCAATGGTCTGCAATGTATCTTGGACCGTCGCCGGCGCACCGGTTTCGAGTGTGATGTGTATGGTCTTTTCGCCGCCGGTTTTCTGCTTTAGATCCTCGGTGGCGCCATCGGCCACGATGCGCCCCTGGTGGATGATCACGATGCGGTCACAGGTGGCCTCGGCTTCACTGAGGATGTGGGTGGACAAAATCACGGTTTTCTGGCGCCCGATCTCGCGGATGATCTCACGGATCTCGACGATCTGGTTGGGATCTAAGCCGGACGTGGGTTCGTCCAGCACCAGGATTTCAGGGTCACTCATCATGGCATGCGCCAGCCCCACGCGCTGCTTGTAGCCTTTGGAAATTTCGGCGATGGGTTTATGCATCACCTCGGCCAGTCCGCAAAGCTCGGACAGCTCTACAATTCTCTGATGTACCTTAACGCCTTGCAGTCCACGTATATGTGCCACGTATGCCAGATAATCGTAGACCAGCATGTCCGTATACAAGGGGGCTGCTTCGGGCAGGTAGCCGAGCAGCCTGCGGATCTTGAGCGCATGTTCCTCGATACGGTAGTCTTTTACCGCGATGCTGCCTGCCGTGGGTTGCAGGAAACCGGTAAGCATGCGCAGTGTAGTCGTTTTGCCTGCTCCGTTGGGTCCCAGCAGCCCCATGACCTCTCCACGGGCCACATCGAAGCTGATGCCGTCCACGGCACACATGTCATGATAATACTTGGTCAGCGATGCCACATGAATCATCGGTTTTCTCCTCGTTATAACCTGGGCTTGGACCTGGGCCCATGCCGGGCAGGGGGAAATTCTTAGACCAATTACGCGGGCTTGTCAAATCCAAATCCCGCCCCGCCGCGTGGTCCGCGGCCGTTGAAACACCTTGACAGACAGGGTCGGGGAAGCTATAGATAAAATCCAATAGAAAAGGGCAAACCACTTGAAAGGGTGGGGCGCAAAGCCACTGGTCGCTGCTTGCGCACAAGCGTGCAATGGGTGACGGCAGGGCTGCCTATTGACACTTCCTTCCATGTTTTCCAGGCGGGCCACCCTGCGCTTCCAAACGCCAACCTGCCCTGCAATCTTTTCAACCCAAAGGAGGGCCCGGCATGAACAAGACAGATCTAGTTGCAAAGGTCGCCGATGTGGTCTTGAGCAAAAACGAAGCCCGTGCCGCCGTGGAGTGCGTGCTGTCATCCATCGGCGACGCCCTGGCGCGCGGTGAAACCGTCACGCTGTTGGGATTCGGCACCTTCAAAGTTGCGCAGCGCAAGGAGCGCAGGGGCCGAAACCCGCTTACCGGCGAGGAATTACGCATCCCGGCCCGCAACATTCCCAAATTCGTTCCGGGAAAAGCGCTGAAGGCGCAAGTCCGGTAAAGGCGTCATGCTTTTCGTTTTTTGTTACACCCGCTGACAATTTTTCGTCGTCAAAACCAACGGCGCGCCCATATCCTTCTTGCGCAGGAACCATCTTTGCGGCCGATATCGTCTGTAATCACGGCCGCCTGGATATCTGCCGAACGGTTGCTCCATCCGAACGCATCCTAAAACATCCGGATCTGGTATATGTCTTGCAGGTATTCGGTTTCAAAGGATGGCGGCAGGGGAAAACGCCGGCCTCCGGTTGATCCAACCTTCAGGAATCGGAGCAAAGAATGGGGACGCCACAACATTGCGAAGAACTGGACCATCAGCTCGATCTTTTTCGGCAGAGAATCGAACTGTTGCAGGACTGCTGCCCCAGGCCGCAGACGGTGGCCAATGCGCCCGCGGAAAGGGATCTTGAGATGGCAGCCTTTTCCGCGCCCGCCGACCGGCTGGCCTCGGCATTGCTGGCCGGCATGCCCGATGCAGTGCCGCAAAGGGACCTGTACAGAGCGCTGGAAACCGCCGGTGCCCTGTGCCACCAGCTCAATCAACCCATTCAGTGCATTTCCGGATACGCCGAACTGCTGATGATGGACATGGACAAGGCGCACCCGGCTTACGGCAAGCTGGAGCAGATCAGCACACAAGTGGACCGGGTGTCCGAGATCGTTCGCAACATCATGGAGCTTATCCGCAACAACATCGGCAGGCGGTGATTTCCGTCGGCACCGGCACCCGGTAATTTCCAGATCCCGGAGGAGATGCTGCGCCTGCAACCACAATCATGGCAAACGGTCACCGGTAAAGCCCGCTTTGCTTAACCGGAAGCGTCTCATCTGCTTTCAAAGGTCCCACAAAATCTAAAGGATTCGCGCAACAATAAGTTCGCAGATTTTTGGTGTTGAGGCGCCCGGCTGGCAAGGCGCGAAAATGCAGGCATATCAGGTATATTCCGATCTTTCGCAACGCAGCCGGGCTTCGATGCAGCGGCGATTAAAATGGGAAGTTATTTTTGCGCGAACCCTAAACTGCAGTAAAGCGGCCTGGTCTGTCGGCAAGATCCGTAAAAAACAGTTGGCGCCGGGGCGCCGGGGATGTTCGCGTGGCATCCAGCGCGCGTTTGCAGGCGTGGGCCGCCGGTGGGCTGATGCCGCAAGCCCCTTCAGATCGTGCGCCCGATGCGGGCGCCTTCAAGAATGGCGGCCTTGGCATTGCGCGCCGACACGCAGTCGCCGATTTGAAAGACCTGCATGTCGAAGTCTTTTATCTGATCGTACAATTCGGTATCCGGCCGTGTACCGATGGCGATCACCACGCGCTCGGCAGGCAGCGTGCGCTGCCGCCCGCCGGCGTCGGCCACCACCACCGTTTGCCTCTCGATGCGCAGCAGACGGGTTTCTGGCATCAGCCGCACTTCTTTCTCCCTCAATTTTGTCAAAAGCACCTTGCGGGTCATGGCTTCCAGGCGGTTTCCCATCTTGGGCAGCATCTCCACCACACTCACCCGGGACCCATGCGCACTCAGGTGATAGGCCAGTTCGCACCCCGTGGCGCCGCCGCCGATAATCACCGTCTGCCGGGCCTCAGGTTTGCGCCCGTCCAGCATGGTGTCGTAGCTGACGACCATCTCACTGCCAATGCCCGGAACCGACGGCATCAGCGGCTGGGATCCGGTGGCCACAACAATCACCGCCGGATTGTGCTCCAAAACCACCCGGGGTGTTACGAAAACACCCATATGGCAATGGACACCGGCGCGCCTGAGTTGGTGGCGATGGAATTCAACCAGCGTTTTCAGCTCACTCTTGTAAGACGTGCAGCTTCCGGGAACCAGCAACCCGCCCAGCACCGGCTGTTTCTCAAAGAGATGCACGCTGTGCCCCCGCAAAGCAGCCACCCAGGCCGCCTGCATACCCGCCGGGCCGCCGCCGACCACCATTACGCGGCGCGCCTTCTCGGCCGGTCGCAGGACCATTTCCTCCTCCCGCCCGAATTCCGGGTTGACCAGGCACTCTACGCGCCCTTTTTTGAAAATCGATTCCATGCAGGTGTTGCATGCTATGCAGCTGCGGATTTCCTGCAGTCTGCCCGCGCGCGCCTTGTTGGGCAGCTGGGGATCGGCTACCAATCCGCGGCCCATGCAGACCAGGTCCGCCTGGCCGCGGGCGACAATCTCCTCGGCGATCAACGGATGGTTGATGCGCCCTACGGCCATCACCGGGATGTTCAAGGCCCTGCGGATAGCGGCCGCCGAATCTACCAGGCAGCCGCGTTTCATGAACATGGGCTGGGCAATCCACTCCGGCGTGGCGTCGTTGCCGGCTGAAACCTGCACAAGATCGACGCCGGCGGCTTCCAGGATTTTCAGTATGCGGATGCTCTCAGGTGTGGTCAGCCCACCCTCGACAAATTCCTGGGCGCTGATTTTAAACGACAGGGGAAACTGCGCTCCCAGGCGTGATCGGATCTCTGCGACGATCTCGCGTGCAAAGCGCGTTCGGCCTTCCAGACTGCCGCCGTAGGCATCACGGCGAACGTTGGAAAAAGGCGACAGAAACTGGTTGATCAGATACCCGTGGGCCCCGTGGATTTCGATGAGCTCGAAACCGGCGGCCTGGGCCCGCAGAGCGGCATCTCCGAACTTTCTGATCAGCAGGCGGATGCCGGATATGTCCAGCGGTTCCACTTCACCGCCGATGGCGGGACAGGGCAGCGACGACGGTGCCAGCGGCCGGCGCCCGATCACGCGCGCCGACGTCTGCCGTCCGCCGTGATGGATCTGCACCGCCGGCACGGCACCGCAGGATGCAATCGCCCGGGCAATGGCTGACAGGCCGTCAATGTAGCGGTCATGGTCGATGCGCGCCTGATGGGCCGAAACGATGCCTTCGGGTGACACGGCGCAGGCCTCCACAATCACCATGGCCGGTCCGCCGTCCGCCCGCCGCCGGTAATGTTCTATGGCGCGTTTGGTGATGCCGCCGTCGTTTTCGATGAGAAAAGAGGCCAGTGCCGGCATGACAATGCGGTTTTTTAAAGTCACCGCCTTGATGTGGAAAGGGCTAAATAGATGCTCCACGGTTGCTCCTTAGGGCTCGCTCAGAAATAAGTTCGCATATTTTTGGTGTCGAGGTGCCCGGCTGACAAGGCACGAAAGTGCAGGCATATCGGGAAGATGCCGAGCTTTCGCAACGTAGCCAGGCTTCGATGCAGCGGCGATTAAACTGTGAAGTTATTTTTGCGTGCGCCCTTAAAGAAAAAGGCCGCCTTTTCAAGCGGCCCCTGTTGTTTTTGAAGGGTGGCTCTTTCTGACGTACGCCGTGCATTCCGCTGAATCGCTTTGATACGACCTTTGCTTTTCTTAAGTCCGCCCATTAAAAAACAGCGGCCCATAGCTGTCAAGTGAAAAAGCGTCGCCAAAACACTCTCAACAGCCGTCGCGGCGTCTGCCGAGCTGTTTTCCAATCCAGACCATGATAAGGCCCTCAATGTAGTCGATCTCGGAGCCTTTAAGCGCCCTGCCCCTGGGGATTTTGTGCCATTTCTGCAGACAGCCGCGGCAGCAGGTTGCCGTGGCATGCTGGGCGATAAAAACCGGATGGTTCTTCATGGGCGTCTGGCGGCCGTCGTTTTTTGGGAAAGCCGGCGCAATCCGGCTGCAGATGAAATCCCGGGCATGGCGCGCAATCGTGTCCAAACCTTTGTCAGCAATGTAGGCGAACTCTGCCGTGCGCAACTTGAACCGTGCCCGAAAAGTCGATTTTGAAAGCGCCTTAAGCGCCTCTTCCACGGACCTGTTGAGCATTGCACTACCCTTTCCACCCCATCAAAAGTTCTGCCTTGACAGGCGCGGCGGCTTTTTTCTATTCTCATTAAAAACACCGCTAACAATTCCCACGGCATCATCGGCAGTCAGCCCTGATAATTAATGTAAAGCTTTAAAGAAAGGAAGAACTACCAACATGCAAAACCTAAATCTTCTGATCGAGTCCCGGCCTTTTTGCGTTTATGACGACGAACCCATGGCGCAGCTTGCCGCCACGGCCGGCCTGCATATCACCGACATGCGCGGATCCGGTATGCATGTGCCCGAATTCGCCGCCGCCCTGAAAGATGCGGATGCCGTCTTGTGCGGCAATGACCTGGTCGTTAATCAGGAACTCTTGGCGGCGTGCCCGAAGCTGAAAGTCATCGCCAAGCAGGGCGCCGGCCTGGACACCGTGGACATCGACGCCGCCACGCGGCATGGCGCACTGGTCTTTCACACACCCGGCGTCAACAACCAGGCCGTGGCCGATCACACCTTTGCCATGCTCCTGTGTTTGGCCCGCAGGATCCTTTACTGCGACCGCAGCCTGCGCCAGAAACGCTGGGAACATACCAAGATCATGGGCCTGGAAATTTTCCGCAAAACTCTGGGACTGATCGGTTTGGGAGCCATCGGACGCTGTGTGGCCCAGCGCGCCGCCGGTTTCCAGATGCACGTGGTGGCATACGATCCTTTCTGGCCGGAGGAATTCGCCGCCCGGCAACACATCGAACGAATGGAAATCGACGACCTGCTGGCTGCTTCGGATATCGTCAGTCTCCATGCGCCCTTAACGTCTGAAAACCGGGGGCTGATCGACAAACAGGCTCTTTTGCGCATGAAGCCCTCGGCGCTGCTGATCAACGCCGCCCGCGGTGAACTGGTCAAAGAGGCCGATCTTTACGAGGCGCTGCGGAACGGCATCATCGCCGGCGTCGCTCTGGATGTATTCGAAAAGGAGCCGCCCACCGATTCGCCCCTGCTGGGACTCGACAACGTGGTCCTGACGCCCCACACGGCCGCTTTTACCCACGAGGCCATGCACAAGATGAACGCCTCCATCGTGGAGCAGATCATCGACTATGCGGCCGGCAGAAAACCGGCGCACTGTGTCAACCCGCAAGTCTGGCAGGCGGGCTGACGTTGCCGCTGCCCAAGGACCGGCCATATTTACGTCCGGCACGCTTCGCCTGCTTCCGGCCTTGCCGGGCCGTGTCCGGTGCATTCCGCTGCTATAACCGTTTGACCGATCCTGCGGCAACCAGGTAGAGCAGCGCCGAATCGGCATGCAGTCCGATCAGCTGGCGCGCTTCGCTGTCGTAAAAGGCACCGATGCCGCAGGCGCCCAGTCCCAGCGCCGTGCACGCAAGATAAATCATCTGCCCGAAACGCCCGGCGCTCAGCATGGCATAGCGGTAGCCGCGTGCACCGAAGGTTTCGTCCAACTGTTTCAGGTCGGCCAGAAAGAGGAAGTGCACGGCCGCCTGCGCCAGCCACTCCTGGTTGAGACAGACGGTAGCCATGCGTTTGGCAAAATTTCCGGCCGTCAGCATGCCGAAACGCCGTTGGGCGTCATCCAGCAGATAGATGCCGGGCGCCACATCTTCGATGTCGGCGCTTAAAAAGCCGATACCCAGCAGTTTTTGGTTCTCACGGCCCGCGGGGGCGTCGACCCCGCGGGCCGTCCACAGCATGTCGAGCAGACGTTCGAAACGCGCATAGGGCAGCGTTCGGCGAACATAGTTCCTCCGCGAACGGCGCCTGAAAAGCACTTCCGGATAGGTGCCCTCGCCCGCCAGCGGACGGCTCCGGTCAAAGGACCGCCACGCCTTTACGGACAAGCCCATCCGTTCCTGCATAGCTGCCGTGCCTGTCATCGGCCGGACGGCAGTACCGGCCTTGTGGATTCGTTCGATTTTTTCGTAAGCCACTTCCACGCGCGCCACCCGGCTGGCGGCCTGCACGTCTTCCGCCAGCGGCTCGATTGGGGGCGCGTCGCGCGTTTCGCTTTCTTCAGCAGCAGGTATCGCCACACAGGCCAGCAGCGCTTCCCTGCGGCCGTCCAGCCCCACGAGCGTGTTGGCCGTGAAGTCATCAAAGTCGTAGGTGCTTTCCAAAGGCAGCGACAGCGCCTTTATCGACAGCAGGATGTTTTGCAGCAAGTGACCGCCATCAAGCAGGACGTAACGATAGGCCCGCTCGCGATACTTCCAGGCACTTCTGAAAAAAATGGCCGAGATCAGCAGCGCTGCGGCAGGCTCCCGGCCGCCCAAGCCGTGCACGGCCCCTCGCACGTACGCGCCAAAACTTCCCGGCCGCAGGGCATACAGGCACTGTCGATCGACGGCATAATGGTAGATGCCGGCCGTCAGATCGCTGGCCTGCCCCTGCACCAGGTAAATTTCATTGGGAAACAGGGCCCCGGCCGAGGCCGCGCTGCGATAATAGAAGTCATTGCCGGCGTGGTGCGCCCTGGCCGTCAGGCTGCAGGAAAGGCCCAAAATCGATGCCACGCGTTCGCGTAAAATGCCCCGTGCCACGACCCCCCGGTGGTCCCTTGCGGTCAGCTCTGAAAGCGGTAATGAAAAGACCGCCGGCACCCGCGGCAGCTGTATGGCGCGCAAATTGGCGTATCGCTTGAATACGTCCGGCTGGTTTTCCCAGTCCAGGGTGTGCGGCACCATGCGCTCCCGGAAATAGGCGGTCTGCATATGGTACTGCCGGGCGGTCAGCATAACCTTTTCCCTCCGCGTCATATGGGATTTTTATCCAGGTTTGTTACCAGCAAAACACCGTCCTGCCAACCCCCGAATCCAAAAGGCGGGCCAGCGCGTGCGAACACCGGCAACCCAGACGGCTGCAGCACATGAGAAAAGCAGGCGCAGGCAAGTTGACAACCGGTGGTGCGTCTGTATAAAATTGTCGTTCCATCGGAATCGGCAGCGCCTTATCCGGACTGTCGGGCAAACCATAAGAAAGGACACCGCCATGCAGGTTACATTCCACGGGGCCGTTCGTCAGGTTACCGGATCCATGCATCTTCTGGGCACTGCCAACGACAGCATCCTGCTCGATTGCGGCATGTTTCAGGGCCGCCGCAGAGAAAGCCAACAGAAAAACAAAACACTGCCCGTTGATCCCGCCACGCTGACCAACGTGGTGCTCTCCCACGCCCATATCGACCATTCCGGACGTATCCCCATGCTGACACGTAACGCTTTTTCCGGCCGCATCATTACCACACGCGCCACCCAGGACGCGTGCGCCTACCTGCTGGCCGACTCGGCCCACATTCAGGAATCGGATGCCGCCTATCTCAACTATAAGACCCTGCGCGGCCACCTCAACGCCCTGGACGCGGCATCCCTGAAACGTCTGGGCATCCGCAAAAACCACGGCGGCATTAAAAAGGCGCTCAAGAAAAACGGCCACCGCATCGAAAGCGCGAAGATTCTCGAGCTGATGCACAAAACCGGCATCGAAAGCGTCCAGCCGCTGTACAGCATAGAGGACGCCTTACAGGCCCTGGACAGCTTTGACGGCTATCCTTACGGTGAACCTGTAACCGTCGGGAAAGGCATTACCTGCACTTTTTACGAGGCCGGCCACATCCTGGGGTCGGCCATCAGCATCCTGCATGTCAATGAAAACGGCCGGCGCTACACCATCGGCTTTACCGGCGACCTGGGACGCTTCGACAAGCCGATCATCAAAGATCCGGCGCTTGCTTTTGACCCGGTCGATGCCGACCTGGACCTGCTGATCATGGAGAGCACCTACGGTGACCGGCTGCATGAGCCCATCCGGGATTTAAAGCCGCGCGTAAAGGAGATCGTGCGTGAAACCTACGACCGCGGCGGCACCATACTGATTCCGGCTTTTGCCTTCGGCCGCACACAGGAACTGCTCTACATTCTGCACGCACTCTACGATGCCGGGGAAGTGCCGCGCATGCCGGTTTATGTGGACAGCCCGCTGGCCAGCAACATCACCAAGGTGTTCGCCGAACATCCCGAGGTCTACGACCGCGACACCCACCGCACATTCCTGGAAAAAGGTGAAAACCCCTTTGCCTTCAGCCAAATTCGTTTCGTCCAGAGTGTCGAGGAGTCCATCGCCCTGAACCACGACGAAACCCCCCACATCGTGCTGTCCGCCTCGGGCATGTGCGAGTCGGGCCGCATTCTGCACCACCTGCGTTTCAAGATGCACAACCCCAAGAACACCATCCTCATCGTGGGGTACATGGCGCAACACACCCTGGGCCGCCGCATCCTGGAAGAAGGCGAAAAATACGCGCAGTCCGGCCGCCGCGGCCCGGCGCCGCTGCTGCGGCTGCTCAACAAAGAGTATCCGCTCAAGGCCCGCGTCGTCCGGCTGGGAGGCTTCAGCGCCCACGGCGACCGCAACGAAATGATGCGTTTTTTAAAGACATCCAACCTGCGCATCCAACAGATCGCGGTGGTGCACGGCGAAGAAGACCAGTCGCTGTCCTTTGCACAGCTCCTGAGAAAAGAGGGCTTTGCCGCCCACGTGCCGCACCCGGGCGAGAGTTTGACGCTGTAGGCGCGCCCATCGCGCCGCCGTAATGGATGCCGGCGGTGGCCAAGCTGTTTTCAGGGGTTCTGATCGGCTGCCTCTCGAAAAGACCGCTCCACCTGTTCGTAAAGCATCAGATCCAGCCGGTTGTGGTGCTCGATGGCCGCCCGGGTACGTTCGTCGATCAGGCGCGAGAGGGGGTTCAAGTTGACGTTGCGCCGCGGGATGCGGTGGCGTTTACGAAACTCCAGCCGACGCCCCAGCCGTTTTACGGACGTAGCCAGATGCTCCACGACACCCACAAACAAAAAATGCTGCGCCATGTTGGCCGCCGCCTTTTCCAGCACCGCCGTATCGTATACAGGCGCAGTCCCCTGGTACCCGCTGATGATACGTACCATGTGGTTGTTGACCTGGTGGCAGATACCGGATTCCAGCATTTCGACCAGTGACATGCCCGCTTTAACCTGGCGGTGGAACTCGGCATCTCTTTTGCGCGCCTGATGATTGTAGAAAGAGAGCACCCGGCGCACCGGATGTCGCAGAAAGGTCACATACCGGGCTTCTACACCCAGAATCTCGTGAATGCCGTAAGAGATGTGTCCGTAAACCGCCCTGGCGCGCGGCAGCTTTCTGCGCGCTGCAGCCAGGTACGCGGGGGTGTGTGAGTAGATGAACAGGCACTGTCCGCGGGGGTATTCTTTTTTGACGATCTGGCGCAGTGACGTGCCGGCTGTTTTGGGGATGTGCAAAAAAATGATTTTGGCATCTTCCCCATGCATCGCATTTTCGGACGCCGGTTTGTCCAAGCCCCACCCCCAAAGGCTTTTGAACCTCTCCCATGCACCTCGCCGCCCTGCGGCCGTCAGGCCTGCAAAAGCTGCAGATGAGCGCACATATGCGTCCATGTCCGATTGCCCGCCCCTTGCGGTCTGTCATGAATACCCATCGTCTTGCGCCACGTCGCACCGCCCATGGTGCCGCCGTTTATGTACCGCTATCTGGCCGGATTGGCAAGAGTTCTGCAGCGGCGATTAAAATGGGAAGTTATTTTTCGCGAACCTTTACCCTTAAAAACCACCGCCACTGCTGAACCCGCCGCCGCCGAAACCACCGCCGCTGCCGAAGCCACCGAAACCACCGAAGCCACCGCCGCTGCCAAAGATACTGCCGCCACCGCCGCCGGACCTTCCGGAATCGGGAAAGTCCCACTGCTGGGAATGGTCTATGCGGTCCCAGGCGCTGCCCGAAGATCGGCCGCCGCCAAGTATCTGGCCCAGCAGAAGTCCCAATCCCAGCTCAGAGGGGAAATTGGAGCGCCGGGCGTCGTAATTGCTGCGGCGGAACTGCCCCCGCAGCTTGGCGAGTTCCTCCAGCGCCTTGCGCTGCTGCTGCTGTTCGCTCTTGAGTTTGGCGATGCGGTCGCCGACCTCCTGTTGCTCTTTCTGTAACTGGTGAAGCCGCATGACGATGGCGTCATCCTCGGGCCAGGGGGTGGCCTTGGCCTGCTGCAGCAACGCGATGGTGTCTTCACCCTCCAACTCGGCCGTCAGCAGTCCCGCGGCCCTTTGCGTGTATTCGTCCTCGCCGGCGGCGAATGCGTTTTTCTGCCGCAGCAGTTCCCGGTAGCTCTTCTCTGCGGCCTCGATGTCCTCGTTGACCTGCTGCAGCTTCTTTTCGGCCTTGTCCAGAGCGGCCTGCAGGGCGAGGATGCCGTCTCTTTCAGCCGCCTGTTTTTCCATGGCCAGCAGTGCCTGCTGTTGGCGTTTGGCCTCCTCGGCCGCTGCGCTGGCATGCTCCCTCAGGCGCCGGGGAAGCTCGTTCAGCATGTGAAAGTCCGCACGCGCCTTTTTGAAATCGATCAGCCGCGCCACCCAATCGTCCAGCATACGGATGATGCCGCCATGCCGGTAGTCGGGCGTCAGATACCGGCGCCGCCACAGGTACATGAAAAGCGCATCGTCCTGGTACGGCTGACCCTTGCTGGCCAGATCAGCCCCGGTCTGGGAGGCCTTTTCATCGGCCCGGCGGGCCACCTGAACGGCGGCGGCCGCCTGCTCCTGTTGGCGGTGATAGTCCCCGGTCTGTTCCAGGGCCGACCTGCTCTTTGCGATCTGCTGCTCAAGCGCCTCCGCGGCACTGTCGCGGACGTCACGCAGCGATTCGCGCTGCGCTTCCAGGGCCCGCTGGCGCTGCTGCATCTTGTCGATGTTTTTTTCTAGGGCTTCCAGCGCCTGCCTGCGCTGGTCCAGGAAGGCCGGCACCGCCTGGTGGGCTTTTGCCAGCCGGGCCGTCACGCTGCCGGAACGCTGCTCGTCCAGCCTGAACTTTGCCAGTTCCCGGTACTGCTTCGCCGTCTCGAGGCGCAGCCCGTTTAACCGCGTGTTCAGGCTGTCCAGTTCGCGGTCGGCCGCTTCGATGCCGGACTGCGCCTGCAGCACGTGGCTGTTGATTTCCTCTAGTGTGTCTCTGCCGGTAATCATTTGATACACTCCTGCTTACGCCCGAAAGCCCCGGGAACCAGGCGAAATTACCACTGGGTGATGGCGCCGCCGCTGGTGGGGATGCTGTACTGCGGTGTGAGATAGCCGCGCTTTTTGACCCCCACTACCTTGCGGTTGATGATGCCGTCGTCCATCTTGTCGCGTTTGACCTGCTCGAAGAGGGACGCCTTGACCCGCAACCCCCACTTGTCGACGGTGCGCGTCTTGCCGTCTTCTTCACTGGTGATGGGCAGAGACAGGCGCTTGCCTTCGGGAGTCACCGCCTCGACGATGAGGTAGTAGTTGCGCGCATTGGGGTTGTTTGCAGGAACGCGCCACACGCCGCTGCGTTCACCCTGGCGCGAAACGATGCGCAGCGTATACTGCTGTGCCAGCTGCGTGTAAAGCTGCCGCAGACCGGCATAGCCCTTGGCCACGGCGGCGGCATCCATGCCCGACACGGCGGCCATGGCATCCTTGTAAAGTGCGTCGGCTTTCCGTTTGGCCCCGTCTTCACGTGCCTCGGAAATGATCCTGTCCCGCTCCCTGGCCAGTTTCGCAGGCATGGCTTTGAGTTCCTGCAGGGCCTGGGCCTGCTGCTGCACGGCCCGTTTCCTGGGTGCCACCACGGCGAACTGGTAGACGACGTAGATGACCAGCAGGGCCGCGATGGCCAGCGCCCCGCGCTTGGCCCACCGTCCACGGTTGACGTACAGACGGGCCAGACTGATCTGGAAGCTTTTCGGTGGAGGGTTGTAGGTGAAACGTTCCTCGCGCAGGGCTTTGACGCCGGCAGCGACGACATCGTCGGTCACCTCGATTCCCTGGCCGGCGTAAATCTTTCGCACCTTTTCGATGAGCGCCTGGTCGTGGTCGTCGGCCCCCATCTCACGCTCCAGCACGGACTGCTGGTGACGCAGCGTGTCCACCACGTCCATGGCCAGCATGACCTCGTTGAGCTCGATCTTGCCGGGTTTTGCGCTCTCACTCATCGGTCAGCTGCTTTCCGGCCGTGGTCAGCTGCACCATACGCCGTTTGCCGTCCTCCACCGCTGCGCGAATCTCCTGCTCGTTGCGGGTGCTCTGTTCACGCATTTCCGCAATCAGCGAGTAGGATTTTTCCTGAAAATTGATCACCGAGTCCAAAAGCTTCTTGACGCTTTCGGCCTTGATGGTGGGTCCGTAGCCGGCCCGCAGAGCCTTTTCCTGCACGGTGTCGCCCACGTCGGCCAGGGTTTCGAGGCTCTGGTTGATCCCCTCTTTCATGGCATTCAGGGTCTCGGTGCTCTCGTGCAGACCCTGCAGGCTGGTGAAAGAAGCGTTTAAGGCCGTGAACACGGTCTCGTTGGTGCCGAAAAATGAAACCGCCTGGGCGTATACACGCTCTTTGATGTCGCTGGTTTGGGCCAGGCGCGCCATGACCACCTCTGTGGTGTTGTAACTCACCGAAAGGTTCTCGGCCAGGTCCTTGGCGATCTGGTAACGCTTGTCCTCGTTCTGCAGATCGCGCAACCGCTCGTCCCGGGTCAGCTCCAGCCTGGCGGTCTGCTCTCGGTCGTCCCCGGTGTAGGCTTCCAGGGCCTTGGCGGCTTCCTCCACGCGCGCCTTGGCCACCTCCACGGCGGTCTCGGCCTTCTTGAGTACCTGGAAGGCCATGACCTGGGCCTCTTTCAAGGCCCCGCGAAAATCGCGGTAGGACTCCAGGATCTGCGTCTCGCGCTCCATCTGGTCCTTGGTGTCGGCCGAGACCTCCAGGTAGGTCTTCTTGATCTTGCGAAAGCGGCTGGGGATGTCGCCGCGGGTGACCTTCATCCAGAAGTTGGACAGGCGCTCGAAGGTGTCGATCTTGCCGTCGTCCAGCTGTTCGACCATGGACTTGGCGTCGTCGCGGATGCTGTCAAAGGCCTTGGTGATGGTCTCGTAGCGCTCGCCCACGTGCGTGGCGGTAATCTGCTCGCGCACCACCTCGTTAAAGACCGTGGTGTTGCTCAGGGTGCGCGCGATGGCGATGGTCTTTTCCTCGTCCAGGTCGCTGATCTGGTTGATCAGGGCGATGACCGGCATCTCGTCGGGCTTCTCGGGCATGAGGCCCAGGTCACGCAGGCCGTTGAGGGCTTTGTCCAGGTATCGCAGGGGGGTCGACATAATGTTGGCGGTAGTCATGGCTCTTCTTCCTTTCAAGTGGTTTTCCCGATGGAACGGCCACCAGGGCGCGATCACCCCGGACAGGCGCAGTGACAGTGTCCTGCTTTTCCGCGCCGCCTGTCAGTGCTGGTAGAGATGCACATCCTGTTGCGGGAAGGGGATGCTGATACCCTCAGCGTCGAACTGCTTCTTGACCTTCTCGAGGGTGTCGAAATACACATTCCAGTAATCGCCGGCGCTGGTCCAGACCCGCACCGCGAAATTGACGCTGCTGTCGGCCAGTTCGGAAACCATGACGTCCGGCGCTGGGTCCTTCATGATGCGTTCGTCGGCCGCGATGATCTGTCCGATCACCTGCCGCGCCTTGTCGATATCGTCGCCATAGCCGATGCCGAAGGTGAAATCCACCCGGCGGGTGCCCTTGGCGGTGTAGTTGACGATGTTGTCGCCCATGAGCTTGGCGTTGGGCACGAAGATGGTCTTGTTGTCCGGAGTGGCCAACTGGGTGGTGAAGATCTGGATCTCTTCCACCGTGCCGGCCACACCGGCGCCTTCGATGTAATCACCCACAGCGATGGGCCGAAAGATAATCATCAACACGCCGGCGGCAAAGTTGGACAACGATCCCTGCAGAGCCAGGCCCACAGCCAGGCCGGCGGCACCGATAATGGCCACGAAAGACGCTGTCTGCACACCCAATTGATTCAAAGCGGCGATAATGACAAAGGCCAGCAGGGCCACATAGCTCAAGCTGGTGATAAATTTGTTCAGGGTTTCGTCTACATCGCTTTTGGCCATCAGGCGGGAGATGAGGTTGCGCACGACCTTGTCCACCCAGCGTCCGATGATGAAAATGGCGATGGCCGCAACGACTTTCAGGCCGTAAACGGTCAGCAAGCTGTAGATGGTAGCGGTCAGGTTCGAAATGTCCATTGTTTCAGAGCCCTTTCTTTTTCAGATCTGAATGATCAAAAACCGGTGAAAAATTCGGCCACGGGGAAGCAGTTGGGAGGGGACATATATAATATAGTTTGTCCGTTATTTTGTTAATACAGTAACCACCTTTGCGGTCATGTAAAGTAAAAACCACGACCAGCCGACAAGATGCTCATAGACTTCACCTGTCCCGGCAGTGGGCGACCCGGCCGATGGGCAAAGGTGCGCGGCGCCTGCATGCGTGTCCAGCTTCAGGCGCGTATTGCCGGAGACGATACCGTTGCGGTCCGACAAATTTCGAACAAAAAGCAGATGGTGCCCTTAACCTGCGCAACCCGCAGCCGTCACGCTGACCGCATCCATCAGGTCCGGGAACACCGGGCCGCAGTGAGTGGTTTGGGCAGGCGCGGCGGCGGTCCAGTGGGCCTTGTCGAGGGCCAAAACGGCTTCCAGGTCCTCGAAAGTCTCTATTTTCAAATGATTGGTGTGGCCAAAGCGCTCGAATCTGAATTGACGGTGCTTCAAAATGGCATGGGCGAAAAACGCATGGGATCCGACCTTTTTTACGAGTCCATCGAGAAAAATACCTTCATTAGCCTTTGATCTTGGGGCCGACATCCTCTTGTACCGTCCAGCCCAGTGCGGTCAGCTCCTTTTTGGCCCGCGGCGTCACGGCCCCGCGCACCCATAACAGACGTTTGCGGACGGTTTTGAAATCCGGTCGATGGGCAAAATTATCCAGTTTCCCATTCCATGAAACCGCGTCGGCCGGTGCGGGCACGACGATCCCGCTTGCGGTCCGCCCCATCACGGTGCCGGCGACCCACAGTGCCGTCAGCGGGGCGCGGGTTTTATTGTACGCGGCGAGCATTTCCAGCGACTCGACGACAAAGCGTGCCTGGTCATAGGAGCGCACCGACAGCGCCAGCGGCAGAACCGCTTTGCGCCGGGCGGTTTTGGGCATGCGCTTCAGGGCGCGCACAAGGCGGCTCTGAAGCGTCAGTGTGTACCAGGGGTGACGCAGGAAACGGTCCACAGAATTCTGATCAGCACCCAGGGTCAGCAGGGTCTTTTCATTTTTCACTTTCAGGTCCCCCGGCGGCGTGTCCCAGACCCAGTCTGTGGCCTGGGTGGTCATGCTGATAAAAGTTGAACCCGGTGCCAGGCTTTTTACAGCCGTAAATCCCAGCCCGCCGGCAAAGGCGGCCCAGGCGATCGCGTCAAGCTTTTTTTCCAGCACCGCGTTGGTGGTATAAGGATCGATGCGCAGCTTCTTGGCGAGTTTCCGGCGCTGCTCGTCGTAGCCGAAGGCATCTGCCGTTGTTTTTCCGGCCATGCGCACTGTCGCACTGGCCACTTGTGGTTTCTCGCCCTTGGCTGCCCCGGAAGCCGGACCACCGGGAAGCTTGCTGCCGGCACCGGGTATGACTGCTGCAGCCTGCGGCTCTTTGCTTTGCATGTCGCCGAGTTTCTGCAATCCGGTCTTGGCACCACGGTAGGTACGCTGGAAAAAACGGCCGATGCCTTCCGGCACCCCCTCCAGCGTCTCTTTGGGGTGAGCCGCCATCTGTTTAACTGCACCGCTGAATTCACGTGCCGAGTGCTTGAGACCTGCCACAAAGACATCGCTTTTTGAAAGCTGGTCCAGTTGGGCCAGGGCCTGTATTTCATTGATGCGGATGGCCGCCATCAGCGGGCCGGCGGCTCTGAAGGTGCCGAACTCCGAGCGGATGGTAAACCAGGCCAGAAACCCATCGGTGGGAACACGGGGCTCGACCCGGTAGTGCGGTCCCCGGAGCAGTTTGGCCGGCAGCAGATCCGCAGCCTTTAAAACAGGCGGCTTTTCATACGTACCGCCGGCAACGGTTGCAGCCCCGAGCAACAGCACGACCATGGCTGCCAAAAACAGGCTGCTTCCCTGTTTCAGACGTGTTTGGGCGTTTTTTTTCTGCATGGCACGTTCTCCTGTAACTTGGGTTTGGGATCTGTAAAAACACAATCTGGCGCAAACGCAGGGCGCACGGGCATTTGCGCCAATGAATGAAATTCAGCGTGTGTCTACAAAATCAGAGGGTCTCAGTCCAGTTTTTCTAAATTCAGAACCTGCTTCGGAGGTGTTGCCCGGAAACACCCAGCAGCGGACCGGAAATCCCTCGCGGGTGACCGCCAGAGCCACAACCACCTGAAAGGCCCAGGTGCCCTCCCTGGCATGACCGAAGCGGCGCAGTTCGTCTTCGCTGTCGATGGAAAACGAGGCCGTGGTGGTGTCGTAAAAGACAATGTCCACCGTGAGGTTGAACAGGTTGGCGGTCTTGAAGAAAACATCTTTTTCCACGGTGTCTTTATGATCGTAGAGCAGGTCCGTGGCCTCGTATATCTGCGCCAGTTTGATACCCCGGCAGTCGGGCAGGTAAACCGTACCGGGTGCGGGCCGAATTGGGCCGGTTTTTGGCTTACAGATCCCAAACCCAAGTGTAAGTTCCGATCTTCAAAACGGCGAAGCTCTGCCGCCGGTCGGCCGGCAAATGCTCATGAAACCCTTTGGGTCTCCCCCAGCCCGTCTTCAGTCCCGGGCTGCATCCGGGTATGGCGGTTGATAAAATCTTCCAGCGCACGTGGAAAATCCGGATCGAGGGTTGCGCTGCTGTGGTCCGCACCGCGTGCGGTAAAAAGCTCTGCACGGCCGGCAGGAAAACCGGCCTGCAGCACACGGGCGTCCTGCAGCGGAAAATTCTGGTCTTTTTCGCCGTGGATGATCATCACGGGCAGATCCAGGTTTCCGGCCAACTCCACGGGGCTCACGCGATCCAGCCTGAAGCGGTGAAAAATATCCATCCACAGCACCATCACCGGCGCAAAAAGCGGCCCAATGACACGATGGCTGCGGCGATAGAGACTGGCAAGCGCACGGCGGGTGCGGGCGTAACAACCCTCTAAAAAGAGCATCCGGATGCGGTCCGCCTGGCGGTGGGCCGCGATGATCGCGCCGGCGGCCCCGGCGGAGTGTCCGTAAAGCAGCAGCGGCTCACCCACCCAGGCCATCACGGCCTCGATATCCTCGGCAAAGCGCAGCGCATTCATGAAAGTATAGGGTGAACTGCCGCCGTGATCGCGAGCACTGTGCATAACGACGGTAAAGCCCAGACGGGAAAAGATGCGCGCCCGGGAAACCATACGGTCCCGGTTGCGGCTCCAGCCATGCGCAAGCACCACGACGCCTCGGGAGGGACCGTCGGGCGCCACCCGCCAGACTTCCAGGAAGCCGCCTCTGGCTGTCGGAATGCGGGTATCTGTCACACGGCCCCAGTCCGGAGGGTCGCTGACCGGTCTGCGCGGTAGACGGTGCGCAAGATAGACGAAATACGCGCCCATCAGGCAGTAAACGCCTGCCGCCGCCGCAGTATAAGCACCGATCATAGAAAAATGCTTTCCAAAAGTTTTGCCGCCTTCGGAAATTCAAGGCAAATTCGAAGCAGATTGTATCGGAAAGGTGGGGATCTTGTCAATGCGGCGGCTTTTTGCCGGGGCACATCAGCCGGCGGATCACCGGTCAACGGGGATGAAAGCCGGGTCGGGGCAAGGGGGAAAAGATCCCGGCCGGGAGGCGACGGCCGCAAAATCTTCTCCTGCCGAAGGTATCCCCCCTGCCCCGTGGGCGGGCCCTCTGCCGGTATCAGAGGACACAAAAAAAGCCCTTCCGACAAAAACTTGCCTGAAGGGCTGCACCCAGCTTTCTTGACCCTTTCAAAGGAGACACCGCGGACACCCCGTTTCCTCGCGGGAATATCGCCAAGCGGCCAAGGCAGGTCTTCTGACTCTCGGATCAGTCTACTTTCTGCGCCTTCCCGTCTCTCTTTTTGCCGGATTCTGGCGCCGGCCGAAAAACAGTGGCTTTGAGCAGATTTCGTCCCCGATAACAGCGGCGGGACCGTTCCCGATTTGCACGGGATTCCCTATTAAGCCCATATGGGCACCTTGGGAGGTCAAATATCGAAACTTTCGCCGGTTGTCAACCTGTTTTCATCTTGCCAAAAGCGCTGCAAGGGGCAACTGGCAATTTTAAGGGCTCGCGCAAAAATAACTTCACATGTTAATCGCCGCTGCATCGAAGCCTGGCTACGTTGCGAAAGCTCGGCATATTCCCGATAGGCCTGCACTTTCGCGCCTTGCCAGCCGGGCGCCGCGACACCAAAAATCTGCGAACTTATTGTTGCGCGAGCCCTAAACGCTTTTTCCTTGCATACCGCTTGTCCCGGCACTTGTTGCGCGTTGACAAAAACTGGCGGCCGCATTATGTTAAGCATCCGAAAAAAAATATCTTGCATGCTGCGAAACATACGCGCCGGGCTTTTTCATGGGACCTGTTCACCACACCGAAAAAGAACAATTTAAAAAGCTCTTTTGCCAGGAGAAAATCGATCATTTTGAAGAACGTTTCGATATTCTGAAAGTTTTTTTGCAGACGGAACGTCACCTTACGGCCAACGAACTGCACCAGATGCTCGTTGAGCAGGGTTTTTCCTTCGACATCGGCTTTGTGCGCGAAACCCTGAAGCTCATGTGCGGCTTTGGCTTTGCCCGCAAAAACAGCTTCGACAACGGCAAGGTGCGCTACGAACACCTGCACCTGGGGCAGCACCACGACCACATGATCTGCACGAAGTGCCGGCGGATAATCGAATTTAAAAACGATGCCCTGGAAGCCCTGCAGGCTGAAACCGCCCGTTCCTTCGGCTTTCACATGCTGCAGCACAAAATGGAAATTTACGGCATCTGCGCCAGCTGTTTCAAGCAGCAGGTCCCGCTGATGCCGCTGTCGTCGGCCCGGCAGGGTGAACATGTCACCATCAAAGAAATCAGGGGCGGCGCCAAAGCCCGCCTGCGGCTGCTCTCCATGGGCCTTCGAACCGGAGACCGGCTCGAGATTCTGGCTAACAACGGCCAGGGCCAGATGGCGGTTGCCGCAGATTTTACACGCTATGTGCTCGGACGGGGCATGGCGCGGAAAGTGCTGGTGGCACCCTGCATGGACTCCGGCCAGAAACCGGACAACATGTAACAGCGGGCAGTGGCTTTTCGGGTTGGCATCCAGGCACCGGCGATACCGACGGCCTGTCAATATAAAAAGGTTTTGCATGCTATTGAGCGAATTAAAAGAGGGGCAATCCGCCGTTGTCCGCCGCGTGGGCGGAAACAGTATCCTGCGCCGCCGGATTCTGGAAATGGGTATCGTCAAAGGAACGCGCATCTACGTGGAAAAGTACGCCCCCCTCAGGGACCCCGTCGAGCTGATCGTAAAAGGCTATCATATCTCGCTGCGTGTAGAGGAGGCTTCCCAGATCACCATCGATCTGGAAGAATAGACACCACATGCCCTCTCAGACGCTCACCATCGCACTGGCCGGGAACCCCAACTCCGGCAAGACCACCATCTTCAACGCCATCACCGGTACGCGCCAGAAAGTCGGCAACTGGCCGGGGGTCACCGTCGAGAAAAAAGAAGGCACGGTTGCACGCGATGGTTTCACCCTGCGAATTGTCGACCTTCCCGGAACGTACAGTTTAACCCCTTTTTCCATCGAAGAAATCGTTTCGCGCGATTTTGTTCTGGATTCCCGGCCGGATGTCGTCATCGACATCATCGACGCCTCCAACCTGGAGCGCAGCCTGTACCTGGCCACCCAGCTCAGGGAACTGGATTGCAAGGTGCTCTTCGCCCTCAATATGGCCGACATGGCCCGCAGCCGCGGCATCAAGATCAACGCCGACAAGCTATCCAAGCTGCTGGCCGTACCGGTGGTTTTTACGGTGGGCAACAAAAACGAGGGCATCGACGCCTTGCTGGAGCGTGCCGTCGAGCTGGCCCGGGCGGACCTGCCTCCATCCACCCGGCGGCGCGTAAAATACAACAAGGATATTGAAGCGGCCATCCAGCGCCTCGTTGCGCACATCGAATCCCAAAACGGCGGGAACCTGCTTTACGACCCCCGCTGGACGGCCATCAAGCTGCTGGAAGATGACCGCATCATCAGAGAGCGCCTGGCCCGCTCGGCCGGAGACCGGGGCAAGCAAATCCTGGAACAAGCCGACCGGGAACGTCATATCCTGATGGACCGCTTTGACGAGGATCCCGAAATCATCATGACCGATGAGCGCTACGGGTTCATCGCCGGCATCATGAAGGAAATCTGCACGACCTCCTCCAGGCAGCGCATCGACGTTTCACGCAATATCGACCGCGTGCTGACCAACCGCTTTGTCGGTTTCCCCATCTTCCTGTTCTTTATCTGGATCATGTTTCAGGTCACTTTCACCGCCGGCGACTACCCGGTACGCTGGATCGAAAGTGTTTTCGGAATGCTGTCCGCCGCTCTCGGACAGGTGCTCCCGTCGGGGCTCTTCAAGGATTTCCTCATCAACGGTGTCATTGCCGGTGTGGGCAGCGTGGCCGTTTTTTTTCCCAACATTCTGATTTTGTTTTTCTTCATCGCCCTGCTCGAAGACACCGGCTATATGGCCCGGGCGGCCTTCCTGATGGACAAGATCATGCATCTCATCGGCCTGCACGGAAAATCTTTCATCCCCATGCTGATGGGATTCGGTTGCAATGTACCGGCCATCATGTCCGCCCGCGCGCTGGAAAGTGAAAAAGACCGCATTCTGACCATCCTGATCACACCGTTCATGTCATGCTCCGCCAAACTGCCGGTCTATATCATTCTGGCCGGCGCCTTTTTCGGCCCGCAGGCCGGCAGCGTGATTTTTTCCATCTACCTGCTGGGCATTCTACTCTCCATCGCCACCGGCCGGCTGATGCGCTCAACCCTGTTAAGAGGCGCGGATGCCCCCTTTGTCATGGAACTGCCTCCCTATCGCGTCCCCATGCTGAAGAGCCTCCTGATTCACATGTGGGACCGTGGCAAGATCTTTTTACGCAAAATGAGCGGCATTATTCTCATCGGCTCCACCGTCATCTGGATACTCTCCGGGTTCCCTCAGGAAATCCATCGCCCGCCGGTGGACCGGCCGGCACAGGCCGCGGCGGCACTCCAGGCCAAAGGCCACCCCGGGACTGCCGACACCGGCACAAGCACTGCACAGGAATCCTACCTGGGGCAGCTGGGAAAACTGCTGGAGCCGGCTTTCAGGCCCATGGGCATCGACTGGCGCGGCGGTGTGGCGCTGCTCTCGGGGTTTGCCGCCAAGGAGATCGTGGTCAGCACGCTGGGCGTACTCTACGCCGCTGAATCCAATGACAATGCCCTGCAAAGTGCACTGCGGCGCTCGTCCATGACGCCTTTATCCGCCCTGTCCATGATGATTTTCGTCCTGCTTTACGTGCCCTGCCTGTCCACGGTGGCGGCCATCCGGCGGGAAACCGGATCCACCCGCTGGATGCTCTTTAGCATTTTCTACTCCACCGGACTGGCCTGGGTGGTGTCTTTCTGCGTTTACCAGGGCGGCAGGTTGATCGGCTACCTGTAAGATGCGACGAACGCCGGGCGCTTTTGGCCACAATTGACGGGTCTTGGTTGAACATGCAAAGCTGTTTGTATGATCGTTGAGGGAGGCCGGAGTTGCAAAAGCCATCTCTGTCCCCGGATCAACTGGCGGACCAGTATATCAATTTCCTTCTCGTTGAAAAGGGGCTTTCGGCAAACACCCTCGCGGCTTACAGCCGCGATCTGGCGCGCTATTTCGATTTCCTGGCGCGCGCCGGACGGCACCGTATTTCGGAAAATGACACGCCACAGATCCTGAAGCATCTCATCGCGCTGCGTGCCCAGGGCCTGGGCCCCCGCTCGAGGGCCCGCCATCTGGTGGCGCTGCGCGGATTCTACAAGTACCTGGCCCAGGAAAACATTTTGCCAAACGACCCTGCCCGCACCGTCGAGCTGCCCAAAAGCGGCCTGCGGCTGCCGGATGTACTCTCAGTCCAGGAGGTCAGCCGGCTGCTTGCATCCGTCAGCGGCCCCAAGCCTACGGACCGGCGCAACCGAGCCATGCTGGAACTGCTCTACGCAGCCGGCCTGCGTGTCTCGGAGCTGATAAATCTGAAACTGGTCGATGTCAACCTGCAGGCCGGATTCGTGCATGTAATGGGAAAAGGCGCCAAAGAGCGCATCGTTCCCTTCGGCAGCTTGGCGCATCAGGAAATAGACGATTATCTGAAGCACTGCCGGCCGCTGCTGCTGAAAAACAATACCAGTGCCTTCCTGTTTGTCGCCCGGTCCGGCCGGCCCATGACCCGCCAGGCGTTTTGGAAAATTCTCAAGCTCTGCGCGCGCAAAGCAGGCCTGCAACAAGCGGTTTACCCGCACAGCCTGCGACACTCCTTTGCCAGCCATCTGCTCGAGGGCGGCGCCGACCTGCGTGCGGTACAGGTGATGCTTGGACACACCGATATCTCCACCACCCAGATCTATACGCACGTGGCGCGCGAACATCTGAAACAGGTGCATCAGGAACATCATCCCCGCGGATGATTCTGCCCGACCCGGACCCTTATTCAACCACCACGGCCGCTCATCTTGCAGGTTTTTTCTGGACCCGGTCACAGCTGCAATTTTATTTATGACTTCTTGACACAAATTGGCTTTTTTACTATGTGTTGCAATTTTAATGGAGCTGTACGTTAACATTTGAAGTTATCGCCGCCGCCGGCGCGCAGCCGCTATATTTTTCGAGCAGCCGGAATGAACGCCGGATGGAGTTTGGCAGCACGTTTTTCCGTCCGGCGGCAGACACCTATCCAAAATGGCTCCGCATTGCAGCAGCCGAGAGGGCTTCCCCTTTTTGTTGACACGCATTTCAACAGTTCCAACCCATGAACCACCGGGTTACTGGGTACCGGACAGCCAACCGCCGGCCTGTGACAACCAGGCCCTGCACGGCGCGCTGCAGCACGTCTGCCGGCCGGTTTTCCTGGTCGACGCCAATGGACGTCCGGCCGTTGCACGCAACGGCAGGATCGTTTGTGACCCACGGCCGGCATCCCCGGATCGGGCGCTGCCCATCTGCGCCCATATCCCTGCCCTGCATCCCGCCAGCCTGGGGTCACCGGATTTCAAACAGGATACCGGCTGCCGCTTTGCCTACGTGATCGGTGCCATGGCAAACGCCATCACCTCGGTGGAAATGGTCGCCAAAGCAGCACAGGCCGGCTTGCTGGCGGTCTTCGGTGCCGGCGGCCTGACCTTTGACCAGATCGATGCCGCCATCGCCGCCCTGCAGCGAAGGCTTGGCAATCTGCCATATGGCTGCAACCTGATTCACAGCCCGGGGGATCCCGAACTGGAAGCTGCCACCGCACGCCTCTTCGTTGCAGCCGATGTTCCGCTGGTTTCTGCTTCCGCCTATCTCAATCTGACGGCACCGCTGGTTTACTGCCGTGTAAAGGGCATCCGCCGGTGCGCCGACGGCCGCATCTCACTGCCCCGCCGCATGCTCGCCAAGGTTTCCCGGATCGAAGTGGCACGCAAGTTCCTGTCGCCGCCGCCCGAACGAATCCTCAGGCAGCTGACGGACCAGGGGCTGATCAGCCCGCAGGAAGCCGCGCTGGCGGCGTGTGTCCCGCTGTGCGACTATCTGACCGCCGAAGCCGACTCCGGCGGGCATACCGACAATCGGCCGGCCATCACGCTGCTGCCGACCATGATCGCCCTGCGCAACGAATTGGCTGCCCGGTATCCCGCCACCGCACGCATCGGTGTGGGTCTCGCCGGCGGCATCGCCACGCCCCATGCAGCGGCCGCCGCCTTTGCCATGGGCGCCGCTTATGTGGTCGCCGGCAGCATTCACCAGGCCTGCATCGAAGCCGGCACTTCAGAGGCCGTACGCCGCATGCTGGCCGAGACCCACCAGGCCGATGTTGCCATGGCACCGGCAGCCGACATGTTCGAGATGGGCGTCAAGGTTCAGGTATTGAAGCGCGGGACCATGTTTGCTCAAAGAGCTGCCAGACTGTATGATCTATATACGACCCACGAACGCTGGGAGGACATCCCCGGCAAGCTTCGCAGGGAACTGGAAACGGAAATTTTCCATTGCCCCTTCGATCAGGCCTGGGAACAGACCCGTGACTTTTTCAGCCGACGTGATCCCCGTCAGATCCAGATGGCGGACAGGCAACCGAAGCACAAAATGGCGCTGGTTTTCCGGTCGTACCTGGGCCGGGCCAGCGCATGGGCTGTCGAAGGTGTGGCCCGGCGCAGAATCGACTACCAGATCTGGTGCGGACCCGCCATGGGGGCCTTCAACCAATGGACCCGGGGATCCTTTCTGGCGCACCCCGAAGCACGTGAGAGCGCGACGGTGGCCATGAACCTGCTGTTCGGCGCCGCCGTCCTCAACCGGGCCCACTTGGCAAACCTGCAGGGTGTGCATCTGCCGGCGGAAGCCTCAACCGTTGTTCCGCTGGAAATGCATGCCATTGAAGCCCTCTTGTCGGAACACACATCCGGACAGGCCGGATAGTACGCATGCTTTGCATGGCGAAGGAATCCAATTCGAACCCGTTCCTGTGAACGGCAATACCGAGAGTGAGTTACGAAACCCCATGGCAGACAGCAAAACCAAGTTATCCGGAACACCCGCTGCTGAATCCGGCCGCGATGCCGTGGCCATCATCGGCATGGACTGCCTCTTTCCCCGGTCACCCGGCCTGGCAGCTTACTGGCGCCTGATCCGAAACGGTCTGGATGCCATCGCTGCCGTACCACCCTCCCACTGGTCTGTGGATGATTATTTCAGTGAAAAACCGGATGAAAAAGACCACGTCTACTGCCGGCGCGGCGGATTTCTGCCGGCGGTGGATTTCGACCCCGCCGAATTCGGTATTCCACCAGCATCACTGGAGGCCACAGACACCTCGCAGCTGCTGGGACTGATGGTCGCCAAAAAGGCTCTGGAAGATGCCGGTTACGGACCCCGGACGACTTTTGCGCGCCAGCGTACCAGCGTTATCCTGGGGGTTACCGGCACCCAGGAACTGGTCATTCCGCTGGGCGCGCGCCTGGGGTTTCCCAAATGGCGCCGGGCCCTCGAGGAGGCGGGTATCGCTTCCGAAAAGGCCGCCGAAGTCGTGAAGCGCATCTCCGAAAGTTATGTCGCCTGGCAGGAAAATTCCTTTCCGGGACTGCTGGGCAACGTGGTGGCCGGCCGCATATCCAACCGCCTGGATCTGGGCGGTACCAACTGCGTGGTGGACGCTGCCTGCGCCAGCTCGCTGGGTGCCCTGCATCTGGCTATCCTCGAACTGCAGGGCAATCGCTGCGACATGGCCGTAACCGGCGGTGTCGACACCTTAAACGATATTTTCATGCACATGTGCTTCTGCAGCACCGGCGTGCTTTCGCCCACAGAGGAGGTACGTCCCTTTTCCAGACACGCCGACGGCACCCTCTTGGGAGAAGGCGTCGGTCTGCTGGTTTTAAAGCGCCTGGCAGATGCCGAAAGGGACGACGACCGCATTTACGCGGTGATCCGCGCTGTCGGAACGTCCAGTGACGGGCGCAGCCAGAGCATTTACGCTCCGCGCATCGAAGGCCAGGTCCAGGCGCTTGAAAATGCCTATGACCAGGCAAATATAAATCCCGGCAGTATCGAACTGATCGAAGCCCACGGCACCGGTACCCGCGTGGGAGACCGCGTGGAAGTTCAGGCGCTGAAAGCGGTCTTTCAGAATGCAAACCCGTCACCGGCGCGCCGGGTGCGGCGCTGTGCGCTGGGTTCTGTCAAATCCATGATCGGCCACACCAAAGCCGCGGCCGGATCGGCCGGCCTGATCAAGACCGCCCTCTGCCTGCATTACAAAGCACTTCCGGCAACCATCAAGGCCGAAGAGCCGGACCCTGAGCTGGACCTCGAGAAAAGCCCGTTCTACCTGAATACCCGGACACGCCCCTGGTTTTCGCAGCCGGATCACCCCCGCCGGGCCGGCGTCAGCGCTTTCGGCTTCGGCGGTAGCAATTTCCATGCCGTGCTGGAGGAGTATGGGGCCGACAAGAAGGTCACCGCCTGGGACGGGTCCGTTGAGATCGTCGCTTTGGGTGGAGATTCGGCAGCCGCGGTGGCAGACCAGGTCGACGACTGGAGAGCCTTCCTGCGCGAAAACCACGCCGAAATGCGGATCCGCCGCAAAGCCGCCGACGCGCGCCGGACTTTTGCGCATAGCGCCGTTTTCCGCCTGCTGCTGGTGCTGGAACAGCCGGCCGAACAGCCCGGGGCAGCCGCCGCCCTCTTCGAGAAGGCAGCTCGCAAACTTGCCGACAGCAAAGATGGGCCGAACTGGTCGCTGCAGAACATTTTTTTCGGCGGTCCGGCCAAACCCGGCAAGCTCTGCTATGTTTTTCCCGGCCAGGGAAGCCAGTACGTCGACATGGGCCGCGAGCTGGCGGTGACATTTCCCGAGGCGCTGGCGATTTTTGAAAGGGCCAACAAGGCTTGCGATCTTCCCCGGCGCCTGAGTGACTATGTTTTCCCGCTGCCGTCAGCCGACAAAGATGTTATGCAGCAGCAGGAAGCGCAGCTGCGCAGCACGGACATCGCCCAGCCCGCCATCGGCGCGGTGAGCCTCATGATGCTGAAAATCCTCGAGAGGTTTGGCCTTTCACCCGATGCGGCTTGTGGGCACAGCTACGGTGAGCTCTGTGCGCATCTGGCCGCCGGATGGATCGATCTCGACACCTTGTTTTATCTGTCGGTGATGCGCGGCCGCTTTATGGCGGCGGCGGGGAAGGACGGCCGGGAGGCCGGCACCATGCTGGCGGTCAAGGCGCCGCTTGGTGAACTGCAGGCTTTGATCGACGAAAGCGGCACCGACGTCATTCTGGCCAACCGCAACAGCCCCACCCAGGGCGTGCTCTCCGGCAATACGGCCGCCATTGCCGAAGCCGCCGAGCTGTGCCAGCGGCACGGCTTTCGCACTGTCCCGCTGCCGGTAGCCGCCACCTTTCACAGCCGCCTGGTCAAAAGCGCCCAGCAGCCTTTTGCCCAGGTGCTGGAAGACGTCCGCCTGACCCCGTCCAAAATTCCGATGTTTTCCAACACCACGGCCACGGCCTATCCCCGGGACCCTGAACAGGCCAAGCAGATCCTGGCGCGGCAGATCCTACGCCCCGTCGATTTTGTAAATGAAATCGAAAATCTCTTCTCAGATGGTGTGCGGACATTCGTCGAGATCGGACCCAAGGCGGTGCTGACCAGCCTGGTCAAGGCCATTCTCAAGGGCAAGGCCGCAAACACGCTGTGCGTGGACGCCTCCGGCGGCAGGAAATCCGGCCTTGCCGATCTGGCACGCTGTCTCGCGCACCTGGCGGCGCTGGGCTATGGCGTCCAAATCGACCGCTGGGGCGGCACCACGCCACCGCCAACCCCGAAAAAGCCTGTCATGAATATCCCGATTTGCGGTGCCAACTACCGGAAACCCGGTCCAGCCGCTGCCGCCACCCCGACGAATCCGCCGCCGCAGACCAAACCCCGCCAGGCACAAGACGTACGGCACGCCGGCACAGCACCTGCCGTGCCGTCCGGAACGGCCCGAGGCCCAAACCCTGCCGACAGACAGGCGATAGACGCCGTAAAGCAGGGCCTGGAGGCTATCCTCCAGCTTCAGCAACAGACGGCCCAGGCGCACCAGTTGTTTCTGGAAACTCAGCACCAGGCCGCCCTGACCCTGCAACGGTTGCTCGACCAGTCGCGCCGGTTGAGCGGAATTGAGCAAAGCCCGGCGGATGCTCCCGTGCCGCTTCCGTCGATCCCGTTGCCCGGTGTGGCGGCGGACTCGCCGTCAGCGGCCTCCGCCGGTCCGGCGCATGTGCCGGACCGACCCGGCATGCCGGAAACAGCGGCGCATGGAATTGATCCGCTTGCGGTCAATACGGCGGCGGCACCGGTCGCGGAAACCAGGATCCAGCCGACGGACACATTCCGCCCGCAGAAACCGGCGGCCCCGCAAGACCACGCCACGGCATCTTCGGCAAAGGCCCCGGAACCCGTGGCGGCCACCCTCATGCAGGTGGTTGCCGACCTGACCGGCTACCCCGTCGAAATGCTCAAGCCGACCATGGATATCGAGGCCGACCTGGGCATCGACTCCATCAAGCGTGTCAAAATCCTGTCCGCTTT
>Ga0114931_10001531_pt1 | contig 29519 bp, 28 predicted proteins | sample 2SBtaG_FD_89579 | JGI IMG/M metagenome (GOLD analysis project Ga0114931, IMG submission 89579) | Deep subsurface microbial communities from Kolumbo volcano to uncover new lineages of life (NeLLi) - 2SBTROV14_V59a metaG | ecosystem: Environmental > Aquatic > Marine > Volcanic | place: Kolumbo... | reverse complement strand
GAGGCTCGGCGCAGCCGAGGGGGCGCTGCTGCGCCCCCAACAAACGGTGCTAGTGCCGCGTTGCGCGGCGCAGCCGCGCGTGCGAAGCACCCATCGCTTCGATGGAAACGCGGGACTAGCGGCGCGATGGCGGCGGCATCTGCGCGCGCCTGAGCAGTCCGTGGATGCGCGCCGCCAACTCACGTGCGCGGAACGGCTTGCTCACGAAGTCGTCCGCACCCGCCCCGAAGGCATCCACGATGTCCTGGCTCGAGGCGTGGGCCGTCAGGAACAGCACCGGCAGTCGGGACCAGGAGCGCTGCTTCTTCAGGCGCCGGCAGAATTCGACGCCGGTCATGCCCGGGAGGTTCCAGTCGAGCACCAGCAGGTCGGCGCTCTGATCCCTGAGATGGTCGAAGGCCTCCTCCGCGCTGGACACGGCAGATACGCTGAAGCCGTCGCCGTGCAGCATGCGGCTCACGACGCGCTGCAGGTCGGGGTCGTCGTCGACAACCAGCACCCGCGCGTCGGGCGGCGGCTGCACGCAGGGCATCGACAGCGGCATGCTCGGCGGCGGAGGTGTGGGCGGTCCGTCGGCGTTGGCGAACTGCCAAAGCTGCTCCCAGTCGCGAGGCTTGAACGCGAGGCGGAGACCATCGCCGCGGTCCGCGATGCAGGCCGCGATGTCGATGCAGTCCTCGCCCACGCTGACGGTGCACAGCACCCACTCGCCGTCCCTGAATCCCTCGCCCCACGGTAGCTCGAGATCCTGCTCGTCGCCGCCCACCTCCATCAGCAGCGAGAGCGCCTCGAAACTCTCGAACGGGTAGACGATGCCGCGCACGCCACTGGGAGGGTAGCGCGCAGCCCCGATGCTTTCCAGGCCGCCTGCTCGTGGACCAGCCCACGAGCCGGAGGCCGGCTAGCGCTCGATGCGCCAGAGCGAGAGGCCCAGATAGGCCAGCGCCAGCGCGGCCAGTGCGACCCCGGCCTGCCATTGCGGAAGCGCCAGCACTGGAGCTGCGCCCAGCAGGTTGCGGATATGGCCTCGCGGCCACGGTGCTGCCACGAAGGTTGTGGTGGAGCCGAGCACCCAGTCCAGGCCGAGGGCCCAGAAACGCCCTCCGCCGCGCCGGCCGAAGCTGGAGCCCAGCGCGAACCAGCACGTGTAGGCAAAGCCCGCGGCGGCGCCGATCCAGGCGCTGACCAGCAGATCCGGGGCCAGCCCCACATCGGAAAGGCCGCGCGCGACCGTGACGGCGAGCAACGCCAGCAGCGCGGCGGCGACCGCGCTGGACGCCGCGCAGACTCCCAGCAGGCCGAGGGCGGCGATGCGTCGATTTGCGCCGTGGCGGGCGATCTCGTCCAGCGACTCTGACAGGCGTCGGCTGTCGGCCGCGCGTTCCACGATCAGGTAGCCGAGGACGGGCACGGCGACGCCGAAGACCGCCCCGACGAGCGTGTGATCCGCGGCATCGAGGGCTGCGCTGTGGCGCTCGAGCAGCGCCGCCGCCGCGACCAGGCCTGCCGCGAGCAACAGGGCAACCAGGCTCGCGCGACGCCGCAGACGGGACGCGGCGAGCAGGGCGCCGGTCGCGAGCGAGCTCACGGCGAGTCTCCTTCGGGGGGCTCGCCGCCGGCGGCTTTCGGCTCCGCGGGCGCGGAAGGCGGCGGTCCGTAGAGCGGGCTGCCCGGCGTGCCCCGGCGCGCTTCCGAACGGAACGACGCGCGCGCCTGGGCCTGGGCGCGGTGGTACGCCTGCTCGTACGCGGCCTGCCCCAGGCCCGCGCTCGCTCCCCGGACCACGTCAAGTGTGGGGAGCGCGGGACAGAGGGCGGAGACGTGGATCGACCGGAAGACGGCGACGCGCGCGATGGCCAGCGCGAGCTCGGTGGGATCCGTTCCGCGCACCCGGATCGTCCCCGGGCTCTGCTCCTGGTCCCAGTCCACGCCGGTGACGGCCGCTTCCCCGGCGAGCTCGATCGCGAGGCGGCGCGGGTCGTCGCTCCGTACGACGAAGTCCGGCACGCTGCCGGGCGCGAGCTCCACCGGCAGCGGCGCCGCCTGTCGGACGAGACGCCCGCGATCGAGCAGCAGCAGCGAGCTCGAGAGCGCCTTGCCGTGCTGTGCGCTGGCGGTCGCGCACAGCACGCAGGCGCCATTTCCGGCCAGGCGAGCGATCCGGTCCAGCACGAGCTGCCGCGGCACACCCGGCACGCAAAGCGGCTCGTGCAACGCCACGAGCAGCGGCTGGTTCCGTGCCAGCGCCAACGCCAGCGCCACAGCCCTGACCTCTGCCGCATCCAGCGATGCCGGTGGCCGAGCCGCCCAGCTTCCGAGTCCCGCTGCGCCCAGGATATCGGCCGGCGCGCTGTTCTTCTCGCCTGCGATCGAAAGCGCGCGGGCGACCGACGCCCCCACCGTCGCCTCCGGAATCAACCGCTCCTTGGCGAGCAACGAAGCAATACGCTGCCGGAGCTCCGGGCTCGCGTACGGCTCGCGCCCGGCGACCCGCACCCGCCCGCGGCGCGGCCGGATGAGCCCGGCGCTGACTGCGATGAGCTCACGGGTGCCATCCGCCGGCGCACCGAGCACGACGTGCAAGCCCGCGGTGAGCGACAGCTCCAGCGCGCCGAGCGCACCCTCGCTGACCGCAGACAGCTCCAGCACGCTCACAGCGGCGGCGCTCCGATCGCGACGAGATGCGGAACCAGTCCAGCGAAGACCGACGGAACACTGGGGACGAGCGGCCAGAGCGCTTGCACCAGGTACGGTCCCAGCACGAGTGCCAGGAGCACGAGGCGTGGCCGGCGGGGGCTCAGGTTTTCCGACCAGTGCGCCAGTGCCGCCAGGACTGCCGCGAGCAGCACGACGTAGCCGATCACCGCCAGACACAACAGCGCACGCCGGGCCGCCAGCTCCAGCGAGCTGGACAGCAGCAGAGCCAGCAGGGAAAGCGCGAGCGCGGGCCAGCCGGAAGCGCGCGCGATCGCGCGCGCCGTCGTGACCGCGCGCGCGAAGGACAGCTCGGCCTTGCCGTAGCCGCGTTGCAGCGCCAGTGCCGCGATCCCCTCGCGGGCATCGGCGCCGGCAAGGTCGCGTGCCGCCCCCAGCGCCGCGACGCCCGCGGCGAGCCACGCGAGCCACTCCAGACCGCGGATGGCGATCACGTCCAGCACGTCGCGCCCGCCGGCGCCCGCCAGTACGAGCATCAGGCCCGCGAAGCCCAGCGCGACGAGGGCGCCGAGCCAGCGAGCCAGCCGCACGCCTGGCAGGGCGCGCACACGTGCGTCGTAGAAGCTGGTCAGGGCCATGAGGCGCTCTGCGCCTCGCAAAGGCCCGTGATGCTGCACTGCGGCACCGTGCACGGCACGCAGCATACCGCGGCCGCGCTGTGCGCCACCCGGCATTGTCCCTGTGCATTCCGCTCGCTGGCCGGTCGCTTCCGGGCGCTTCGACCGGCGCCAGCTCGAATCGGGATCGGCGATTTGCTATTCTCAGGAGGCTCGGCACGGCTGCATGGCGCCGCACTGCCGATCAACTGGAGGCCCGGATGGTGCGCGCTTACTTCGTCCCGGCGGTTGTGTTGGTTTTCGCCGGCCTGCTCTTGCCGGCCTGCGGTGGGGGTGCGGATTCAGCGCCTGGCGGAGGCTCGGGGGGCTCGTCGGCCGCTGGAGGCAGCGGCACCGGCGGCGCCGCGGGCACGGACGGTGGTCCGGGTGGCACCGGCGGTGTGGGCGGCACGGGGGGCGTCTGCACCAGCCAGTGCACCACGCCGGATTCCGACTGCGACAACATCCCCGACGACGTCGAGGGCAAGGCGAAGAAGCTCGACACCGACGGCGACGGCACTCCCGACTACCTGGACAGCGACAGCGACGGCGACACCATCCCCGACAAGGTCGAGGCCAACACCCTGAGCGGCTGCAGCCCGCCTCTCGACAGCGATGGTGACGGCACCCCGAACCAGCTCGACACCGACAGCGACGACAACGGCATCCCGGACAGGGACGAGATCTACCCGGACGGGACGGCGTACGACGCCAGCAAGTCCGGCGCCGGATACATCGCAGGGCTCGCGGACACCGACGGTGACGGCGCTCCCGACGTCTACGCTGACGACAACGACGGCGACACGCTTTCGGACAAGGACGAGCTGGTCGGTGGGAAGGCGGTCGATACCGACAAGGACGGCCTGCCCGACATGGACGACATGGACTCCGACGGCGACACGATCGCCGACGTGTTCGAGAGGCTCGACGTTGCCGACGGCGACGGCAAGCCGAACTGCCGGGATCTCGACAGCGACACCGATGGCGTTCCGGATGCGTGCGAAGCCGGATTCGGGCATACGGTGCTCGACAAGTCGGGCCAGCCGAACCCGCCCGCCGACACCGATGGCGACGGGACTGCCGACTTCCTCGATGTCGACTCCGACGGGGATGGCCTGAAGGACGGCCAGGAAGACAAGAACGGCGATTGCCAGGTGAACCTCGGCGAGACCGACCGCACGCTGTACGATTCAGACGGTGACGGGGCGAACGACCTCATCGAGGTGAGTCTGGGCAGCGATCCGAATTGCGCGACGTGCACGCCGCAATCGGATGGCAAGTACTACTTCGTGCTGCCCTACAAGCAGGCCCCACAGCCTCTCGATCAGGACGTCGTGCTGAAGACGAACCTGAACAAGGGCGACATCGCTTTCGTCGTCGACACGACCGGCACCATGGCCGGCGCGATCTCGAATGTGCAGACGAACCTCACCAGTCTCGTCAACGCGGTGAAGGCGGAAGTGTCGGATGCGCACTTCGGGGTGCTCGGACACGACGACTACCCGGTCGGCAGCTATGGCGATGCGAGCCAAGGCGATATGCCGGTGTGGCTACCTGCCGCCACCGCGTATCTGAGCGGCACGGTCAGCGATACCGTCGCTGGCGTCAACGGGCTCACCACGCACAGTGGCGGAGACAACCCCGAAGCGCAGATCCCCGCCATGTTCCGCGCCTTGCAGAACACGCCCCTGACCTGGCCGACGGGCTCGCTGTCCGCGTACAGTCCCGGGAGCGGCTACGGTGGGCTCGGGTTCCGCCCTGACGCGTTGCCCATCCTCGTGTCGGTCACGGACGCGCCGTATCACAACGGCAGGCGCATCGATGCCCCCGGCACCCTCCACGATCCGTATAGCTTCAACAGCGCGAACAACGTGCCGACCGTCGATAATCTGGTCACCCTGATGAACGCGCACGGGGCGAAGTTCATCGGCATCTCGCTCGACGACGGTGCGGGCCGGACCAGCGCCACGCCCGGCGATCCCTACCGCGACATGGCGTACCTCGCGGACAAGACCAATTCGCTGGTGTCGCCCACGGAGGCGTTCAGTAGCACGAAGTGCCTGACGAACATCGCCGGTGGAGGGCTCGCTCCGGACGGAGCGAACGGCACGTGCCGGCTGATCTTCAGCGCCTACAAGGACGGTACGGGCGTCGCGCAAACGGTGCAGAAGGGCATCTTCGCACTGCTCAGCGGTATCCACGTCGACGTGCGCGTGGCCGCCTTGGCCGTCCAGCCGCCGTACCTGGCTTGTGGCGGCAACCTGTACAACGCCGTCGATGATTTGATCGACCACATCGAGGTGTACGCGCCGGGCCAGATCCCGGACCCGGCGGACCCCGGCCATACGTGTGCGACGATCCCCGTGTCGAAGCTCAGGGACTGGTACACCGGGCCACGCGCCGTGGTGGGCGGTGAACCCCCGAACGAGAAGTCCGACTCCTTCGACGAAACGGCGATCGATATCACGCCTGGCACCCGCATCTGCTTCAAGGTGGTACCGAAGATGAACACCATCTGTCCGCAGACGGGCAGCGTGCAGCTCGCCCGCGCTTCGCTGGTGGTGCACGCGCGGAACGTCGGGCAGACGCAGGATCTGATCGTCGGTCAGCCGCGCGACGTGTTCTTCGTCATTCCGCCGAAGTCGCAGTAGCGCTGCGCTCTCCGAGCGCCCGCGTGATCTCCGGATTGTCGGGAGAGAGCCGCCTGGCGCGGACCAGCCAGGCGTGGGCGCCGGGATCGCGCAGGCGATAGAGCGCCATGGCCAAAGCGTACACGCTCACCGGGTCGTTCGGGTCGAGCCGGACGGCGCTGCGTGCCGCACGTACGGCGCCTTCGGGGCGGCGGAGCGCGAGATCGGCCGTAGCCATCCAGCCCAGTGCAGCCACGGCCGCGTCGTCGTGGGAGGCGGCGAGCGGCGTGAGCATTTCGAGAGCCCTCTCTGCGTGGCCGTGGCGGAGCTCGGTGCGGGCGGACAGCAGGCAGAGCTCCGGCGAGCCGGGGAACAGCTGCACGCCCCGTTCGGTGATCTGCTCCGCTTCCCGCACGCGCCCGAGCCGGAGCAGCGACTCGGCGAGCCCGGCGTAGCCGGACGGGTCGTCCGGAGCCACTTCCACCAGGCGCTTGAACTGGAGCCGTGCGCGCTCGACCCGGCCTGCCTGGAACAGGAGGCGCGCCAGATTGGCCCGCGACGGGGCGAAGCCGGGGTCGACCGCCAGCGCGGCGCGGTAGTGTTTCTGGGCGAGGTCTGGTCGGTGCTCGCGCTCGGCCAGGACGCCCAGGCCATGGTGGGGCTGCGCGATGTCGGGATTGAGCTGGTTGGCGCGCGACAGCAGCTGCCGTGCGCGGTCGAAGTTGCCGCGCTGCATTTCCACCAAGCCCATGTTGGTCAGGGCCTCGACGTAGCGGGGGTTGTACTCGAGGGCGAGCGAGAAGCGGGCGTCCGCCGTTTCGAGGTCGCCGTGCTCGAGTGCCTCGACTCCGGCGCGGTTCAGCGCCAGCGCCTTGGGAGGAAGAGGCGCCGCGCCGGCGCACGCGGGCAGGGCGAGCAGCAGCAGGAAGGCGAGCAGATATCCGGACCTCATGCCGCGCTCCATCGACCGGCGGCGCCGGCTGGTTGTGTGCTCGCTGCAGCCTGGTTGGCAGATCGGCCGTGTGGCCGGCGGCAGGCGTGCGGTCCTGCGGGGTCGGAACCCCCACGCTTTCGTGCGCTCGTTCAAGGCACGGAAAATGCCCAGGCTCCCGCGGAAGCTGTTGCGCTGTGCGTCCCGGGCGGGGATGCTCCCGGCCATGTCGAAGGAGCCGGACGACGACAAGTCGCTATCGGAGGACGCCGAGGAGGAGCGCTCTGAAGAGGCGGCGAGCGGCTCGGCCACGTCGGCTGGGCGTCGTCGTCGCGAAGAGGACTGGGACGAGGACGACGAGGACGACGAGGACGACGAGGACGACGAGGACGACGAGGACGAGGTCCAACCTGCGCCCCGTCGCGCGCGCCGCCCTGCGAAGCAGCGTCCCAAGCGTCCCGCGCCGGCTCTCGAGCCGCTGAGCGAGAAGGAAATCAATTCGCCCGACCCGCAGACCCTCTGGATGCTGGGCTTGTTGGCGTTGATGACTCTGGTCCTGTGGGGCCTGGCCCGATTCGCGTGCAACGCCCACCCCGCGCAGACCGTGAAGCCCCGGGAAGTGTCGACCCCGGAGCTGGCGCGGGATCCGAAGGACGCCGCGATCGAGCTGCAGCAGCGCTGGGCAACGAAGGACTACGCCGCGGCGCTCGAGCTCGCGACCGGCAGTGCCGCCGCCGAGTTACGCAAGGAAAAGAAGGCCTGCGACGCCGACAAGAAGGCTTGCGACGCCGAGAGCAAGAAGCTCGCCGTCGAGGTGTTGACGAGGGGCGCGGTGCTGTCCAGCGAGGCCGCTGGCGCACTCGTCCGGGTGACGTCCACCGGTCCGGCAGGCCAGCACAGCTATCTGATCCACCTGCGCTCGAACGGTACGATCTGGAAGGCCGACTCGCGCGGCGCCGCCACGGCTGCGCCACCGGTGGCACCCGGAGCGTCGGCGGCACCCGGAGCGTCGGCGGCACCCGGAGCGTCGGCGGCACCCGGAGCGTCGGCAGCACCCGGAGCGTCGGCAGCACCGGCCGCGTCGGCAGCACCGGCCGCGTCGGCGCCCTGAGCCCTAGATCGCCTTCGCGCCCACGTCCGCCAGCCAGCCCTCGAGGGTGGAGCGTCGGGGCATGCCGGTTGTGACGTGCCGCACACGACCCTCTGCGTCGATCACGATGATCGTCGGCAATAGCGTGATCTTGTAGAGCCTCGCGAAGCGCCCGTCGTCGTGCAGCACGGGGTAGGGAATGCTCCAGGCGTTCTTCACGGCGCTGGTCTGCGCCGTGCTGTCGTCGACGCTGACGCCCACGAACTGCACCTTGCTCGCGCGCTGGGCGCGCGCGGCGTCGGCGAGCATCGGCGCCGTGCGTCGGCAGGTCGGACACCAGCTTGCGAACGCCTCGATCACGACGGGGTGCCCGTGCTGCGCGGCGAGGTGGAAGCTCGTGCCGGAAACAGCCGGCAGCTCGAAGTCGGCTGCAGGCCTGCCCTCGTCGGGACCCGAGCTGCGTCGCGACAGCAGCATGAAGATGCCCACGGCGATCGCGAAGTAGATGACGTACTTGAGTCCGCGTCCCACGCGGAACTCGCGGCTGTCGCGGTCGGCGTTCCGTGTCGACGGTACCGGTTCGTCGTCGTGGTCGGGTTTTGTGGGGTGTTGCATGGCTAATCACTCATGGGGCCAGGAGGCGCCGTCCGGCAGCCCAGCCGAAGAAGACGAGCGCCACGACCGTCAGACCGTGCCCCACCCACAGGTGCCACGTCTCGCCGTTCGGACAGGCGACGCCGATGGCCACGGCGCCTGCCAGGCCGCCGACCAGACCGGCGAGCGCGCCGGAGAGTCCAGGGGACAGAGGATCGGTGCGGCGCCAGATGAGCAACGTGCCGCCCGACACGATCGCTCCGAACAGAAGCGCGTGCAGGCCGCAGGTCATGGCGTGGCCGGCCGCGTGGGTGTGCACGAAAGTGCCCAGCGGCAGCCAGCGCGTGCCTTCGAATGCCAGGTAGGCGAGAAAAGCGATCGGCACGGTTACCGCGACCAGCAGGCGCGCGAGGCGGGAGACGCGTTTGCCGGGTGGACGCGCGAGCCCCACGAACAGCACCGCGGCCTGGACGATCCCCCATCCCGCTGCACCCAGGAGCGCCGCTCTGAGCGCGCCTTCCGGTCGCGCCTGACCGTAGGTCAGATAGACGAGCAGGCCGACCACGAAGGCTGACAGCGCGACTGACATGAGCAGGCGGCGCCCCGCCGACAGGCTGCGCTTGCAGCCGAGGTCCTTCGTGCACTCCTCGCGGATGGCGCGAGTCACCTCGGGGCGCGGTGGTGCCGGTTCGGCCGGCCACGGCAGCTCGCCCAACGGATCGTGCTCGGATTGTGTCATGTCCCCCTGTTGTAGCTATCGAGCTCGGTGCGGAGCAGGTTGTAGCCCCGGTGCACCCGGAGCTTGACGGCGGTCGGAGTGGTGCCCAGAACCTCGGCGGCTTCGGCGATCGACAGCCCGGTGATCTTGGTGAGCTGGATGGCTTCGCGATAGCTCTCGGGCAGGTTGTCGAGGGCCCGCTCGAGCGCTTCGGACACATCGTTGGCGATGCCCTCCGCGGCTTCCGGACGCGGTTCGGGCAGGCTGCCGTCGCTCGAGAGATCCTCGCTGCGGCTCCGGGCGGCGCGCCGCTCGTCGTAGAAGGAGCGACGGGCAATCGCCAGTAGCCAGGGCAGCAGCGGCGCTCCGCGCATGTAGCTGCTGCGCGCCCGATGCATCTTGGCGAACGTGATCTGCAGCAGGTCCTCGGCGCGCTCCCGGTTCCGCGTGAGGCGCAGCAGGTAGCCGAGCAGCTTGCCCGAGATCCGGCCGTACAGCTCGTCGAACGCGTCGGCGCGACCGTCCACGTAGAGCTCCATCAGTTGCTCCAGCGTGGCGTCGGCGACTCGCTCACTGGCCCTGGCGTCCACCCTGCCCAGTGGTATCTCGCGCACGGGCGCTGCGCCACCCGCCGGCGCGGGCATGGCTGCCTGGACTGCGTAGGGCCACACCCACCGGGTACGGAACCCGGCTCGCCGGGGTTTCCCGGCAGGGCCACACCCACCGGGTACGGAACCCGGCTCGCCGGGGTTTCCAGGCAGGGCGCGGGGCGCAGGGAGCAGGAGGCGGAGCGTCCGCTGTAGCGGGCGCTGGCGTAGCAGGCGAGGGGCAGGCAGAAGCGGTTCGAGATCAAGAGGAGCTGGCGGGACAATCCGGCTCCGCCTCCTGCTCCCTGCGCCCTGCGCGCCTGCCCCGGCCAGGTCAGATCAGGCTCTTGAGGTCCAGCATTTCGCTGACGTCCGGCATCAGCACCAGCTCGACCCGGCGGTTCTGCTGCCGGCCATCGGCAGTGCCGTTGTCGGCGACGGGATCGGTGTCACCGTAGCCCGCGGCATGCAGCCGGGACGGGTCCAGTCCGCCGCCGCCGTCCTTGGCATCCACCGGTGCGATCAGGTAGACGAGCACCGAGCGAGCGCGCATCGCGGACAGGCCCCAGTTGTCCATGTAGCGGCCTCCCTTGAGTGGCTTGTTGTCGGTGTGTCCGGCGACCTGGAAGTAGCGCTTGGAGAGTTGCTTGTCGTTGCGGATGACCTCGGCCACCGCGTCCAGCACCTTGAGGCCCTTGTTGCGAAGCTTGGCCGAGCCGGAAGCGAACAGCACGTCGCCCGGAAGCGAGATCACCATGCGGTTCTTGCGGATTTCGACCTTCAGTCCGAGGTCGGTCAGCTTCTGCAGCTTTCCGCGCAGTAGCTCGAAGCGCTGCTTGATGCGCTCCAGCACCGCCGCGCGCGCCTTGTACTCGTCCAGCGCCTGCTTGAGCTGCCTGAGGTTGGCTGCCAGTTGCTCCTTCTCGGTGCCGGTGGCCTGCAGCTGTTGGTTCAGCGTCTCGATGTTCACGCCCATCTTCTTCAGCTGATCGCTGAGCTGGGCGACCTTCTGCTTCATCTGATCCAGCTCGGCCTGGGTCCTGGCGCGTTCGGACTTCTCCTGCTGGTACTTCGAGTCCAGCTGCTTGTACTTGGCAAGCTGCGCCTGCCACTCGTCTTCCGAGTAGCCACAACCCACAACGCCTACCGCGATCAGGAGCACTAGAATGCGCTTCAACACGGGGATTGACCTCCTCACAGGGGTTCGATCAGGGCCACCGCGCCGGACATGCGGGCCCTCCGGGGCCCGAGGCGAAGCTCTGCGATAGCGGACGGCGAGTCAACCCCCCGTCGCGGCTTCCTGCGCAGCATTGAGCGGTCGCTGACGGCCAGTGGGCCGGTCCGGCCGCAGCCCCCCGGATGGCGAGACGGAGTAGGATGGCGGGTGAGGAGAGGCTGCTACCTCTGTTCTACCGGCCTGTCACCTCACCGTCACACGTGGGCGGTAACCCGGCGGCTGATGGCGAAGATCCTGGTCATCGAAGACGAACCGGACCTGCAGCAGGTTCTCGAGTACAACCTGCGGCAATCGGGGCACGACGTCCTCCTGGCCGGGCGCGGCGAGGAGGGGCTCGCGCTGGCGCGTGACCAGCGTCCCGACTTGGTCCTGCTCGATCTGATGCTTCCGGACATCTCCGGGACCGAAGTCTGCAAGTCGCTCCGCGACAGCGCGAAGACCCGCAAGCTGCCCGTCATCATGCTGACCGCTCGCGGCGAGGAGATCGATCGCGTGGTGGGTTTCGAGCTGGGCGCGGACGACTACGTGGTCAAGCCGTTCAGCGTTCGGGAGTTGCTGCTGCGCATCCAGGCCATCCTGCGTCGGCGCAAGGGCGACGAGCACGAGGGCGAACCGAACATCCAGTTCGGCTGCCTGAAGATCGATCGCGAGGCATACCGGGTCTGGGTGGATGACAAGGAAGTCGAACTGACCGCGCTCGAGTTCAGGCTCCTGCTTACCCTGTACGATCGAAGGAACCGCGTGCAGACGCGCGCTGCGCTGCTCGATGACGTCTGGGGAATACAGGCAGATATCACCACTCGTACAGTCGACACGCACGTCAAACGTCTGCGCGAAAAGCTCGACGCAGCACGCGACTATGTGGAAACCGTGCGTGGCGTCGGCTATCGCTTCGTAGCGACGGCTGACGAGGCCAGAACTTGACACTTGGGATCCGCGCCAAGCTGTTTCTGGTATCGCTGGGGCTGATCGTCGTCGCTGTTGTTGTCGTGTACGCGTACATGCACACGAAGCTGTCGCGCGCGTACACGCAAGGGGTTCGTGACGAGCTGTTCGCACGGACCGGGCTTGTTGCCGCGGAGGCCGGCGACTCCCGGGCGCCCATGGACGACGTTGCCGCGTGGGACGCCCTGGCCGATAGGCTCGGCGCACGCGCCCATGCGCATGTCACCCTGCTCCGCAGCGACGGCGTCGTGCTCGGAGACTCGCACGTACCGCTCGGCGACATCCGTAAGCTCGAAAGTGAGCTAGAGCTGCCCGAGGTCTCGACGGCGTTGTCCGGTGGCCGGGGCTACATCGAACGCGAGGGCTCCGACGGCGGACCAGGTACCCTGTTCGTCGCGATGCCATTCCGCCGCGCGGGCAGGATCGTGGGCGTCGCGCGCGTGGCCACGCCGCTCACGCTGCTGTCCCGGGTCGACGACCAGCTGGAGCGGATGCTCACCATCGCGACCCTATTGGCGCTGTTGACCGCGGTCGCGATGTCCAGCGTGGCCGCGCATCTGGCGTCGCGCACAGCACGCTCGCTGACCGCCGCGGCGAGACGTATGGCCGAGGGGGATCTCGAGACGCGCACGCGCCTCGATGGCAACGACGAGTTCGGCGAGCTGGGGCGCGCGCTGGACCAGCTGGCCCAGAATCTCTCGACGACGCTCTACGAGCTGCGCAGCCAGCGGGATCGCTTGAGCGGCATCCTCTCCGGGATGCACGAGGGCGTCCTGCTGCTCGACCCGGAAGGCCGCGTCGTGCTCGTCAATCCCGCGCTGCGCGAGATGCTGCTCTTGCCGGCCGACGCCGAGGGCAAGACCCCGCTCGAGCTGATCCGCCACGCCGAGCTCAAGGAGCTTCTGGTTGCCGCGAGCCACTCTGCGGAACACGTCTCGAGCGAGATCGAGCTGGGCGGGCTCAAGCCCTGCCGGGCAATGGTCCGGGCTGCGCAGCTCGGCGGCGAACCGGGCGGCGTGTTCGCCGTCTTTGTCGACGTGACGGAGATGCGGCGACTGGAATCGATGCGCCGCGATTTCGTGGCCAACGTGTCGCACGAGCTCCGCACGCCGGTGACCGCGATCCGTTCGGCAGCCGAGACGCTTCACGACGCCGCGGAGCGCGATCCGGGGGCGGCTCTGGGTTTCGTCGACATCATCGACCGCAATGCCGCGCGCCTGCACGAGCTCGTCGAGGACCTACTGGACCTCTCGCGCATCGAATCGCGTGAGTTCAAGCTGGCAGTCGAGGGCATCGCCCTGCAACCGGTCTTTTCCCACGTCCTTGGTCTGTTTCGCGAGCGCGCCGACAAGAAGCAGATCCGGCTCGAACAGGACGTGCCCGGGGACCTGCCCCTGGCGCGGGCGGACCGCCGCGCGCTGGAGAACATCCTCACGAATCTCGTCGACAACGCGGTCAAGTACTGTGGCAGCGGAGCCGAGGTGCGACTGTCGGCAAGCGACGATGCGGACGCTGGCGTCGTGCGCGTGGTCGCGGAGGACACCGGGCCGGGAATCGAGGCGCGGCACCTTTCACGCCTGTTCGAGCGCTTCTACCGCGTCGACGCCGGCCGCTCGCGCCAACTGGGCGGTACGGGGCTCGGATTGTCCATCGTCAAGCATCTGGTCGAGGCCATGGGCGGCGGCGTGGGTGTCGACAGCGAGCCGGGGCGGGGCACGCGATTCCGCTTCTCCCTGCCGCGGGCCGAGCCGGATGCCGAGGCGTCCGCGCCGGAATAGACGAAAGGGCGGCGTTACTGCTCCGGGTCGGGTTCGACGTCGTGCCGCAGCGGGTCGATGTCCGGCAGGGTCGGCATCGACTCGCGCGTCGCGTCGCGGTCGCGTGTGTAGCCGACGTCGTGCCGCAGCGGGTCCTCGTCGTGCAGCGTGGGCATCATCTCGCGCGGCCGTCGCGGCGGAGGTGGCGCTTCGAACTCCCACGAGAAATCGATGTCCGCGGTGTCGGGGATCTCCGAACGCAGAGCATCCGGTCCCGGAACGGTCGGGCGGTTGCTCGCCGCGCGCGGCGGCTCGGACGGTCTCCTCTCGGTCATCTCTCGCCTAGCGAGAGATCTTGCTGCGTCGGCGACGGAACGCAAACCCGGCGCCGAATACCAGCATCAGCAGCGCTCCGCTCTCGTGGTTTCCGGTCGTGCTGCCGACTCCGACGCGGCAGGCGCAGCCGCCCTTGTCGCCGCTGTCCTGGGGACGCCCGTTGCCGCTGCCCGCTGCGGCCGCGTCGTCGCCGTTGCCGGCGTCCTGTGTGGCCCCCGCCGTGCCACCGGCGGCTGCCGCGCCACCGGTGCCGCCAGTCGCGCCCGTGCCGCCAGTCGCGCCCGTGCCGCCAGTCGCGCCCGTGCCGCCCGTGCCACCCGTGCCAGCCGTCCCCGCGTCTGCGCATACGGCGTCGCACGGAGTCAGCTGGCCGTTGACGCACTTCTGCTGGCCGGTGCCGCAGGAGTTGGTGCAGCTGGTGGTGCTGGGCGCGTTGCAGCTGGACCAGCCGGAGCCGGTGCAGGTGCGCGTGCCCTGGATGCCGCAGGGGCCGGTACAGCTGTCGGTCACGACTGCCTGCACGATGTTCGACAGCGCAGTCGTCAGTTCGGACGGCGAGGTCGCCTGCAGATAGCAGCTCGGCGATGTGCTGCTCGGATCGCAGCCCGCCAGCGCGGTACCGCCCGCCTGGGCTGCCTTGTTGAGCGTGAGGGCGTCCGTCCTGGAGCCGAACCCGACGACATAGGTGGGAACGGCGGTCTTCTGCAGCGCGTCGACGCCGAGCACCGGCCAGTTCCTGACGCAGTAGCAGCCGTCTGCGTTCTGCCCGGAGCAGCTCGGGTCGGTGCTGCCCACCTGGCAGGAGTTGCACGTCGGACAGGTCGATACGCTCATCAGCGTGCAGTCCGCGCTGCTCGCGCACACCGGTGCGCCGCCGGAGGTCGGGATATCGCAGAACTGCCAGCCGTCGGTCATGAAGACGACGTAGTTCTTGTGCGCCGAGTCGGTGATGCCGGAGTACTGCGACGCGGCGACCAGGCTCTGGCCGGCGGGTGTCTGGTTGTTCGCCGGGATGGTCAGCCCGAAGAGCGTGGACTCGATCTGCGAACTGGTGCCGGCCGAGACGCCCACGCGCACGGTCCCGGTGGAGCAGGTTCCCGATGGACCGGGGAACGTCATCAGCCCGTACTCGGCTGCACCGCCGTAGTTCTGGAAGACCGAGTGGACCGCGTCCTGCACGGCCTGCCACTTGGACTCCTTGGTTCCGTTGTTGTCGATCGTTTGCAGCATGGACGAAGAGGCGTCCATCACGAACAGGATCCTCGGCGGATCGCACGTCTGTGCACGCGCAGAGGGAGCGAGGAGCGTGATCGGGATGGCGCAGGCGGCCAGCGTCAGGGCAAGGCGGAATCGACTCATAGCCGAGCAGGATACCAGGCCGAGCCCGGGTATTACACCCATGCCGGGAATAGTCGGCTGGCCGGCAGGCCAGTGAGCGACGTCCCGCAACCTTCGTTGCTCCGTAGCCAAATTTTCTCCCAATTCACGGCGACGTCACCCACGCGTCACACGACGCGGGCTTTCTCTCGGGCGTCTCGAACGAAAGAGATCCACACCCATGAGAACCCCGCTCCGACTCGTTCCCCTAGCTCTTCTCACCGCCAGCACCGCGCTCGCGCAGACCCCACCCGCAGACGCGGCGCCCGCTCCAGCTCCAGAGCCCGCTCCGGCTCCAGAGCCCGCTCCGGCTCCAGAGCCCGCTGCGCCTCCGGCGACCGCTGCGCCTCCGGCGACCGCCGCCAAGGCGACCACCACTCCGGCCGTCGACGCGTCGCCCGCCGAGCCCTCCGCACCTGAAGAAGAGGGAGCGCCCGCGCTGCCCACGAAGCTCAGCGTCGGCAAGGGTGGCGGGTACTTCCAGCCCAGCGCCGACCTCCAGTTCTGGGGGATCTACGACCGCGACGTGAACGGCATGGACTCCACCACGCTCCGCATCCGGCGCTCGGAGTTGAAGATCAAGGGCGAGATCATCCCGGACTGGGTGGCCTACGGGGTGATGATCGATCCCGCCAAGCTGTTGACCCAGAAGCAGACGACGGTCGGCGTCGACAACGGCACGCCCGGCGCAAGCGTCACGGTGCCCACGCGCAGCGGCGACCAGTCGATCCTGCAGGACTTCTACATCACGCTGCTCACGAAGTACGCGGACATCTCCGGTGGCCAGTTCAAGATCCCGGTGAGCTGGGAAGGCTCGAACTCGGCTTCCGAGCTGATCCTCCCCGAGCGCGCTCTCGTGTCCCGCAAGTTCGGCGACAAGCGCGACCTGGGCATCAAGGTCGAAAAGAAGCTGGGCAAGTACTTCTACTACTCGCTCGGCCTGTTCGACGGCCAGGGTCTGAACCACCTGGACAAGAACAACCAGAAGGACGCCGCGCTGCGCCTCGAGGTCTACCCCGTGGACGGCATCATGGTGGGCGGCGTCGCCTACACCTCGATCGGCCAGCGCAACCTTGCCGGTACGAAGGATCGGCTCGAAGGCGATGTGCGCCTGTCGCTCCACAACGTGCTGGTGCAGGCCGAGTACATCTGGGGCCGCGACAAGCTACAGGACAACTTCCACTTCCAGCGCGCTCACGGCATGTACGGCGCAGTCGGCTACACGCTGTTCGACAAGCTGCAGCCCGTCTTCCGCGTCGGTTTCCTCGACCCGAACCTGTCGGCGTCGAACGATCGCACCACCGCCTACGAAGGCGGCGTGGACTACTACTTCCAGGGCAAGCAGATGAAGCTGCAGGCCAGCTTCAGCGTGTTCCATCCGCAGCAGGGCGCGAACTCCCGCGAGGGCATTCTCGCTGCGCAGGTCACGTTCTAGCCGACCGCGACGGACGGGGGCGCCGCCCCCCGTTCGCTGTCACTCAACCGTCACATAGGTGTTGCTCGATAGCCGCTCCCTCCCGGGCGGCCCTTGATAGGAGAGGTCCACAATGACCACCAGACGTACGCTGCTGATTCTCGTCGCGCTCGCTTCCTTCGCGCTTGTCGGCTGCAAGCACTCCAGCGACAAGTCGCAAGGCTCGAGCGGTGGGTCGAAGAACATCACCCTGAACGGGGCCGGCGCCACGTTCCCGTTCCCGCTCTATTCGAAGTGGACGAGCGAGTACAACAAGCTCCACCCGAACATCCGCATCAACTACCAGTCGATCGGTTCGGGCGGTGGCATCCGCCAGATCACGGCCGGCACCGTCGACTTCGGCGCGTCCGACGCGCCGATGAAGCCGGCGGAAGAGAAGAAGGCGCCGGGCAAGCTGTTCCACATCCCGACGACCATTGGCGCCGTGGTGATCACCTACAACATCCCCGGTGTGACGGGCACGCTCAAGCTCACCGGGGATGTGATCGGCAACATCTACCTCGGCAAGATCAAGAAGTGGAACGACAAAGCGCTGACCGATCTGAATCCTGACGCCAAGCTGCCCGACACGGACATCTCGGTGGTGCACCGCACCGACGGCAGCGGCACCACGAACGTCTTCACCGACTACCTCGCGAAGGTCAGCCCGGAGTGGAAGGACAAGGTCGGCGTTGGCAAGAGCGTCAACTGGCCCGCAGGCCTCGGTGGCAAGGGCAACGAGGGCGTCACCGGTCAGGTCAAGACCAACCCCGGTTCGATCGGCTACGTCGAGCTCGCCTACGCGATCCAGAACAAGCTGCCGGTGGCGCTGATCAAGGACAAGGCCGGCGACTTCGTGAAGCCCGGGATCGCCGCCATCACCAAGGCCGCCGCGGGCGTCAAGCTGCCGGAGAGCCTGCACATCTCGATCACCGACCCCGAAGGCAAGGGCGCGTATCCGATCTGCTCGTTCACGTATCTCTTGCTGTACGAAAACGCCAAGGACCCCGTGAAGGGCAAGGCCATCGCCGACTTCGCCTGGTGGGGCATCCACGACGGCCAGAAGTTCTCCAACGCTCTCGACTACGCGCCGCTACCGGATTCGGTGGTGAAGCAGATCGAGACGCGCTTGAAGATGCTCAAGGCGAACGGCAAGCCCCTGCTCAAGTAGCCGGTTTTTTCCTGCAAGATCAATGAGCCCCGGGCGCGTCACCGCGTGCCCGGGGCTCCGCGTAGATGCCATGGCGTCCAAATCCAACACCTCGCTGGTCCGGCCCCGCCCCAAGTGGCTCGCACGCGTCGGTCGCGAAGCCAACTGGGGCGACTCCGTCTTCCGCGTGTTGACCGGCCTGTTCGCCGTGGTCGTGGTGCTCACGCTGCTGGCCATGGCGCTGCAGATGACCGAGGCCTCGAGTGCCAGCCTCCACAAGTTCGGGTTCGGCTTCATCGTCTCCAGCGTGTGGGACCCGGTGCGCGAGGTCTTCGGCGCGGCGCCCTTCATCTACGGCACGCTCGTCTCCTCGCTGCTGTCGCTGGTCATCGCGGTGCCCGTCTCGATCGGCGTGGCCATTTTCCTGAGCGAGATGGCGCCGGCGTGGCTCAGGACGCCGATGGGCTTCCTGGTCGAGCTTCTGGCGGCGGTGCCCAGCGTCGTCTACGGCCTGTGGGGCATCTTCGCGCTGGCGCCGTGGATTCGCGACAGCGTGGAGCCTGCGCTCGGCAAGACATTGGGCTTTCTGCCTCTGTTCAAGGGGCCGCACAGTGGCTTCAGCATGCTCACGGGCGGCATCATCCTCGCCATCATGATCACGCCGACCATCTCCTCGGTGAGCCGCGAGGTGCTGCGCGCCGTGCCGTCGTCGCTGCGCGAGGGAGCGCTGGCGCTCGGTGCGACGCGCTGGGAGGCGGTGCGGATGGCCGTGCTGCCGTACGCGCGATCGGGGCTCATCGGCGCGGTGATCCTGGGGCTCGGCCGCGCGCTCGGCGAGACGATGGCGATCACCATGGTGATCGGAAACCGGACGCAGATCACCGCGTCGCTCTTCCAGCCCGCCTACACTATGGCCAGCGTCATCGCCAACGAGTTCACCGAGGCGACCGGCGACGTGTACCTCGCCGCACTGGCCGAGATCGGGCTGCTCCTGTTCGTCGTTACCGTGCTGCTCAACATCCTGGCGCGCCTTCTGGTGTGGCGCGTGGGCAGGCCGCCGGAGGGAGCACGCTGATGGTCGATCGCTATCGCTGGCGGAAGACGGTGGACTACGTGGTGCGCGGCGCCTGCGTCGCGGCCACGTTGCTCGCCCTGGTGCCGCTCGGCAGCGTGCTCTACTACGTGACCGAAAAGGGCATCGGCGGCGTCAGCCTCGCGTTCTTCACCGAGCTGCCGAAGCCCGTCGGCGAAACCGGCGGCGGCATGGCCAACGCCATCTACGGGACGCTGAAGCTGGTCGGTTTGGCCTGCCTGTTCGGGATTCCGCCAGGCGTGCTCGCCGGTGTGTATCTTGCCGAGTTCGGCGGGAGTCGCTTCGCCAAGCTGGTGCGCTTCAGCGCCGACGTGATGTCCGGTGTCCCCAGCATCACCGTCGGCATCTTCATCTACACGATCATGGTCCTGACCATGAAGCGCTTCTCGGCGGTGGCCGGTGGCGTTGCGCTGGCCGTGCTGATGCTCCCGACTGTCACGCGGACGACCGAGGAACTTCTTCGTCTCGTCCCGGAATCGCTGCGCGAGGCGGCTCTCGGCCTCGGCGTGCCAAAGTGGCGCGCGACCCTGCGAGTGGTCCTCAGGACCGCCGCGCCCGGCATCGCGACCGGTGTAATGCTTGCCATCGCCCGGGTGGCCGGCGAAACTGCGCCGCTGCTCTTCACCTCGTTCAACAACCGCTTCTGGGCCGACGGTATCGACCAACCGACAGCCTCGCTTCCCGTCCAGATCTACACCTACGCGGTCTCGCCCTATGAAGACTGGCATCGCCAGGCGTGGGCCACGGCATTCGTGCTGGTGGCGATGGTCCTGGTGCTCAATATCCTGGCCAGGGTACTTGTCCGCCACCGCGTGAGGAGCCGATGAACCCCGAGCTGCCCATGTCGCTCTCCAATCTCCGCACCCGAGAAGGCAGCGCCGCACCCGAGCCGGCCGCCTCCACGCGTTCCACCGAGCGCACATCCGACGAGCTATCATCCCCTGCCATGGTGGTGCCCGAGGTGGATGCCAAGATGCTCGCCGAGGGCCTGCGTGCCTACTTCGGCCCGACCGAGGTGCTCAAGGGCATCGACATCCCCATCGCCGAAACCAAAGTCACGGCGATCATCGGTCCGTCCGGCTGCGGCAAGTCGACCTTCGTCCGCTGTCTGAACCGCATGCACGAGGTTGTCCCCGGCGCGCGGGCGACGGGGCGCGTGCTGCTCGACGGCCAGGACATCTACCAGGCCGACGTCGATCCCGTCCGGGTGCGGCGGCGGGTGGGGATGGTGTTCCAGAAGCCGAATCCGTTCCCGACCATGTCCATCCGCGACAACGTCCTGGCCGGTCTACGGCTCAACGGCCTGAGGATGCGGGATACCGACGCCCTGGTGGAGAAGGCGCTCACGCAGGTCGCCCTCTGGGACGAGGTCAAGGACCGGTTGCATCTGGCGGGGACGGGCCTCTCCGGCGGTCAGCAGCAGCGGCTCTGCATCGCACGCAGCCTGGCCCTGGAGCCGGAGGTTCTGCTGATGGATGAGCCTTGTTCGGCCCTGGATCCCATCGCCACGGCCCGGGTGGAGGAGCTCATCCACGAGCTCAAAGACCGCTACACCATCGTAATCGTCACCCACAACATGCAGCAGGCCGCACGTGTGGCAGACTTTACGGCGTTCTTCTACCTGGGTGAGCTCGTAGAGTACAATCAGACGGACGTGATCTTCACCCGACCGGAGCAGCAGAAGACGGAGGACTACATCACGGGGCGATTTGGCTGAGGACTCGAACAAGATGGTGGATCGGCGCCACACAGATCGCGAATACGAGGGCGAGCTGAATTCGCTCCGCGAGCAGATCCTGTTCATGGGCGCGCGAGTCGAGGAGATGATCGGCTGCGCCATGCGGTCCTACGCCGAACGCGACAGCGAGCTCGCCAAGCGCACCATCATCCTGGACCGCCAGATCGACAAGCTCGAGCTCGAGATCGACGAGCAGTGCCTGCGCGTGCTCGCGCGCCGCCAGCCGGTCGCGTCCGATCTGCGTTTCATCACCACGGCGCTCAAGCTCGTGACGGACCTGGAGCGGATCGGCGACCTGGGCGTGAACATCTGCGAGCGGGTGCTGGAGCTCAACGAGCGTCCCCCCATCAACGTCAACGTCTCGCTGACGCGCATCGCCGAGGTCGCGCACGGCATGCTGCGCGATGCGCTGGACGCCTACGTCGCCGGCGACGCGACCAAGGCCGAGCAGGTTGTCGAGCGCGACTCTATCGTCGACGCTCACTACGCGCAGCTCTTCCCCGAGCTGGTTGCACACATGATGTCGGATCCGCAGAGCGTGTACCGGGCTACCCGCCTGCAGTCGATCGGGAAGTACCTGGAACGGATCGCGGACCACGCCACCAATCTGGCGGAAATGGTCGTGTTCATGGTGAAGGGCGAAGACGTGCGGCACGCCTTCGTTCTGGGTACCGCGCACAAGTCCGAAGCCGTGCACTGAGCCTGGGCCGGCGCCGGGCGGGCTTGTCGACCACGAGCAGCTCCTCGTCGCGGTAGAGGACGGAGAGGCGCCTCATGGGGCCGCCGCTTCGACGACGCGCGACAGGTCGTGGAGATCCACGTGCTTGTCGCGGACCCACGCCAGACGCTCCAGGTATTCGCCGCGGGAGATCTCGCGTGCGCCCAGCGACTCGAGGTGCGAGGTCGAGAACTGCACGTCGAACAGCTCGATGCCGGCCGCAAATAGGCTCCGCACTGCCACGATCAGCGCGACCTTCGACGCATTCGTGCGGCGGTGGAACATGCTCTCGGCGGCGAACAATCCGCCGCGGTGCACGCCGTAGAGTCCGCCGACGAGCTCGCCGCCCTGCCAAACCTCGAAGCTGTGCGCGTGGCCGAGCCAGTGGAGCTGGGTGTACGCTGCGACCATCTCCGGCAGGATCCAGGTTCCTTCCTCGCGCTCGCTGCCGCACGCGCGCATCACGTCCGGAAACGCCCGGTCGAACGAAACCTCGAACAGCGCCTGACGCAGCACGCGCCGCATGCTGCGCGAGACGTGCAGACGCTCGAGCTCGAAAATGGTGCGTGGATCCGGGCTCCACCACAGCGGCGGCAGCCCCACGTCGTGCCAGGGGAAGATCCCGTGGTCGTAGGCGAGCAGCAAACGCTCGGCGGACAGATCCCCTCCCACGGCCAGGAGCCCGTCCTCGTCCGCCAGGGCGGGATCGGGAAAGACCAGAGGCCCACCCGGCGGGATCAACATGGGCCGCGTCCTGCGCATGCGTCAGTGGATAGCGCGAGCGGCCCGCGGCGGCCATGCTGGAGTGGCTGAAGGGGACCGCGCTCAGGCCCGTGCTCTCGCGCGTCGTCGAGAGCGACGGGCAGACATTTCGCGGTCGCGCGCCGCCAGGACTGACGCTCAGCCCATCGCCGTCAGCGTGGCGGCGACGCCCGCGGCCGCAAGCAGCACCGAGCTTCCGATGCGGGGTAGCGGACTCCCGTCGCGCGTCGACGACGACGCGTGCGTCGAGCCGGCGCCAGTCGGCGAGGAGCACACGGCCCTGGCCGACGTTCACCGCCTCGGCCTGTCGCATGAGCAGCGCATTGTCCGAAGCTGCCAGGCGCCGTTCGACCACGCGTCGCAGCCGGTCGCTGCTCACGGCAGTGTAGTCGTGCTCGAGCGTGCGCTCGAGGTTCGGGAAGCGAACGTCGTAGCCGGACCAGCGCTGTAGAACGAGCGGCTCCACCAGCTCGCGCGCGCCCGGTCCGACGTCTTCGCTGTGGAAGCACCACGTGTGGTTGCCGCCCAGGGCGCCGTCGCGCTCGATCAGCACGAGCCGTGCGTCGGGCTGCCGGTCCAGCAGCGCCAGGGCGATCAGCGTGTTCTGCAGGCCCCCACCCACCAGGATGTAGTCGAACCGGTCGTCGCCCTCGAAAGGCCCGAATTGCGCGTTGTCCATGTATTGTCTAACTAGTGTCTAGTGTACGACCATGCTCCTCCAGTTCGTCAATGCCCCCCCGGACATTTGTGTAAATGTCCGAAATGACGTGAGCATCCCGCGGTCATGGCTGCGTTTCGTGCACATCGCGCTGGTCTGCGTGGCAGCAGTCCTCGGCTACACGATGCGCCGCATCCGACTTGGTGTGTCCTCCCCCGAGGTCGTCGAACGGCTGAGAGGCGAGGTACTCGCTCGCCTGCTGCAGCGGCTCGGCGCCACCTTCATCAAGTTCGGACAGATCCTTAGCACGCGTCCAGACCTGCTGCCGCCGGCATACGTCGAGGCGCTCGCGCGACTGCAGGATCGTGTCGCGCCTGCTCCGCTCGCCCGCGTCCAGGCGCTGCTTGAAGAAGAGCTCCCCGCCGAGCTCCGGGCCCGCATCGTTTCCATGGGAGAGGAGCCCATTGCTGCTGCGTCGGTGGCGCAGGTCTATCGCGCCGAGCTCGACAACGGTCGGGTGATCGCACTGAAACTGCAGCGGCCGGCCGCCGCCCTGCAGGTGGAGCGCGATCTGGCCATCCTGGGTTTCTGGGCGCGGCTGCTCGACCGCATCCGCGCGGTGCGCATGCTCAGCCTTCCCGGTGCTGTCGGGCGTTTCGGCGAAGCGTTGCACAACCAGCTCGACTTCCGGCGGGAGGCCCGGAACAACCATCGCTTCCGCGCAAACTTCGCGGAAGTCGACGGCGTGGACGTTCCGGAGCTGATCGAGGAGCTGTGCACGGGCCGGGTGCTGGCGATGGAGTTCATCCAGGGCGTCAAGGCCACCGAGCCCGAGAAGGTGGGAGGCGACCGCGCGAGGCTGGCGCGCATTGGCGGCGAGACCGTGCTCAAGATGGCCTTTTCCGACGGCTTCGTGCACGCCGACCTGCACCCCGGCAACATCATCCTCACTCCGGACGACCGCGTGGTGCTCATCGATCTCGGCATGGTGACCGAGATCCCGAACGACATGCTGCGCCCCTGGGTGGAGACGTTCATGGCACTTTCGCAGCAGGATGGCGCCAAGGCCGCGCGCATCTTCTACGGCTACGCGCCCAGCGTCGGCGACACCGACTACGCGGGCTTCGAGCGCGACGTGATCGAAAACCTCGGCGGCCTGTACGGCAAGAAGCTCGGCGAGGTCGAGGTGGGTGAAGCGGTCAGCGGCATGATGAACGTGCTGCGCAAGCACCACGTGCAGATCGACCCGACCTTCACCGTGGTGAACATCGCGATGCTGGTCGCCGAGGGACTCGGCAAGCAGCTCGACCCTACGATTGACCTGATCGCGCTGGCCGCGCCGTATCTAGCCCGGGCCATGCTCGAAGCTCCGCCCGGTCGCGCACCCCTGCGCGAGCCGCCCGCCCCGGCGTCGGGCCACGCGGCCCTCGCCTGATCCACTCCGCGGCGAGCATGATATTGTCCGCCGTCATGATCTCCCGTCCGCTCCTCCCTCTGGTCCTGGCCGCCGGCTTCAGCGTGGTGGCCTGCGACAATTCCCCCAAGCACGACGCCACCGCCAATCCCAAGCCGTCCGCCACCGCGCCCCTGCCGGCGCCGGAGCCGACCGCGGTCAAGCCGAAGCCCAAGCCGAAGCCGAAGAAGCGCACCCTGGCCGACTGCCCGAAGGGCAACAAGGTCGCGTTCGTCGACGACGCCGTCGAGAAGGAAGTGCGCCGCAAGCTGTCCAAGGACAAGGGCGACATCACGATTGCCGATCTCGGCAAGGTGCGCTCGCTCAACCTGTCGCAAGCGCACCTGGATCAGCTCGACCCGTGCGTGTTCACCCACCTGAAGAACCTGCACGAGCTGTTCCTTGGTCCGAGCCAGGTGCTCGACGACCTGTCGCCGATTGCCGGGCTCAAGCACCTGGAGTCGCTCCGGGCCTCGCTCACCCAGATCAGCGACATCAAGCCGCTCGAGGGGCTCGTCCACATGGACCGACTGGACCTCGGCCATACGCAGGTCCGCGATCTGAAGCCGCTGGCCAAGCTCGAGGTGATCACCGAGCTCCAGCTCGACAACACGCCCGTCGAGGACCTCACGCCACTGTCCAAGCTGGACAAGCTGCAGCGCCTCAGCCTCAAGAACACGCGCGTCAAGGACTTCAGTCCGCTCGAGGATCTGAAGAGCCTCGAGTTCATCTACGTAGCCGGCACGCCCGCCACCGACATCAGCCCGCTGCTCCCGCTCAAGAAGAACGGTCTGAAGATCATCGACCGCTGACCTTCAGCGCGGCTGGATGGCCGTGATGCCGACGCTCATCGCGCTGCGCACGATGACGGCGCGGCCAAAGGCCCAGAAGACGTAGCGCGTTGCGTTCGCGCGGATCTCGCGCTTCATGCCGCGTACGACGACCTCGTTCGTGTACCGGAGCGCGCGGACGAAGGGCGCGCCCTTGCTAGCGGCGATGCGGCCGTCCTCGGTGGCCACCTGGCCTGTGGGCGAGATGGCCCAGCGCGGCTGGCCGTGCGCGCTGGAGCGGAGCAGCGTGGCGTGGCCGAGGTCGCGGTGGAGCGTGTAGACCTTGCCGCGGACCTGGAGCACGGGCTCGCCGCGATCGAGCGCGAGCCAGTACTGTCCAGCCCCGTACCCGACGTAGGCGTCCCGGCTGTGGCGCGCGTGGACTGCTCGCGTCTGGAGCTTCCTGTCCAGCCTGAGCACGCGCAGTGTGGAACGCACGTGCATGGCGATGAAGATGTCCTTCTTGTGGACCCGGACGACCTGCTCCGGGTGGTCGTAGGCGGCGAAGATCGGCGCCCTGCCGAACGACACCGCGCGGCGTGCAACGATGCGCTCGTGCGCAAGGTCGAGCACCACGACCCGCATTCCGGTCTGGCCGCGGCCCGCCACGACGGCGAGCGCGCCGTCGGCGGCGATGTCGGCGTAGTCCATCGAGCCCTTGAGGTCCCAGCTCTTGTCCAGCTTGAAGGCGTCGTCGAGCAGCAGCAGCCGCGGATTGCCGCCGCCCTGGAGCGCGTCCGCCAATACCACCGCCAAGTGACCGGCGCCGCGTGCGACCCGGATCTGGTTGTCGTCCGGTGGCGTGGGCAGCTTCACGGTCCTGAGCACGCGACCCGCGTACAGGTCCCACTCCTCGAGCTGGGCATGGCTGCTCTTGTAGCAGCCGACGACGACGGTGCCCCAGCGGTGCACCTTGCTCGGCGCAGCGAACGGCGCGGCGTTGAGGTCCTCGGCGCGGCAGCCCGGCTGCTCGCCGTCGCGGACGAGCAGTGCCTTTGCCATCGGGATTGGCCTGGCTACGCCGATGCGCGGCGAGAGCAGGAGCCCGACGGCGACAAACGCCAGGACGATGAGCGAGAGCAGCTTGACCGGGCGCGCCATGGTCAGTTCTCCGCCTTGGGCCGGTAGAAGCCTTTCAGGTCGTGGTCGTACGGACCCGCCTTGCCCGACGCAAACGAGTGCCAGTGGCCGCTTCCGCCCTCGACGAGTGTGGCCCACTTGCCGCTGCTCTCGTCGTAGGCCCAGAACTCGCGCTTGACCCCGCCCTGCTCGGGCACGCCGCCGGCGCCCCACGACGAGTCCACGCGGAAGAGATCGATGCGCGCTTTCGCGCTGCTGCCGAGCCCGCGTTCGACGGCGCGGTGCAGCGCGCTGCCGGGCGCGAGCCGGTCGCGATCGTAGACGATGAGCTTGTGGCCAGTGCCGTCGGGGCCGTTGGTCAGGACGACGATGTCGCCGGCGCGCGCGTCGGCGGGCGAGACGCGCTGGAACGCGCCGGTGGGCATGTGCTGGATGTTCGAGGCGAGCGGATTGCCGAGCGCGTACTTGGACGACGGTGCGGAACCGTCCGGCCCGCTGCCGCGCGAGTACAGGAACGCCCGGTGCACGTAGCCCGAGCAGTCCATGCCGATGCCGAAGTGCCACATCAGCTCGCGCACGGCCTGCTTCGGTGGCATCGACTTGTAGGCGTCGAAAGCGGGCGAGTTGATCAGCGCCTGCGTCAGCCGCTGCACCTCGCCGGGCGTGCCCTTGCCGGACACCACCGTCCCCACGATCGGCGCGAGCTCGCGGAAGCGCGACGGCGGTAGCGCCTGCGCGATGCGCGCGCTGTACGCCTGCGTCGCGAGCTGGTTCATGCCGCCGACCATGCGGAACGCAGCGGGGACCCACACCTGCTTTCCGCCGACCTGGTATGGCCCGCCCATCTTCTGCATGAACTCGTTCAGCCGGTGGGCGATGCGTCGCTCGGCGGCGCTGGGTCCGACGATGCGGCCCGCGCTCGAGGCGCGTGCGGCCAGCGAACGCGACGCCTCGGTCGTGTGGACGGCGACCAGCCGGACGCCCGAGCGGCGCGCATCGGCCTGTGGCGGGTCGGGGTGGTCGGCAGGCCGTTGTACAGGGTTGCGGCGGAGCGCTTCAACGGTCATGCGTCGCTACTCGGCCGCCCGCGCGCCCGGTTGCGCATAAAAGAGTCGCGGCGGCGTGGAATTCGTCTCGGCCTTGCACAGCGCCCTCACGCCCAGCCAGCCGGAGAACGCTTGAACAAGCGGCACCTGCCAGCGTCCGCGCCGGCTTCGCCAAGATCAATCGAGGGCCCGCGAGGCCGCACCGGAATACGTGTCTACGATTGCCGGAGCGGGCACAGCGCGCTCCGGCGCCTACGCGACCATCGCTATCGGGTGATCTTGATCGATTGGGGGCTCTCCGACATCGAAGGGATCGAGTTAGGGAAAGAAATCCGGAAGGCTGGGCACGAGTCCGCGCTTGTGATGTTGACGGGACGCTACGTGCGCCCAGAGGACGAGCGCGCGGCGTTCGATGCCGGATTCGACGACTTCGTGCGGAAGCCATGCGATTATGCCTCGCTGCTTTCCCGAGTGCGCGCGCTTGCGCGAAGGTCGCCGCCACCCATCCGTGCGAAAAGGCGTCCTGCAATTACGACTGCAACAGGTATCCGTGGGAGCTTCCGTGATTCCGCCAGCACCAAGAGGAGAGACGCAAATGTGGATTCGAACGCTTTTTCCGATTGCGGTGCTGGCATTGGCGCCGAGTTGCACCACCGGGCCGCCTGAACCCACTGGGGCAGGGAGCGCCAACCCAGTGGTCTCGCAACAGCAGGAGCTGGTGCCGGGGTACACGCATTCCCTAGCCAAGTCGTGGTTCAACCCGGGACCCGGCGCCCACGATGCGGTTCGGGGAAATGTGGACAAGACCGTTGGTGACTACGGTGTGTTCGCCGTCGATCGCGTCACCGGCGTAGCTCGGGCCATCCCGAACGCTGGTGCTCCGTGCCTGTCCTTGCCATCGTACGGGTCTAGCCCGGCGGAGCATAACTCCGAGGCCCGTCGGTACCTGGTGAGCGCGGGTGTCCCTGCAGAACAGCTCACCTTTGCCCAGGCGAACGCGATAGTGACGGGTGGTGGGCCAACCGACGATCCTGCGAGCGATCAGATCAGTTCGCATGCCTACGTAACGACCTTCCAGCGGATGCTGAAGGGAATCGAGGTGATTGACTCGATCGCGTGGGTCCGGCTTGATTCGGTGGGGTAGTTCGCGGGCGAGACCGTGTATTGGCCGGCCATCCCCAAATCGGTCGTGGATGAGGCGATTGCATTTGCTATCCCTCTCGAGGATCCAACGAAGGATGCCAGCTACCGCGCGAAGCTGCCTACGGGTTTGCCCACCGGACACGTTGTGATCCGCCATCGGAGTGCGGACTACCACGGCGCGTTCTATGCCCGGGTCTCGTATGACGTCCAGGATGACTCGTATACCCGACACTTCGACGCTGGCGGGAAGGAATTCCGGTTGCCAGAAGAGACGCGATGATGGGGGGTCGAAACGACGCATGGCACGCCGCGCTCATCTAGCCGCAGCCGGCCTGTTCCTGGCGCTGGGTTGCTTCGCTGGCTGTTCGGGCTCCACCGCGAACAGCCCTCCGGCGGAGACGGGGGCGGGAGGCAGCGGGGGGGGCGGTGGGTCCGGAGGGGCCGGAGGTACGTCCGCGTGTGTGCACACCACGAACGACTACATCTTCCGTCACGACAGCGACACGTTGCCGACGGGCGCGTGCGCGGACGGTACGCCCGAGTGCGATCTCATCGTGCGCGACCCGTGCCCCTGCAACACGTGGGTGCCGAGGAAGTTCTACACCTGCACCTGCGACGCCGGAACGTGGCAGTGCAAGCTCACGGCACAGGACAGTGGGTTCTGCCTCCCGCCGTCCGAGTGTGGCTGCAGGCCGAGCGAGGGGGGCATCGATGCCTGGATCTGCGACGGTGGCGCGGCGGCGGCCGATGCGGGGAGCGGCTAGTACCTCGATTCTCTTGAATCGAGGGGCTAGACGACCGCGGAGCGGTCGAGGGGGAGGCTCGGCGAAGCCGAGGGGGCGCTGCTGCGCCCCAAACAAACGGTGCTAGTCCCGCGTTGCG
>Ga0114931_10001530_pt1 | contig 29528 bp, 25 predicted proteins | sample 2SBtaG_FD_89579 | JGI IMG/M metagenome (GOLD analysis project Ga0114931, IMG submission 89579) | Deep subsurface microbial communities from Kolumbo volcano to uncover new lineages of life (NeLLi) - 2SBTROV14_V59a metaG | ecosystem: Environmental > Aquatic > Marine > Volcanic | place: Kolumbo... | reverse complement strand
TTGATTTAGAATGTTCAAAATACTATTTTTGAGTCTCTAAAATACGGGCCCATAGCTCAGTTGGTTAGAGCATCTGACTCATAATCAGAGGGTCGGTGGTTCGAGTCCATCTGGGCCCACAAAGAAAGTTCGATTTCGTTTTGAAATCGGACTTTTTCATTTTAAAGGCTTTTAATAATCCCGATGATTTTTGCAGTTTTTTGTATGGAGTATGTATGGAGTTTGTCCTAACAAGACCTAATTTTATGAATTTCCCACAAGGAAAGTTCAAGGAAACCGTTCCTAAATTTAAACCTTGATTTGAATTCATATTTTTAATTGTTGCTTCCATCGGCTTAGAACTTTTTTGAATTGAATAATAAAGATAATGAAATTACAAATAATATTTTTTTGGACTTCCAATATTTTCATTTCTTTTTTTATTTTTTAACGAGACCAGTATAAACATAAAACGCAGCTTGATAATTTGAAAATGTAAATGATGATAGTTGACCATTACCACGAATAATATTTATATAGTGCTTGTTATGATAAAAAACTAAGCGAAAAAGTGAACCGTTTTTACGTTGCGAAAGTAAGATTTTAGATTGCATATATTTTTTGTTTATATGAGCTTTGAACCCAAACATTAAAAGAAAAAAAGAAAAACGAAAAAGAAAAAAAACGCTTTATGAAAAAGCATACAGCAGCACAGGGATGCAAGGACGCACAGTTTTTGTTTTTGGTGCGTTTATATATCCTTGCATACCGAGAACTGTATGCTACATTGAAAGTGATTTTTTTCTTCGTTTTTATGATTTGAAACTGTTTCGTTTTTTTGCCGAAATACAGTATTAAAGTGAAGGCAACTTGAGGTTTTACGAGTTTACGAGATGAAAACTTTTATTTTGTGGAGTTTACGGAGCAAATTAAAATTATACACGTATAAGAATAGAAAGTGCAATTAAAAGTTGAAAAATTACGAAACAAAGAACAATAATTTTTTTAGCTTTTGTAATATCGCATCATGAGTTCCATCTATATTTATGATAGAGTGAAACCCATAATACTATATAACAGATTAAGAATAACAATTAACCAACACTAACTTTTACAGTACCAGCATCATTCCATAGGACACCAGCTTTTGTTGGATCAGCTGTTGGAAGAAGTGGCGTAATTTTAACATCATCAAATGTTATATCTACACCTTTGTTGGTACCAGTTATATTATAGTTAGAACTATCATCTTTAATTGTTACAACTGCTTTATTATCTTCTTGAATATAAATATCTAGCTTACCAGTGGCACTATTGATGTTTATTGATTCGACAAAAACAGTATTGAAACCGAGATATTTATCATAACCTAAAGATAAAAATTGAGTATAATTAGTAACTTTTAAGGCTTCAGAGAAAGGCTTTGGATATGTTGGATCATAATTGCCACCACTTGAAAAAATTAACTGTTGAGAGCCTTCACCAAACCTAAAAACACCACCCCACTTACCAGTAGCAGTATTCAAAGATGGAGTAGTAAAATGACAATCCGTGAAACTGAATATACCCATGTAGCCCCAAGAAGCATAATTATGACCTCTGTTCTTTGCACCATCATCAAAAATACAACCTCTAAATTGTACAGCACCACTAAAACGAGATGTACCAAAAATGCCGTTATAATTTCCTTCATCTGTAAGGGTTGTTAGTTTAACCATTCCCCAAGCATCTTTGTTATCAGCACCAATAGCAAATATACCATGATTAGAATAACCAACAGTAAAATGCAACATATGTAATGATGTATCAATAATTAAAGGAGTATTATCAAAGGAATTACGTTCGCCATTATTTGTAAAATAATCATCAGTAGCACCATCACAAACAGCAATAATATCAAGTGGAATCCAAGAATTGGAAAGGTCAGAAGAAGCTACAGTAACCTTGCTAATATTAGCACCTTCAACTGTAGTACCAGCTGGAATTAAAACAGCAGAGTATGTGACTAAAAAAGACGGAATTATATCTATTGCCTTCTGAAGTGTTTTTGTTGCTTTGCTCCAAGACGAACCATCGCAATTATCATTACCATTAACCGGATCGCAAAAAACACGCATACCAATTTGGTCATTCCACCAATTTTTTGTGAGATACTTATTAGCTATATGATTACCAGTATTAACATCAACAATATTTGCAAGACCACTTGGGTGTTTATGTTTTATAAAATTTGAAATTCTTCTCATAGTAACCGCCTTATATTAATTTTATTCTAATCAATTCATCAGCTCCAGTTGCTTCATCGAGAGCAAATCCGTTTATTGCTTCGGGTACTACAGAACCGCTAACTGTATTGACAACGGAACCAGTAAGTGTTATTGTTGGTTGAGCTGCATCAGAAAGAACAGCAGTTGTATCAGTTGGAATTGCACCAGTAACACCGGAAATATCGGAAGTAACTTCAAGGTTTGTGGCTGCGATTGCTTTACCATCTGAATTGGATTTAACATTTGCACCAACAGAAATAGCTGCACCAGAATAAACTAGAGCAATACCAGCAACAGCAATTGGGGCTATTTCACCAGCGATTGTATCTGCATTTACGACACCAAATGCTTTTGAATCAGCAGAACATAAGTTACCATCGAAACCAACAAAAAGATTTTTTGTTAAATCGGTTGTAAGCTTGATAGAACTCATTAAAATAATTTGTTCAGTTTTCATATTTATTATTCTCCTTAATTATTCTTTTTCTTCTTAGTTGGTATTTCTTTTTTCACTGTTACCATATTGGTAATAATTGGTTCATCTTTTATTTCGATTAAGTATTTTTTATCGAGTAAAGATTTATCTTTATCGGAGTAGGGAAATTTTTCACCAACACCGTAAGTTTTATTATTTTTTCGAATTGGCATATCTTTGACTATAAACATTTACGCCTCCTTTAATTCAAACAATCAGAAATTAAATATCCCGCATCAGCACCAACAATTTTTGGAACGAATAAATCTGTATTTCTCACAACTTTTACTTTTCCATTTTCATCGTAAGTATCAACGATTGGGAAATTTTTCATTTGCAAAGTGTAACCGTAAGATGGTTCGTAAAAAGAACGAACTTGTTTTACTTCTGGTACGTATGCAAGAATAACACTATCATTCCAAACATCTTTTAATATACCGTTATTATCTTCATAAACTGCGGAAGCAACATAGAGAGCATCAAATTGTAAAAGGTTTTTAAGTAATTGCGCTGTGATAACAGCGTGTTGAGTGTACTTAACTTTATCAGTTATTGAAGCGTGATTTTTCAATGCTGTAAAAACTGTATTTGAAATAACAATTACATTTGGATTTTTTGCTATTTGTGAACGAACTGCTGAACGAGCTGAATCTATTGTAGCAATAGGATCAGAAGTTGCGACATTAAATTTATCTGAAGCTGCTAAAGTGACTTTATTTGTTGCTGCATAGTTTGAAGCATTTTGAGCCAAGTCCGCACACAATTTTTCTTTGCGTAATGCGATTGCATCAGTAACTACATTTGTAGCATGCATTTTAAGATTAAGAGCATCTTCGTTAATTTCTCTGTAATCCATTGGATATTCTAAATCGTGTTCAGTAAGAACAAACTCAATTGGATTATCAACTGAAGGATTGATTCTATTTGAATCGGCTCTAATGGCTCTTTCAGTAGAATAAATCTTAAATGCTTCTTTAGTGAATTGAGGAATTTTTCCACCCTCTTTATTCACGGTAACAAGCGGAAATAATTTATCCGCAATTAAACCATCGTTTGAATAACCGCGTGCTAACTTGGTTAGTACAGGATCAACGACTCTGCGTAATTCTAAAGTTCCAGGCATAATTAAACCTCTTCATTTTTATTGATTAAAATATTCACTGCTTCTTGAAACGATATTTCAAATTCTTTTGCGTATGCTGAAGCTTCGTTGAAAAGTTTCAAAGAATCTTTATCAACATTCATTTCAGAAAACTCGTTTGAAGATTTAGTATTCTTTTCGGATTCAACTTTTTTAAGAACTTCTTCGGTTTGGAACGGTTCTATTAACTCAGCAAGTTCTTGAAATTCAGAAATTACTTTTATGTTTTGTTCTTCTGAAAAGTCTAACGATTCGAAGTAACTCAAAAGATTTAAGATTTTGTTTTTAATTGCGGGAGTAAGATTATCCATCTGCATTTTTTCTGAAATAGTACGTTGAAAGTTTGCAGAATCTAATCTGAGATTTAATTCATCAATCTTGCTTTTTATATCAGTTGAATCAACAGTACCTTGCATTGTTTGAATAGCTTCGTTGAATTGTGTTGAAAGATTTGTGACAAGAGATTTAAGATTAGCAATTTCTTCAGCAAAGTTTGTAGTTTCTTTTTTTGAAGTATTTTTCTTTTTCTTGACTGGTAAGTGCGATATATTTTCTGCAGCTTCAAGTTCAACTTCTGAAAAATCCATTTCAAAAGACTCAGATTCATCAGAACTAAGGTTCAATTCTTCTAATCCTTTTACTGCCGGTAAAACACCACCAAGAAAAGCAACATGATTCAAAAATAATTCGCCATCGGAGTTTGTTCTTAGAGAAACCGATCTATTTTTATAAATCTTTTGCTTTATTAAATCCAGGAACTCCGGGACAATATCTGTAGCTTCTGCAAAGAGAGATTCCCCTTTTACAAATAGATTTTTAATCCAACCAAAAGCCGGTGAATTGTCTTTAGGATGACCTACAACAATTGGTATTGGTTCTGAATGATTAGAAATGATTTGATTTAAGTCGTTTAACGTATAATTTTTAGTAATACCATTAGACGAAGTATGTTTCCCAACTTTGAAAATTTCTAGTTTCATAATTTCCTCAGAATATGATAATGACCTTATTTAGATTTAATCTAAATAACTATTGCGTTTAAAATAAACGTTTTGTATTATAATGTCAAGCTTTTTATAAACTAATTGCTTTATTAATATGGCTAGACCTAAAAAAGAGATTGATATTGAACTTGTAGAAGAATTAGCAGGATTAAACTGCTCATTTGAGGAAATTTCACGGATTGTTGGTGTAAGTGTTAGGACTTTACACAGGAGTTATGGCACAGTCATTAAAAGAGGGCTTGAAACTGCCAAAACCTCTCTAAAGCGAAAACAATTTGAAGTTGCAATGAAAGGAAACCCTACAATGTTAATTTGGCTTGGGAAGATAATTTTGGGGCAAAAGGATAAAATAGAAACTGAGGGAAAATCGGAGTTAACTATAATTAGGAAAATTGTTGAGTTGAATGAGGGGAAGAAAGACAAAAGTAAAAAGTAAAATACAGGGAATGAGATATGAGATACAAGATTTGAGACAAAAAACAAGACAATGAATAACAACATAGAAAAATGAATGTACGTAATATTGAAATAGGTTATCACCAAAAACAAGATGAGATATTTTTTGGTTCTGAAGTAAGGTTTAAAGTAATAGCTAAAGGACGACGTTTTGGATTAACTAAGGGAATGATAAATTATGTTATTGAACGTGCCTTGAATGGCAAGGGGGAAAAGATTCTTTGGGTTGATACAACCTATCCAAATATTCAAAGATACATTGAGCGTTATGCTTTGCCAATACTTAAGGGACTCCCTAAAAGTTGTATGGATTGGAATAAGCAAAGAAACGAGATAAAACTTAGAACTGAAAAGGAATCAATAATTGATTTTCGATCTGCTGATAGACCGGAGAATATTGAGGGATTTGGATATAACTTAATTATTATAAATGAAGCTGGAATAATATTAAAGAATGAAAACTTATGGTTAGAAACAATAAGACCAATGATGTTGGATTACAAGGCAGATGCAATAATTGGTGGAACACCAAAGGGAAAAAAACATAAAGGCAAAGAGCATTTGTTTTATAAGTTGTTTAAGAATGCACCCCCTCCTAAATCCACCCCCTTGAAAATGGGGAGGACTTTTGTGGATGTTGAACATACCGATTTATTCCCTAAAACTGCTGAAATAAATTTAAACTGGAAGTCATATAATTATTCGAGTTATGATAACCCGATGTTAGAGGAAGCTGAGATTGATGAGTTAGCTAGTGAAATATCACCAGCTTTAAGAGACCAAGAAATATATGGATTGTTTGTTGATGTTGAGAGTGATAGAATAATAAAACGTGAATGGTTCTCTGTAACAAGTTACAGAATTATGAATGATGAATTAGGAATTAAGAAAGAAAAGAAACATAAGGTTGTACAGAGTTGGGATACTGCTTTTAAGAAGAACCAAGAGAATGATTTTTCTGTTTGTACTACTTGGGAGATTACGAATAATCAATATACGTTAATTGATATTTTTAGAGAGAGATTAGAGTTCCCGGAACTAAAAAGAAAAGTTGTTGAATTGAATGAGAAGTTCCAGCCGAATGAAATAATCATTGAGGATAAAGCTAGTGGAATTAGTTTAATTCAAGAATTAAGGAGTGAAACGAGATTGCCGATCAAGGCAATTAAAGTAAGCACAGATAAGATTAGTCGTGTGCATTCTATTACACCAATTATTGAAGCCGGAAATGTTACTCTTTACACAATGATGGATGCTTCAACAAGCTCAGCAGCCAACATTATAAATACATTCTTAGATGAATGTGAGGAATTTCCAAATGGTGAAAATGATGATATGGTTGATAGTATGAGTCAAGCATTGGAATATTTAAGGAGTAAAACGAAAGTAGAAAACCCGAAGCCGATTAGTAGGAAGTATAAGAGGAGAAGGAAGATTTATTAGATGCTGGAGGCTAGAAAAAAGACGAAAACGAAAGAAGGAAAACGATAAACGTAAAGACGGAAAAACAAAAATAATAATGATAAGAATTTTGAATAATGGAGCAACATTATGAGTAAGCTTTTTGGTGAGTATCTGAAGAGGAAGAATACTTTGATGGGTTTGATTGGAAATATTCTGCCCGACCCAGATAAGATACTTGAGCAGAACGGATATGATTTGTCTATTTACAGGGATTTATTGATTGATCCACACTTGACGGCAACGATATTACAAAGGAAGATGCAAGTACTTCAAATGGGTTGGGAAGTTGAGAGTGATAGTGAGACATACCGCAATGAAGGGGTTGAGATTATGAGAAGTTTTCCAATGCAGCAGATTATTAGTCAGATGTTGGATGCGATTTTATTTGGGTTTAATGTTAGTGAAATTATTTGGAAAAAAGAAGGTAACCGGATAATGCCAAAAGAGATTGAAGCTAAACCACAAGAATGGTTTGCTTTTGATAATGAAAATAAATTGAAAATTGTTGATGGCATTGCGACAAACACAATGACAAGACATACAAACAAATTAGTTGATTTACCAAAGTATAAATTTATTTTGGCAAGGCACCAACCAACTTTTGATAATCCTTATGGAGAGAAGATTTTGAGTAGATGTTATTGGCCAGTGAAGTTGAAGCAAACGACTATTGAAGGCTGGAATGAGTTGATTGAAAAATATGGTGTGCCTTACTTGATTGGTGTTGTGGCTGATACTGCTACGGCTAGCGAGAAGGAAGCAGTGATTGATGATTTGCTAGATATGATTGATAATAATGTTGTAACACGAGGTGAATCACAGCAGATAGAGATTAAGGAGCAAACGAGTTATGATGTTGGTCAAATGTTTGAGAAAATGGTGGAATTCCAGAATAAGGAAATCTCTAAAGCTGTATTATCCGTTACATTGACTATTGATATTGGAACTACTGGAAGTTATAAAGCAAGTGATGTGCATAGACAAATGCTGGAATATATAGGAATTAGTGATAAGAAGATTGTAGAGGCGGGGCTGAATCAGATGTTTGATTATTATACCGAGCTGAATTATGGAAAGAACGCTGAAAAGATACGCGTGAAACTAAAGAAGAAAGAAGCTATAACAGAACAAACTGCTGAGAGAGATAAAATCCTAACAGATATTGGGGTTAAGTTTACGAAGGAATATTTTATGAAGAAATATAATTTGGGTGATGAGGATTTTGTTTTAAGTGAAATGGCAAAAGTTAAAAGTGAAATGTAAGAATGAAAAGTGAGAAGTATTTGTTCTTTGTGGGCGAGGAAGGCAAATGTAGCAAATGTTTTGTTTTTTGAAACTTTTGCGGAATGAAGTGTTGACCCGCCTACACTACTATTAACAACGGCGGGCAAACCCGAAGCCCATAACACATATAAGCGAAATGGAAGCGGGCAGATGATTTTATCCCCGCTGGAATGAAGCGATGGTTTATTGATTATGTATATTCATTGATGCTGTGCCGAGTTTACATAATGCTACATTATTTGATTACGATAGAAATGTTTTTGAAATGTTGGGACTGACCAAAATTAGTTAAATAATGTTCGTTATGTAAATCTGGCTGTTAATGTAAGTTTAGCTGAATTCAACTAATGAAAGGTTGCAATTTACTTTAAGGTATTGCTTAGACAACTAAATTTGATAGAAGAGTGTTAAGTATATTTTTCTTTAATTCTATTATCAATAAACAGAACTAAATTTTCAACAGCTTTACTGGTTTTTTTATAAAATGTTCTATCTATTGGAATCCTAATGCTGGTATCAACTAGGTTTGCGTAATTTGGGTTAGCTGTAACAACTCTAGAATCGATTTCCCCTTTATTGTGAATAAGGGCATTTCTATACGCAATAGCTTCTTTTATTATTTTTGTTTCCTTTTTTGATTCTAAATTAATACTAATTGGTGCTTTGCTGAAGATTTTTATTTTTTGAGGCCAGTTTGAGAGTTTATTTAAATTATCATCAATAATGATTTCGAGCAATTTGTTATATTTTGAAGAAAGTTCGCCATATTCAATATTAACCTTTAATTTTGACTGAAGTTTGGTATCCTTGTAAAAAATAAATTTTAAAGTGTCATTAATAAATCCTTCAAATATTGCAAGCAAAGAAATAATACCTTGTTCATAAAGAATTTCTTTTTGTGATCCTCGTAAATCAAATGTGAAAGCATCCCAACCAGATTCATCTGAAGAGTAACCTAACTCACTTAACATATCAGGATTGGAATCCAGGACAGCAAATGTTGTATCAAATGACCATTCTGAAATGGACATATGACTTTGAAGACGATTAAATGAATAATAGAAATCTTCAATATTTTCAGGCATTCCGTAAGAATTATACTCAGTTGAAAGTAAGCTCATACTTATTTATCCTTTTACATCTGAAATAACATTGGGAAACGAATATTCAGTTATTCATAAATCTAATTTTTTAAAACCAGCACGAATAACATTTGCAATAAGTTTTCTTCTGTTTTCAAGGAATTCTTTATATTTCATTTCTTCCCATTTTTCAGGAAGTGCATGCCAATAGTACATTTTTTGTTTTTCTTCAGGAGACAATCTATCAAGATATTCAGGTAAATAATCTGTTGGAGATTTATCGGAAATATCAATATTATCATGCCATTCAACTAGAGCAAAGTTGGCTATTTGGTTTACTTCTTTTATATCTGTTATTTCTAATGACTTAAGATAATTTTTTGGGAATAAATGATGTCTTTCAATTGATTTAACTTTTCTTATCGATGGATCAATTAACTCAGAAACCTTTAATTGTGAGAATAAAACATTAGAATCAAGTAATATTAAAGAAGCATAATAGGAAAAAATTGCTGGGGAGGTGGCGGTCGACACGGAAAGATCATTAACCAAAGTTATATTCCAGAAATCATCGGTTAAAGTGTCTGCAACCAGTTTATCTAATATAGTTATAAACTCTTGAGAAGTGCTTATCTCTCTAAAACGTGTAAGATCGCCTTCCATAACTGTTTCAGGTGAACCACTATATCTACGTGTGATGGATTGCATAAAAAACCATTTGGCAATAATTTTTCTTAAAACATAATGATCAATGTGAAAATCACGCTTACCAAGTAGATAAAAAACATAAGTATACAATAAACCAACGTTAGAGCTTATTTGTGAAGAACTTTTAAACCCAGCAATTTTTAAGCAATTAAGAAATTCATGCCAGTTTACAAGATCTAACGAATAATCTTGAGCTACTTTTAATATTGCAAATTGCTCCTCTCTTTTTTCTTCTGAAAATTTTTCTGTTTGAAGATCTTTCCCTCTCAGAATGGAATAAGCATATTTTAATCTTGCTCTGCGGAAACCTAAGCCAATAGCAATTCGAAGTAATTGATCAGGACTAGGTTCAATAAAGTAATTAAATGGAGATGCATTTGATGTTGATGGTAACTTACATGTACGAGAGAATTTTTCAAGTTGTGTTCTTCCTTCGTCCCAAAAAACTGACATTAAAGTAAGTATAAAATCGGCTTGATTAAGTTTAATGCCTTGACTGTTAATCCTTACAAAAACATTTGCAACTTGTTCTTCGTCAATACCAGATGAGAGCTCTAAAGCAGTAAATGGATAATAGTGGAGATCATATAATTTGTCAATATTGTGACTAATAACATCTTCTTCTTCTTTTGATAACTCTGAAGTTTCTTTAAGTTTTGCAACAAAACTATTAACAAACCTTATATGTGAGGTTGATGTTGACCACACAACCGAAATATCTGGAATAAATTCGGGATTGCGAATTACAGAAGCATCTGTAACTTTAAAAGTAGCATCTTTTGGGCGAAAACCAATTTTAATTTTTTTCTCTTGATATTCATCATTTAGCACTGATTTGCCTTTTATAATAGAATATAAAGATGTTAATCTTTGTTGACCGTCAACAATTAGCAGACGAGAAGCAACTTGTTTAGTATCAGTTCCGATTTGGCGTGTCTGAACACCATTATTGCTCGCCCAAAATAATAAGTAACCAACCGGAAAACCTTTATACATTGAATCAAATAAATCACGAACTTTTGATGAATTCCATACAAATGGACGTTGAATATCAGGAAGACCAATTTCGCCTAATTCAATTTTTTCAATGAGTAAGGGATACTGTATAATCAACTTTTGTAAATTGTGTTTGCATATTATTACCAAATATTAAAAATCTGTTTCGAATAAATGTTTTTCTGGTGTTAATACAATAATTGCTTCTTTTTCTATTTTATTAGGGTTTACTAAATCAGCATCGCCGAAAGCATCATCTAGTGTACCCTCTTCATTTAATGTAACAATGTATTGAAATTTTTTACCTTGTAAAAGTTGTTCATATAAAAACTTTGCTTAGAGTTTGAAACTTTAGTCCATTTAATTTCGCTATAGAAGTGATGTTTTTTTTTAAGATTTTTAAGAAATTCTTTGTGAATTTTAATTTGATTGTAGGGTAATGAAATATAACTTAAAAGCATATAAGGGTGTTTATCGTGTTCTATGTGTGTGCTTTCATCACAATATAAATTATAGGTTTTCATTGTTCTAATTTAACTAAATTATTAATATCAAAAAAGATTTATTCCATTCTGGGAGTTTTCCATTTAGTTCAAAGTATATTTGTAGAAGCAAAGCTTCGATGTAACCGGGAAGGTCTTGGTTTTCTTTATCGCAAGTAACAAACCAATTAATGTCTAATGCATCTATATTTTCATAAATACTTTTTTTTGTAAAGAACTCTTGGCGTTTCATACCGTCTTGTTTGTTGTTTAAGCTACCATGCAAGGCTTGGTTTTTGAATGTACCGTCTTGTTCCATTGAGCCAGCTTTGCCAATGTAAACTAATTCTGGTTTCCCTTTGGCGAGACATAAACTCCAGGTAGGTTGGGAACGTCTTTGCTCTTTTCTCTTAGGTTATCTCCTAATTTGAAGGTGAAATTGCCGTTGTTTTTATATTTGTTTAGCTCGTCAAACATATATGCCCTATCGTTGTAATATTATTTTCAATTCTTTAACCAAATCTATTGCTTGCTGTAATTCTGTTCCATATAGAGACGTTAAAGATGCATGAGAAGCTGGGTTCATGATTCTCTGTAAAATATCCTTTGTTTCGTCTAAAATCTTTTCTTTGTCAACTTGTATTTCATATTGTTTAATTAAATAATCGAATAATCTATTCTTCAAACTAGTCAACTTACCTTTTTCAGCTGGGGATAAACTGGAATTGCTACTATAATCTGTTTTTATTTTCTCGACTAGGTTTTTGGAAATACTTTTATTTGCAAAAAGTTTATTAAAATCTCTACGTTCCGTTGCGGTGATTTTTTTTAATGCTGAATTTAATTGGTCGTTAAGAGGGATAAACTTACCATCATTGGCAGCATCTGTTAATCCTTTTAAATATTTGTGAAGAAGTTCTTCTGTCTCTTTTCTTATTTCGTTTCCGGCTGCATCATATTCGCCATCAGCTAAAAATGACTGAGCTTTTTCGAGCCTTGTTCTATCAATTTTAATTTTAGGTGGATCGTTGTTAGATTCATCGCTATGAAAAGTGAAATATTCCCACTGATGAGGTGAGGTATGCCTTTTTACTAACTCATAGAAACCTTTATCGTGAGTGAGAATTATTTTTTGAAAATCATCAAAGAACTTTAGGTCTGGATTGTTGTCAAGGTTAAGAATCATCTTTATGACTTCAAGTCTGTTTGACATATCCAGGCTTATAAGCATATCGTCAAGTACTAAGACTTTAAAATCTGTGGTTTGAACTCTGGTTCTCAATGCACCTATTCTAATACCAATTGCTATCCTTGTAAGTTGTGCCTCATTTAGAAATGATTGAACACGATGTAAAACTTTCCATGAATTGGTTTTCTCATCGTAAACACCAACAATTAAACGTATTTGTAGTTCACTTTGGCGAAGTGCAGTATTATCATCGTCCCAAAGCTTTTTCTTTACCTTATCAAATGTAAATTTTTTGCTGAATTGTAGATTTATCTTAATCACGTCTTTATTATTAAAAAAATGTTTTTTAATAAAATCATTCGCATTGTTTTCTATTTGATTTAATAATACTTCAATTTCTGTATTAAGAGAATTAAGATTTGCTATATTGTTATCTTTTTGATTACGTGAAACAATTTTACCGTTAGAAGTCCTATTAACATCACTTGTTTTTTCAATTATAGAACTTAACAGCGGATTGCCGAAATTATCTGTTAAAAACGGGAAAATATCACGTTCAAAAACTGGCCATAAATTTACTTCAACCTTATGCGAACCTCTATAAAAATTATGGAGCAATTTGTAATTTATAAAATCACTGGCTTCGTTTAATTCGCTTATTATAGTATTGGATTTGAGATTGGTATTAATATTATCGTGAGAAATACGAAATGTTTCTAATTTTTTATTATCGTCTATTGTAGTAAGTTGAATGTAGGAAGGAGCATTGTAATTATCAAAAGTATTTAGCAGACTTTGGTGAGTTGTGCTATTTCCCTCATCAAATAATTTAAAATATTTTTGAATCTCAGCATTGTCTTTTAAACTGCTTTGCAATAATGTATATAGCGCCCAGAATAGAGAAGATTTGCCGGAACCGTTATTCCCAAAAACAAGCATATTTTTGCCTCTGATATTAAAAACTTGCTCATCTCTGAATGCTTTGAAATTACTTATCTTAATTTCTTGTATGCGCTTCATTTGCTTTCCAAAATAGGTTTAATTATATCCGGGCTTTTTATTGGCATTTGTTTTATGCGGTTGCGGACTATGCTATCGGGAGCTGTCCATTTTTTGTGCAGCTTTTCTATTACTTCTTCTTTTTCGGTGTCGGTAAAGTGTTCAAATTCTCTGCCTTGCATTACTTGGTTTATGTCTTCTTCTACATATTTTAGTATGTCTATTTTGCGTTCTTTCATGTGGGCGGGGAAATAGAGTTCAAATACCATTGCATCAAGAACGTTTTTAATATTATTGGCAATAATATTTGTTTCTAGACTAATATTGTGAAGAATCTTTGATAATATTATATACGCTTGTTCATTTTGTGATTTTTCAAGTGGGAGTTTTTCAAGAGTTGATTTGTTTATTGCCAAATATCCACCAGCCAAATGTTTATCTTTAAATTTGTTTTTGATATAAAATGTAAGATAAACACTATTCAATATACCAGTTAAGAAAAAAGGATCAAATCCACCAAAATTATAAATAGCATATACCCCTACACCTAAACCATATGGACTTTGAACATAGACCGATTCAATTTCTCTAGTCATTCCAGCAACAATTATTTTAGGGGAATTCCAAAATATCCATTTTGATTTAGCAATAGTATTTGAATTTCTTACGAAAGCTTTATTTAATTTTAACCCCATGAATCTAATATTTTCATTTGAGATCGAATATCTATTTATACCTCCGCTTACTGTAAAGGGAATAGTATTTGCTTTATAGGTATTTGATAATAGATTTTTAACTTTTTTTGCTTCAAACCCAGTAGTCCCTGAACCTATTTTTATATTAAAATCCTTAATTTGTTTATGTTCACTTAACTTAAGGGGTTCTTTAAATATTCTTTTTTTTAAGTCAGTATAATTATCCAATAAATATTCTTTAAATTCAATTGAAAAATTTGATTTATTACCAACTATTACAATAGGGTATACACTTGTATTTTCAAAAACATTAAAACTAGATACATCAAGAGCAAGGCTAAGACCATTTTTTATTAAAAATAATTTAGTTTTGTCAGCGTAATCAGCGATTAAAAACTTATTTGGAATAATCCATGAGTAAATTCCATTATTATTAAGTAATTCTATTGTTTTATAAAGAAACAGGATATATATATCATAAGAACCTGTTGCGAGAGGATACAATTTTTTATAAATAGTTTTAATTATTTGAGAACGTGCCATAGTTACAGCAGATGCATAAGGCGGATTCCCAATAACAACATCAAAACCATTAGTAATCCCAAACATCCATTCAGGGTCAAAGAAAGGTGAAGAAGCATTTTGATCGTAAGGGTCCCACTTTGCAAGCATTTTAGCATCTTCGGGCTGCAAATAATGTTCTTTGGTTAAAAGCTCGGATAACTTTTGTCTTAGCTCTTTATCTTTTTTCCGGTATTTCTCCTTTGTTTTATGTGTACGTGCTGTAAAATAGCGGTGCCTAACATTTTTTAATTGTTTTTTAATATCCTCAATGTTAGGGTTTGTAAAAAGGTTATCCTCTTCTTTTTCAAGACCAATTAAAGTATTAGCGGCAACAAATTTGGTTTCCAAGTTAGGCAGCGGACGGATACCGAAGTTTTTCTTTTCGTGGTTTACTTTTTGGTCCGCAACAAGAGAAATAAAGAAACGAAGTTTTGCAATCTGCACTGCAACGGGTTGTATATCAATGCCGTAAATACAATTTTCAATCAGGTAAAGTTTACGTCCGTAATCAAGTTCGTTATTTGTAAAAGATTCTTCCACATCTGTTAAAAGTTGTTCTCTTACAGTCGGGTCTTCAATTTCGCTAATTTTATCAATCTGTTTCTGTTTCCATTTTTCGTTATGCGGGTCAAGTTTATGCAGCAAAAAAACCAAACGATGCAGAATGCCCATCGGAAAAGCGCCGGAGCCGGCTGCGGGATCGAGAATTTTAATTTCATCAATTGCATTTATTAAAATATCAACCGCGCTATTATCAAACTGATGCGGTTGTTCGTTGTATTCAAAAAGCTGCCTTAGTTTAGCTTCAATCTTTTCCTTCTCTTTTTCATTTGTGTTATCACTATCGGGCAATAACTTGGTAATAAAATATGCGATGAGAGATTCATCAACCATATAATTAACAATTTCGCGAGGCGTATAAAAAGAGCCAGTTTGTTTGCGTGCGGTAGTTTTTGTTTCGGGATTGTAACTTGCCAAAAGATTTTCAAAAACCTTACCGAGAAGTTCGGGATCGAGTGCAACTTCTTCTTCAATCGGAGTGTTTTCGGCAATTGTAAATTTATACGAATTAAGAATATCGATTATCGGTCTTACTTTTTCTTTGCTTTTTTTCTTATTGCCGTAAGCATCGCTTAAATCAATAATTTGTTCTTCGCCAAAGAAAAGGTAATCGGGCACTTTCAGTTTTTTTTGGTTTTTAGGATTTTCGGAAAAGCAGTCAATACGAATTACGTTATCGTTTTCATCTTTTCTATCAAGGCATTCAAAAAGTCCGCCGTTAAGGAAAGGAATATTTTCAAAAAGTTTTAACGCTCCGGTTTTATCATTAAAAAGATTTCCGTAACGATAACGGTTGTGAACAAGATATTGTCCGTTAACAAACTTACGGCTGCCGGTTTTATCTCTGTTCATATCGGTATTAAGCGTAGCAAAAAATAAATTTTGCAGAATTGCTTTGTAATAAGCGCTGCCGGTTACGTCGTTATAATTAAGTAATGTATCGAGATATTTTTTATCAAAAATCTGCTCAGGCACCAAACTTTTTTCCTTAATAAACCAAACAAACATTAAACGTGTAATTAAGCGGATAACGGAAATTGGGTTTCGTTTGTTTCTATCGTTTTCAGCATCATCGGGAAATTCCACTTCGTTAATAGCCCAGAAATACCAGTTGGAAAGTTCGCCGAAGAATTTTTTGTTAAGCTCTTTTGTATCAAGAATTTTCTCCCAAGCTCTGTGCAGTTCAACAAAGTTGGTTACTTTGAACGTATCGGTAAGTATTGGGAAAGATAAATCATATAAAATTTCAATATGTGCCCGGTGCGGATTTGTTATGCGAATATCTTTAATAAGCGTTACTTTTTCAAGCACATCTTTTGATGAATCACGTTTGTTCAAACGTCTGTTTATAACGGAAAGAGTAAGTTTCTCATCATAAAAAAAGAGAAGCATTACAGGCATAGAGAATAATTTATTTATTTCTCTGGTAATAGCAGAGAGTTTAGTACGCGAGTAATTTGTTCCTTTAAGTTCAACTGCAAAAAAGAGGTACGATTCAATTATTGTGTTATCAACTTTGCCGGATGAGAACATATTGGTTAAGCCGGTAACTTCTTCGTTAGTTAATTGGAAAAGGAGTTCTATTTTTATCCAATCATTTGTAAGAGCTTTTTCTTCGTTGAAGTTATCATCAGCGTCAATAAAAGCATTTTTAAAATAACTATAACTATTATTATCCAATCTGTTTTGACGAGCGGTGTTATAGCCAAGAGTATTAAAAAGGGAAATTGAATTTTCGAAAAGTTCATTGGCCTTGAAACCGGCAATAGCATTTTTAATAGATAACTTTATATCGTTCATAATTTTTTAAGTTTATTTAAGTTTTTATTTTGCAGCAGCGATTTCATTTGAGCTATTGCAATTTGGTTTAATTGTTGTAATCTTTCAGGTTGAGTAATATTTTGCCGAATAAGTAATGAATTAATACTTTCGAGATTGGAAAGAACTACCAACTGTTCGAGCGAAGCATAATCTCGGATATTTCCACTTAAGTTAGGATTTTCTACTCTCCATTGTTCAGCAGTTTTCCCGAAAAGAGCCATATTAAGTAAGTCGGCTTCTTCGGCATAAACAAAGCTAATCTGTTTTTTAGTAAGCTTGGGCGGAATGAGTTTATCCTTAATAGCGTCGGTATGGACTTTATAATTTATTTTAGCAAGAGTCCGTTGGAGATTCCATTCAAGTTTAAGTCTATCATTTTCTTCTTCTTTAAGTCTCTGAAATTCTTTAATTAGATAGAGCTTAAATTCTACAGAAACCCATGAAGCGAATTCAAAAGCAATATCTTTAAAAGCGTATGTTCCCCCATATCTTCCCGCTTTTGAAATTAATCCTTTGGCATTTGTTTTTTCAATCCATTGTTTAGGTGTTAGAACAAAGCTGTTTAATCCGGCTTTATTTCTAAACCCCTCGAATTCGATGGGATTAAAATCTGAATTATAGAGGGATTCCCAAATACCGAGGAATTCTATAGTATTTCTATTTCTCATCCAGTTTTGAATAACATAATCGGTTCTTTTGGAATCTTTGTAGCGGGCAATATCAGTCAAACTGATGTAATCCGTATCTTTAATAACAGATATAGATATATTTGTACCCTTTACAACTATTAGCTTGTTTTTTTTACCCATAACTTAACCTAAAGTTCAATTTTAATAACAATGTTTAATAAATTTAGAATAATCAAACTCTAACACTAATTTTGTAATTATATTATTTAATAATCAGCCAGGTTATTAATTCAAAGTTATCTGCTTTATCCGCTTGTTTATTTTTGGGAATTAAAATTCCATCTCTACTGGACTTAAGTTTATTAATAGCTTTTTTGCCGAAAACGGCAGCTATTTCTTGAATTGCCTTTTGAAGCAGCGAATTATATTTACCCATATCGAACCCTTGATTTGTTTCTTTGTTAAACAAATCACAAAGTTCTTCGTAAGGTTGTTTTTTCCCTTGTGCTAATAATCTAAAAATATCAAGTATTTGCTTTACGTGAGTGTAATTAAAACGGACTGTTCCGTCATCACGGATATAAACTAAAAAATATGGCTGCAGAGGATTAACTTTTTCGTTGCCATCGGTATTACCTTTTTGACGTAAGCAATAGATAACACCGGGTCTAATAATTTGATTTGCCGGACTATCAATTAAAGTGAGTAGTTCTTCCTTTTCACTATTAGGAGCCGGAACTACGGCATATAAACCCAAGGGTGCATCTTCAAGTTTCTTTTTGTTTTCTTCGATATAATTTAAAAGTTCAACTCGGAAATCATCAAGAGTAAATTCACTAAGAGAAATGTTATCGTCAAGTTCCTCGAGATCAAGCACTTCTTTTTTTAAGCGTTTAAGCTGCTTGTTTCTATATTTCATATCATCTTCGATAAGATCTTTTAACTGCTCGGGGTCAAGAATGTTTTCTTCGCCGGTAGCAGTAATATCAACCAAAGCCATTCTTGCTTCAACACGTTCTTTGAGATTGATATAATTATTTAGGTCGTCTGTAGGCCAAAAATTAACGAGTTGAACTTTATCATTTATGCTTCCCAATCGGTCAATACGACCAAACCGTTGTATTATGCGAACGGGATTCCAGTGAATATCGTAATTAATTAGGAAGTCACAATCTTGAAGATTTTGACCTTCGGAAATACAATCTGTAGCGATAAGAATATCAATCTCACATTCTTGAGGCATAGACTTTATTTTGGATCTATTCTTTGAAATTGGTGAAAAGTTAGTAAGAATATTATTGAAATTTGAATTATGTTTGAAACCTTTTGGTTTGAAAGTAGTTTGGTTTTCTTTGTTACCGCCGGCAACAACGGCAATATTAAGATTTAATTCGTTAACACACCAATCTTTGATTGAATCGTATAAATAATATGCAGTATCAGCAAATGCAGTAAATACGATTACTTTTTTATTATTGTTGTTAAGAGGATTATTTATTTTGTTAATAATTGTATCTTTAAGAACTTTTAATTTTTCATCACGCTCAACTGTAACACTAGCTGCAGTGTTATATAACATTGTTAATTGGTCTTTATCTTCATTAAGGTCATGAATCCATTTTGCAATATCAAGATGTGCAAGTTCAAATTTTAGTTTTTTACCAACTTGCCAATTGTCGTTAGCGGCAGCTAATTCCTCGTCTTCCTCCTCTTCAATAGTAAACAAATCCGGTTCAAGAGTTAATTCGCCTAAATGATTTTCCTTATAATCTGTTATCCTTTGAATTAAAGAATCAATCTTATTGATTGTTCTATCCATAGAAATCTCAAAAGATTTGATAGAACTTTCTATTCTTTTTAAGAAATTGACTTTCATCATTCCAATAAGAAAATACTCACGTGTTGTTTGAGTAAAGACAGTTCCTTCGGATTTAGATTTTTCTTCGTAATAATCCTTGAATTCATCTTTAACATAAGCAGACGGATTAAAAAGAGAAAGCCGATATTTAATAATCTCTTCGTTTAATTTATCATAAGATGGGAATTTATTTTCTATGTCGATATTAGGAGCTTTCGAAATAACAGAAAGTCTTTCAGGGAACTTGCCAATATTTTTTGTATCATAATAATTGATAATATGTTTACGTGAACGAGCAATTGTAAGTTCATCAAGCAATTTGAAGAAAGAGGAATCCAATCTTTCCAAAAGATCTTTGACGGATCGTTGTGCGTTTTTTTTGGGATCTGCCCAGCGACTAAAGTTATTCTGCGCATTTTTAAGAGTTTGGGCAATATTTTTAATGCCGGTCTTGTCTAAAAGAGCGGCATCATTACCGCCGGTAATAATATGAATTTGATTACGCAGGTCTCTAAGATTATTGTTAACGGGCGTTGCGGAGAGCAATAGTACTTTTGTCTTTACACCGGATTTAATTATCTCATCGAGCAATCTTTCATATCTACTTTTCCTAATTATATTTCCGTCTTCATCCCTTTTACCTTTAGCATTATTTCTAAAGTTATGGGATTCATCAATTACAACAAGATCATAATTACCCCAATTTATTGCCGCAAGGTCTATATCGCCGGATTTACCGGATTCACGACTTAAATCTGTGTGATTAAGTACATCATATCTGAATCTATCTTTAACAAAAGGATTTAATTCCGAATTCAATCTATAAATAGTCCAATTCTCTCTAAGTTTTTTAGGTACAAGAACGAGGACATTTTTATTTAGTAATTCGAAATACTTAATTACAGCAAGGGCTTCAAAGGTTTTACCAAGACCAACGCTATCGGCAATAATACAGCCATTATGATTTAGAATTTTGTTTATAGCGCCTTTTACACCATCCTTTTGAAATTCATATAACATATTCCAAACTTGGGATTCAAAGAAACCGATATTTTCTTCAAGCAAACCGCCTTTTGTTTGACCTTTAAGAAATTTTTCAAAAGTATGGTAAAGAGTTTTGAAATAAATGAACTCAGGGTCGTTTTCGGAGTATAATTGTTCGATATATTTTAGAACTTCTTCTTTAACATCTTCAACAAGACCACTACTGTCATTCCATAATTCATTAAACCAATTCAATAAATCATTTCTATCACGGTCGCTATCAACTTCGATGTTTAATTCAATATTAGGGCTTCCACCTAAACCTAAACCATTTACTGTAAAATTAGAACTTCCGAGAATAGCTTTTTCAACACCATTACTTTTTCTAATGTGATACATTTTTCCGTGTAGGAAATTGGGTTTTACCATTGATTTAATATTTACCTTGTCTCTTATCCAATCCGCACATTCTTTTGCAACAGCCTTTTGTGAAAGTCTGCTCTCAAGTGGGATGACAAGTTTATCATCTTCTATTTTAAAATCCTTTTTTTTACCGCTATCAGGATTAACTGATTTAATAAAAGTGGGTTCACCAAATAAAAAATTTAAGGATTCAATATCATTGAGTTTATTTTTCAATTTATTAAAAGCATAAATTGTAAAGTAAGCCGAAACAATTGAGAGTTCTGAGTTAGACGAAATGTTGGTGTTTAGAAAATCTCCGACTGAGCCTCTATCGTGATTGTCTTTTAGGAGTGACGAGGTATTGTTTATCATGGTTTTAATCCAATAAGAGAATAAGATTTACGATAAATAAAAATAGCAAAATTTCTTTTTAAAATAACCAATAAGTAAATGAAACTAAATGTCTTGACCTAAAAGTTTTGAATTAAAAACCTTTAATAAAATAGATTTGAGCTATTTTTTATACTTAGTAATATAAAAATAAAATCATACTATTGTATCGAATTTATTTGATACTTAAGCAAATTATTTATAGGTTAAATTATTACTATTAGAATTACTGAAGCTATTGGGCATAAACGGTACAATTATTTACCGAAAACAACAAAATGGATAAAGTTAGTAGAGGAATTGGATAACTTTACTAACAACCAAAGTGATGTCTCTCAGATTGCAAAACAAACATTGCAAAATGTAAGAAACCAATTTGATAAATTAGAAAATGACCCATCGATTTATGCCTAGTTTGAATTTTTATTAGGAATATATAGAATAACTTAAAAAGTTTATAAAAATTATATTACTCCAGATACATCACGTTATATAATAATATTTTTTAACTAAAACCTTTAACGATAATAAATACTAGAGCATTTGTACTTGTGATATAAGTGCTTTTTTGTTTACTATCATACACATCTAATTATTTTAAGTTTAGTCTCTGATATTTATTTGGAAAGTTAAAATTTATTTAATATATTCGTCTGACAAAAATAATAAAAAAGAGGTATAACAATGAGTTTGTCTAAAAATCAAATAAAAGCACAGATACAAAATAAGATTGCAGAGACTGAAAAGAGATTCAAAGAGGAAATAAGTAAGCTAAAGAATGCATTAGAGGTTATTGATACATTAGTGAGTGAGGATGAACAATTATCACTTGATAGTAAAACTTTTAGCATGGGTAGTAAATTGCAAGTGGTAAATAAAGGAATGAAAAGAACTTCTGTCCGACAAAAGTTAGAAAAAATTCTTAAAGATGAAAATACACCACTTACATCACGTATGCTAATGGAAAAATTTAATGAAAATTATCCTGAGATAGCTTACAATAAGTTTACCAGTTTTTCAGGATCGTTTTCACCACAGTATAGAAGACCTAAAAGTAAAATAAAAAAATATGAAATTAAAAATGCACCAGTTGAGTATACTGCTTTTTATTGCCTTAAAGAATGGTTTGTTGCTGATGAACTTAAGGAAGAGTATAAAAATAAAATATTTGAAAAATATGGAGTAAAATAAAAAAAGGGGTTGCTGAAACAACCCCTAAAATTAGCCAGTGTAGTCTAATTGATAAGACGATTGTCCTTCCCAGGCATTAATTGCGAGTTTAAATCTCGTCACTGGCTCAAAAACAAAAAGATATAAATGCGTAAACATTTATATCAGGAGAAAAATAGTCCATTGGACATATTTATAATACAATTGTAAATATAAGTTCCTTTGGTCTTAAAATCAAGATATTAGAGGAACAAACATAATGGCATATGAACTAAGCTTTTCCGGTCAACAATCAAAAAGACCTACCTTTTTGTTAAAAACGCTTATACAAAAAAAGTTTTGTGCTTCTATACAGATTAAAAAAAATGAAGTACTATTGTTAAATAATGCGGGGGACAAAATATAATAATGGCTTACGAAGAATTTGACTATAATGATCTTGAGAAAGCAGTAAACAATTATCCGAATGATGAGGACAAAATAAACTATATTTCTCAGGAAATACTTAGATGCAGAAATACCGCCTACGATATTGAAAAAGAATTTAGAAAACTAAGTTTAGAACCAGTTATAATTACTACAAATAATTCAAATATTAATAAGGAGATAAAAACCGCTTTAGATAATAGCAGAAGTTTTAGACAAGAATTAGAGAATGATATACTTACCTTAGCACTAAATAAATTAACCGAACCATACTACGATTATACTGCAAGAGCAGAAGAATTGAAAAAATTCTTTAGTGATTCATTAGACCTAAAATTAAAAGTAAAATATGCAAATGGACAAAGTGAAAAAAATATAATTTCGAAAAGAAATACTAACAATAAGATAGTTTGGAAAGTTGGAAAGGAAAAATTATTAAACCTATATAAAGTGTTAACTGAAAATGAAATTTTACCCGCATATACTGAAGATGAAATACTAATTCATTACTTAGATGAACGCCGAAATAAACTAACTTTTATAGAGAAACCATTTGAAGCTTTTTGTTGGCAAGACAGTGATAATTCCTTTTCTGTTTTTGTTGATGAATTAGCAAAGAGAGGAGCTATTGATAATGCGAGAAAGGATAAAATTATGAGCGACCACTTTGTAAACAAGAAAGGTGAATCATTTAAGGGATTAGCGCAAAAAAGAAGATATACTGAGAACACAACAAATACTGGCAATCTTGTTAGAGAAATATTAGACAGTATTAATTTATAAATTCAATATCCTACCATATTTTATCACATACTATATATAATAAGCTAAAATAACCTATATTCTTTTATTTGGGGTTATTTAACATTTTTGTACTAAGTAATTTTTATTAACAAATACTTGGTATGAACATGAAAATTAAAAAGTTCACAACAAAATTAGACGAGTTCCAAAACTTAGTAACTCAGTTAAACAGACCATTAACTCTAGCTGAAGCTGCAAAGTACTTACGCTTATCCAAAAGCTATCTTTATCTGTTGACTTCAAAACATCAGATACCCCACTACAAACCAACAGGCAAGATGATTTTTTTTATGAAAAGTGAACTTGATGATTGGGTTTACTCAAAACAAATTATCTCAAGTAAGACTAAAACGAACGGAGATAACTAAAATGAAAATACTATTAGATAATTCCTTGAAAATAATTGATAAAACTCTTGAACACACATTCAATCTGCCATAAGATTCTGAAGTTAAGATAAAAATCAAAAGAGTTTTGATTAAAAGGTTACAAGATATTGTGGAGATCATACTTAAACTAGAATATTTTTTGGATGAGTTGGAGGATTGTAAATGTGATGATGAGATTGAAAATCTTTTAAAACGTAAGGATAGATAGTAAAATGGAAGGATTGGAAAGAAAGGAATGCAGAATTAAGAATTTAGAATTAAGAATTAAGAGACAAAAGATTAAAAGATTATAAAATTGAAAGATTGGATGATTGAAAGATTGGATGATTGAAATGAAAAAAGCAACAGCGAAAAGAATAGATTCCAAAGCAAGTTTGGAATGACAAAAAAGTTAAAAAATTATGAGCAAATAACTTGGAAGGATTAAGCGAAATATTAAACAAGCTATCGGTACAGGATATTGAAAAGTTACGGATGTTATTTTCAATTGGCACTGATACAACTGCTAAAGAGGTTGTGACTCTTAGAGTGTTCTGTGATGAGTATAAGGATTTGATTAAGAGTAACAGAAGTAAAAATTATTATAGTTCTGTTGTAATCGCCTTGAATCATTTGACTGATTATTCCGGACTTCAAAAGCCAATCCGTTCCATTAGCTACAAAGATGTGGAAATGTTTATGACAGACCTACAGAAGAAGATTCCAAAGGGTTTTAGGGTTTATTACAGAACTTTGAAAGCTGCTTTTAATAAAGCGGTTGATTGGAATTACATTTCTGTTAATCACTTTGTAAAAGTTAAACTACCGAAGAAAAATAAGCTTAATCCCCTTTTCCTAAATGAAATTGAAGTCAAAAAGATAGTTAAACAGATAGATTCGGATGTTGTGAAAGATGTTGTTGTGTTTGCATTTAATACAGGTATGAGATTGAATGAGATTGTCAATTTGAAATGGAAGAATATTGATTTTGAAAAGAAGGTTATAATTGTGGGTGATGAGGATTTTGTAACTAAGGGAAAGAATCAGAGGTATGTGCCATTTGGTGAGGAAGTGGAGAGAATACTGCAAAGAATTAAGAATGGAAAAACAACCCCCTCTTTGATTCTCCCCCTTAAAAATGGGGAGAAGAATTCGTTTGTGTTTGCTAAGGATAATGGAATGGCTTATACAGGAGATTATTTCTCGAAAAAGTTTAAGAGAGCTTGTAGAGATGCTGGTCTTGATGAAGCAATACACTTCCATACACTTAGGCATTCATTCGCTTCTAACCTTGCGCAGCAAGGGGTTTCTCTGTATGTGATTAAGGAATTGCTCGGACATTCCTCGATTTCGACGACTGAGATTTATGCACATTTGGATGTGGGTGCTTTGAGGGAAGCAGTTAAAAAGTTAGATACAAGAAGTGAGATAAGAGATATGAGAAAAGAAACAGAAAAAAGTAATTTGAAATTGTTAAAATACAAAGGTTAAAAATGAATTTAAGAAATGCTGCTAAAGATTATAATAATGTATTTGGATTTAATGTTATTCCTCTTGAAGATAAAGCTCCAAAATTTGAATGGAAGAAATATCAGATTGATGAAATGACAAATGAAAATATTGATAGCTTGAATTGGAATCATAAAACAAATGGTATCGGCGCTATATCAGGAATAAACGATTTAAGGTGTTTGGATTTTGATGTTGTTGAAGATGTAAGTATTGTTTACAGATTTGCTGAAGCATTGGGGTACGGGAAAGATTATATATGGATTGTAAAAAGCGGAAGCGGTAAAGGTTATCATATTTGGTTTTATTGCAGTGATGAGGATAATTATTTAGATGGAATTGGTGGAGAAAAATCATACTATAAATTTAATCTTACAGAGAATAATCTATGCGACCATATTGAGTTAAGATGGAAGAATTGTCAAACTGTACTCCCCCCTTCCCTTCATCCGAGTGGAAATGAATATCAGTTTGTCAACTTAAATGAATGTGGGTTGCCGGAAGATGAACCGAATAATGTTTGGATTGGAAAATTGTTAGAGGTGCTGAAAAAGTTTTGTGTGATTGATGCTTCGACTACGCACAGCATAAACAACAATACTGGAGATAAAATATATTATGATAAGGAGAGATTGGAAGCTGCTCTTGATTATTTGAGTGAAAATTTACCGGAAGGAAGTTATGAGGAATGGTATAGAATTGGTTTTGCTCTTGTTCCACTCGGTGAAAAAGGTGAAAAGTTGTTTGTTGATTTTAGTCTGAAAAACCCTAATTACAAAGACACTGAAGATAATATTAAGAAAAAGTTTGAATCGCTAACCGCTGATTATGACGGCAGTGTTACCATTGGTTCAATTTATCATATTGCTGAATTATATGGCTGGAAGAAGCCAATAATTAGATTTTGGTTTAGAGAAAATAGCGGTAGGATTAGTATTTCAAGACCAAGATTTAAGAAATTCCTAGAAGGTGAAGGTTTTTGTAAATACAAGCTTGAGAATAATTATGTTTTTGTAAGGATTGAAAATAACATTGTTGAGGAAATTGATTCTGTGCATGTTAAAGAATATGTAATGAATTACTTATATAAGACTAACGTTGAAGAATTTGGAGATGTAAGCAGAAATGAAATTATTGACGCTTTGATAAAATCTAATGCACAATTATTTACTCAACAATTCTTTGAATTTTTAATTACTCGTGCTATTAATTTTAATAAGGATACCGCTGAAACCGCTTACTTATATTATAAAAATGGATTTGTACAAATAACTAAAAGCAAAACAGCTAGAATGGATTATACGCAGCTTGAGAATGCAATTTGGAAGCAACAAATATTAGATAGGAAATTTGAAACTAGTGAAAACAGAACCGATTTTGAAGATTTTCTTTTTAACATTTGCAGTAAGGATATTAAACGGTACGAAGCTTTAAAGAGTAGTATTGGTTATTTATTACATCAGTATAAAAATCCAACTGTAGCAAAAGCAATTGTATTTATTGATGAGAAATTAAGTGAAGGTGCATTTGGAAGAAGTGGTAAAGGTCTGGTAATTAAAGCAATAGGACATATACGGAATATTGTAATTGAGGATGGAAGAAATTTTAATCCTTCAAAGAACTTTGCATTCCAAAGAGTGAAAGTTGATACTGATATTTTAGCATTAGAAGATATTAGGGAAAAATTTCCTTTTGAAAGATTGTTTGCAATAATTACCGATGGAATTGTGATTGAACGGAAGAATAAGGATGAGATTTTTATTCCTTTTAACGAATCCCCTAAGCTTGCTATCTCTACAAATTTTTCTGTCAAAGGTGTTGATGATTCGACTTTGGATAGACAATTTATAATTGAGTTTTCTGATTATTATAATAAGAATCATAGACCAATTGATGATTTTGGTAAGTTGTTTTTTCAGGGTTGGGATGTTGATGAGTGGAATTATTTTGACAATTTTATGCTGGAATGTTTACAGTTCTATTTGAGGAATGGTTTGGTTGAATATGATTTTGTGAACATAGAGGCTAAAAAGCTTATAGATGAAACGTGTGCTGAATTTGCCGAATTTTCTGATGATCTAACTCTTGATACAAATTATGATAAGAAAGAACTCTATAAAAAGTTCAAGGAAGAGTATGAGGATTATGATAAGCTTACTCAAGGTAAGTTTACACGTTGGCTGAAAACTTGGGCTAGAATTGAGGGTAATACAGTTGAGGAAGCGAAATCGGGTGCGGTTAGGACGATTAGTTTTAAGGAGAAGAGTAAGGCTGCGTAAAAAAAAAAGTCATTAGTAGTCATTTGGTGAAATAGAGTAATTGGACGGTTGGACGGAAAATGTTGGGAAATTTAATTGTGGTTGAAAAATGGGGATGGATGTGTCCAGGTGTCCAAGTGTCCAAGGGAAAATTTAATAAAAATATTATTGATTATTTAAGTAAAACTTTATAAGTTATTTTTATAATAGTTGGGGGATCCTACTTAGCACTCTTTCTACACTAGTAGAATACAGTACAGAATAATAATTTTAAGAAGATTTTTAAATATTTAGTTAATTTTATTTAGTATTAAAAGGAGAGGCTAATGAAAAATCATATAATTGTTTTCCTAATACTCTTTCTATTACATTCCAATTTAATTGCACAAAAAAATTATACTGATCTACCACAAAGTAATTGTTTTATTAAGAATATGGGACAGTGGAGCTCTGAAGTAAAATACCTTGCTAGAATTAAAGGTATGAATGCTTGGATTACCAATACTGGGATTGTATATGATTATTATCTAATAAAGGAGAACTATGATGAAGTTAACACTTCAAAGATGGACAAGCAAGAAATAATTAATTTTGAGAATACTAACTCAGAAATAAAAGGTGATATCATTAGAATGCAACTGATAAATTCTGAAAAGAATTGTTCAATTTTAGGTAATGACCAGTTGGAGGGTTACTATAACTATTTTATTGGTAATAATAAAAAGAATTGGGTAAGTAAAGTCCCTATTTATAATAAAATAGAAATAAAAGGCATTTATAAAAATATTGATCTAAGATATTATTTTGATAATGGACAGCTAAGATATGATTATATAGTTAAACCTGAAGTAACTTTATCTAAAATTAAATTTAAGTTTGAAGGGCAAAAAGGGATAAAAATAAAAGCTAATGGAGAGATGGTATTAAAAACAAGTATTGGGAAAATATATAATGGCAAAATATATGCCTACCAAAATATAGATGGTTACCGCAAAGAAGTTGAGTGTAAATTTATACAAAAACGTGGTGGAATAGTAGGACTTGAGGCGGTAAATTATTTAGCCAATCTTGAATTAATTATTGATCCATTAGTATATTCAACTTTTATAGGTGGAAGTTATGATGATGTAGGAGCAGCCATTGCAATTGATAATAATGGAAATACTTATATAACTGGTTATACTGTATCGCAAAATTTCCCCACAACACCAGGATCTTATCAAAAAGAATTTTCAAATGACATAGAAGTATTCGTTACGAAAGTAAACGCAATAGGCAATACTGCACTTTATTCTACCTTTATTGGAGAAGCAGTGAATATCAACGCAATAGCATTAGATGCCAATAATAATGTTTATATAACAGGGAGTACGATTTCACAGAATTTTCCTACCACAAGTGGTGCATATCAAACTAACAATGCTGGTAAAAATGATATATTTGTTACGAAACTTAACTCTTCAGGTAGTGAATTAGTTTATTCTACTTTTATTGGTGGTAATGATGATGATTTTGGTAATTCACTTGTCACAGATATTATGGGTGCAGTTTATATAACAG
>Ga0114931_10001529_pt1 | contig 29541 bp, 21 predicted proteins | sample 2SBtaG_FD_89579 | JGI IMG/M metagenome (GOLD analysis project Ga0114931, IMG submission 89579) | Deep subsurface microbial communities from Kolumbo volcano to uncover new lineages of life (NeLLi) - 2SBTROV14_V59a metaG | ecosystem: Environmental > Aquatic > Marine > Volcanic | place: Kolumbo... | reverse complement strand
CAGGACTTCAGCCCGCACAGTTTTTCGTCGGCTTCGTCCGTCCAACTCATCGTGAGACGATCCTATTAGGAAAAGAAAGCCCGGACCGGCTTGCGTTTGCCACCGGAGATCCGCTTTTCACCGTAAGCGGCCGGCCGGGCGCCGCGGAAAATCGGCCCAGCTCTTTTCGGCCTCTCCCGTGGGCACCGCGAACACGCTCGCCAGACGCGCTGAGGCCGCGACCTTCTGCCGTTGAAAGCTTAGCCCGCCGTCGAAGGGGGGGATGAGGTACATATTGTTTGCCGACGAATCGCCCTCTTCGCAGCGAAAGGTGAACCGCAAATGGTGCCCTTTGAAGATACCGACCGCCAGACCGCCACGCCGGTTTGGTGGGCGCGCGTGGTGATGGTGAATGTCGCGGTTTTGTTCGTCTTGTCGGTCATGCTGCGGGTATGGAAGCTCGGGAATATCCCGGGCATGAACGGCGATGAGGCGCAATACGGGATTTATGCCATCCAGTGGTTGCGTGGTGAGCCGATTCCGCTGACGACGAACACCGGCAACCCGCTGAATATCTTTTTCTTCATCCCACAGGTCGTGCTGCACGCCTTGTTTCGGCCCTCGTTCGCGCTGATTCGCTCCGTGGCGGTGTTCAGCGGTTTGGCGGCCTTGGCCATCAATTTCGCACTTGCCCGACGGTTGCTGGGTCGCACGACCGCCGTGGCTTCGACGCTGGTGCTCGCCGTGCTGCCGATCAATATCGCGTACAGCCGGTTCGGCTGGGACAGTTCGCAATCACTGGCGGCGACGTTGTTGGTCTTGTACGGCTCGTTGGGGGCGGCGGTCGACCTGCGGCAGCGGGCGCGATGGTTGATGCTGGCCGTTGCCGGCGGCGCGGCCGCCGTGCTGGTCCATCCCACGAACGTTTTTATCCTACCTTTCGTGGCCTTGGCGATTGCGTGGCCGGCTCAAAGCCGGTTGCTTGAATGGATCGATCCGCGGCGGATGGACCGCCAGAGGTTGATCATTTCAGCGGGAATGATGGGTCTGGCCCTCTTGAGCATCGCGGTGTTTCGCCGCTTCGCCGGGATCGGTTCGGGCGGCCTGCCGAGATGGATGGATGGGGTCGATTTTGCACGCAACTATCTGCGGCTGTTCTCCGGCGTCGCGGTCTATCGCTACATCCCCGGCTCGCAAGTTGAAACGCGTGGCGGCATCTGGCCGTGGGGCGGCGACTGGGGCGCTTTCGACCTTGCTACCGGCGTGTTGTTGATCATCGCAGGGCTGTGTGGATGGCGGTTGGCACGCCGGGGGAAGTACGGGTCGGCGGACTGGTTTTTGGTAGCAGGTTGGCTTTTGGAACTGCTCGCGTTCTTTCTGATTGCCGGCCCCCGGGCGATCGCGCCTCACTGGGAACGCTACGGTCTGTGCCTGATCGCGCCGCTCGTGATCATGGCAAGCCATACGATGGTGAACTTTCTCGACCGGTTGGAACACCGACGGCGGTTTTCGACGGGAGCATGCCTGGCGGTCGGCTGGATGGTCGTGATCGGTTTCCATAGCAACTACTTCGCGTTTATCGAACACACCGGCGGACGATCTCATCGCGCTTTTCGCACGGCTGAAAAGGAACCGAAAGCGGCGGTTCTTGAATACGTCTTGAGCCAAACGCCCGCGGACGGCGTCGCTTTGATCGTGTCCGACGACTGGTGGAGTTACTGGCCAATGCGATATTTGGCATTGGAAGAGCCACGCCTACGTGTCACTCGATCGGCCGAGGCAAAAAAACGACGGTTGTCCAACGTGACTTTGCGAAACGAGCGAGTTTGGTTTGTTCAGTTCGTCGCCACCGGCGGATGCGATGCGATACGCAAGCAGCTACTTGCCCAGGGGCATGACGTCGAGCAACAAACGATCCGCGATTTTTCCGGCAGACCGCTGCTGTTGATCATCTCGCCACGAAACGGTCCGCGGCTCGCGCAAGGCTCGTGAATGGTGGGCTTTTCAGCCAGCGAGAAGACGGGTTGCGCCACGCGCTGAAGCCTTGGGGCAGCGCGTCTTTCCGCGAGCACGGCAAGTCATTTCCAGCATTCTCAAAGAATTTCTAAAGCCTGGCATTTGACATGCCGCGAACCTGACCTAGCTTTCAATACAGAAGCGGGAGCGCAAGCCCTGCTTAGTGGAGGATCGATGCAATGTCACCTCCGGATGTAGAAGTCTCTTCTTGCGTTCATGTCAATCACATCTAGAGAGTTGAGGGGATTTCTACATGGCGTGAAGTAGGTCTGCGGTCTTTGGCTCTTGGCGTATGTGGCCCTTAGCGTGCCAAGGCAGCCGGGGTTCGGTTTACTGAACCCTTTGGTTTGCCTGTCATCGAGAGTAAAAGACGAATCGGTTTTTGTGAAACGCGGCTTTGGTCTGGCAGATTGCAGACGGTCATCGGACACCGTGACGATGTCATGTCGGCCAAGCCCAATTTGGTTGTTTTCGCGGTCAGCTCTGCTGTCAGGCCGAACGCCGTACGGCCCGGGGCTACCCGAAGGGATGGAGGATGCTATGAAATTGCTTGCCAAGAAAGTGCACCGTTTCCTCGTTTCTGAAGATGGGCCCACGGCGGTTGAGTATGCCGTGATGCTGGCCTTGATCGTCATCGTTTGTCTGACGGCGATCAGCTCGATCGGTACGAACGCCAACACGACGTTCACCAACGTGGCGAACTCGATTTCCGGCGGCGGCGGCAGTTAGTCCGACCGCATGGCCAATGCCGTGTTCGGCTTGGTCTGAGTTGAACCTGACTTTGCATCCCCCTCGGGGTCCGCGCGTGCGGGTTCCGAGGGGGCCTTTTTTGGGTTCGTCGACCGGCGAGTAGCGGTCGCGCCCGATGAGTTCGATGTTCACCCCCGTGCCCTCACGCCGAAGTCGGCCGAGAAAACGTCGGGGCCAGCTGCGCCTGGAGTGGTTTTGCGAACTAGGTTTTAGTAGCAGGACCGAGTTGTCCGGATCAGTCACACGATGCGTTTGCGGAGAACTACGTCATGTGTCCCTACGTTCCCGAAGACATTCTGGTCAGTGCCGTGCAAATGGCCGTGTGGTTCGTCATGGTTGCCGTCGGTCTGTTCGGCGCTCTGGTCGCAACGCGGGTTTGAGTTTTCACGGCGGCGAAGCCGAACTCTTGGTCGGCGCGTGAATAGTTTTTTTAGACATGGATAGGAAGCGACATGTACGACGTCTCGCTGCTCGTAAAGAATTTGGCCGAGCATTGGCCCGTTTGGCTGGTCACCATCACGCTGGTCGTCGCGGCAACGATTGACGGCATCCAGTTGAAGGTTCCGAACTGGATCACGCTGCCGATGATTGTTGCGGGTTGGGTTTACAGTGGTGTTTTCTTTGGGTGGCCAGGGCTGGGCTGGAGTTTGGCCGGAACCGCGATCGGCCTGGGCTTGCTGCTTCCTGCCTATGCGGTCGGCGGCATGGGGGCCGGTGATGTCAAGCTGCTGGCCGGCGTCGGGGCTTGGGTCTGGTCGACGACCACGCTTTATGCCTTCTGTCTCTCGGCCTTATTCGGCGCGATCATCGCCCTGGGGATGGTCCTTTACCAGCGATCTTGGACGAAGCATAAAAATCAGTTTCTGGTGATCTTCAACGAGTTCCTGACGATTCGCGATCCCAATGTGCTGGCCACCATCGCGGCGGAGCGCAAAAGCTCGATGCTTCTTCTGCCGTACGGGATCCCGATTGCCTTGGGAACGATCTTTTATTTCGCCTGGACGGGAATGCTGCTATGAACCGACACCAATGCACTAGTTTCACAGCTTTGCCCATTCGCCCATTCGAGGGCTCCGGAACGCAGGATCGACGAAGGCTTGCCGACCGTTTGAAACTGGAGAGACTCTCCCGGTTGTGCCGAAGAGATCGACGAGGCACGGCCGTGGTCGAGTTCGCCCTGGTTGCGCCGATCCTGTTTCTTCTTGTGTTTGGAATGATTGAGTACGGTCGCCTGGTCATGGTCCAGCAAGTGCTGACCAATGCCTCACGCGAGGGTGCCCGGGAGGGAGTGCTTGATGGAACCACGACCGCGGACGTTCAAGCCAGCGTGAACAACTATCTTGCCAGCGCGACGGTCACGGGCGCGACCGTGACGGTAACGCCTAGTCCTCCGAATTCGGCCGGATATGGCGCACCTGTCACGGTTACGGTTACGGTCCCATTTAATCAAGTGAGTTGGCTTCCATCGCCAATATTCTTAGGCGGAAGCGTCATGACAGCGACCACCGTCATGCGCCGTGAAACTACGCAGTAGCGACAACTCGCCGCGCCGTGCGAAAAGCTGGCGTGGTCGGAGGAGACAGCCGTGCGTCCGAAATCGTTGATTCTGCTTGCCTTGGCCCTGGGAAGCGGCCTTGTAGCCGCCCTGGGGATCAATCAAGTCCTGGCCAATCGCGGCAAAAGCGTCGTTGTCCGCGGCGAAACCGAACCGATCTTCGTGGCCATGACGGACATCGAATATGGCGAAGAGGTGAACCCTCAGAACGTGAAGCTCGAAGAGTGGCCCAAGGACAAGATTCCCGAAGACGCCATTCGCAAGCTCGAAAATGTCGAAGAGCGCAAAACCCGCACGAAAATCTACGCCGGCGAACCGATTGTCGAGGTCAAGCTGCTGAGCAAAAACGCCAGCGAACAGGGCGCCACGGCGCTGATTCCTCCCGGTTACCGGGTTGTCTCGGTCAAAGTGAATGCGGTAAGCGGGGGAAGCGCGCTGATTATGCCGAATGATCGTGTCGATGTGCTGGTTCATTTACTGGCCAATCCCGGCCGCGGGCTTAAGCAAACGGCGACCAAGACCATACTGCAAGACGTCCGTGTTTTCGCCGTGGATGCAAATTACCGCCACGATCCTGAGGAAGGCGAAACCGCTGGACCGGCCAAAACTATTTCGTTGCTGGTGACTCCCTCGCAAGCCGAACTTGTTACGTTGGCAAGTGAATTGGGGAAAATCCGCCTTACCATGCGTAGCCCGGAAGATGAAGAAATGGCCTCGACCGACGGCGCGAAAGTGTCTGATTTACTTGGCCTTACAGACCACGGCAACCGCGACGAGGAAAGCCTGTTTCCGGCTGAGAACAAACCGTCCACCGATAACTCACTGCTCGGCCTGCTGAACCGCGGTCAAGCTGAACCTCAGCCCGAAGCCGTCGCGGCGAGCGGTTCAACGTGGACGATGTTGGTGCTCTCCGGGCAGGAGAGCGAGCGGGTTGAATTCACCGAAGACGGTCAAGTGTCTGGCGCCACGCCGCTGGGAAGCAGTGGTGCGCAAGGCAGTGGGATTACGTCGGATGGGCAGGACGCTGATTCAATGGATGATAGCGATGATGCGGATGATTCAGGCGACGATGTTGACTCGGATTTCGACCTCGGATCGGACGATTAAATCTCTCAGAGCACTGCGGGATCGAGCGGTTGATTTTCACGCTGCCTTGATCCAACTGCCATAAATCGAGGCAGGGGTATTGTGGTCACCGCCGACAGGCGGATGATCGGCGTCACAAGAAATGGTTTCATCGTGGGGTGCACGGAGAAGCGCCCGGAAGAAAAGTCAAACGGTGAAACAGACCGGCGAAAGCGTGCGGAGCGTTATCGTCGGCTACGAATAATCATGGAAGATCAACACGGAGGTTCCGCCACGGCGGACCTACACGGAGGTTCCGGGATGCTGACGCAATGCCCCCGGCGGTCGTGGACCGCCCGCGCGATTTTTACATTCCTGGCGTTGGGTGTTAGCGCTTCGCCCGCGCTTCTGATGGCCCAAAACCTTGGCCGGCAGCCAATCGTGCTTAAAGTGCAGGGTGCCGGCCAGCGAATCGAGATGGTGGCCAACTCGAGCCGAATTCTCACGCTTGATCAGAAGATCCCCCAGGCTCAGGTGAACAACCCCGAGGTGCTCGAGGTGACGCCTCTTTCGCCGACCAAGGTGCAGATCTTCGCCAAGACGCCGGGCGTGACGCAAGTCAACCTGTGGGATGAAAACAACGAAGTCCACTCGATCGACGTCGTCGTCTTTGGTGATGCGCGCGAACTTACGATGCTGCTTAAAACGCAGTTTCCCAAGGCCTCGCTGAAAGTGATCCCCCTGGCCAATAGCGTGGTAATCTCCGGTTACGTCGATGACCCGGACGCCATGGAGCGGATTATTGAAATCGCCGAGGATTTTCATCCCAAGGTGATCAACAACATTCGCATCGGCGGCGTCCAACAGGTCATGCTGCACACCAAGATCATGGAGGTCTCGCGGACCAAGCTCCGCAAGCTCGGCGTCGACTTTGCCCAGTTCAACGGCGACGATCTCGTCACCTCGGGCATCAGCGGCCTGGTCACCGGCAGCGGCACGTTGACGGGAACCGGCCCGGGGAACGTGCTGAGCGCCTTGGGCTTGGCCTCGGGCTCGATTTCAACACAGGCCGGTACGATGATGTTCGGCATCGTTGACGGCAGCAACGCCTTTTACGGATTCCTCGACGCGCTGAGACAGAACAACCTGATGAAGGTTCTGGCAGAACCGGATCTGGTGACCGTTAGCGGCCGCCCGGCAACGTTTAATGTGGGCGGAGAATTCCCTATTCTCGTGCCTCAGAGCCTGGGAACCGTGTCCGTCGAATTCAAGAAGTTTGGCACGCAGATGGACTTTGTGCCCATCGTGCAGGGCAATGAACGCATCCGTCTCGAAGTGCGACCTCGTGTCAGCGAAATCGACGATACCCGAAGCGTGCAGATCGGCGAAATCAACGTGCCCGGCTTGCGTGTTCGCGAAGTGAACACCGCCGTTGAAATGCGCGCCGGGCAGAGCTTGGCGCTTGCCGGGCTCGTGCAATCGCGTGTCGAGGCCGAAGTTCGTGGGCTTCCTTGGGTCGGTGATCTGCCGTATATCGGAGCGATGTTCCGCCGTACGACCGAAGAATACAACGAAATCGAGTTGCTGATCCTGGTCACGCCTTATTTGGTGGCTGCGATGGATCAAGGCGAGGTGCCTGAAGGCGGCCCGGGAACCATGACCTGCTCGCCGACGGACCATGAATTGCACTTCAAAGGGAAAATCGAGGTGCCGTGCAACGGAGATGGCGATTGTGCGGCGTGCCAGCAAGGTGCATGTGACATTCACGGCGGCGGCGAGATCCTGCTCGATTCGGCGCTACCGGAAGGTTACACGGAACCGCTTCCGCCGACCCCCTCCACCATCGAAGCCACACCGGCACAACCGATGTCCCAGCAGACCCCGAAATTCCAGGGAGCTTCGATCTCCACGGGTGGGGGCCGCCTGCTGAAGCGTCGAGATGCGCGTGCTCCAGCGCAGAGCCGGACGTTTCGTCGCGCTTCAGCGCCTTCCGCCGCGCGGCGGCGACACCAGACCGGTGTGAATAGCCGGCCGGCTCCGGTCTTGCAGGCGACGCCCCGGCTGACCAGCAAACAGCCGGGAATTGTCGGACCGACCGGCTATGACGTCAAACCATAGCCATCAATCCTGAGTCGCTTTTTGGAACTGCCCTGCTATCGTGCCGTGACGCAGAGCGAGATCCGGTCCGGCTTGCTAGAGCCGGGCACCGTGCCTGAAAACGGCGGGACAATCCCGAGGTTTCCAAACGTCTGTTCGCGAGAATGAAGAACGTTCTTCGGCTGGCTATCGTCGACCCGACCGAGGCGTCTCGCGAGGCGCTCAAGGCCTCGCTATTGGGGTTGGAGTACGTATGGCTCGAGGCCGATTGTTCACGGTACGAATTCTTTGCCGACGTCGTCGCGCAAACGCAACCGGACATCGGCATCGTCGCGTTGGACGCCAACCCCGAACAGGCGCTGGGGTTGGTCTCGAAGATGGGCGAAACTTCGCCGGATTGTAGTATCCTGGTGGTCAGCTCGAGCGTCGAGGGCAGCCTGGTATTGCAAGCCATGCGCGCCGGCGCCAAGGAATTCCTGACCCATCCGGTCAGGCTCGATGAGTTGGACGCCGCGTTGGATCGAATCAGTAATGTGAGATCGGGTCGCGGAAGTTCGAAGTCGCAGTCTTCCAGCGTGATCGCCGTCGGCGGCGCAACCGGGGGCGTGGGTAGCACAAGCGTGGCCGTTAATCTCGGCTGCTGTATTGCCCGGGAAGAGGGGCTGACACCAGTGCTCGTCGATCTGGACCTTTGTCTGGGCGATGCCGATGTGCTGCTGGACGCGATCCCCGACTACACGCTGGCGGACGTGACTCAGAATATTGCTCGCCTTGACTTCACCCTGCTCAAACGATCATTGACACGGCACGCATCGGGCCTGTTCTTGCTGCCGCGACCGGTTCAACTGGAAGACGCCCGGCAAATCGAGCCGGACGATCTTCAGCGGGTGGTCGGGTTGCTCAAAGCGACGTTTACCCACGTGATTATCGATCTATCGAAAAGCTACAGTCGGCTTGACCAAACGGCGATGCAAGCCTCGGACGAAGTGTTGCTCGTGACACAGCTCGATCTTCCGTGTTTGCGGAATATTGTGCGGCTGATGATTTCATTCGGCGAGATGGAAGGCGTTCTCGACAAGACCAAAGTGATTGTCAACCGGCTCGGTCTCGAAAGCGGGCAGATCAGCTTGAAAAAGGCCCAAGACACCATCGGGCGCGAGATCATGGGTAAAATTCCCAACGACTACCGCGTCATGGTCGAGTCGCGTAATAACGGCGTGCCCATCATTGAACAGGCCCCCAAAGCGAAGATTACCCAGGCCATGGTTCAGCTCACCGAGAGCCTGGTCGGGCTCAAGCGTGAAGATGGTTTTTCGAGTGATCCAAGCGCCTCTTCCCTAGGGCGGCTGCTTAGTTTCTGGAGCGGGAGCGGCAAATCGTCCCGCGCTGAGCAAGCCGAGTAAACCGAAATCGACGCCGGCGTTTTTCACGACGCGGAGGCTTCGGCACCCCCGGTCAACGCGACGTCTTCCTGCTGGGTGACGCTCGCGCCGCGCGCACCATCCGGTCCAATCTTTCCTACCGGAACAGCCGTTGCGAAACGACGACCCCGCCCTGAGGGGGGAGATCGACGTGCCGTTGACAGAGCACGACTACCTCGGATTCATAGTTCGTCGCGTAACGCGCTGAGTGAGCTATGTTTTCGTGGACAAAGTTCCGAGCTTTGGAATGCCAATCGCGATATCTCACGCTCGGCGCTACCGTTCCGCACGCTCTTCGTGCAGACGCATCGCACAGATCATATAGCAACGTGGATTCGAGGTGATCTTCATGGCCAATCCGGTCACTGCGTCCGGGCGCACCGACGAAACGTCGAAGGAGGTTGAATTTGAAGACCTCAAGCGCGGGATTCATAGCAAACTGGTTGACAAGCTTGATCTTACGCGAGTCGGCGAGCTGGAAGGCGACGTTCTGCGGCGAGAGATCCGCTTGGTGGTCGAGCATTTATGCGACACCGAACAGGCGATGCTCAACCGCGCTGAGCGAGAGCGCCTGATCGAGGAAGTGCTCGACGAGACGTTTGGGCTGGGACCGCTTGAGTTCCTGCTCAAGGATCCGACGGTCAGCGACATTCTGATCAATGGTCCAAAGAACGTTTATGTCGAACGCAAAGGGAACATGGAACGAACGAGCGTTACCTTTCGCGACGACGCGCACTTGCTACAGATCATTGACCGCATCGTGTCAAAGGTTGGCCGTCGTGTTGACGAAGTCTGCCCCATGGTGGACGCACGCTTGCAGGACGGATCCCGCGTCAACGCGATCATTCCCCCCTTGGCGTTGGACGGCGCGGCGGTCTCGATTCGCCGCTTCGGCTCCAATCCGCTGAAGCTCGAGGATCTGCTGAATCTGAAAGCATTTACGCCGGAGATGGTGATGCTGCTCGAGGGGGCCATCAAGGCCCGCTTGAATATTCTGGTCTCGGGCGGAACAGGTTCCGGGAAAACAACCCTGCTCAATACGCTGTCCAGCTTCATTTCAAACTCCGATCGGATCGTGACGATCGAAGACGCGGCCGAACTGCAACTTCAGCAGGAGCACGTCGTCCGGCTGGAAACGCGCCCTCCCAACATCGAAGGCAAGGGAGCGATCACGGCCACGGATCTGGTACGCAACGCGCTACGGATGCGACCCGAACGGATCATTATCGGTGAATGCCGCGGCCCTGAAACGCTTGACATGCTTCAGGCGATGAACACCGGTCACGAAGGGTCGCTCACCACGCTACACGCCAACACCCCACGCGACTGCCTGGCTCGAATGGAAACCTTGATCATGATGACCGGCTTCGAGTTGCCGCTAAAGGCCATGCGGCAGCAGATTGCCAGCGCGATCGACCTCATTATCCAGGCCAATCGTCTTCAGGGAGGCAAGCGGCGCGTGACCAGCATTACCGAAGTGGTGGGCATGGAACAGGAAACCATCGTGATGCAGGAAATCTATCGCTATGAGCGAACCGGCATCGACGAGCAAAACCGGGCCACCGGCCGCTTCGAAGCCACCGGGATTCGGCCTGCGTTCATGACACGTCTCGAGGCCGCGGGCGTACGCCTTCCAGCCAGTGCCTTCCGGCAACGCGTGATGTTGCAGGATTGAGAAAGACCCACCGCCCGTCGCCGTACAGGAAACAGACGATTACCAACCCCCTGGCGGGAATGCCTTGCGTTTTTCAAACATCTACCGGATAGCCTGAGTCATGTTCACTCTGAGTCCGCTGTTGATCAGTCTTGCCGCCTTTGTCGGCGTGGCCGCGCTGGTTGGCGCGGTGGCGGTCATGTTTCGCGATTCGTCGGAGTCGGCGATCGAGGATCGGCTCGATACGTTCATGGGGCAGGGCCGGGTCGGAAAAGGTGGCGCCAAGAATCAGCCGACTTTACTGAACCGCCCGCTGGATGCGGGACAGAATGTTTTCGAGAAGCTGTTGCATCGCCTCGAACGGCTGCGGCTGTTGTTCGACCAGGCCGACACGAACATGACGGCAACCATGTTCTTCACCATTTCCGCCGCTTTGGCCGGCGGCGGTTGGCTGCTGGCATGGTTTCTCCACAGCCCGGTCGGAATCTTGCCCGTAGCCGCCGTCGGCATGGCGTTCATGCCGCTGTTCTGGCTGTTGATGCGTCGTCGCAAAAGGATGAAGGCGTTTGCCGCGCAATTGCCCGACGCACTCGAACTTCTTGCTCGCGCGCTGCGTGCCGGGCATAGTCTTCAGGCCGGTTTCGGTTTGGTTCATGAGGAGATGCCCCTCCCTATCGGTAAAGAGTTCGGCCGCGTGTTCGAGGAACAGAACCTGGGCATCTCAATGGAAGAAGCCCTGACCGTGATGACCGATCGGATGCCGAACCTGGATCTGAAGTTTTTCGTCACGGCAATCATCCTTCAACGCCAGACCGGGGGTGACCTGGCCGAGATTCTTGACAAGATCGGCCGGCTGATTCGCGAGCGGTTTACGATCTGGGGACAAATTCAAGCCTTGACGGGCGAAGGTCGCCTTTCGGGCGTTGTCTTGTTGGGCTTGCCGCCGGTGTTGTTCCTTGCCGTCTACCGGTTGAACCCGGAATATCTCATGCCGCTGTTTACGGATCCAATGGGCAAGAAGATGCTTGCCGGCGCGCTGCTGATGCAGGTGCTCGGTGCCTTGGTGATTCGCAAGATCGTCAACATCAAAGTGTGAGCGATGCCGATGTTCGCCCAACAATTGGTCAACATGGAAAGCTTGGTTCCTTTCGCGGTCTTCGCGATGTTCGCGGCCGGCGTGTGGTGGATCCTGGACCTGCTTGCCGAACGGACTCCTCGCGCGACGCAGCGGCTTGAGGAGTTGACGGACCCGCTGGCTCGTCGCGATCGGAACGCCTCGGGCGCGGGGCGGAAAAACGATCGCATGGCCAACATGCTCAAAAAAGCCACGCCGGCACTCGCCGCTCCCTTGACGCCCAAAAACGAAGGCGAAGTCAGCAAGCTTCGCAGCAAGCTCATCACGGCCGGATTCCGCACTGATGCGGCGTCGAGCATCTATCTGGGGATGAAGTTCGCCGGCTTGATCGGCGGGTTCGTGATCGGTGCCAGCTTCGCCGTGGCGACCTATGGCCTGACTCAAAAAGCGCTGGTCATCTCGACGCTGTTTGCCGGCGGTATGTTTTACCTGCCCGAGGTGATTGTTTTTATCGTGACGATGAAACGCAAGGAAGCCATCTTTCTCGGCCTGCCCGATGCGCTCGATTTGATGGTCGTCTGCGTCGAAGCCGGGCTGGCGCTCGACCAAGCGATGCGCAAAGTCAGCGAAGAAATGAAAACGACATGCCCGGTGATCGCCGAAGAATTCGGCTTGGCCAATCTGCAAGTGCAGATGGGCCGCCCGCGCGCCGAGGTGCTTCACGAGCTGGGTACGCGAACCGGCGTGAACGACGTGCGGTCGCTCGCGGCGATCTTGATTCAAGCCGATAAGCTCGGGGCGAGCGTCGCCCAGGCGTTGCGTGTTCAAAGTGACTCGATGCGCACCCGGCGGCGGCAGCTTGCCGAAGAGAAAGCCGCCAAGACCGCGGTCAAGCTTATTTTCCCCCTCGTGCTGTTTATATTCCCGGGTATCTTCGTCGTGTTGGTTGGTCCGGCCGCCATTACGATGATCCGCGAGATGTTCCCCGCAATGGCTGGTGGCTAGATTCGGGCGCATGGCGGTGATTCCCGCACGGTCCACGATCGACCTGTCTCGGTTCTAGTTTGGCCACCATTCCCGGTGGGGCCCGATTGCCCCCTTTCTTCTTACCTCGGGCTTGGCGTTCTCTCCCCCCACTGCCCGCGGTGATCGCACTTATCGGTAGTCCCTGTTAAGGGCTGCGGTTAACAACATCGCTGCGGGCCAGAGGTTTTGCGGCGATGTGGCTGAAGCGTCCTAAGGCACTGGGGAAAGGGATTGCATCGGTAAACTGGGTAGAACGTTCGGCTTCTGGCCGCAGTTCGGCGCGAGTTCTGCCGATGTTGTTTAAGTGGGGTTCCGGCGGCGAGGAGAGACTGCCGGAGAAGTCGATCAGCCCTGGAGGTCCGCTATTTTCGCGGACGTCCGACACGGAGGATATCATGCGTCGCTTTTGGCTGACTGCTCTTGCCATCGCGTTATTGGCCACCACGGTCGCGCCTGCAAAGGCCGACTACCCGCTCGAACGATTCTGGAGAAATTTCTGGCGAACGGCAAAGGCTAATAACAAGTGGCCTTCCCCGTATACGATGGCGGATCGGGAGGCCACTCGCGCGCCGTTTCAGATGATGATCGACAAGGGATGGCAGACGCAGAGCACGATGAACGCCCATTATTTCCAAGAGGATGGGCACTTGACCGAAGCCGGCCAAGAAAAGGTGTTGGCGATCCTGACCCACGTGCCGGCGGAAAAACGTATGATTCGTGTAGAGCGTGCCGCGGACCCGGAGCTTACTCAAGCTCGCCTTGCCGCGGTCCAGCAGGCTGCCACGAGCATTATGCGTAACGGCGAAGTCCCGCCGGTCACGCTGACCGACGAGCGTGCCTGGGGTTGGCCGGCCCTTGAGGTCGACACCGCGCGTCGCAAATTCATCGAAACGATGCCCGACCCTCGCTTACCCAAGAAGCAAGGCTTTATCGACGGGACATAATGAGGGCTTTGGCCTCGTCCCGCGATTTTCTGTGCCTACCGCCCTCTTGGCCGACCGCCGCGGATAAACCGCCGTGTTCCGGTCAAGGGGGTTTTCGGCGTTTGGGGTGTCGAGGAGGAAGCAGCCTCTTGGCTCGTACCTGGCTTTTCCCGCAAAGGGAAACTCGATAGGGCGAACATCTCGGACGATCCCATGTGGCATTCAGGCTATCTGGCATACGAGCTAGGTAGGGTCCCCTTGGCTTGCCGTTCATCGTCAGCGGACCCCCCGGTGAGTACGTAACCATTTCTCTCGATGACGCCGCCGGGTGAGTCGTGCGGCGGTCATTTCACGAGTCCGTTCCGTTGGCGTCTTGCCCGCGATTCGCGATTTGCAGAGCGTCGGCACGATCGGCGGTTGATCAATCCGCTCACCGAGTCGATTCGCTCGCCAAGGGGGCGTGGTGTCCTGCGCAGGCCGCTGATTTGTTACAGTCCGTCGATTCTGCTTGAGTCGGATGTTCCGCGTGACCGATGCATAAATTGATGTCTCGACGCCGTCGCTGGCAACAGCACTTCAATGCGTCGAAGGACATGCTCTTCCGGGGGGATGAGCCACGATTGGCTCAGTTTAGAGGAGAGGTCGCCGTGAAACGGGCTTGTTACACATGGTTCTGGGCGGCATTGTTCGCTGGCACGTCGGTGGGTGGACTGCTTGGTGAGACGGCAACCGCGAGCGCCGAATCACAGTTGGCCGTTGGCCATCCGTCCGAGAAGAACGTTCTGATTACCGAGACTGGCAGAATGATGAGTAGTCGCCGCACGGCGTCTGCACCGCCGCGAACTTCCGCGGCTGAAAGCCTGCCTAGTTTGCAGCCCAAGTCCGACCGCAACGCGTTGCAGCGGTTCGGCGATTCCATGTCGGGCACGATCTCCGGAGCGTGGCATCGCATGACCGGCGCCATGGGGCGCGGAGCCGGCTCGTTGAAAAAGTGGGGGTCACGTAAACCGAAGCCCGCGAAGGATGACCCGCTTTCCCTTTCCAACAAGGTGCGTAAACCGGACGCTGATTTCTATGTAGCCGCGGCACGCTTGCTCGAGGCAAAAGGAAAGCTGGCCGAAGCCGAAACGAATTACAAGCTGGCGCTCGACGAGGATCGCAACCATCTCGAGGCCGCGTTGGGTTATGCGCGGCTTCTCGACCGCCAGGGGAAGCTCAGCGAGGCCACGAAGCAGTACGTCGATGCCACGCGGCGTCATCCGCATGAGGCCGCCGCCTTCAACGATTTAGGGCTTTGCCTGGCCCGACAAGGACGCCTTAATGAATCCGTCGAAGCCATCCATCAAGCCATTGCCATTCGCCCGCAGCGCAAGTTGTATCGCAACAACCTGGCCACCGTGCTGGTTGAAATGGGGCATTACGACGAAGCGTTTCAAACCTTGAAGGTCGCGCATGGCGAGGCGGTGGCTCATTACAACCTTGGCTATCTGCTATCGCAGAAAGGTGATCGCCGAGCGGCATCCCAACATTTTGCCCGGGCCGTTGAAATCAATCCTCAGTTCGCCGACGCGCGGCGCTGGCTCGACTTGACCGCTGCCCGCACCGCGATTCCTTCGCCCGCGGAGAACAGCAGCCAACCCCCACAACGCGCCGCCGCGAGCCGTGTGGCGGCACCCTCCGGCCAAGCGATGGGTCCTCCAGTTCCGACCATCGATCGTCAGCCGAGCGGAACTTCGTCGGTTGGCCCCGGTCCCGTGGCGCGGCCCGCGATGTCGATCGCGCCGATTACCCAAACACCGGCGTACCGGGCCGCTCCAACGCCGGCGCGCGCCGACCTTCGTGTTCCACCGAGACCGACCGCGCCGCCGCAGTCGACTCCGGCGCCTTCGGTAACCGCGCCAAGCAGGGTTCCGCCAACGATCAACCAACCGCCGAACCGGCCATCCCGTGGCAACCCTGAACCTGGGCGGGCGAAGTTGCCGTCCCGGCAAACGCCCTCGGACCATCTGCGGTATCCCGTTTCTCCCGGTTTGCCGGCGGCTCCGCAACACGCCCGCGGCGCTCAGCAGGACGAGCGGTCGTTCTACTACCCACCCAGCCGGTATTAGTACCACAGCGCCAAGTTGAACCGCCGAGACGCGGAGACGCGGAGTCTAAGCAGAAGCAAGGCAAACGGTTGTGTCATGCCTGGACTAAACTCAGCGGCGAGGGATCGACTAATGCTTCTTATCGAACCGAAACGGAAAAGCGCGTGTTTTTTTACTGGTTTCTCGGCGTCTCCGCGGTGATTTGATTCTTACTGGCATAGCGCTGTAGGGTTAGGCTTTGTCTCAACAGGTCGATCTGGCTTCGGCTAGCCGGTTTCAGATCTAACGGACGAGACGATCGTTCCGATCGATGCGATATGCGCCTCGATCCGATCGCCCGGTCGAAGAAACGTCTGGGTCGCGTTGCCCACGCCCGAGGGGGTTCCGGTCGAGATGATATCGCCCGGTTCGAGCGTCACGAGGTTCGAGATGAACTCGATCACGGCAGCCACCGGGAAGATCTGCTGCGCGGTCGACGCGTCTTGCTTGACGTTGCCGTTGAGCGAAAGTTTCATCTTCAGCGATTGCGGATCGGTGATCTCATCGGCCGAAGTGATGCAGGGGCCGCACGGGCAGAAGCTGTCAAACCATTTTCCGTGCAGCCAATCGAAGAAGCGGTCTTTGTCGCGCGTCGTACGATTCGGATTCGGTCGAAAGCGGCGGTTGGAAATGTCGTTGATGACCGTGTAGCCGGCCACAAAATCCAAAGCATCGGATTCTTTCACATACTTCGCGCGCCGACCGATGACGACGGCAAGCTCCAGCTCCCAATCAATATGGTCTGGCGAAACCGAGGGCAGCGTCACCGGTTTGCCCGGATCGGTCAGCGTGGTGCTAGGCGGTTTCATGAAAACGTAGGGAAAGGTTTCTAGCCGAGCCGGCGCGTCGCCGCCGCCTTCTTGAATATGCTCGGCATAGTTCCCGGCCAAAAGAAACAGCTTGTTCGGTCGAGGAATTGGAACCAGAAGCTCGACTTTGTCGGTTGCCACGGCCGCTCCGGGTGGAAGCTCGCCGGGGTTTCGCCCGATCCAAGCGGCAAGCTTCTTCACGTTGCCGAAGCTTGCTCCTTCGGGTGGAAGAAACGCGAGTAGATCGTCGGTTTCGCGGATCGCCAATTTTTCATGTGTCGCATCGGCATAGGCCTTGGCACCGGTCGTCAGCGGGACAATCCGGCTCTCGTCGTACAACGCGGCCTGATTTTGTCCTGCGCGTCGAAAGCGACAAAGTCGCATAGTGGGGGCCTCCCGCGTCGGGTTCGTGCATGATTTGATTTGCCCGATAGCTTGACGGTCTTGCCGTCGCTGTCAAGCAGAGACGTCAAACGAGTTTTTTCCGGGCTTTTCTGGCGTCGTGAGTGATGGCTTGGTCACGAAAAAGAGCGGCGAACCGCGAGTTTGACTTTGGCCGCGCGATCAACGACCCTAGTGACGTGGCCGGAGACATTCGTCGTCGAGCCGGTAGCTCCGCCGGGTCAATCATTGCCGTCAACCGGACGGTGAAATCCACGACCTTGGCGTTTACGATCCGTCGTGGATTGCTTCACGATCACATCAAGCTGGCCGTGGTCGCGGTCGGACTCAGCTTTTTACTCGGGTGCGGAGGAAAGACCGATGAAACTCGTCATGCGAATCGTTGCCTTTTCGGCGTTGCTTGTTGGGGTTCCGGCCATTGGGATCCCGGTCAAGGCGGCTTCGCTAGAAGACTACCGGCCGCCCGAGGCGGGCTCGGTTCGCATTCTCCGTGATTCTTACGGAGTGCCGCACATCATTGCCCGGGACGATGCCAGCTTGTTCTACGGTGCCGGCTACGTACAGGCCGAAGATCAGTTGGAAAATCTGGTGAAAAACTTCTTGCGGGCTCAGGGGCGCATCTCCGAGCGCGAAGGCATGCTGTCCGTGCGGATTGACCATTTGGTAAGAATGCTGCGTCTGCCGCAACGGGCGAGCGAGTATTACCAGACGCTGGACCCCGAGTCGCGTGTGCCGCTCGACGCCTTCGCGGCTGGGGTGAACCGCTATATCAGTGAGCACCGCGACTCGATTCCGTCGTGGATCGAACCGGTCAAACCTGAATACGTGCTGGCGTTTTCCGATTACATCGACACGTTGTTTTCGGTGAGTCACTGCCAACGTGATTTGAAACGGGCCGGGATTAAGCTGGCCGGGCTCGAGGTGCTCGACGAGCTTCAGGCGTCGACCGTGGGCTCGAATCAATTCGCCGTGAGCCCCGGAAGGTCCGGCGGCGGCGCGACGATGCTGTCGATGGACCCCCACTTGCCGCACAAAAGCTTTTACCGCTGGTACGAGATGCACCTGGTCTCGCCGAACCTCAATTGCATGGGGGCCTGTCTTTTCGGCTCGCCGTACGTGAGCATGGGGCGGACGGAAAAAACCGCGTGGAGCATGACGGTCAACGGTCCCGATCTGGGCGACGTCTTCGCTTTGGAGTTGAACCCCGACGACCCGACCCAATACAAGGGGCTCAAGGGGTGGGAGAAGCTCGAAATTTATGAAGAGACGTACCGGGTTCGCTCGGGCGACAAGGTGCGTGAACTGAAGCTTCCCGTCCGCCAATCCGCCGTCGGACCGGTGGTGACCGTCAGAGACGGCGTGGCCTATACGTTTGCCTTGCCGCTTTCCAACGACCCGGCCCGGGCACGGCAAATTTACGATATGTGTCGCGCGCAAAACGTGGACGAGTTTCGCCGGGCCCTCTCACCGCTGGGGCTGGTGATGTTCAACATCGTGTTCGCCGATGCTTCGAACAACATTTTCTATATCAGCAACGCGCGAATTCCCAGGCGCGACACGCGAATCGACAGCCATGCGATTCGTCCGGCGTCTGAAGCGTGGGCCCGCTGGCAGGGCTTTCACACGCTGGACGAGCTGCCCCAGGTGCTCAACCCACCGTCGGGTTTTCTGATGAACACCAACAGCGGCCCGCAAAACGTTTGCCCCAAGGCGGCGCCGAAACCGGATGATTTTCCCGCCTATATGATGAGCCAGAAGAACAACAGCCGTTCGCTACGGTTGCGGCAACTGCTCGAGGCGGACACCTCGATTACTTGGGACGAGATGCACACCTATGCCACGGATACGCTGCCTTATGGGACGGAAGAGATCGTCCCCCGGATTGTCAAGGCGATCGAAGACGAGGGCGACACCTTTACCGGCGACGTCGACATGCTCAAGCGTGCCGGCAAGGTTCTGGCGGCTTGGGATCACCGCACGGACGTCGACAGTCAAGGCGCGGTGCTGTTCGTCTATATCATCACGGACAAGGCTTTCCGCGAGGCCGCCGAAGGGAAAGACGATCAGGCGGCCGGAGAAGCGCTGGTCAAACAGGCCAAGGCGGTCGAGGCTCGCTTCGGCAAGCTTGATGTTCCCTGGGGCGAGTTCAGCCGGATTCGGCGAGGTTCGATCGAACGCGGCGTCGCCGGCAACGGCTTCCGTCAGCCTGAACTGGGAACGCTGAACCTGACCGCGCTGCGACCAACCTACGGCAAACGCGAAGACGGCCGACGCTATTGTACCGGCGGCTCGAGCTATGGCATGATTGTCGACTTCGCGGGCGAAACCCGCTCGATCAGTTGCCTTCCCTTCGGCGTGAGCGAACATCCCGACTCGCCACATTTCGCCGACCAACTGGCCCTCTATGTCAAACGCCAGTACAAGCCCGCCTGGTTCCTGCCCAAAGAGATCAACGCGCATGTGGAAAGCGATCGGATCCTGAAAACCAAGATGTAACGGGCGGCGGCGAACGACCATGTTTGCGCCCCGCCCGGGGATTGGTTTTTCATCGTGCCGTCCAGCATTCACAACGGTTCGTCCATTTTCATGGAACCGGTTCAAACGTTGCACACGCCTTCGAGTTCTTTGGCCAGACGTTTGCGGGCGACGTGCAGGCGGCGTTTGATCGTGCCCACCGGCGAGCTGAAGTCGCAGCTCATCTCGGCCAGCGAACGGCCTTTGATGTAGAACGCCACCAGCGTCTCGCGGTCCATCGTCCGCAGTCGGCGCAGCCCAAGACGCACCTGATGCCGACGTTCGTTGGCCAGCGCGGCGGCAAGCGGCGTATGCTCGTCGGCGCAGGCTGCCGAGAGCACTTCGGGCTCGGCGGTTAGCATGATGCGCCGACGCGTCAGACGATTCGCGGCCATGCGGACGGTGATCGACCGTAACCAGCCCCCAAACGCTTCGGGTTGGCGAAGTTGGTCGATCTTGCGCAGGGCCTGGACGAAAACCTCCTGGACCAATTCCTGGGCCTCGGAGGGATTTCGCAATCGACGCACGGCCGTGGCGTAGATACTCCGCTGGTAGCGCTCGACCAATTGGCCGAATGCTTCACGGTCACCGCTCTGGGCTTGGAGAACAAGCTCGACCAGTTGCCGTTGATCTTCATGCAGTTCGCAAGTCGCAGTCATGGTTTTGGTTTCTCTCAACATCCATCGAGGGCGCGATACAACGTGGTGGGAGACGCTTGGGTCGAGCCGCACAAGGGGAAGCATCCCTTGAAAGAGCCCGCCGTGCGGCCGCTCGTGCAAGTGGTTCGTGGGGTTCGTCGTGGCAAACGCGATGCTTGCCTTAACTGCCATCCACGGATTTGCACGACGCCGGGAAACTCGCCGGTTTGAGTACCGGTTTCGTTAGCCCGGCCAGCACGGATCCGGCCCAATTCATGAGCCAGCCCATGCCGAGGTCGGCCGCCTGGAAGCGGCGCACAGACATCTGGGCATGGCAGGGCCTGCCTAGATGAATGCCCAAGACCTCGGTCCACGATAGATGCCGCGCATGGGCTACCGCGATGCGTGCAACGCGAACACGGACCGTCGCTTGGCGAGCAACCAAGGCGTGGTTCGTCACAAAGTTCGTGTGCATGCGGCGCATCGGAGGCTCCCTGCGCGGTCGCGCGGCTGAGAGAGAACAAAACGAAGCAAAAAACGCTTGCCCCACAACCGTTGGCTTTTCGGCTGCCGGGGCCAAAACGGGCTTTGGTTGCGTCCAAAGCCACGTTCAGGAAGTCATAAAACCCAAAGCTACTTTGTCACGATCGGTCGTCCGGGTCAAGCCAATCCAGTCTCGCTTGGCATGAAACCGATATCGCGGAGCGCTGTAGCGTACGCCAGCAATAGACAGGTCTTGAGCATGGCAGGTTCGCGCGGGAACGGGAAATTTGCCATTTTTTTATCGAACCACAAAACCGTCTTCTCGCCCATCTCGGGCAAAAAAGGGAAGCGGCGTGCTCTTCAGTGGTTGCGATATCGGCCTTTGCGTGCCGATCGCCATACCCATCTCGCCGGAGTGGCCAAGGAAGATCGCCAGCCGATGATCTTCTCTCGGACAGGCGAACATTTCGATACCGGATCAGGGGCAACGGTTCCGGTCTTTCAAGTCAATCCACGGCACTGGCCAACAAGCGTCTGAGCGCCCGGCGATGATCGATCGCTTCGAGTTCGGCTTCGCTAAGACGCCAGATCCCCGGCGCCAAGACGCGCACCAGCCGACGGAACAAGACGAAGCCGAGCAGCCCCACGCTAACGCCGATCAAATCCGCTAGCCAGTCGAGCCACTCGAAGCCGCGTCCCACGAACGGTTGGCTTACTTCATCGGCCAAGCCGTAGACCGCGATCAACAGCCAAAGGCTGGCCACGGCAAGGATTCGTTTTGTCCACACTCGCCGTCGCGGCGTGGAAGCGCGAACCGTCAGTAGCGCGCGGGCAAGAAAGCCAAGCCCGGCATACATGCCCAGATGAACCACCTTGTCCAGGGGAATCCCAAAATCCGGCGCCGCGACCCGGCCGAGCGGTATGTGTGTCAGCAGGAACATAATGGCCACATACGTCGCGCATAAGATGGCCAGGAAACGATAAAGCGGCAGCGAGGCCCGTTGGGCGTTTCCCGAGTCGGTCGCCACCTGAAGATAGGGCCGTGAAAGCCCGAGCTGAAGTCGGCCGATCCAATTGACCCGCGTCTGATTCAGCGCGATCCACTCCAGCGATCTGAGGGAATTCAGCACCACAAGCGCCGAGTTGTCGACCTTGGTTCTGCGTAAACCGAGCCGCCGTAAGTAATGAAACGCCCTGAGTCGTATGACGCCGGCGCTCGTGACCTTCGTGTCCGAAAGGTCGATCTCCGTGAGCGACTGCAATGCCTCGTGATGTTGGGCCAGAAACTCAAGGAAGCGATCGTCGACCATCGAGTCATGAACTCGAATCGCGATGATGCGCTCGACCATTTGGGCGAAGTCTTCGCCGATTTCGCCTTTCAGCCAGTCGACCGTTTCCACTTCGACGGTGCCCCCCAGGCGTTTCACCTCGGCGATCACTTTTTCAGATTCGATGTAGCGGTCGACGGTTGTCCGGAGCCACTCGGTTCGCCCTTGCCCAAACTGTACGTAGTGCAGCGATTGCTCATAGGCCTGCTGCAAGCGGTTGAAGCTTTGCAGATTACCGCCACGGTCGGGATGTGCCACTTTGACCTTTTCGAGAAAGGCCTGTTTCACATCCGCCTCGGAGACGGGCGGCCGCAAACCGAGCGTCGTGAGATAATCAGGACGCTGTGGCGAGGTTGGTTCGGACGACACGGAGGCTCTCACGGAGACCATTCTTTCAGAGGCGGCCAGGCACACTTATTCGGTCAGCGACGTTTATTATTCAGCGGCCCGCCCTGTGCGCGAAGGCGCTCGCCACCGGCTTGACGCATTGAAGGGCGATTGTCAGACTGCCTTTGCGTTCGCCATCCCAAGGAGTCGCGGCGTTGTCCTCCGGCGTCGCCAAGCGGCTCTGGTGCCTGCCGCATGAAGCGATTTGGCCGCGTTTTTCACCGCAAGCCAAGGTGTCTTATGTCCAAACCATTCAAACAGCTTTTGGCCGAAGGTCACGTCATCCGCTTGTTCTCGATGGGGCGCGTCGTCCATCCGGTCGTCATCGATATGTTCGGCTTGGCGGGCGGATATGACGGGTTTTGGTTGGATCAAGAGCACGGGGGGCTGACCTACGACCAGATCTTGCTTTCCAGCGTTTGTGCCCGGGCCAATGGTTTTGATTGCTTCGTGCGCATGGCGCCTTCGAATTACGCCGTGGTCACCCAGAATCTCGAAGCCGGCGCCGGCGGCGTGATGGCCGCGCAGATCCAGTCCGCCCAACAGGCCGAACAGTTCGTCCGTTGGGCCAAATTCGCGCCCCGTGGAACCCGAGGCATGAACACCAGCGGCTACGATGCTCATTATACGCACAAAAGCCAAACCCAATTTGCCGAGGATGCCAATCGACAGCACCTTGTCGGCATACAGATCGAAACCCGCGGCGCGCTGGATGAGGCCGATGCGATCGCGGGCATCGACGGGGTCGACTTGCTGTTCGTCGGGCCGAGCGATCTTTCCCAATCGCTGGGGCACCTTGGCCAGTTGAACCACGATTCGGTTTGGGCGGCGATCGACCGTGTTGCCGAGGCCTGTCGCCGCCACGGCAAGCATTGGGGAACCGTCCCGGTTGATCCCGACTACGCCGAGCGGTGTGTGAAGAAAGGCTGCCAGATGTTAATCATGGGCAGCGACATCGTCTGTATGCGGCGCGGCATTGAAACCGTGCAATCTACGTTTGACAATTTCTTCAGTCGATAAGCATCGTCGCATTCTCGGGGCTTCTCGGCACCGCGGCGTTATTCCGGCTTGCGGGCGAGCATCAGCATGGCCGAGGTGCGGCACCCTAGTTTGGCGCGCAGCGTGTCGAAGGCGGTGAACGCGACCAGTGGCGGCAGGCTGCGGAAGGGATCGAAGCGGCGGGCCAAGCGTGGGTGGGGCCGTTTGCCGTAACGCAGCTTGTGGTGCAGCGAGTACATCCAGAACGAGTGCCCCGGTTGGAAGCGAAGGTCGAGCACCTCGAGCCCGCAATCGTCGAGCAGTCGGGCAAGCGTGCTCGGGGTGAACAAGTTCCAGTGGCGCGGAATGTGATAGCCGCCCCAGTACGTGTCGGCGAACCGTCGGGCGTCGAGGCTGTCGATGTTGGGCGTTTCGACGGCGAACACGCCGCCGGGCGAAAGCCAGCTTGCCACTTTGGCCGCCACGGCGCGGGGATCGTCGACGTGTTCGATCACGTGGAACATGGTGGCCAGGTCGATTTCGCCAGGCGGGATCGTGTCGCACTGTTCCACGCGGCAAGCGAACGCGCGAAAGCCTTCCGCGCGAAGCACGCGCACGATGGGCTCGTCCAGCTCGAGACCGAAAATGCGATCTCGCGATAGGCCCCCGCGGGCCATCGTCCGCAGATATCGCCCTTGCCCGCAACCGATGTCCAGGAAGCTGCGCGGCCGGCGACCGAGCAATCGCAGAATGCCGCGCAACTTGCGGCGATCAAGCTGCCGCTTTCCCCACACGGCGATGCGGTTAATCTGCTGTTCGTAGTTGTAGGCGTAATATTCCTTCGGGTAGATGATGCCGAGCGTGTCGATGGCGGGGCGCGGATCGAGCCACACATGGCCGCAGTCGCGGCAACGTACCATTCGCCATGGGTTACTGCACGTTAATAGTTCGTAGTCGAATCCGACGGCTAGACGGTCCTTGTCGCGGCCGCCGCAAACTGGGCAGCAGGGAACCTCTTCCGTGGCGATCGGACCCACGCCGCGGGCGAGAAGTTCGGCCGGCGGAAGCGTGTCTTGCCAGGCGTCGTGGTCTTGCGAAGTTGCCATTGAGAGAAACGCCAAGCCGGATAAGCAAAATTCATGGGATGCGTCGCCGCCGGCTATCGCGGGCGCCGCCGGCGCAGCCACCGGGTGAAGAAAGAACCGTCGGCGGGCTCCGCTTTCGCCGGACCACATTCGGCCAACGGCAACCTGCGCAGATAGCGCCACAGATAGGCCAGATACCACCCTCGCCACTCAAGGCCCGCGGTGGCCGGATTCCGGCGAATCTCACGGTCGGCTTCCGCCAGGCGGTAGTACGGAATCGACGGCCAAAGGTGGTGCGTCGCATGGTGGTTCATGTTCATTGGCGAAACAACAAGCCGCTCGAGCGGATGGCTCGCGTAAGAGATCAGCCGGTGCCGGTCGGCCACCGCATCGGCCTCGGGTTGCGAGTGTTCGCAAAACGATCGCAGATTGTCATAGACAAAGGCCAGGAAGACGGGCAACAGCCACAACACGGGATAGGCCCACAGGCCGATGCCCAGCGTCAATCCGGCGATGAGCGCCGCCTGCCACGCCACGAGAATCGCCACGTCGCGCGGCCGGTATCCCTCGGTTGCCGGCGCCGGCTTGGATAGCCCATCCGCCCGATCGGCGACCGGCGGCTCACGACGCAGAAAGACGTGCCGCATCGAACGCACGAAGCTCGTCACACCGGTCAGATAGCCCAAGAGTTGCGGTCGGGTGAATTTATTGAAACAGCCGTACTTGTGCCGGTCCGGGTCATCGGGCGTGGCCAAGTGCCGGTGGTGGGCTAAGTGGTTCTTGCTGTTCAGCCGCGTGATGGCGCCGATCGCGCCCAAAACGGCCATGTCGGTGAACAGGTCGTTGACCCAGGCTCGATTCATCAAGCGGCGATGAAAGCCATCGTGCGCGATGATAAACAACGCATAGAACCGCGTGGAGATGACCACGACGGCCAGTGCGACGGTCCACCAACGCGGCCAAACGGCAACCATCGACCACGCGGCGACAATCCACGCCCAGCACCACAGAGCATCGATCACCGGACGATACCACACCAGCCGGCTTAGCTCGCGCACTCGCTCGGGAGACAAAAGTTGCCCGCGATACCGCGTGTAGAGATCGTCGCGTTGCGGCCGCGCGGGAGCAGGCGTGATGAGCGGCGAAGCCATGGTTTCGACAACCTTCAAGAAACGAACGAACGCGCACCGCCTGAGCGCGACCGCCACGGTGTGGGGTCATGGACAGCGACGCCTATTATAAGCGAGCCGGCCCGATCGTGCAGCGAATTGTCGGGCCACTTTTCCGGCGGCGCGGCGGCAAGCTGCCTCGACAAGGCGACCCCCGAAACGCCATCTCGGCCCCCCGCGCGGCCGCCCTGCCAAGGAAGACGGGTCGTGACGAAGACAACGATTCTTCGACGGCGAGGATCGAAGCTGCGCCGCCAGAAAGCAGCGCGTTGAACGCCTTCGGGCGCGCGGTAGAATCGCGTCAGCGTTGGGGGTGCGCGGAAAACCTCGCCTCGCACAGTGCGGGGAAAAGACGTCTCGTGGTTCCGAGCCACCCTCGGCGGCCGACGCCAAGGATGAAACACGTCTTCGCCCGCATCCCCGCCGCGACGCTTGCCAACCGCGGCACTCGATCGATGCCAAGTGCCGAAGGAACGACCACGACACGCAAGGAAAAGCCGATGAATCGACCGTTTGTCCACCTGCACTGCCACAGCCACTACAGCCTGTTGGATGGAGCCAGCCGTATTCCGGCGCTTGTTGAGCGGGCCAAAGAGTTGGGGATGAATTCCCTGGCGCTGACGGACCATGGCAATCTTCACGGTGCGTTGGATTTCTATCGCACGGCCAAGGCGGCCGGTTTGAACCCCATCGTCGGCTACGAGGCCTATATCGCCCCGGGAAGCCGGTTCCGAAAAGAGACCACGACCAACGAGGAAGCCAGCTATCACCTGACGCTGCTCGCCAAGAATCGCACCGGCTTCCAGAACTTGGTCAAGCTGGCTTCGTCGGCCTATCTCGAAGGTTTCTATCGCAAGCCGCGCATCGATCGCGAGCTGCTCGAAGCCCATCACGAGGGCTTGTTCTGCTTGAGCGGCTGTGTATCGGGCGAGTTCAGCCGCGCGCTGCTCCGAGGGGGCGATCCCCAGCAAACGCTCGACCAGGCGATGAACATCGCCGCTTGGTTTCAGCGCATTTTCGGAGAACGGTACTTCATCGAGCTGCAAGACAATGGGCTCGAAATCCAGCGGATCGCCAAACAGGGCGCCATCGACGTGGCACGCCGCATGGGGTTGCCGATGGTGACCACCTGCGACACGCACTACGTCAACCGCGAGGATGCCAGCGCCCAGGACGTGCTGCTGTGTATCAACATGGGCAAGTACCGCACGGATCAAAACCGCATGCGGATGGAGGGCGATCAATTCTATCTCAAAAGCCCGGACGAAATGTACGAGGCCTTCGGCGGCCTGGAAGAAGCGGTCGCTCAAAGCCAGCGGATCGCGGATCAAGTCGACATCGAGCTAGAGCTGGGGCAGCGGCACTTTCCCAAGTTCAGCCCCCCCGACGATCAGCCATCCGCCGACTATCTGCGGAAACTGTGTCTTGAAGGCCTCGAACAGCGCTATGCCGACAATCCTGAGCGCTTTACCGACGGGCGGTTGGCCCCCGAGGTGATCGAACGACTCGATCGCGAGCTGGACGTGATCAACACGCTGGGCTTCGCCAATTACTTTCTCATCGTTTGGGACTTTGTCCGCTTCGCGGTCGAGCAAAACATTCCGGCCACGGCTCGTGGTTCAGGCGTGGGATCGTTGGTCTCCTATGCCTTGTGGCTGAGCCACGTTTGTCCGCTGAAGTACGACCTGCTGTTCGAGCGGTTCTTGGATGTCAGCCGCAAGGAAGCCCCGGATATCGATATCGACTTCTGCAAGCAACGTCGCGTGGAAGTCATTCAATACGTCAAGGACCGCTATGGCGACGAAAGCGTGGCGCAGATCGGCACCTTCGGCACGCTGGCGGCCCGTCAAGCCATTCGCGACGTGGGCCGTGTGCTGACGGTTCCCATCTCGCGGGTCGACGCGCTGGTGGCCATGGTGCCGGATCAACTGGGCATCACGCTCGACGAGGCTCTCGATAAAAGCGTCGAGCTGCACAAGGCCTATGAGTCGGACACGGAAGCCCGCGAGGTCTTGGACTTTGCCCGAAAGGTCGAAGGCTTGGCCCGCAACGTCGGCACGCATGCCGCGGCGGTGGTGATCGCCGACCGGCCGTTGGTCGAGTATGTGCCGCTTTGCCGCGTTCGTGGCAAGGAGGACGTGATTACGCAGTGGTCGATGAACGACGTGGAAGCGGCCGGGCTGTTGAAGATGGACTTTCTCGGTTTGCGCAACCTGACGATTCTTTCCAAGGTCGTCGAGTTGATCGAGCAGACGCGCGGCGAGCAGGTGGATCCGTATCGCTTTCCCCTGGATGACGAAGCGACCTACGCCCTGTTGTGCCGAGGCGAGACCAAGGGCGTGTTTCAACTCGAAAGCGGCGGCATTCGCGACCTGCTCCAGCGGATGAAGCCGGACTGCTTCCACGACATCATCGCCACGAACGCGCTCTACCGCCCCGGACCGCTCGAAGGGGGCATGGTCGACGACTACATCGAGGTGAAACACGGCCGCAAGAAACCGATTTACAAACATCCGATCATGGGTGAGGTGCTGGCCGAAACCCACGGCGTCATGGTCTATCAAGAACAGGTCATGATGATCCTCAACCGCTTGGGAGGCATCCAGCTTTCCAGCGCCTATACCTGTATCAAGGCTATCAGCAAAAAGAAGCTTTCCATCATCGCGCGATTCCGCGAACAGTTTATCGAGGGCGCGACCAGCAAGGGATTGCAACAAAAAGACGCCGTCGATCTCTGGGCCATGGTGGAAAAATTCGCCGGCTACGGCTTCAACAAAAGCCACTCGACCGCCTATGCCCTGATTGCCTATATGACGGCGTACCTCAAAGCGCACTATCCGGTCGAGTTCATGGCCGCGCTGCTGAGCGGCGACATTCCGGGCCGCAACTTCAAAACCAAGGATTCGTTGGTCGAACATCTGGAAGACTGTCATCGGATGAATCTCGAGGTTGTGCCGCCGGACGTGAACCGTTCACCGGCCGAGTTCGGCGCGTCCGAGGGGCGCATCCATTTCGGTCTGTCCGCTATCAAAAGCTGCGGCATGGCGGCCTCCGAAGCGATCGTCGCGCAGCGCAAAACGGGGGGGCCGTACCGCGATTTGTTCGATTTCTGCGAACGGCTCGACCCCTCGCTGGTCAACCGTACGGCGATCGAATCGCTCATCAAGGCGGGCGCCTTCGACGGGCTTGGCGGACACCGCGCGCAGTGGACCCACGTCGTGGAACGCGCGATTCAGGGCGGTGCGGCGGCCCACGCCGATCGGCGATCCGGCCAAAAGGGGTTGTTCGACGAAGTCGACGAGGCCGATCTGCCACCTGCCACGGCGGTCCTGCCCGACTTCCCGCCGTGGGATGAGCGCGAGCAACTCGCCAAGGAAAAAGAGGTGCTCGGCTTTTATCTTTCTAGCCACCCGCTGGTTGAGTACGCCGAAACCCTCAAGACCTGCTGCACCCATACGGCGGTCGAAGCGGCCGCGCTTCCCTCCCGCAGCAACGTGGTCGTCGGCGGCATCCTCTCGGCCATCAAGCTCTCGCACACCAAACACGCGCGACCCGGGGCCGAGACTAAATATGCCATGTTCGACTTGGAAGACACGGCCGGAATCATCCGCTGCATCATGTGGCCGGACACGTTCTCCGAGTTCGGACATCTGGTCGAATCGGATGCGATCGTTCTGGCCCGGGCATCGGTCGACAAACGGCCGGGAAGCGACGACGCGAACCTGATCATCGACGAGTTGATTCCCATTGCCGAAGTCGGCGAGCGGTTTACTCGCGCCGTGGTAGTCCGCGTCGATCAGCAGGCACACGGCCTTGAGGGGCTTGAAAAGCTGCGTGAGATCCTGCGCGGTTATCCGGGCCGCTGCGATCTGCGGCTCGAACTCTGTTTGGCCGACGGCCGCCGGGTGTTCTGTGCCTGTGACGAAATGCGCGTGCGGATTGACGACGAACTGTGCGACCGCATTGATAACCTTTTGGGGCCCGGCAACTATCGCCCCATCTTCGCCTTGCCCAGTCACAACGGATCTCGATCCGGCAACCGACGTTCCCGTCGCATGGCT
>Ga0114931_10001528_pt1 | contig 29548 bp, 27 predicted proteins | sample 2SBtaG_FD_89579 | JGI IMG/M metagenome (GOLD analysis project Ga0114931, IMG submission 89579) | Deep subsurface microbial communities from Kolumbo volcano to uncover new lineages of life (NeLLi) - 2SBTROV14_V59a metaG | ecosystem: Environmental > Aquatic > Marine > Volcanic | place: Kolumbo... | reverse complement strand
CTGCGTTCCATTCTTATCTGCGTTCCATTCTTATCTGCGTTCCATTCTTATCTGCGTTCCATTCTTATCTGCGTTCCATTCTTTCCGGTGTTCCTTTCTTCCCTGTTTTCCTTTCTTCCTTGCGTTCCTTTCTTTACGCTTTTGGATGAGCCTTGTCATAAACTTCAATTAATTTTTCCATTGAGACATGAGTATAGATCTGAGTTGTTGAAAGTCTCGCGTGACCCAAAAGTTCCTGAATATCGCGCAAGTCAGCACCGCTATCTAATAGATGAGTAGCAAAGGAGTGTCGCAAGGAGTGAGGCGAAATATTTTTGATGTCCGGGCATCGTTTTATGTATTTATCGACCATTCGTCCAACGCTCCGTGTTGTAATGCGTGTTCCCTGATAATTCAAGAACACGATTTTTTCATCACGCTCAGCGGGAGGGCAATTCTCAAGAAAAATCGGGCGAGCTTCATCAATATAATGTAGCAGAGATTGGAGTGCCGGATCTCCAAATGGCAAAATTCTTTGTTTTTTCCGCTTGCCGGTTACGCGTACGAGTTTTTCCTTAAAATCTATATCCCCCATATTTAGCGTCACAAGCTCCCCAACCCGCATGCCCGTAGCATATATAAATTCCAAAATCGCTCGATCACGTTTTCCGAGATCGGTATTCAAATCGGGAGTTTCGATAAAGCGAATCGCATCTTCAATAGAAAGATGGGTTGGTAATTTTCTTTCAATTCGCGGTGTGGCAACGAGTTTTGCCGGATTTACTTCGACCACACCTTCGCGAACGAGGAACTGAAAGAACGTCCTTAACGAAGCTAATTTTCGTGCAATAGAGGTTTTTTTCTTGCTACCCGTGTGGAGTTTGGACATCCATTCGCGAATCGTTATGTGATCAATGTCTTTTACTGGAATTTCTTCGCGGGATCCGCCTTTTGTTTCTGGTGCAATATTATCGTGAAATTGGTTTAAATCACTCGTATAATTCCGTAAAGTATGAGGACTCACATTTCTTTCGTATTTCAGATGTTGCAGAAATTGTTTAAGATATTCTTCGAGCATACCTAGGAAGATTATAGTTCAAACGGTTATCGGTCAAAAAACATGGCGGTGATTCGCTCTATTTTTTTCACTTAATTATTTGTCACGAATAATTTTTCTCTTGACGTAATAGCCTTTTCTAGCTCGCAATGTTATGTCAGTTTTTGATTTAACCCTCAAGTCGATCGCGCGGAATCTACCATCTCTGGCTTCATTTTTGGGATAATAGGCAAGGATATATTGTTGCGAGAGTTCGGCGGAAATCTGTCTGAAGGCAATATCAAGCTCTCGCTTATCAATTGGAGAATAAACTGCGCCGCCGGTTTGATCCGCGAGAGTTCTCATACGTCGTTCAGCGGCTAAAGCCCTTATATTTGCGCTGCCGCCGCGGTTTCCCGTTCGCTTAAAATTTTCAAATTCATTTGTATGGACAATATAAACTTGGCAATTGTTTTCCTGAACAGTCTTTACCATCTCGTCAAAGGTAGAATCACTCAGAGTGTCCTGACCATCCGAAACAATAACAATAACCCTTCTGCCGGAATAGTCTTGCAAATAATTAGACGCTTTTATTATCCCGTCATGAAGCGCGGTAGCACCTTGCGGTTTGACAAAAGATTTAATAGCCCTCACCAAGCTTTGAACATCTTTCGTCATACCCTGTTCAAGTCGTGAAATACCGGCGATCGAGTACAAGGCAGCTTGATCTTTATCAGGTCGAATTACTCTTTTAAAAAATCTAATCGCGGCTCGTTGCTCAAATTCGCGTGCAATCGTAACGCTTGAACTGTTATCAAAAAGGAGAGCGAGCTTTACCGGACTTTCTGACTTAAAAAGGTCTCCGATTTCGACCAAAGCATTATCAATCTTCAGCTCAAAATCCTTCATTCTCAAGTTCGTAATCGCTTTGCCGCTCCCATTTTCAATAACGGAAACCGGAATTGGTACAAAAGCAGAGTTAACTTTTATTACGTCGTCATCACTCTTTTTCGGTGTCGGAGTTGGAGTTACTGAAATTTTAGGTAGTGACTTTTTCGTTACCTTCTGGGTAAGAACATAGGTGCGCTTTTTTTTAGGTTTTTTCGCATCCTTCTCTATCTTTTTCTTCACACGCCCACTTTGGGGGAAAACACACGTCCCCAAAAAAAGAAATAGAGTTATGAGCAAAAAATTCCGAAACATAATTTGCAATGAGATGTCTCAAATCCCAAATAAGTTATCCCAATAAAAACATAAGGCAAAATTACACGAGCATTAGTTTCACGCCGGCAACCAATAAAACAACAGCCAACGCGCGCCGTAACAAAATCGAATTGAAATACTTGCTTCCTAAAGTTGAGCCAATTATACCACCGATCACGGCAGTAACTATCCAAATACCAACGCTCGAGGGTAAATTTAATGCGTTTTGGGAATTCCCAAGAAGTCCCGAAATGGAATTAACCAGCACAAACATCGCAGAAATTCCCGCAGCCTTTCGAGTTTCCGTCCAGTTGGTTAAAAACAAAATCGGCGTTAAAAATATTCCGCCGCCAACTCCAATCAAACCCGATGTGACTCCAATTATTGCTCCGATTACGAGAGCTACCCAAATCGGATATCTTGAAACCTCCTCCTCCATGCTTTCATCGCCATCGTTTTTATTAAACTTCCATGCAAGACGAAAAGCAGCGAAAAGCAGCACAATTCCCAGAAGCAATTTATAGTAAGAAATCGGTAAATCTATCATACCGCCCAAAAACGCAAAAGGTATTGATGCTCCGGCAAATGGTAAAAAGACCCTCCAAGAGAAGAAACCGCGCCGATAAAACTGAACCGTCGCAATTGATGAGACAAATATATTTAGAGCAAGCGCAGTGGGCTTAGTAACATTTGGGGCGACTGCAAAAAACGCCATTACAGCAAGATATCCCGAACCTCCGCCGTGCCCAACTGAGGAATAAAGCACAGCTACAAGAAAAATCGCGATGAGAATTAGACCTTCAAAACCTTCCATTAAATTAAATTTATAGTTTCATTATGGATAGGCAAAGCAGAACCATCATCAAACTCGATGCCCGCTTTTACACCAATTTCCGCTACATCCTCGGCAGATTTAGATTCGTCGTTATAGACAGCAAACATAGCTCCTAACGAATACTCAAGACCACTCCCATTTGCGTAAAACTTCGAGTATTCCTGTACATACCGATAGGAACTTAGTCCAAAAATTCCATTCGGGTTTGCTATCAATAAATCTCCTCGAAAGGTCTCAAAATCCTCTTCATCGTCAGCAAGCAAAAAATATTCCTCTTTTAGACTTTTGTGCAGAGAAAGCCCAAAGCGGAAGATATCCGCCGTGTTTCCTAGGATTATGTTCTTTTTTGAGTTCGACAAAAAATCTTGTACCGCAATCTGCAAGGTAGCCGAACCCGAGATTCCTATGAAATGTTCCTTGTATTTAATGATCTTCTTGTGGTTAACAATATACTCGGCAGATTCTTTTGTATTTCCACAGGTAGTTAATGTGTCCGCAGCAATCACGGCTTTCCCATCTTTTTTTGTAACTACAATTGTTGACATAATTTCATAGTGAGTTCACTTTGCTTTGTCTCCTCACTTTTTCGCCCTTTATTTCAATTTAACCCGGTAACAATTAATCGGCAAACCCGAACTATCGTCAAATTCGGCACCAGCTTTCACCCCAATTTTTGCTATATCTGCCGCAGATTTTGTTTTGTCTTGATAACCAACAAACATCGCCCCCAACGCATAGTCGCTTCCACTTCCGTAAGCGTAAAAACGCGATAATTCCTTTATATAACGATACTCGCTCAAAGCGTAAATCCCGCTCGGATTAGCGAGCAGCATATTTGCCCGTGAGGTTTCAAAAGCATCCGAATCTCTTTTATCAGCCTTTAGAAAATAATCTTCCTTCAGTTTCTTGTGCAAAAGAATATGGGAATTAAATATCTGTTTTTCGTTCCCCAACGGAAACTCTTCCTTACTCTTTTTCAGTAAATCCTCAAGCGCGGTTTGAGATGCGCTCCAACCAGTCAAGGCAAAATAGCTTTCCTTGTATCTAATGATTTTCTTGTTGTTCTTAATATAGCGTGCCGATTCCAATTGGCTTCCGTAAGTCGTTAACGTATCAGCCGCAATCGCCGCCTCTTTTCCTTTTCTTACAACTACAATGGTCGTCATATTTAGTGATTTGCCTCCAAAGTCTGATTTCTAATTTCCTTAAGCCATATATCCCAATCTTCGAGGGCTCTTTCAACAATAAAACTATGGCGTTCGCGTTTTTTTCTATATTTTTTTCGCAACTCGGTCGGTAAGGATTCGAGCAATCCAAAGGTTATATTTACAGGCTGAAAATTCTTTGTTTCAGCGTTCGCCACATATCTACAAAGCCCGCCAATTGCTGATTTACTCGGTGCGGTTGCCATACTTTCACCTTGTAGGAGTCTGGCTGCGTTTATTCCGGCAAGCCAACCCGTTCCAACCGATTCAACATAGCCTTCAACACCAGTAATTTGCCCGGCAAAGAAAAGATTTTCTTGTCTTACTACCTGTAAGCTATCTCTCAGCATTTTAGGAGAATTGATAAACGTATTTCGATGAATTTGTCCGTATTGCAGGACATGCGCCTTTTCTAGACCTGGAATTAAACGCAAAACCCGCTTCTGTTCCGGGTAACGCAGGTGATTTTGAAAGCCGACCAGCGAATAGGCATCCGCCATCTGATTCTCTTGTCTGAGTTGAACTGCCGCGTAAGGCTCTCTTCCTGTTTTTGGATCAGGTAAACCTCTGGGTTTCATACATGCGAAACGCAGAGTATCCACGCCTCTTCTCGCAGCTTCCTCAAGCGGCAGACACGCCTCAAAAAATTTTGTTTCTTCAAAACGCTTAAGAGGAACCGATTTAGCCTCAATTAATTCTTTGTAAAAAGTTTCGTAATCCTCTTTGGTAAAAGGACAATTAATGTAATCATCGCCACCGCGTCCGTAACGGGCAGCCTTAAAAGCGATGTCCATATTTATCGAATCTGCCGAAACGATCGGAGCAATTGCATCATAAAAATAAAGTTGGTCATCACCTGTGAGTTTTATAATCTCAGCAGTCAAGGCTGCACTTGTAAGCGGTCCCGTACAAATTATTGTAGCTTCGTCAGAAGGAATTTCTGTAACTTCCTCGCGAACAACTTCGATATTCGGATGATCTTCAATTTTCCTCGTAATGTAATCGGAAAACCCTCCCCTATCAACAGCCAACGCCGAACCCGCCGGCACCTTATTAGCTTCAGCCGCCTCCATTACAAGCGAATTTCCGCGTCTCAATTCTTCTTTTAACAAATATGGTGCAGAACCGACTTGATCCGTTTTAAGAGAGTTTGAACAAACGATTTCCGCGAGTTTATCTGTTCGATGAGCAGGAGTTTTCTGAACGGGGCGCATCTCATAGAGCTTAACTTTAACGCCATATTCTGCCGCTTGCCAAGCCGCTTCTACACCCGCCAAACCACCGCCGATTACATTTACCATTTTCATAATGTCTTACGTGTGAATGATTTTACGGCTTGCGTGTAAAAAAGTTAAACGGACAAACAAAAAAGCAAGAGTTTACAACCCCTTGCTTTTCTTATTTGTCCGAATATTGGAGTTAGAGGATAAAATAACCCAGTATCTATTTTGATTCCGTTAACTCTTTACCTTTTTTGAAAACCCGCTTTGAATCAACCCTCATCCGCCAGCGGTTTCGGTCTTTGAAACAATTGTCAAGATTTTTCCACCATCAGAAAGCGTCCATATCTCCTTTGACGTAATCTCAGACACGCACTTTTCGTGGTTAACTGTCGAGGAAGGTTAATTATCCATAAGCACGAAAAACTACTGCGGAGACGTTTGTAGAGTACACGCAAAAATAATTAAATGATTTTAAGCACCCAACAGATATTAAATAGAAAATTCCGAGTTACCCTCACTAAAAACTGTTACTAAAAACTCAAACCTTGCTAAAAACCATTTTTGAACTTCTGGTTCCACGAGGTGTCTCTGTTTCGCTTGAAATAGTCAAAGTGTTCCCATCTTTTGATAATTTCCAAGTTTCAACCGTTTTTATTTCCACCGAACCGTTCCTACCTTCAAAGCTTCGTATTTGGGTCAGTCCCAAACCCCCATCATCCAGGATTTTTGCTTTTAGCTTTGCCTTACCAAATCTACCGCTTCCCGGCACTTCGGATTCCTTTCCTTCGAGGTTGAATTTCACCGCACCGGCATTACGTCCTCTTCCGCCTCTTCCTCTTCCGCGACCGCCGCGACCACTACCGCCCTCTTCACGTTCGACTTTTCTTTCGTAGCTTAGTTCGGTTTCGCTTTGCGTTACCTTCATGGTCATCAATTTCACGCGCGACCTGCGTCCTAACTCACTCTTATCTTTATCCAATACCCAATTGCCTGAATAATTAGCCTTTTGTGCGGAAGCAGCTCCGACTAGCGTAAATACGCACATCAAATCCCTAATACAAAACTCTTTCTCATTAAATTTCTCCCTTTGCTTTATCAGAATGATTCTGATCTTATGACGCAAATATACTGCTTTTGGTTTGAGCCGGAACGTAAAGATTTGTAAAGAAGAACGCGCGTTTAAACCAATATCTACATGAGACAATTACCCCACCAAACATTTAATCTTGCTTTTCATATACCTTGTTTAAGTTACTATTTTGATAACCGTACAATAAATAAACAAAAAGCCCAACGATCAGCCAAATTCCAAATCTCAACCAATTTGTAACTCCAAGCTCTGTCATTAAATAGGCGCACAAAAGCAGACCCATAACGGGAATAAAGGACAATTTCTTCGTTATACAAAGCCAAATCATTTCGCCCGATAAAAGGATAAACGCGATCATCGGAATCTTATGGGAAAATGCACCGAACCAAGATTCTCCCTCGACTGGCGTAACGGTAAAAAAGTCCGAAAACATAGTCGGGTTAAAGCGGTAAAGAATATACAAAACTATCGCAAATAATATAGGTATAATAAATTGCGAATTGATGTACGGTGCGTAGCGGGTTTGCCCGCGGAATTCTTTTTCCTTAAAGAGAACACCCGCGGAAACCACTACAAAAGCGAACAATGTGCCTATACTCGCAAGATCCGTAACCTCAGTCAGGTTCATAAACAACGCAGGAATAGCCACAACAAATCCGGTAACAATCGTTGCAAACCAAGGCGTTTGAAACTTTGGATGGATCGAAGAGAAGATTTTCGGTAAAAGCCCATCACGACTCATTGCCATCCACAAACGCGGCTGACCAATTTGAAACACCAAAAAAACAGTTCCGAGCGCGATTACCGCGCTAACAGCAATAATCCCCGCAACCCAAGGAATGTTTGCTCCCTCCGGACCGAACACAAAAGCAAGCGGATCACCGACATTTAATTGGGTATAGGAAACCATTCCGGTAATGACAAGAGCAAGCGCGATATACAAAATCGTGCAGATAATCAAAGATAAAATCATCGCTCTTGGTAAATCACGGCTCGGATTTTTTGCCTCTTCGGCGGTTGTTGCAAGAGCATCGAAACCGATGTAAGCGAAGAAGACCGCTGATACTCCTTTTAATACTCCTGATGCTCCATTCGGCGCAAATGGCGACCAATTTTCGGGATTAACGTACGTGAAACCTAAGAAAATTACTAAGAGAATAATCCCGATCTTCAAGATCGTCATAACGTTTGCCGTCAGCTTTGATTCGCGAATCCCTATATAAACAAGAGTCGTCATAATCGCCGTAATAAGAAGTGCCGGCAAATCCATCACTATCGGAATGCTCCCAAGCATCGGAGGATCCGCCCAAGCCGTATAGGCTTCAAGCTGTGCGCAATTAATCGCCGCAGAAGCGCTGTCACAGGCTTTTTGCAAAGTTTCCATAGTCGCGCCACCGCTCAGTGCTTTTGCCACGACCTCGTGTCCGCGACTGGCGGTTAAGAAATCCATCGTAAAATAGGGCGGTATATGTATTCCATAACCCTTTAGCAGCCCGGTAAAATAATCCGACCACGAAATTGCTACCGCGATATTTCCGATAGCATATTCAACTATCAAATCCCATCCGATTATCCACGCAATCAGTTCTCCCATTGAGGCATAGGAATAGGTGTAAGCCGAGCCGGCGATAGGAATCCGCGATGCAAACTCTGCGTAGCAGAGTGCAGCAAAACCACAGGCGGTTGCAGAAATAACAAAAAGAAAAATCACCGCCGGACCACCGTTATAAGAAGCCTTCCCAACCATCGCGAAAATTCCCGCACCAATTATTGCGGCAATTCCGAGCATAGTTAGATCAAATAACCCGAGCGTCCTACGAAGATGAACATTTTCACCTTCTTCTCCTGCCTGCAACTCACTTAGATCATGTGCCAACATTCCGGCGGCAGCATCAGCTTTAATATTTTCGATAGATTTTTTGCGCAAAAGGTTTCTCATAATGTTCCTTGATAAAACGCTTACTTTTTTTAGGCTTTATGTTTTTTTTTGAAAGTATAGCAACTATCTAGGTTGCTTGATTGCAAATTTTATAGGAAATTTTACGAATTGCAATGTATATTTCTTATTTATCGAACCTTCTTTAATGACCGTTACAACCACTAGTAAGAAATAATATCGATGGGCGTCAAAAAGATTTCACAATTCTGCTGTTGTCCTAGGTTCAAATCATCGCCTCTCTAGTTTGCTAATAATTTTTCAAACCCATCATATATTTCTTGAGTGAGCATTCTTTGCCAATCAGGTTTGCTCAATGTATCATTTCAAAAATCAGGAGAAACCTATGAATCTAGAAAAAACAACTGAACCTAACTTATTAATCTCGCTAATACCCGTTATCGTTTTGATGAGCTTATTGGTTATAAATATTATTATCTTTAAGGACGATGCAACTGGTGGTTCAAATCAGCTGGCATTGTTGATTGCTGGAGCAGTAGCCGTTTTCATAGGAATTGTTGTTTATAGAATTGAGTATAAAGAAATTGAAAGCCATATTGTAAAATCAATTGGAGTGGCAATTCAAGCTAGTGTCATACTACTAATTGTCGGTGCACTCATAGGAATGTGGATCATTAGTGGGGTTGTGCCAACAATGATTTATTACGGTTTATTGCTTATTAACCCCACGATATTTCTACCCGTCTCTTGTATCGTTTGTTCGATTGTTGCACTTGCTACCGGATCAAGCTGGTCAACAACAGGAACCGTGGGTATCGCGCTGATTGGTATCGGGCAAACCCTTGGAATTCCCTTAGGAATGGTCGCGGGAGCAATTATATCCGGAGCTTATTTTGGTGACAAAATGTCGCCATTATCGGATACAACTAACCTCGCACCCGCGATGGCTGGGACAGATGTTTTCACTCACATTCGTCATATGATGTATACCAGCGGACCTGCAATAATTTTGGCGATTATTGGATTTACTATTTTGGGAATGTTTTATGGTCACGGCACGGTTAATCAAGAAGATATCAACACGGTTCTTTCCGTTATTGACAGCAAATTCAATATAGGAATTCATTTTTTCATTGTGCCTTTCGCCGTTTTATTTATGGTTTATATGCGGGTTCCTGCACTTCCGGCACTTCTGATCGGAACGCTTCTAGGCGGACTTTTTGCTCTCATTTTTCAGGCTGATTTGATTGCATCAATGATAGAGGGAGGTCCGAGTATTAAAGGATTCTATCAACAAATTGTAACAACTGCTTACGATGGCTTTAAGATTAAAACTGAGAATGAACTTATTAATTCGCTTTTTAATCGAGGCGGTATGAAGGGAATGCTTTCGACCGTTTGGCTTATTCTAATGGCGATGGTTTTTGGCGGAGCGATGGAAGGAACCGGAATGCTCCAAAAAATCGCGGGTAGTATCCTAAAACTTGTACACGGTGTTGGTAGTTTGATTGGAGCAACCCTTGCTAGTTGTTTAGTTATGAATATGACTGCTAGTGATCAATATTTAGCCATCGTAGTTCCGGGTAGAATGTTCAAAAATGCTTTCGAGGAATCTGGTCTTAAACCCAAAAACCTTTCGAGAGCTTTGGAGGACTCCGGAACAGTCACCTCCGTTCTGGTTCCTTGGAATTCTGGCGGTGCCTATAATGCCGGCGTTTTGGGAGTAGAAACTTTGACTTACCTTCCTTTCTGCTTTTTTAATCTTTTAAGCCCATTGGTCTCTGCATTTCTGGCAGGAATGAATCTTACTATTGAAAGATTGGACGAAAATGAAGTTACATCCGCCGAAACAAAATAAGCAAATTTTGAGCCCATTTTCGCCAACCGATCATAAAAAAAAGCCTGCTTAAGAAATCAAGCTAATATCGTGATTTTTCGGCTAGTTTGCTTCGGTCTGTTCTCTACGAAATGAGAAATATCAAACGTTAGAAACAAGACCGCCAGGAAATCCTCGCTTAATAAGCCTAAATTCTATGTTCTTGGAAGTTCAAAAGCTTCTTTAAATCACAGATTTGAAAGTTTGATCGGAAATTTTACCAATTGTGGTGGAATATTGATGTTATTAACATTTTTTAACGTTAAGAACGCAAGGCTTAATTTTGCGTTTTCTACTAAAAAGTAAAACAAATTGGATAGATTCGAAATTTATCAACAATGGGAACTAAAGCAATTCATCAAAATTTAGACACCTCTTTCGTTAATGTCTCGGCACTAATAAAGTATCTACGCCGACGTCAATTTGTGGGAGTCGTCAAAATCCAGCTGAATGGCTATCGGGCTGATATCGAATTAACAAAAGGCAATGCACTTAAAGTTAAAGAACACGACCAAATCTCCGGAAGAATCGCCGAAGGCGAAGAAGCACTTCAAAGAATTTTTATCCGCGCCCGCGAAGCAGGTGGAACAGTAAATGTATTCCAATTAGATAGACCAAAAAAAAATACACCCGCTAAAAAATACGTCGTCCCAAAAGTCAAAAAACCGACTAACGGCAAGAAGTCGCAATCGATTCTGACCAATGGAATTCCTAAGCCTACGGCTATAACCTTAAATGGGAACTCCGGACGAAAGAGCAAACCATTGAATGTCGGCTCACAAAAAGCCTCCGTCCCTAAGAAAGTCAAAGCCCCTAAACCTTCCGTGGCGGTTAACAAAACCCCGCTGGATAAAAATAACGGTTTACCCGATTTCCCTTTCAGCTTAAGCAATAAGGTTGAAGACAAAGCCAAAAAAGCACTTTCATCAACCCAAGATTGGCAATCAATCTTGAATCTAATGGTTGAACTCTTGAGGGTTACGGATCGTTCTTTGGCGATAGCGAACATTAATTTTTCAGCGGCATTTAAAAAAGTAAGAAGTGAAATATCTGACGATTATCCTTTTCTAAATATCGATACCAAACAATTTGATTATCGCAATGGTAAGATCTTGATGAATAAACAAATGAACGCGAAAATTTTCGTCGCAGGCATCACAGAATCTATACATCGGATATTTGAAAAATTAGATTCGATTCCAAAACATAAAAACACTCGTCGAGAAACCATAAAACGAATTGGAATTCTTGCAAAAAAACGTGCTCCTATATACCAAAAGTATTCAATAAAGCGTGATATTGACAAAATTACGTCTTCTCGGCAAACGAATCTTTCGCAAATCAGCTCGCTCTGAGCAAATCTACATTCCAAATCAAATGAAACCCGATGCGCGTAGAAATACGCAAGTATTTGTGGCATTATTGCAGGATAATGAACAAATCTGTTTTTGCAATAGCTTTTTATATTCTGCTCTCCGTTTTAGGTTTAAGCGCACAGGAGCCTATCTCGATCGCAGAGGTTCAGGGAGATCGATATTTTTCTCCTTATGTTAGCAAGAAAGTAACCGTCCAGGGAATTGTTACCGCCCTGCGAAAACGCGGATTTTACATACAGACTCCCGATAAAAAAGCTGATGACAACCCCAGAACCTCAGAAGGGATTTATGTCTTTACCTTCGATCCTCCAACCGAACAAATGGCATTGGGGAGTCTGGTCGAAGTTACCGGAACTGTTATTGAATATCGCCCGAAACGCGAACGCTACGCACTATTCTTAACCGAAATAATAAAACCGGAAGTAAAGATTATTTCTACTGGAAACGCTCTTCCAAAACCTTTTTTATTAACCAAAAAGCAACTAAACCCAAACGGTGCTATTGATCAAATGGAACGTTTCGAGGGCATGCGCATCAAGATTGAAGACTTATCGGTTGTCGCTCCAACTGGCGGATTCTTTTCAAAAAGGGCTGGCAGAGTGAAATCTGATGGCGTTTTCTATGGCGTGTTGGCAAATACTCCTCGCCCTTTTAGAGAGCCGGGACTCGATGGTTTAATGGTTTTGATTGATAAACTCCCGCCGACTTTGCCGACTTTTGACACTAATCCGGAGCTTATCAGAGTCGATAGCGATGGTCTAAATGGCGGGGTGCCGATTGATGTTACCGCGGGAGCCACGATCAAAAATCTCGTCGGCGTTATTGATTATAGTTTTCGGTCCTACACCCTTTTGGTTGACCCAAGTGTTAAACCCATTATCGAAAACAACCGCACATTTATTAAGGCGAGTCCTGCTGCAAAGAATGAAGTTACGGTAGCGAGCTTTAATCTCGAGAATTTTTTTGATGACGAAAAAAACTCCGATTTAAAAAGAAAAGAAACAATGGTTTCGAGTGAGCATTTTGAAAAACGTCTAAAAAAGGCTTCGTTAGCGATACGAAATGTTGCTTCTATGCCCGATATCTTGGGAGTAATTGAGGTTGAAAATCTTGTTGTACTTAAGAAACTTGCGGACAGAGTGAATGCCGATGCGGTTGCTGCCGGACAAACTAATCCGATGTACGAAGCAGTGCTTAAAGAAAGCAATGATCTTCGCGGAATCGATGTCGGATTCCTTATTAAAACTACGAAGGTAAAAGTCACGAAAATCGAGCAGCTCGCCAAGAAAATCAAGCTCATTCACAAAGATGCTAATCCTGAAGAAACACTTTTTTCGCGTCCTCCGCTTTTAATCGAGGTTGAAGTCCCAATTGAGGGTAGCGAAAAAGCTTTGGCTTTTACCGTTATCGTAAATCACTTCAAATCCTATCGGCAAATCAATCACGAAAAACAGGGCAATCGCGTGCAAAATAAAAAGCGCATGCAGGCTGAGTTTCTAGCTAAATTTATTAGCGAAAGACAAGCGGCGAACACCGAAGAAAAGATTATTGTCATTGGAGATTTTAATTCGTTTCAATTTAACGACGGCTACAACGATCTTATCGGTACGCTAAAAGGAAAGCCTAATAAAAATGTACTCGCGCCGGCAGAAAGTGTTTATCAAACCGGTTTGATCGATCTGGTTGATTATATAAAAGTTTCAAATCGATATTCTTTTGTTTTTGGCGGTTCTGCACAGGTTCTTGATCATGTTTTGATAAATAAACCCGCCCGGAAAAATGCCGTGAAATTTGGTTATGCTCGGCTAAACGCTGATTTCCCGAAGGTTTATGAAAATGATGAAACGCGCCCGGAAAGAATTTCGGATCACGATGTACCCGTTTTATATCTATCTCTCTCAAAAAAAAAAGAGAAGGTTGCGAAGAAATCGGTTAAAGCTGAAAACAAACCTTTGACGCTAAATGCCTTTTTGTTTTATTCGATGGATGACAAAACGGCTGACGACGCATCTAGAGCTCGTCTGGACGCCTGGATCACAGACAAGACAGTGAAAGCTGCCGCAAGTACCACGCTTAGGAATCTTTTTGATCACAAAGGGGGCGGACCAAATGGTTCGTATTGGAATCCGAATGGAGATTTATACTTATTCGTTTCATCGTCAAAATCAGAAAATATCGAACTCGCGATTAACGGTAATCCGGCAACGGATTTAGTGATCAGAAAAAAGGCATCTGAAAACAGTAGCGACATTACTTATTCGATAAAAATTGAGGCGGGCTTTTGGGCAAAACATCTAAGAAAAATTGAAGCAACAGATTTGGTCGCACTCTTTGGTAAGGAAAAGGTCACTGCGGCAAAAGCAAATGACTCCACTTCGGGAGCCCCTCTAACCACAGGAAAAATCATCGATTTTGAGATAAAGATCGGCGATATTGTCATTAAGAAATATTTCCACGCGACTTTTGGCGAATAGTCTTGGGCACACGCTATCGTAACCTACAGCTTGCTCTTATCAATGTTCGCAACATAATTAATGTTGCGAACATTGACGTTGAAGCAGGAAATTTCTAATAATTGGGGTTATGGGCTTTTCAGAAACGATTTTTATAACGGGTTTTCCCGGCTTCATCGGCGGACGATTGGTCGAACGTCTTTCAACACCAAATACACAGTTTTTCTTGCTTGTTCAAAAGAATTTTGTCCAAAAAGCAATGGGAGACATACAGGAGATTGCGGCAAAGACAAAAACTCCGCTTAAGAACTTTGCACTTATTGAAGGTGACATCACCCTTGGAAATTTAGGAATGTCGGATACTGATCTTGAAGTTGTACTTCAGGAAACCACAGATATTTATCATCTTGCAGCTATATATGATTTATCAGTCGAAAAAGAGCTTGCTTATAGTGTAAATGTAAACGGAACCAAATTTGTCAACGAAATCGTTTGTAAAACTAAGAATTTGCATCGCTATAATTACATTTCCACGTGTTATGTTGCAGGAATGCGAGATGACCGAATTTATGAAAATGAATTGCAGCATGATAAGGGCTTTCGTAATTACTATGAGGAAACAAAACATTTTGCGGAGATAGAAGTTGAGAGTCTTAAAAATGATTTCCCAGTTACAATTTACCGACCATCGGTTGTCTGCGGAGACTCGAAGACCGGAGAGACGGCAAAGTATGATGGTATCTACTATGTAATTACGTTTTTGCTTAAATTCCCTGAAGTCTTTCGATTAGTAAATGTTGGAAACAACGATGTTCGATTAAACCTTGTTCCTGTCGATTTTGTTATTGAAAGCTTGGCAGTATTGGCTCAAGATGAAAAGGCTGTCGGTAAAACAATCGCTTTAGCCGACCCTAACCCCATGACAACTGAAGAAATATGTGACTCAATCGCTGAAACGATCACGAATAAAAAGTCTGTAATTACGCCGCCGCCGAAATTAGTGGAGACTTTTTTGAACTCCCCACTTTCACCCCCGATTACGGGGCTTCCCTACTCAGGGGTTCCATATTTCTTTATCCCTCAAACATATGACACCGCGACGGCAACCAAGCTGCTTTCGCCCCACGGAATAGAATGTCCTCCTTTTTCGAGTTATGTTGGTAATTTGGTGCGATTTGTTGAAGAACATCCAAAGCTTTGATTTTTACTTAAAACTTCAAATAAAATTCGGCGGACATATTTTTGGTGCGTATCAAGCATCAAAGTTTAGAAATTAGGAAACGGAACAAGAATTTATGTCTCTTTTGCCAATCAAACCCATTTTTAGCTCCGTTGCCGTTCTCATAGGCTTATCTGTTTGCGCACTTGCCCAAACTCCTACACCAACACCTTTTGACAACGACGATCCGGTCAAAGTAGATACGGAAGAAATTAAACTCAATGTTTCGGCTTTTGACCGCTTTGGTGAGTTTGTCCCGGAAGTAAAAAAAGATGACATAGTTATAATTGAAGACGGTAGGCTTCACCAACCCAATAGTGTCCGCCGGATTCCGGCAAATGTGCTAATCGTTTTAGATATGGGTGGAGAAATGAGACATGCCAAAAGTCTTAAGCAAACCAGTCGAGCGGCGATAGAACTCGTGCAAGCCCTTAGCAATAAAGATTCAGTTGCGATTTTGGAATATCATGACCGCGCAAAGATTCTAACCGAGTGGACTTCGAATAAACAAAAACTTATCCAGGATTTGAGCAAGAAATTGAATTTTGGAAAGAGAGCGGTCTTTGTTGACGCAATAAAACTCGCGACCAAATTTCTAAGCAAATCTAAAAACGAAAATCGCCATCTGGTTTTAATCACCGACGGAACCGATAGCTTTGACCGAAATGTTGAGCGTGAAAAAGAAATGAAAAAGCTAATGACGACGAATATCAATGTTCACGTTATTAGCTATACAGCACTTGAGAGGGCTATAGTTGAGCCAAAAACAAGAAGAGGCAAGGCAAAACCTCATAAAAACACATTACCCGATGAAGTCGTAGCCGGATTGCCGGAAGGTTTGCGAAGGGTTAACAGAGCCCCAAAATTTGGTGCAGTAAATCTTGATAAAAAATTTCTTCGCGTGATGAGAAAACGAAATCAAGATTTAATTGACAGCGAAAAATATCTGTTGAATTTAACGGAAAACACCAGCGGAATGTTTCTCTTACCAGAAACTAAGGAAGAAATGCTGGAAAAAACTTCTGTCATTGCGCGAATTATAGATTCCAATTACGTAGTTAATTATACCCCCAAACGCCCTTTGAGTGAGTCAAAAAATGGTGAGATTCGAACAATCGAAGTAATCTCTCGAAAGACCGGACTTCAAGTTTTAGCGAAACGAAAACTTTTGGTCCAAAACGAGAAGAATTAGGATTTAATTTTAACGTTTTCAAACTTCGGGTTTTTTATTGTTAAAATTAAAAAGGCAGCACAAATGGAAATCCCCGCGCTCACCAAAAACGCTGTTGAAGCACCAAAATTGCTCCAAATAAGACCAAACAAAAGCGAGGCGGGTAAAACCGTAATTCCAAAAGCCAAATTGTATAGACCGTAAGCCGTTCCACGCTTTTTTTCAGGAACCAAGTCTGCGACAAGAGCTTTTTCTACACCCTCGGTCAAGCCGAAAAACACACCATAAATCAAAAACAACACCAGAGCATGCCAGGCGTTAGAAACAAATGCAAACCCGCCGTAAACAATGGCATACAAAATCCAACCAGCAAATATCAGTTTTCTGCGTCCGACGTTATCGGATAACTCACCAAATATTAGCGAGCTTACTACCTTACTCAAATGCAGAGCCATCCACAAAAGAGGTAAAAGAGCTAGAGCAATTCCCGCCTCATTTGCCCTCAGAAGCAAAAAAGCGTCAGTAGAATTAGAAAGCGTAAAAAGCGAAATAATTACCAAAAATCTTTTGAAATTCCCGTCAAAACCCTTCAGCGAAAATTTCATTGGCGCAGGCGGAATATCCGTCGGTGGGGCTTTTTCTTCGTGTACAAAAAATATAACAACCAAAAGTCCCAAAATTATAGGAACCGACGCAAAAAGAAAGACCTGTCGATATTCAGCGACTGTAGGGTTATTTGAATCGCCAGCGAAGAAATACAAAAGCACAAACGCAATCATAGGACCAACAACCGCACCAAGATGATCCGCGGCGCGATTAAAACCGAACGCAAGCCCCCGCTTTTCTTCAGACACACTCGCCGCGAGAAGAGAATCCCGAGGGGCAACACGAATCCCCTTACCTGTTCGATCAGCCATTCTTACCAGCAAAACCTGGTGCCAACTTGTAACCAAAGCAAGAATTGGACGCATGACGCCCGCAATCGCATAGCCGCCGAAAATCGGCAGTTTTCGATTCTCAAATTTATCACTAAGATACCCGGAAAATAGTTTAAGGAGGCTTGCTACAGATTCTGCGATCCCCTCAATCAAACCAATCGCAAAGGGTGTAGCACCGAGAGCCAGTGCCAAGAAAGCGGGCAATAGTGGGTAAATTATTTCGCTTGATGTGTCATTAAGAAAACTTACGACACTAAGCGCGAGGACATTCCCTGAAAGATTCCTGTAACGTTTAAGATAGGATTTTATTTTGAGGAACATCTGTAAGACATTATCGTCTCTTTGATTTTGTAGTTGATTTTTTATTCAAGCCAAGACTATCTAAATTCCAAAGTGCTAAACCGCCGACGACGGCTATCGCTAAAATAAGTAACACAATTATCGCTCGAAAAGCCATTTTCACGGTTCGCTTTAGAATTCTAAATGCGATGTACGCTACCGCAAACATTATTACAATAAAAATAATTGCCGCAATTTCCATAGTTTAGTTTACCTCTTTCTGAGCCAAAGCCTTTTCTAATTGGTCAATATCACTTTCGTTTAGAGATTCAGTTTCCGCCGGCAAACTATAATTACCTTCCGTCCAATCTCCGAAATCGATCAACTTACAGCGTTCGGAGCAAAATGGTCTGAATTCGTTCCCCGAATACTCGGTCTCTTTTTTGCATTTAGGACACTTTATAATTGTCATAGCGAATCTTCCTGAACTCAGATTATTGCAAAATTTCATAAGTAATAAAAGGACATAAGTTCTATCAAAAAAATTTGAAAGTTTTGCTCATTGATGTAATTATTGTAAGACAAGATGTTTTATCGATATCCTGAGACGAACAAAACCCTAGTGATAAGCGTATTGTTTCTGAGAGTTTATTAAAAAGGAAAATAACATGTCTGATATAAAAGATCGTTTTGAAAAATGGCAGAGTGACGCCAAAGAAAAATTTGAGCAAATTGATGAGCAATTAGGACTTTCTGACAAGCTCGAAGAGGGTGTAAAAGTAGCATCCGAGACCGCCAAAAAAGGTGCTGAAACTCTAAAAGATGGAGTAGAGAGATTTAAAGATGAAGCGGAAAAAACCAGAGTTGGCAAAAAGGCGGTTGATGTAGCTGAAGGTGCTTATGAGGCTGCAGAAGACACAGCGAAAAAAGCTTGGGATGCGAGCGAGCCGGTTCGCGAAGTAGCCGACGATGCGAGGGAAAATGCCGGAGAAGTATTCGAAACGGCAACTGAGGGCGCGGAAGACGTGCTCAAAACTGCAACCAAGAAAGCGGGTGAAGTAATAAATGTCGCAGGCGAAAAAGCCGGAGATGTATTGGGTGAGACAAAAAAATCGGTTGAAGCGACGGCAAAAAGCATTTCGAAAGCACTTGGGTTAGGAATTAGCTGGACGAAAACTATAGACTCAACTGTTAAAACTTTTAGACAAACTTCGGAATGGGTACAGGAAAAACCGCTTCAAGCTGCTTCAACGGGTGTTTCCGTTGTGGTCGGCGCGGGTTTGGGGGTTGTTTTTACAGGATTAAGTTCACACTGGTTATTTAATTCCGCCTTGCCAGCGTGGTCGGTTCAAAAAGCAAGTAAATTGTTCAATTCCCATCTTAAGGATCAGGAAAATCTCATCGAAAAAGGCAAATTATCTGAAGCGGAAACAGAAAAAATTAAGTTTGAGCGCAATATTGCGAAATACGTAGGCGCTCCCCTTCTTGGCGCGTTTTCGTTTGCTTCGGGTGCTGTAATGATGACGAATATCATTAATCCAAAAACAATCACAGGCGCACCGTTGGATTGGCTTTTGGGTGGGAGCCCCATGCTTCAGGGCGTATGGTTTTTTGGAAACGGAATGGTTTGTTTTAAAACAAGCTACGAGTTTTTTATGATTTCGCTTGATGACCACGAAGACGTGCAGAAAATTGTAAAAGAAGTAAAAGGAATGCTGCCCCAACCGAACGTCTAGCCTAGATATGTCCCGAGTGTGCGCCAATAGCCGTCCCTAAGGCTCGGCTACTACGAAAACTAGCTGAGTTGGATTGGGAACGGAACAAAACACAATATAAAAATTATTAGCGTTATCACCGCTACAACTTTTCGTTTGAAATCAAGAGGCGAAGTATCAATCGGAGTTGGGTGTTTTATTCGCAGCATAATTGCAAGAATCAACGCAAACAAGAATCCGCTTGGGCTGCCGAAAAAAAACCATCCTAAAACCGACAATATCGCCATCGTTACAAAGGCAAATCTACCTATCCAGCGATGAAATCTTTCACCAAATACTGCGTAAATCGCGTGTCCGCCATCTAACTGTCCGGACGGAATCAAGTTTAGAGCAGTAATCAACATTCCAAGCCACGCCGCAAAATAAAATGGATTTGGAAGAATTGGCATGCTCAGATCAAACCCTCCGAAATAAGCAAAAAAGCTAAAAATCAACGGATTAGAAAACTCCATTTGGAATTCTCCCTTTGCAACCGGAAGAATTTCCGCATATTCAGTCGTTGCTATCGCCAAACCCGCTACCGGAAGTAAAGCTACGAATCCCGCAATAGGACCAGCAACACCTATATCAAAAACCGCCTTTCTGGAAGGCATCGGCGACAAAATCTTGATAAACGCCCCAAGTGTTCCAGCTGGTCCGATAAGAACTGGTGTTGGGATAAAATATGGCAAAGTTGCGTCAACTCGATAGATCCTGCACGCGATATAATGTCCGGCTTCATGCGCCGTCAATATAAACAACAATGAAACTGAAAACTCTAAACCGCGAGTGAGGATTTCGGCGTTTGTCGCAAGATTATATACGGCAGTCAAAACTAGGTTAAAGTAGGCGACGGGAAGCATTAATAGGGCATCTGTTAATCCGGAAATTTCGGGTGAGTCTAATTCGGGTAAGATTTCAATCACACCGAATGGCTGAACTACTCCGGCAATTGTCGATGTTATAAAAGTGAGCAACAACAAACATCCGTGCTTAAACCAGGTTCGCTTCGTTGGACGCATCACACGTCTTTGTCCAAAATCTCCGTCGTCAAAGGAGTTATAAAAATCCGCCATTGAATTAGTGCAAAAAAAACCACAAACCGCAAAATCTTCGAACTATGCTATTTTGCGATCTGCGATTTATTGTTAAAAATGAAAATTTGGAGCTACGTAATAGCTTTAGCCTGCAAATTCTTACCAGGTTTGAATCGAATTGTTTTTCCAGCCGGAATCGGCACTTCCTCTCCTGTTCGAGGATTTCGCCCAATTCCGCGTTTACGAGGTTTTACAACAAAAACACCAAACCCCCGCAATTCGATTCTTTTTCCTTCGGCGAGCGCACCTTTCATCGCATCAAAAAGCGCATCGACAACCTGCTCAGCTTTTTGTTTTGGCACACCCGTACGTTCAGCGACTCTATTTACAATGTCAAGTTTTATCATATTTTTCCCTTTGTCTAGAAAATTAATAGAAGAAGTCACTTATTACCGGATTTCTTGATAATAAAGGTTTTAGCGTTCGCATGTCAAGATTTTCGCAAAGATTCTTCTATCTAAATGTATATTTTGCAAGACTTTGCAAAAAAGAGTGCTTTTGCTATCAAATATCCTGCATCGAAATCAAAAACCGATAAAAAAATCATGATGATACATCATGAAAAATAGCTATTCCGTGATTCTGATCTTTGAGCGAAATTCAAGAAAATGTTCTAAAGTTTCATTCGGCGTTTCAAAATGAGGAAAGTGTCCTATTTCTGGAAGCTCAACAATATCTTTGTGCGGCATTATTTCCCTGAATCTTTTCACAAGGTGGGCTCCTGAAACCTTGTCCGCCAATCCATTTATCATTCGAAAAGGCTTTCCAAACCGTTCTAAAGCACCAACCCAACGCTCCCGATTTCTCTTACGCTCCCGCATATACTGAATTAGAATGTGTGTGATTTTATCCCCACCATTGTATCGAAAAATCGATACAAAATCGTCTAGTTCCTTTTCCGTTGGCTGTGTATTCTTGCCGAAAATCGAAGCCAAACTCTGCCTTATACGCTTTTCGGGTACCAGTTTGTTAAAAAGAAAACCGACTGGGCTTATTAATATTTTTTGAGCCAAAACCGGACGATGAGTCTCAGGGAATAGAGCACCATTCATCATGCAAATCGATTCAATCTTAAAATCCAGACGCCTTTCTTCATCTCGCGCAAGAACTTCCTGCATAATCGTATTGCCGTAATCATGTGACAATACGTGGAGCCTTTCTACTTCCATCACCTTTAGTAAAGCTTGTAAAATATCAACCTGTCTAAACGTTGTATAGTCGAACTTTTTCGGCTTATCAGAAAAACCATAGCCGATCATATCAAAAGCTATAAGCGAAAACTCCTCGGAAAGTTTGTGCCAAATTTTATGATAGTCGTATGAAGATGTAGGAAAGCCGTGAAGGCACAGAAGCGTATCTTTTTCAGAAGGATTCATTTGATAAAAGATAGAATTCCCTTCAAATTTATAATAGTTTCCGCGATTTTTCCATTCCGAAATGCTCATATCAAGTAAAGTTAATTTTTGCCAAATTCCTACAAAATGCTATTCTCTATTTATTCATAAATCAACTTAGTTGGGGAAGAAACATTATGCGTTGGAAAGGGCGGCGGCAAAGTTCGAATGTGGAAGATAGACGCGGCGTTAGCGGCAAAGGAATTGCGCTCGGCGGCGGCGGACTCGGAATTTTGGTTTTAATTGGAGCGGTGTTGTTTTGCGGGGCAGATCCACAGTCGTTATTAAGACAAACCTCCCAAGGAGGAAATCAACCTTCGCGGAATCAAACCCAAAATAGAGCATCCGGAAGCGAAGATGAGTTAAAAAAGTTTGCTTCGACAGTTTTGGCAACGACAGAAGATGTTTGGAAAGATGTATTTAGAAAAAATAATCTTCGTTATCGCGAACCGACTTTGGTACTCTTCACAAACAAAGTTAGATCAGCTTGCGGGTTTGCGAGTTCGGCAACGGGACCATTTTATTGCCCTGGAGACAACAAACTTTATCTTGATTTTGCCTTTTTCCGCGAACTACAAAATCAATTTAAGGCACCGGGTGATTTCGCGGCAGCCTACGTAATAGCCCATGAAATTGGTCACCACGTTCAAAACCAATTGGGAACGATGGCTAAAGTCACAAGAGCTCAGGCGAGAGGCGGCAAGACTCGCGCTAACCAACTTTCTGTAAGATTAGAACTTCAAGCCGATTGTTTTGCCGGGATTTGGGCTGCAGCAGTTAAGGAAAAAGGTTTGCTGGATGTCGGCGATGCCGAAGAAGCAATTCGAGCGGCAGCGGCAGTTGGCGACGATATGATTCAAAAACGCGCACGAGGCTACGTCGTCCCTGAATCCTTTACGCATGGATCGGCTAAACAGCGGGTTACGTGGTATTCAAAGGGATTTAATACGGGTGATGTTCGTCAATGCAGAACTTTTGAATAATAGAAATTTATATCTGAAGAAGTATTATAAAAAAATGAGAGAAAAAAAAACTTTGTTTGACTATGTAAATCCTGACATCGAACACATTGTTAAATGTGGTGATTCAAATAAAATTCTCAAATCTTACGAAAAAGAGAAATTTGAATTAATCATCACCTCGCCACCATACAATATTGGAAAAGCCTACGAAACCAAGTCCTCCATTGAAGAGTACTTAACAACCCAAAAGAAAATTATCAGCGAATTGGTACGTGTTCTTTCAGACCAAGGAAGTATTTGTTGGCAAGTTGGCAACTATGTGCACAAAGGAGAGGTTTTTCCGTTAGACATTTATTATTATCAGATATTTAAGGATCTTGGATTAAAATTGCGAAACAGAATTGTGTGGCATTTTGGACATGGGCTACATGCATCAAAAAGGTTTTCGGGACGCTACGAAACGATTCTTTGGTTTACAAAATCAGATAATTACATATTCAATCTTGATGATGTAAGAGTACCTTCGAAATATCCGGGAAAAAGACATTTTAAGGGACCTCATAAAGGAAAATTATCCGGTAACCCCAAAGGCAAGAATCCTTCGGACATCTGGGAAATCATATTGAATGATTGGGATGCGACGCTTTGGAATATACCTAACGTAAAGTCTAACCATCCAGAGAAAACGGAGCATCCGTGTCAGTATCCGGTTGAACTCGTAGAAAGGTGTATCCTTGCATTAACTAATAAAAACGGTTGGGTTTTGGATCCATTTTCCGGGGTTGGCTCGACGGTAATAGCAGCTGTAAAAAATGATCGAAACGTTATTGGAATCGACAAAGAACCTGAATACTGTAAATTGGCGAAGCAAAGAATTATAGATTTGAAAAACGGCGAGCTAAAACTAAGACCAGTCAATAAACCCATTCATAAACCATCGAAAAAAGATAGAATTGCCCAAGTACCAAAGGAATGGCAGGACGAACTCAAAATAAGCTGAAAAATTATGAAAATAGCGCAGAAATATTCACATCTAAATGGCGAAGAGTATTTAATCGTCCATCACAAAAAATTATACAGCGAAATAAGAAAAGTCATCGCTTCAATAAATGCGGAAGATTTTAAAACCAAAGTAAGCAAGGAAAAAACCATGACCGGGGCAAAACTTTATAGCCCCGTTGAACTAAATAAAGAATTTGATAAGAAGTTTCAGGAACAAGCTTGGGCGGAAAGCAGATATTCCTACTATATAACTCTTAAACGGGAGTTAATGGAAAAGAGTATTTCGATGACCCCCAAGGAACAAAAACAGTTCCTTATGGAAAATGGTGTGAGGGAACCGATTTATAGTTACAATCAGACTGATTTTGTAAAAGACAAAATTGCCGTCGAAGTACAATTTGGTAAGTATTCTTTTGTCGCGTACGACCTGTTTGTAAAACACATGCTTTTTTACTCTGGTGGAGTAATTAACCTAGGAGTAGAAATAATTCCTACAAAGAAAATGCAGTCTCAAATGTCAAGTGGCATTGCCTATTATGAAGGGGAAGTCTACAACGTTATGAGGCAAGGAAGAAATAGCCCCCCAGTACCGCTATTAATACTAGGAATTGAATCATAGCACGATCCTAGTTAAGATTGGCATAATTTTCAGCGTTCGGCTCAAACGGTTTCCCGTAAAGTTCTTGGTAAACCCAGCCCAGGAACCTAACTTCGGCGGTGCACAACGACTCGATCCAGCAACTTGTTAAATATAATTGCCGCTCAATTTCTGACGGCAGATTTTTCGCTTGTTCGACGTGGGAGACATCCTGCATTAATCCATAGCTCTTAGCAATGTCCTCATTGTTTTGCTTCGCTTGACCTAACGCTTCTAAGACATCAGTAATCCACTGCCTTAGTCTCTCCTCGGTGTTATTTTCCGAAACCGTTTGAAAAATACCAATAGCGAATCTTGCTTCAGCATTTTCAAAAGGGTAAGGTTCAACTCCCTTTTCTCTATCGTCTTTCTGTTTCCACTGAAATAATTCTTCGACCTGCTGATGTCTTACAATCGCAACTCTTTGGTCAAAATTCAGGAAGAATTCAAGCAAATCAGCGAGCGAATTCTGCTCGATTTCCCCTTTTTCGTCCCGAATCAATTTCGGCGGTTCGTTTTCTTCTTTCTGCGCTTTGCTCATTGTGTACCTTTTTCAAAGAGTGATTAAACCATACAAAGAAACAACAAGCACACAATAAAATGGGATTTTACCGCGATTCAATCTTTTTAAATCGCGTATGTCAATCCTGACAGAAAATAGAGTGCCAAAAGGAAGACTCGTTACAATAGATGCATTGCGAGGGATCGCGGCATTAAGTATAGCGGTTGCCCACGTGAGCGGAAATATCGTCATGACCTTCGGGCAGATGGGCGATTCTTTGCTAAACGTTCTGTTTTTTCCATTTACGGTTGGAATCGCACGAGTCTACCTTTTCTTTTTAATATCAGGATTCTGCATACATCTGCGTTGGTGCAAAGCAAAAGTTGACCCTAAGAAAGATACAAAAAAGGCACTTGAATTTATCCCTTTTTGGAAGCGAAGATTTTGGAGACTTTACCCACCATATTTAATTGCTTTATTGATCTATATTTCGCTTGATTTCTTTTTGGGTAAGTTGATTTTTGATAGGTTCTTTATATGGGATCTGTTTTCCCATATTTTTATGCTCCATAATCTGGACGCGAATACCGTATATAGTTTTAACGGTCAATTCTGGACTCTTGCAATCGAAGAGCAACTCTATCTCGCGTATTTTCTGCTTATATGGGTACGTGTAAAATGGGGATGGAAAGCGGCAATTAGTCTGACATTATTTGCGCGTCTCGGCTGGTTCCTCTTTACGCCTCTGGTTATGAAGTTTACGGGCTTTAAGATTCCGGCGATTGAATCCTCGATCGGAACTTGGTTTTTATGGGCGGCAGGAGCTTTAGCAGTCGAATACACATATGGGATTATCAAACTACCAAAATGGACTACGCATTTTAAGATTGGTTTTGTCAGTCTCGTAGCATGCTCTTTTTGGTATGTATATGGCTTTGTCGCGTTGGTCGATAACCCTAGCATTTTAACAAAAGTATGGTGGTTTACAGCGCAACCTATGTGGGGCGTTACATTCTTTTTCCTAATGAATTGGTTTATTTCACTAGAAAAGAAAGAGCTTAGAACCTGGCAAAATAAAATACTCCGCGTCGGAGCTTGGTTTGGAATATTTTCTTATTCAATCTACCTAATGTGTGAATTTGTTGTAAGAATCGCGCCTGAAACACACTGGCTTTTGAGAGCCGTTCTTACCGTAATAATCGCCTATGGATTTCACAGGGTTTTTGAACGCCCCTTTATGAGTAAAACGTGGAAACAGGGAGCAAAACAATACGAATCGCGTAACCCAACATTGCAGGAAATTGAAGCGGTGTAAGGATTAAATGATCTGCCCCAGTCCGGGTTTGGATTAGTTGAAAGCAAATCCTAATTCGATAAACCAATCTTAAAATCCGCGATAACCTTTCCAACTTCAATATCTTTTCGATTTTTTAACACCCCAGGCGAAAATTCACCCAATACTTTTTCAGCCGCTTGATCCATAATCTCGAGTTGCCGCAAAAGCTCGACCGCAACTGCCGGGCGTGCGCGTCCATCGTCGCCATCTTCTATTTTTAGAGAAATTGCCAAACCTTTTTCCCACTTAGCACAAGGTAAGATTCCAGCACACCAAACGCCTTCAGCCCCAACTTTGCAGATGATCTTTCCTTTAAGTGCCTGCATTATTTTTGTATCGAGCCTTACACTCCCACCAATAAATTCAGGGTAATTAGTCATTGCTGCAACGATTCTCGCACAAGCATCTTTTAGACCCATATCAAACTCTTCCGGAGGATTAACTAGCTTTGCAAAAGCCTTTGCCATTGCAGAAACCGGAACAGCAAAATTCGTTGCCGAACACCCATCAATGCCCATTTTTATTTCAGCCTCAGGGATTTCTGTAAAAAGTGAAACCGTTTCAATAATTGACTTTTGGACAGGATTCTCGAGCGATAGATAGGTTTTCAAATCCGCCCCAATATGCTTCGCAAAAGCAATCATAGCCGAATGTTTTCCCGAACAGTTATTGTGAAGCTGAGTTGGTTTTTCATCAGCTTTGATCATTGCCTCAGCAGTTTGCTCAAAAAATGGCGGATGTGCGCCGCAAAGCAAGTCCGCTTCTGTTGAAGCCGATTTCTCAAGCATCTTCTGTACTAATTCTGTATGAAATGGTTCGCCCGAATGTGAGGCGCAGGAAAGAGCAATTTCTTTTTCGCTAAAGTTAAACGCATCCGCCGCACCGCTCGTTAAAAATGGTATAGCCTGAAATGCCTTTGCAGCCGAACGCCAATAGGTAACCGTTTCAGGCTTGCCGATTTCATAAAGAACCTCGCCAACTCCATCAATAACGATTAGATGCCCACGATGGATTGATTCCGTTGTTTCGCCTCGTTCAAGACGCGCTAGAATTTCAGACATATTTTTTATCAAATAAAACGCTATTTCGCGCTCTTTTCTCTGTGCTTCGTGCCGCCAATCATTTCGAGCGCATGCACCCGCGCAGTTTTCGTAATTTCTTCTCCGGCAAGCATTCTCGCGACTTCTTCAATTCTTTCGTCCTTACTTAGTTTGCGAACCCCAACTTCGGTTTTCGTTCCCGAGCTTTCTTTTTCAACTAAAAAATGTTGATTCGCTAGAGCCGCAACTTGAGGATGATGCGTAACACATAAAACCTGTTGGGTATTTGATAACACACGTAATTTAAGCCCGACCGCCTCAGCTACCCGACCGCCAACTCCCGCATCAACCTCATCAAAAACCGCCGTTTTTTCCTTATCGCTGTTTTTAACAGTCGTTTTCAGTGTTAGCATCAAACGCGAGGCTTCCCCTCCTGAAGCAACCTTTGCGAGCGGTTTTGGCGATTCACCCGGATTCGCAGAAAAATAGAATTCAATCGCATCAAAGCCTTTCGACGTAAAAGATTGGTCGGTTTCACAACGTTCAAAGTTCACGGCGAATTTGGCTTTTTCAAGAGCGACATCTTCCAAATTCTTCTCAACTCGTTTTTCAAATCTTTTCGCCGCCTTGATTCTTTTATTATGAATATCCTCAGCGGTCTTGATATATTCCGCACGAATTGTTTCTAATTTGGCACGCAATTCTTTTTCCTTGAATTCTGCCGTCTCAATGCTTTCAAGCCTCTCGCGTGAGTCTTTTAAGTGCCCAAGAACATTTTCAAGCGAACCTCCATATTTTCTTTTCAAGCGCGAAATTTCAGCTAAACGATTTTCGATTTCTTCGAGCCTTTCAGGAGAAAATTGAATAGTATTATGGAAATCTCGAAGCGCAATGGCGAGATCTTCCAATACGGCTTTGGCAGATTCTAAACCGTCTCTATATTCACCAAAACTCGACTCATAGTCAGACAGCTCGCCAATATTCCTCGAAACCTTATCAAAAGTTGCAAGAGTTGCTTCTTCATTTTCGTATAGATGCGCATAGGAATTTTCACTTAAATTTGAAAGTTTCTCGGAATTATTTAGCCGCCTTTTTTCTTTCTCAAGTGCTTCATCTTCACCCTTGACCAAATTCGCTTTTGAAATTTCATCAACCTGAAACTGCAAAATATCTATAAGCTGCAGTTTCTGAGACTCATCTTCTTTCAGATTACCAAGCTCTTTTTTAATTTTGGTTAACTCAAGATATTTCTCACGAATTTGTGTTCTTTCTTTTTCTAGCGATGCGTATTCATCTAAGATCTCTAAGTGATTTGCGGAATTAAAAAGCGTCGCTTGCTCTCCTAGTCCATGAATATCCGCTAAATATGCTCCGATTTTCTTCAAAAAACCCTGAGTAACAAGCTGATTGTTCACAAAAATCCTATTACGACCCGCCGCGGAAAGTTCTCGCCGTACAATTAAATCGATCTCTTTTGCTTCTTCCAATTCAACGCCGCTTTCGTCGAAGATTCGGAGTAAATCTTTATCAAGTGCAATAGAAAAAAGCCCTTCAATTTGGGCTTTTGATTCGCCTTCCTTAATCAAATCCGATGAAACACGCTCTCCCGTTAAAGCTCCAAGTGAATCAACGATGATCGACTTCCCAGACCCCGTTTCGCCTGTTAAAAGATTAAGCCCCTCGCCAAATTCAAGCGCAAGTTTATCAATCAAGGCTACATTCTTGATTTTAAGGAGACTCAACATAATCGAAAAAATTAAGTTAGCTTATTTTAACTTATTTATAAAGAACCAAAAACTTCCCCGAAGCCCAACTCTTTCAAACAAGAAAAGTGGCGAACATGTTTTATAAACATAACACTCATCCGCCACTAAATCTTTAATTACTTTGTTTTTAAGCTAACGTTATTTCCTTCGTTAGATAAACATCCTGAATAGAATTCAATAATTGAACACCTTCGTCAGTCGGACGTTGGAACGCCTTGCGACCTGAAATCAAACCGGTTCCGCCACCTCGTTTATTAACAACCGCGGTTCTTACGGCT
>Ga0114931_10001527_pt1 | contig 29555 bp, 32 predicted proteins | sample 2SBtaG_FD_89579 | JGI IMG/M metagenome (GOLD analysis project Ga0114931, IMG submission 89579) | Deep subsurface microbial communities from Kolumbo volcano to uncover new lineages of life (NeLLi) - 2SBTROV14_V59a metaG | ecosystem: Environmental > Aquatic > Marine > Volcanic | place: Kolumbo... | reverse complement strand
TCCATGTTGCTTTCCAGCCAGGTGAAGAAGTCCGGATCCCGGATCAGTCCATACTTGATGACCTCGGCAAGGCCGGCCGCCAGCTGGCGATCGTCGAGCGTATCAAGCGTGTCGGTGTCAATCAGCACACAGCCGGGCTGGTGGAAGGCGCCGATCATGTTCTTCCCCAGCGCATGATTGACCCCGGTCTTGCCACCGACCGAGGAATCGACCTGTGCCAGCAGGGTAGTCGGCAGTTGCAGGAACGCCACGCCACGCTGGTAGCTGGCCGCCGCAAAGCCGGTGATGTCCCCGACCACGCCGCCACCGAGCGCGACCAGGGTGCAACCGCGGTTGTAGTGCTTTTCCAGCAGGGCATCGAAAACGCTATTCAGTGTGTCGAGGTGCTTGTACTGCTCACCATCGGGGAGAATCACGGTGGCTACATCGAAGCCGCCAAGTAGCTGCAGGACCTTGTCGAGGTACAGCGGGGCGACGGTCTCGTTGCTGACGATCATGACCTGGCGTCCCTTGATGTGTTCCGTGACCAGTTCCGGTTGCTGCAGCAACTGCTGCCCGATATGAATCGGGTAGCTGCGCCTGCCAAGATCAACCGTCAGAGTTTTCATAAGCCTGGAGCCTGCCTGAGTCAGAAAAACAGCATATAGGAAAACAGGGAATCAGGTAAGTTGAAGCTGCATCACGATTTCCCGGACCACGTCGCGTACACGCTTGCCGGATGTGTTGATGACCAGGTCCGCGATCTTACGGTACAGAGGTTCGCGGATCTGCATCAATTCCACAAGGCGTGCTCGCGGGTTCCCATTCTGCAGTAACGGGCGCTGGCGGTCATTGGCGGTGCGTGCCAGTTGTGCATCAATCGGGGTATGCAGGTAGATCACACGTCCGCGCTGTCCAAGGCGACTGCGGGTATCGGGGTCGAGGATGGCACCGCCACCGGTGGCAAGAACGATGTCCGGCACCCGGGTGAGTTCATCAATGACAACACGCTCGCGCTTGCGGAAGCCCGGCTCACCCTCGATTTCGAATATTAGCGGGATGTCGACACCGGTGCGGCGTTCAATCTCATAGTCACTGTCGCAGAAAGTCATCCCCAGCTGTTTTGCCAGCTGGCGACCGATGGTGGATTTGCCGGCTCCCATGGGACCCGTCAGAAACAAACTACCCGGCGTATTCATGCCGGGCAGATATGACAGAAACCGTACCTGCTGGCAAGTACCAGCAACGGTCGAGGGTCAGAGGCGGAAGCTTTCCTTGACAATCTTCGGTGTGACGAAGATGAGCAACTCGGCCTTTTTATCGGACGTCCGGGTCGTCTTGAACAGCCAGTCGATCATCGGCAGTTCGCCGAAGAACGGTACGCGGTCAACCTCGTCCAGTGTCTCCCGTTCGTAGATGCCGCCAAGCACCAGGGTTTCACCGTTGTTGACGAGGACCTGGGTGGCTACTTCCTTGGTGTCGATACTCGGGACACCGGCGAACACCTGGCCGACGCTGTCCTTGTTGACGACCAGATCCATGATAATCCGATCATCCGGCGTGATCTGCGGGGTGACGTTCAGGCTGAGTACGGCCTTCTTGAACTGCACGTTGGTCGCGCCGCTGGAAGATGCCTGCTGATAGGGGATTTCCGTACCGGACTCGATGTAGGCGGCTTTCTGGTTGGAGGTCAGAACACGCGGGCTGGAGATTACTTCACCCCGGCCTTCCATCTCCATGGCGCTCAGCTCCAGCTGCAGTAACTTGCTGCCGAGCTTGCCGATTGCCAGTCCGATGGAGCCGGTCGGGTTGGTAACGCCCAGATCGGTGATCAGGCCCTCGATTCCGGTACCAGCCGGTGTTTCGAAGCCGGTGTTCGGGTCGAAAACAGTGTCGCCTGGCTGTTTGCCGCCAATAACCAGTGACTTGTTGTTGTTGTCAAAGCTGGTTCGTTTTGACAGGCCGAACTTGACACCCAGGTCCTTGGCAAAGTCGTCGTTGGCGATGACGATACGGGATTCAATCAGTACCTGGCGTACCGGGATATCCAGACGCGCTACCAGCTTGCGGATGTCAACCAGCTTGGCTGCCGTGTCCTGTATCAGCAGGGTGTTGGTGCGCTCATCGATGGTGGCCTTGCCGCGTTCGGACAACAGGGTGGTCTGATCGCTGACCAGCAGTTTGGCGATGTCTGCCGCCTTGGCATAGTTGACCTGGACAAATTCGGAATACAGCGGTTCGAGTTCTGCGATCTGCTTCTTGGCCTCGAGTTCCAGTTTCTCACGGGCCGCTATTTCCTCGCTGGGCGCAACCAGCATGACATTGCCGGTCCGGCGTTTGCCGAGTCCCTTGGTCTTCAGGATGATATCCAGTGCCTGGTCCCAGGGAACATTCTTGAGACGCAGTGTCAGGCTGCCGCCGACAGTGTCACTGACAACCACATTGATGCCGGTAAAATCGGCAATCAGCTGCAGTACCGAGCGTACCTCGATGTCCTGGAAATTGAGCGACAGGCGCTCACCGGAAAAGCCCAACTCATCCTTCTTCTTGTCTTCGGCCTCTTTCGCGGTGATTGCGCGCACTTCGATCGTGAAAACATTGTCTGTCTGGTAGGCCAGGTGATCGTAGTCACCCATCGGGGTAATGACCATGTGGACGTTTTCGCCGCGTGTGTATGTATCAATTGATTTTACCGGGGTGGCAAAGTCCAGTACGTTCAGTCGGCGTGCCAGTTCTTCCGGTAGCCTGGTGCGGTAAAAATCGACCACAATCCTGCCGGATTCCTGCTGCATGTCGATGGGTACCGACGGGTCCGACAGGGTGACGATGACACGGCCCTCGCCGTTTTCACCGCGGCGAAAATCAACATTGGTGATCTCCGGCATGGGGCCACCTTTCGCGGCCGTGACTGCAGCACTGGCCGTACTCTGCACGGCGCCGCCGCCCTGCAGGGTCAGGATGACCTGGTTGCCTTCGGCATGCGCCTCGTAGGGCACCATTTCAGTCAGATTGATCACGACGCGGGTGCGTCCCTGCGCCTCGACGGACGTCAGACTCTGGGCCATCCCGATACCAATTTCCTGGTTGCGCTGGCCCAGCCTGTTTTTCGTACCCGGGAAATCGAGTGCGATACGTGCCGGGTTGTCGATCGTGAAGCTCAGCGGTGTGCTTGCCGGGTGTTCCAGGGTAAGGATAATCTGTGCCTTGTTGCCGGGGAGACTCGAGAAATCGACCGCTTTCAGTGCGTTGTTCGTTGCTGCATCCGCGGCATGAACGGCGGACAGACCACCCAGCAACAGGGCGCCTGTCATCAGCAGCGCATTCAGACTGTCGGACGCCAGTTTACGCATGGCTACGCAGAAGGTGAGTGTGCGTGCCGGTGGTTGGTGAGTGCATAGTGCGGTCATTGCGATTCCCCCGTGGGATTATTCGCTGATTGCGATAGAGGCAGGACGTTCCATCCAGCCTCCGAGTCCATCAGGAATGATTTCCGTGAGTTCAACTTCAAATTCTGTTACCCGAATTATTTTGCCGTGATTCTGGCCCAGGTAGTTACCACTCTGCACGCGGTGGATAGTGTCATCAGTATCCAGAATCAGTGCCCAGGTTTGTTCATGCTGCTCCAGGGTTCCCACCATGCGCAGGCTGTCTAGCGGGTACTCTTCCAGCGGTTCGGTCGGGCGGTCAAAATCAGGTTTGATGCCGCTGCCGGTCGCTTGTGCCACGGTGGCCGGGGCATGCGAGAAGACCGGTGGGGTAAACGGATCGCGCAGCTCACCGGCAGTATATTCGTACGATTTGAATGGTTCGAATTCCGGCAGTGGCTCGATCGAGGATTTCTGCTGGCTCTTCACGTCCTCGACGTAGGTTTCGAGATCCGCGGTCGGATTGCCGGTGCACGCGCTGAGCGTGCTGGCAAGTAGCAGTGCCGCGATCCGGTTTTTTATCTGATTGTCAGGGGTCTTCATTGCTGCTGCCCCTCCTTTGATACCCGTTCACTTTCTTCGAGGTAGCGATAGGTTTTTGCTGTCAGGTTCATGACCAGCAGGCTGCCGTCTTTATCGCGCGGCGAAATACTGATGTCATGGACAGTCACAATGCGTGGCAGGGCCGCCACCCCGCTGATGAAATCCCCGAATTCGTGATAGGTGCCAGTGACCTGTATGTTGATAGGCAGCTCGGCGTAGAATTCACGCGGGACTTCCGCCTGCGGCTGGAATAGCTCGAATTCCAGTCCGCTGGCCAGTCCGGTCTGGGACACATCCACCAGCAGGTCGGCTACCTCGGTCTTGTTCGGGAGCTGGCGCAACATGGCGCCGAACGATTCACGCATATCCTCGAGCTGTTGTTCATAGGCCTCCAGATTTGCAGCCTGCTGGGCCTTCTTCTCGAAAATTACCTTCAGGTTCGTTTCGTGCTGCTCGGCCTTCTCCAGATCAGCCAGCTGGTTTTTGGTGTGGAACCAGTAACCAAGAAAGATGACGCCAGCCATGATGAAGATAATCACCACGGCGCGGGCCGCTGCCGGCCAGCGTGCGACATTGGTCAGGTCCAGTTCATTGAGATCGAGATTCATGATCCTTCCCCTGCCTGACCGGCATCACCTTCTTGCGGCTTGTTTTCTTTCTGTTTGCCCTGTAGCTGGAAATTGGCAAGTCGGCGCCGGTTTTCCTCGGTGGTCTTGATCAGATCCAGTTTCGGGTCTGTCAGCCAGTCGGAGCTGTCTATATTGCGCATGTAGTCCGACACCCGGGCATTTGACTGAGCCACGCCTTTCATCGACAGGCCCTTGCCTTTCTGGCTGAAATTGTTGAGGTAAACACCATCCGGCAGGGTACGGGCTATTTCGTCCATGAGGTGGACACTTTCCGGCCGGCTGCGCTGCAGTTCCTGGATGACGTTCATGCGTGCCAGCAGGTTAGCCTTGAGTTTTTCCAGTTCCTTGATGCGCCCGATACGTTGATCGAGGATATCGATCTGGCTTTCGAGGAAGGTATTGCGCTGGTCCTGGTCATTGATCATGCCACTAACGTGCAAGTGCGCCAGTAGCACGATCAGGCCGGCAATGATTGCCGCACCCCCTGACATAAAGGCAAATTCCTGTTGTTTCTGTTTGCGCAGCTCCTCGCGCCACGGCAGCAGGTTGATCTTTGCCATGTTAGTCGAAGCTCCTCAGGGCAAGTCCGCAGGCAATCAGCAGGGCGGGTGCATCGTTGCTGAGTATTTGCGGCTTGACACGTGCAGACAGGGACATGGAAGCGAACGGGTTGGCAATACTGGTTTCAACACCGAGCCGTTCCTGGATTAATTCGTCAACGCCCGAAATGGAGGCGCTGCCACCGGCCAGTACCACGTGATCAACCTTGCTGTGCGGGCTTGATGAGTAAAAGAATTGCAGTGAGCGGCTGGTTTGCTGGGCCATGGCTTCCTTGAACGGATCCAGCACATCCGTGACATAATTTTCCGGCAGGCCGCCCTGGCGTTTTGCCATGCCGGCTTCTTCATAGGAGAGGCCGTAGCGGCGCATGATTTCCTCGGTCAGCTGCTTGCCGCCGAATACCGTGTCACGTGTATAGATACTCTTTAGATCATTCATGACATTCAGCGTGGTCATGGTGGCGCCCACATCGATGACGGAGATGGTCTTTTCCACCCCGTTGCCCGGGATCTGGTCGGTCAGCAGCGCAAAGGCGTTTTCGCTGGCGAATGACTCCACATCCATGACCTGGGTGTTGAGGCCACCGGTTTCCACCGCGGCGTTACGCATATCGACGTTTTCACTGCGGCAGGCCGCGAGCAGCACATCGACCGTGTCCGGATTTTTTTCCGACGGGCCGATCAGCTCGAAATCAAGATTGACCTCGTCGAGCGGGTAGGGGACATACTGGTCCGCCTCGAATTCGATCTGGCTCTCCAGGTCGTCCTCGGAGAGGCCGGTGGGCATCGGGATGATCTTGGTGATGACCGAGGAACCGGCGACGGCGACCGCCGCATGGCGGGTGTGTGTACCGGAGCGTTTTACGGCCCGCCGGACGGCTTCACCAACGGCTTCAATATCCGTGATATTTTTCTCAACGACCGAATTGGGGGGGAGGGGTTCCACCGCGTAACTCTCGACACGGTAGCGGGATCCGCTTTTGCTCAGTTCCAGCAGCTTCACGGCGGTTGAACTGATGTCCAGGCCGATCAGCGGCGGCGTAGTCCGTTTGAATAGTTGCGCTAGCGGCACAAGTTTTCCTTTTGATTACCCAATGTTGGACAGCATAGGTAGCTCGGGGCATTAGATGGTATTGCCAACTGTTTGTCAACCATGTCGAACCCTTCACTGCTATTATGTTTCGGGTTATCGGATGAATTCCGGTATTGTTGAGAAAATATTTACCGGGATGCAGTTTTTTCCAGTTGAATGCTATTTTATTGTTCCATTTTTTGAACTCGATCACAGGTTTTCAGCCATAAAATGAACTTCAACCCGTTTGGGCGATTACTGCTGTCAGCGCTGTTAACCGGCTTCGTAGCCCTGTCCGTGCTGGCGGCGGTTGTGTATGTCAAAATTGTGCCGGATTTGCCGCCCATTGACCGGCTACGCGAGGTACAGCTGCAGGTGCCGCTGCGAGTCTATACCCGGGACCGCAAGCTGCTGGCGGAATTCGGGGAAAAGCGCCGCAGCCCGGTCACCATAGAGGCCGTACCGCCACTCATGGTGCAAGCGTTCCTGGCGGCGGAGGATGACCGGTTTTTCGAGCATTCCGGGGTGGACTTCAGCGGACTGCTGCGTGCGGCCCTGGAGCTGGTGCGTACCGGCGAGAAGCGCCAGGGCGGCAGTACTATCACCATGCAGGTGGCGCGAAATTTCTTCCTGACCCGGGAAAAAACCTATCTGCGCAAGCTCACCGAAATCCTGCTCGCCTTCAAGATCGAGCGCGCACTGACCAAGAACGAAATTCTCGAGTTGTACCTGAACAAGATTTACCTTGGTCATCGCGCTTACGGTATCGAGGCAGCGGCACAGGTCTACTACGGGACCGGGATTGATCAGCTGTCAGTTGCCCGCATGGCGATGATTGCCGCCTTGCCGAAGGCGCCGTCGCGCGTCAACCCGATCGATAATCCCGAGGCGGCCGTAGCGCGGCGTAACTACATCCTTGGCCGCATGCGTACTCTCGGTTTTATCGATGATGCAGCCTACCGGGATGCACTCGTCGAGGTGGATGGCGCGGAATTGCACCGGGTCCGGATCGAGGCGCGTGCGCCCTACATTGCCGAGATGGTGCGTGACGAAATGGTTCGGCGCTATGGCGCGGAGGCCTACACCTCGGGTCTTGAAGTAGTGACCACACTGCAGTCAGAACGTCAGCAGGACGCCAACCGGGCGTTGCGCACGGCATTGCTGGATTACACTCGCCGGCACGGTTACCGCGGTGCACTCGCAACTATTAATCTTGCGGATCACGATGCCGGTGACCGGTCGGAGTTGCTGGCGGGTTATCGTGATATCGGTGGACTCGTGCCGGGCCTGGTGGTTGCCGTGGAGGACAAATCGGCGCAGGTACTGATGCGCAGCGGTGTGCAGGTCACCGTCGACTGGGACGGGATGAAGTGGGCGCGACCCTATAAAAGTGTCAATCGTATGGGCAAGGCGCCGACGCAGGCCGCTGACATAGTGGCCGTTGGCGACATCATCCGGCTGGATAAACGGGATGATGGTCACTGGTGGCTGGCCCAGGAGCCGGTGGTACAGGGGGCGCTGGTATCGCTGCGTCCGGAGGATGGTGCAATCGTCGCCCTCACGGGCGGTTTTGATTACAGCCGCAGCAAGTTCAACCGGGTCACGCAGGCCAAACGCCAGCCCGGGTCGAGCTTCAAGCCGATCATTTACTCTTCGGCACTGGAGGCCGGCTTTACGGCAGCCAGTATTATTAATGATGCGCCGGTGGTATTCGATGACGATGCCCTGGAGGCGGCCTGGCGTCCGGAAAACTACAGCGGGAAAATCTTCGGGCCAACGCGGCTGCGTGAGGCCCTGTATCGATCGCGCAACCTGGTATCCATCCGCATTTTACGTTCCATCGGCGCCGGCTACGCGGCGGGTTATGCCGAGCGCTTCGGTTTTGATGCGGACCGCTTGCCACACGATCTGACCCTGGCGCTGGGCAGTGCTTCGGTCACGCCGTTGCAGATGGCGCGCGCCTATGCCGTGTTCGCCAACGGCGGTTATCTCATTAATCCCTATTTCATAAAACGCATTATTGATGCGAAAGGCAACGTGGTATTCCATGCGCAACCGCCCGTGGTTTGTCCGGCCTGCCCGGAGACTCTCGAATCGATTGATACCGGCCAACCGCAGTCACTGCAACTTGCGCCGCAGGTGATCACGCCGCAAAACGCCTGGTTGATGAACTCGATGTTGCAGGATGTCATCAAGCGCGGCACCGGTAGGCGCGCGCTATCGCTCGGTCGCCGTGACCTGGCAGGCAAGACCGGGACTACAAATGATCAGAAGGACGCCTGGTTCAGTGGCTATAACCCGGCACTGGTTGCCACGGCATGGGTTGGCTTCGATAAGCTGGAACCGCTGGGCCGGCATGAGACGGGGGGCCATGCGGCATTGCCGATATGGATGAGCTATATGGGCAGTGCGCTCGCCGGGACGCCCAACCTGAAATATAAACAACCCGAAGGCATGGTCACCGTGCGCATTGATCCTGCGACCGGACTGCTGGCCGGCAGTGGCCAGTCAGGCGGCATTTTCGAAACCTTCCGTGCCGGGCATGTGCCGCGGCAGGCTGGGACTGCGCCCACCGGCGGGGCGCTGCCCGGGGGCGGGGGGGATACACCGGAGCACCTGTTTTAGGTCGGGATATTTACCGGCAGTTTTTGTATCACAGGGGGTATGGCTTTCCGTTTCCGCATGAATATGGCGTGGGATACCAGGATATGAACCCTAAAGCAGCGCCAGGTTCTCACGAATGCTGGCGACGGAGCTTTCGAAAGCCGTCCGTTCGGATTCGTTCAGGTCGACCTCGAGCACCGATTCGATCCCGTTGCGTCCGAGTATTACCGGTACGCCGGCGGTCACGTTGCTCTCCCCGTAATCGCCCTCGAGTACGCTGATGCAGGGCAGGATCCGGCGCCGGTCGTTGCTGATGGCATCGACCATGGTTGTGATAGCGGCTGCCGGACCGTTGTAGGCACTGCTGGTCTTGCGCAGTTCCAGCACTTCCGCGCCGCCATTACAGGTGCGTTGGGTAATACGCTCCATGGCAGCGGCATCGAGAAACTCCGTCGCGGGAATACCGTTGATGCTGCTGTGCCGGAACAAGGGCACCATGGTATCGCCGTGTCCGCCAAGCACCATGGTGTGGATGTCCTTCACGGAATAACCGGTCTCGCTACTGATAAAGCAGGCCATGCGTGAGGCATCCAGGACACCGGCCTGGCCAAATACCCGTCTGCGTTCCCAGCCGGTGCGTTTCCAGGCATGCCATGTCAGCACGTCAACCGGGTTACTGACCAGCAATAACAGTGCGTCCGGTGCAAATTCCAGGACATGGTCGACAATGTTGTCAAGGACCTTGCGATTGATGTCGAGTACATCGCTGCGGGACATACCGGGTTTGCGCGGCGACCCGGCCGTGATGATGACCAGGTCGGAGTGACTGATGATTTCAGGATTGCTGTCGCCCTTGACGCGGGTATCAAAGCCGAACCACGGCGCAGATTGCCGGATATCCAGTGCGGCGCCGGCGGCCGCGCCTTCGCGTACGTCCAGCAATGCGACTTCCCGGCACAGGCGTTGTTGCGCCAGTATCGCTGCCGTTGTTTCACCGACGCGGCCGGCGCCGACGATACTGATTTTATTCATGTGGTTGTCCAGGGCATATTTTTATAGCGGTAACGATACGCACTATCTTTATGGCTTGCCAATCCGACTGGTATTTACGGTCCGGTTGAATGAAAAAGTTCCTGTCAGGGAGTTTTGTCCAGGTGGATTACGTCCAGTGCATCCGGGTGTCGCACGGTTACCCGCAGGCCATCCCGGTCCGGTTTGAGCCAGCCGCGTACCTCGACCCGTTTTCCCCTGAGCGCATCCGGGAACCCGGCGTTGAAATTGACGCGATCCCTGCGGTCGACCCGGATAACCAGCGGCCCCTCGAGATCCAGCCAGAGACTGTGCTGCGACTCGCGGATGTCTTTGACTGTTCCCCGGATGATGCGAAACCCGCGGGCATCTGCATGCAGGGTGGTGGCATCAACTGGCTGGTAGCCAGGCAATGCCCATAGCCCGCGGTGCCGCTTGCGTGCCGTTGCCTCAAGGCCGGCATAGCAGTCGCTGGCCCAGGTATCCGGCGGCACGACCAGTGTGGTCGCCAGCCCCTGTTCGAGCAGCCGGGCGGACACATTGGTGCCATCATCAAGAAAGGCATGGGCGAGCAGGCGTCCATAGTGGTCCCGTGATTGCCGACCATACTGCAGGTTCAGGGTGCGGTTGTTTCGATCCAGCAAGGTGGTCAATGCCGACCGGGCCTGACTGGCGAGTGGCTGTGATGCCTGACCTTCGTGACTGATTTCCGGGGTGTTGATCCCGATCAGGCGCAGCCGCCGCCCGTCGGTCAGCTTGACGGTGTCGCCGTCAGTCACGTACACCACGCGAACCCGCTCCGTGGTGCGCTGTGCCGGACAGGGTTTTGCCTGGGTGGGGTTTACGGCCGTCACTGCAATGAGCAGGATGAGTAACCATCCTGTAAAGACAAAAGGGGTGTCCGCCATGGACACCCCTTTTCTGCGAAACGGCAGGCGCATCAGTTGCGCTAGCTGGTTTTTCCGTAACGGCGGCGGAATTTATCGACCCGGCCGCCGGAATCGACGATTTTCTGCTTCCCGGTATAGAACGGGTGGCACTGGGAGCACACCTCGATATGCAGGTCCTTCCCGACCGTCGAGCGCGTCTCGAACGTGGCGCCACAGCTGCAGGTAATCTTGATGTCGTCGTAGGCCGGATGTATTTCTGGTTTCATAACTGCCTCGAATTGTTTGATTTTCTGTTCTGAATCCGCAGGTACGGGAAACCCGCCCCACCATGAAAAGGCCGGAAATAGTACGTTATCTGCAAGCAGGCAGCAAGGATTGGCTGTTAATGGGGTGTCAATGGGGTGATCGTTGCTGTCGTGGTCTGGTCTCTGCGCGGGTGTTTCGCGCTGCCGGTGGCATAGCGCAGGCAGGCCAGCAGGCCGCCGTCGCCGGCCACGGCATCCCAGAGCATGTGGTTCATGCGCAGGCAGGCGACCATGGGGGTCCGCGCTGTGTGGCGGATCTGGTCGAGTTTCCACTGCAGGCCGCGCAGGCGCTGCTGTCTCTGCGCCGGGGCCTGTTGGATAGCGGCCTCGATGACGCGACGGCGCTGGATTTCAAAGGCCGGGAGGTCGGTGGCGGCCAGGTGGACCCAGGCATCAAAATCCTGTGGCGTCGGGGATGTCGCTTCGTTCATCTTCGTACTCCCGTTTGTGCCCAGGGTGCTGGCACTGTTGTTGTATCGGGTGTGACCAGCCTATCACAGGCCTCACCGGCACCCTATACGACCTGTGGACAAGTACAATATAAAGACAAGTAAAAACAAATAGATATTGGCGATAGTCTGTGGATAAGGTTGTGGACTGACTGTTCACAAGCTATGTGTGAGGGGACTCATGACACTAGTTCGCCGACACCGTGCGCGTGGCCGCCCAGGCGCGCAGTCGTGCAACCTTCTCGGCCATGACCTGGGGAGTGGCCTCGAAGTCAATGCGCTGCAGTCCGGTGGTGGCCGACCAGGCCATCACCGGCATGGTCAGTTTTATCGCGATTTTCGTAAACAGTTGTTTGACCCGTTTTTCATCACGGGTTTCAATGACGATCAGCGGAACACGGGAGCGCAGCAGTAGTTCGAGGTCGTGGATATCGTTGGTCACGTCCGGTTACCGTGGGTGTTCAGGTCAGGCTGTCGTCTGCCGGCGAATTGACATGAATAATTACGATCACGCCGGATTGTAGCGCATGATGCGGTCGAGCCGGATATGTAATTGCCTGCCTTCCGTATCCGTGACGACCATGAATTCCTCGCCATCACGGGTGCGCAGGTCAAGTGGATGGTAGACACCGATGTGTACTATGCCCTGTGTGTCACGCCAGTTCAGGCGCAGTGATTGTCGCCGCATGATAGCGAGTTCATATTCGCTGTGCAGGCCACAGTCGATCGGGGTGTAGTCAGTCATCGTCACGTCCCACGGTGACGGACAGCAGTTCACGGTTGTCGCCGGTGGTGATGCAGAATTCGACCGGGCGGCAGCATACCGGGCAATCCTCGATATAGCGCTGGTCACCACCACTACAGTCGATCGTGGTGTCAAAGGTTTCCCCGCAGTAGGGACAGGTGATATCAGCCGGTTCGAGCATGATCCGGCGGCCCCGGCAGCCAGTCCTGCAGCAGTTCATCGAGATAACGCTGCCCTGCAGGAGTGGTATGGATGCGGTCATTCTCGATAGCCAGGGTCCCGGATTTGACAGCCGTTATGACGCCGGGCTCGATGGCGCCGTAAGGCAGGCCGGTGGCTGCCGTGAATGCCTCTTTAGTAAACCCGTCATCGAGGCGCAAGGCATTCATCGCGTATTCGAACACTACGTCGTCTGCCGACAGGACCCGGCTGGTGCCGATCCGTTGTGGTGTACCGGCCTGCTCCAGGTAGTGGCGTGGGTGGCGGACTTTCGCACGCCGGGTGACGCTCTGAGCGGCGGCATCGGTGAGCTTGCCGTGGGCGCCGGCGCCGATGCCGAGATAGTCACCGAATTCCCAGTAATTGCGGTTGTGCCGGCACTGTTTTCCGTTTTGCGCAAATGCCGACACTTCGTAACGGGGAAAACCTGCGGTTGCCAGCAGCGCATTTCCTTGCTGTTGCATTTCCCACAGAACGGCATCGTCTGCGCGCTGTGGCGGGTGGCGGTAAAACCAGGTATTTGGCTCGATAGTCAGTTCATACCAGGACAGGTGCTCCGGTGCGTGGTCGAGTGCCGATTGCAGGTCATTCAATGCGCAGCCCGTGTCCTGCCCCGGTAGTCCGAACATCAGGTCAAGATTGACATTGTCAAACCCCGCAGACCGGGCAGTATCCATTGCGGCATGCGCCTCCCGGTCATCATGGATGCGCCCGATTCGCTCCAGCATGACAGGGTTGAAGCTCTGGACACCGAGTGATAACCGGTTAATACCGGCCTCCCTGAAGCCGGCAAGGCGTTGGTGGTTAACGCTACCGGGATTGGCCTCCAGGGTAATTTCGGCCGCGGGCTTCAACGGCAGGCGGGCGCGCACGGCATTCAGTAATTGCCCGATTGCCGCCGGTGAAAACAGGCTCGGGGTGCCACCGCCGATGAATACGCTTTCCACGGTGCGCCCCCAGGCCAGCGGCAGATCCTGCTCCAGGTCGGCGATCAGTGCAGTGACATAGTCCTGTTCGGGGATGTCATCGCGGACCGCGTGCGAGTTGAAATCACAGTAGGGGCACTTGCGCACACACCACGGTATGTGAATGTAAAGCGATAATGACGGGATCGTTGTGAAATTGAATGCCATGGTCTGACTGTAGACGGAAACGGCGTTGCCGGCAAAGCGGGAACTGTTTGCTTCACAGAGGTAGTGGCCGGGATGCCATGGTATGCATCACCGGTCCCATTGCCGCTGCTATGCTGATATATTTTCTGGAACCTCTGATTAATTGTAACGGCCTGGCGCAGGGTGCGCCGTGCGCACCGGAATAAATTGCCAGCGGTTGATACATGGTGCGCACGGCGCACCCTACAGACCGTTCACCCTCTAAATCCCATGATACTGAGAATTCAATCAGAGGTTCCTTCTGAATTACTGCTGATAAGCGTCAGGTTTGACTTGTATGGGTTGCTTCCATGTCCTGTTTTTTTCCGATTCTGTAGGCATCGACAATCCCGAAAATCCAGCAAAGAAATAGCAGCAACCAGACAAGATTTAGTGTGAAGTCGCCGCCGGTAGTGGATGCCTGTGTGGCCATATCCGTGATGGTGTCCATACTGACTGCACCACCTTCCGCCTCGATCCTGTCCAGGATGGCAAGGGCCTGTTGCACTGCCTGTGCCACAAATATGGACAGACACACTATAACCGTAACGATTATTACCGCCCCCCGTTTATAGTGTTTTAAGACAATCTGACCCAGACCCGGAAATATCAGGCCGGACCAGAGGGCCCCCTTCAGCGCGTTCCTCATGGTAACTTTCTCTGTTGTATCTTCATATCAGCCATCGATACACTCCGCTATTTCAGGCAGACTGCGTCATTTACTGTGCCAGAATTACCCGGCATTGGCTGCTTCCAGCGCACTGACCAGTTGTCGTAATGCCTGTCCCCGGTGACTCAGCGCGTTCTTGATTTCCGGCGCGAGTTCCGCGGAGGTGCAGTCGTGGGTCGGGACGTAGAACACCGGGTCATAACCAAAGCCGTTAGCGCCGCGCGGTGCGTCCAGGATGCGTCCTTCCCAGCTGCCCTGGCAGATCAGCGGAGTCGGGTCATCGGCATGCCTCAGGCAGACCAGCAGGCACTGGAAGCGGGCCGTGCGTTTTGCCTCGGGGATGTCATGCAGTGTGTCCAGCAGCTTTAGCAGGTTGGCTTCATCACTTGCGTCGTTACCGGCATAGCGTGCGGAATAGATGCCGGGTGCGCCATTCAGCGCATCGACCTCGATGCCGGAATCATCGGCAATCGCCGGTAGTCCGGTGTGTTGTGTGGCATTGCGCGCCTTGAGGATGGCATTTTCGATAAAGGTGAGACCGGTCTCCTCGGCATCGGGGACAGCGTATTCGCTTTGCGGCTTCACCTGCAGGTCGAGGCCCGCCAGTAGCTGGTTGATCTCGCGCACCTTGCCCGGGTTGCCGCTGGCGAGGACGATGGTTTTCATTTGGGTGATCTCACATCAATAGTTTTGGCAGATACAGCATTCCCTGCGGGGAAGCTTGCTCAAGCAATTCGATCCAGGCTGCCTGGCCCTGTTATTTGTCCTGTGCCAGTGACGCCTGCTGGCTGGCAAGTAATTCTGTAATCCCCTTTTTTGCCAGAATCAGCATGGCATTGAGTTCATCCGGGTTGAAGGGATGGCCTTCAGCCGTACCCTGTACCTCGATAAAATCCCCATTGTCGTTCATGACAATATTCATGTCGGTCTCGGCGTTGCAGTCTTCCGGGTAATCCAGATCGAGGACCGGCGTGCCCTGATAGATGCCGACAGACACCGAGGCGACCCGGCCGGTCAGTGGATTCCTGGCAAGCATCTTGTTGTCCACCAGGGTCTGCACGGCATCGGCGAGTGCGACGAAACCACCGGTGATGCTTGCCGTGCGGGTGCCGCCATCGGCCTGAATGACATCGCAGTCGATGGTGATGGAGCGTTCACCCAGTACTTTCATGTCCATGACAGCGCGTAGTGACCGGACAATCAGGCGCTGGATCTCCATGGTGCGCCCGCCCTGTTTACCGCGCGCGGCCTCGCGTCCCATGCGGCTGTTGGTCGAACGCGGCAGCATGCCGTACTCCGCCGTAACCCAGCCCGTGCCCTTGCCGCGCAGAAAACCGGGTACCCGGTCCTCGATCGTCGCATTGCAGAGCACCCGGGTGTCGCCGAACTCCACGAGTACGGAGCCCTCGGCATGTTTGGTGTAGTTACGGGTAATACGCACGTGGCGCATTGCATCGGGTTTGCGGTTGCTGGGGCGCATGCATCATTCCTGGCTGTGAGTTTAGGCGCGGATTATACCTGACGGCGATGTGCAAATTAACTGATTGAAATATAAAAGGAATAAGAATTTCCCGCCGGAGTTCTTTAAAGGCGGTGAACCGCTGGCCGATGCCCCTTTGTGATGCCATTCGAAGTTTGTGGCTGGTTTTTGGACTATGCTGGGCAGGCTATTAATTTGCCCGCCATATCAACAAGTTGTACAGTCGGAAGTGTTCGTTTGCAGTCCGGGTTTTAATGCCTCGTGACGACGGGGTCTCAAGGAGGTACATACCGTGAAAAGACTAAACAGGAAACTGGTTACCTATATATTGACCTTTGTTGTCACCATGTCCCCTATGTCCCTGGTTTCAGCCAGGATGTCCTATTATGACAATTCCAAAGCACCCTCGGCCGGTGAAATGCTGACCGATACCGTGCTGGTGCGCGTGCCGATGTTCCTGGCCACGGTCGTGGGAGTGGTGACCTTCGTGGTGACGCTGCCGCTCAGCGCCCTGGGTGGCAACGTCGACGAGGCCGGCAAGAAGCTGGTCATCGAACCGGCGGAATATACCTTCCTGCGTCCACTGGGCGACCTGTAAAGCGTGCATTCCTGTATGACCGATCCGGGTAACCGTGCCCGGATCGGTGTTCTGGATGCTGTTCCTTCCTGCGTCAGCGCATCCTGCCAGCTACCAGGGTGACATTGTCGCTGTATGGCCGGCTGGCCTGCTCGGCGGCCAGTGCCATGTCCTGCACGGCCTGCGTCAGGTCGGGTACCGAGGCCAGTTCGGCCAGCTGATCCTCCGCCAGGGCCGACCAGAGCCCGTCCGAGCACAACAGCAAGGTATCACCCGGTTGTAGCGTGGTTGTCTCCGGGTGTTCAATGTCAGGCGCCTGGGTATCACCACCCAGCGCTCGGGTCACGACGTTGCGCAGGGGGTGCTGTTCACGCTCAGCCTCCGGCCATTCACCACGGTCAATCGCTTCCTGGACCAGGGAATGGTCCCGGGTGCGCACCAACAGACTGTCTTTGCGGAACAGGTAGAGCCGGCTGTCGCCGACGTGCGCCCAGCAGGCCTGGTGTGCCTGCACGAGACAGGCTACCCCGGTGGTCATTGGACTGACCGGCGGCTGTTCGCAGTGGCCGGCTGCGATGATGTCGGTATGTGCCCGGGTCATGGCTGCTGTCAGGAACAGCGCAGGGTTGTTGATTGGCCAGTCAGCCTGCTCGAATGCCAGCAGCAGGCTGTCGATATAAGTCTGTGCCGCCAGTTCTCCGCGCGGATGACCGCCCATTCCGTCCGCAAGCAGTAGCAGGATACCGGATTCCCGGGACCGGACGGCACAGCGGTCCTGATTGGTGTCGCGATCACCCCGGCGGGTGGCAGTCGCGGTTTCACAGAGCACGGGCAGTTAACCTCGCTGGCAGTGACGGTGTTACGATTAGCGGCTATATCAGTAGTATTAGTCATTTTCGGGGGAAGTGAATCGATGATACGCAGCATGACGGCCTTTGCGCGCCGGGAAGCCGTAACCGGGCAAGGCGCCCTCTTCTGGGAACTTCGTTCCGTCAATCATCGTTACCTGGAGATGGGTATCCGGCTTCCCGATGAGCTGCGCGCCGCGGAAGCAGCCGTGCGTACCCGGATTACCGCACGCCTCGGTCGTGGCAAGGTGGATGCCACCTGTCGTTTTCATCCTGCGGTCGCAGCTGCGGTACCGGTGGAGCTCGCTGCGGATAATCTCGCTCGTCTGCTGGCGGCCTGTCAACAGGTCGATGCACAATTACCGCACTCGGCCCCGTTGAACCCGATAGAATTATTGCGCTGGCCCGGCGTGGTACGTGAGGTGGAGCTGGATGCCGGCCCTCTGGTGGAGGCGGCCCTGGCGTTGCTGGATGAGGCACTGGCTGATTTGATTGCCTCGCGCGAAACAGAGGGCGAGAAAATCCGGGGATTGTTGCTGGCACGCTGTGATGCGATGGCCGGGCTGGTTATGCAGGTGCGTGAGCACTTGCCGGAAATCATGGCGGCCCTGGGCGGGAAACTGCGGACGCGCCTGGCCGAGCTGGAGACCCCGGCGGACCCGGGCCGGCTGGAACAGGAACTGGTGTTTCTGCTGCAGAAAATCGATGTGGACGAGGAAATGGATCGACTCACGGGTCATATCGAAGAAGTCCGCGATGTGTTGCAGCGCGATGAGCCGGTCGGACGCCGCCTGGACTTTCTGATGCAGGAACTGAACCGCGAAGCCAACACGCTGGGTTCAAAATCAGCCGCCGCCGAGACCACGAACATATCGGTGGAACTCAAGGTCTTGATCGAGCAGATGCGTGAGCAAGTCCAGAATACGGAGTGATGCCTGATGTCAACGGAGAGTATTTCATCATGACCGTAACGCCGGCAGGCAGTGCCCACGGAACCCTGTATATTATTTCGGCGCCTTCCGGTGCCGGCAAGACCAGCCTGCTGCATGCCGTGCTGGAATCAGCCGGTGATGAGCTGGCCCTGTCGATTTCGCACACCACGCGCAGTCCGCGTCCCGGTGAAGTAGACGGCAGGGACTATCACTTCGTCGATGCGGACCGCTTTCGGGAAATGATCGATACCGGCGATTTTCTGGAGCACGCCCGCGTGTTCGACTATTTCTACGGGACCTCCCGGGCCGGGGTTGAGGCGCAGCTGAAGTCAGGACAGGACGTGATCCTCGAGATTGACTGGCAGGGAGCTGCCCAGGTGCGCAGGGTGTTGCCGGGGAGTGTCGGGATCTTTATTCTGCCGCCTTCGCGCGCGGCGCTGGAAGACCGCCTGCGTGACCGCGGCCAGGACGACGCTGCGGTCATCGCGCGCCGCATGCAGGCTGCCGTCAGTGAGATGTCCCATTACGGTGAATACGATTACCTCATCATCAATGATGTCTTTGCGGCCGCCCGGCAGGAGCTGGCCGCCATTTTCCAGTGCCGGCAGTTGCAACTCCCGGCCCAGCAGCAGCGCCATGCGGCGCTGCTGGGCGACCTGCTGGCATCGACCGGGTGATTCGGTTAGTATCCCGCGCCCCGAAACAAAATTCCCGGGATTTACGGAGTAAGCTATGGCACGTGTAACTGTTGAAGATTGCCTTGAAAACGTAGATAACCGTTTCCAGTTGGTGCTGGTCGCCACCAAGCGGGCACGGCAACTGGTCAATGGGGTTGAACCCTTCCTGCCCTGGGAAAATGACAAGCCGACCATTATGGCGCTGCGCGAGATTGCCGAAGGCATGATTGGCCCCGCCATTCTCGACGAGCCGGTCACACCGGAAATCGAGCTGGCAGATGCACTTGCCGAAGCGGAGCAAGCCGGGGAAGCGGAGTCCGTGGCCAGCCCGGAAGCCGCTGCGGATAAACCTGACGAACCTGCAGCACCGGCCACCGAGTAATCCGCCAGCCGCATTGCCGGCAACCGGGCATCCCCGCCCGCCACTTTCTGGTTGTACTGATCATTATCGCAGTAGCGCATGGCTACTGTTGCTGTCCCGTTTGTCCTATGATGGGGCAGGGTTGTGAATACAGGGTCTGCCGGGCAGTACAGTCACCATGGCGAGCAAACAGCAAACTGTAGCTGGTCACGGGTCGCGTTTTTTAATCAGCGACCTGTGCACCATGCTGGAATCCTACCTGGAGCCGAAACAGGTCCAGGAGGTATACCGCGCTTACATGTTCGGTGCCGAGGCGCATGAGGGCCAGCACCGGGTGTCCGGTGAGCCCTATATCTATCACCCGATCGCGGCCGCGCGCATCCTCGGCGAACTGGGCCTCGATCACAAGTCCATCATTGCGGCCATCCTGCATGATGTCATCGAAGATACCACCATTGCCAAGGACCAGATTGAAGCCGAGTTCGGTTCCGATGTGGCGGAACTGGTCGATGGAGTCAGCAAGCTGACCCAGATAGAGTTTGAAAGCCAGGCCGAAGCGCAGGCAGAAAACTTCCGCAAGATGATCCTCGCTATGGTGCGCGATATCCGCGTCATCCTCGTCAAGTTGGCAGACCGCCTGCACAATATGCGCACGCTGAGCGTAATGCCACCTGAGAAACGCTGCCGCATTGCACGCGAGACACTCGAAATCTATGCCCCCATTGCCAACCGGCTGGGTATCAATACAATCCGCGTTGAACTCGAGGAACTGGGTTTTGCCACCCTGTACCCGCTGCGTTACAAGGTGCTGGAAAAGGCGGTGCGCGCGGCGCGCGGCCATCGCAAGGAGGTGCTGAACAAGATCGAGACCTCGATCAAGCGGCGAATGCGCCAGGAAGAACTCACCAGCCGGATACTCAGTCGCGAAAAACATCTCTACAGTCTGTACCGCAAGATCCGTGACAAGACACTGTCCTTTGAAGATATCTACGACGTGTATGCATTTCGCGTCATCGTTGATCAGGTGGATACCTGCTACCGCGTGCTCGGTGTGATGCATAACCTACAAGCCGGTGCCGGGAAAGTTCAAGGACTACATTGCCATACCCAAGGCCAATGGCTACCAGTCATTGCATACGATTCTGTTTGGCCCCTACGGGGTGCCTATCGAGGTACAGATTCGCACCGAGGAGATGGATAAGGTGGCGGAGTCCGGCGTCGCGGCCCACTGGTTGTACAAATCGGGCGATGAAAGCATGGACCAGATGCATGCCGGTGCGCGCGAATGGTTGCGCGAATTGCTGGAGATGCAGAAGCATGCGGGCAACCCGGTCGAATTCCTGGAAAACGTGAAGATCGACCTGTTCCCGGATGCTGTGTATGTGTTCACACCGGTCGGTGAGATCATGAAGTTGCCACATGGCGCCACGCTGGTGGATTTTGCCTACGCGGTACATACCGATGTAGGTAATACCTGTATCGCCGCGAAGATCGACCGGCAACTGGTCCCGCTGCGGACCCAGTTGCATAACGGGCAAACCGTTGAGATCGTTACTGCCGAAGGCGCCCATCCCAGTCCCGCATGGCTGAATTTCGTGGTGTCGGCCAAGGCACGATCGAATATTCGCCATTATCAGAAGAACCTCAAGCATGAGGAGGCAATCGGCCTGGGACGGCGGATGCTGGACCGTGCACTGGGTGCGTTTGACACCGCTGCCGACAGTATTTCCAGAAAGCGGCTGGCGGCGCTGTTGAAGGAATATCATCTCAGGAGTTTCGATGATCTGCTGGTCGAGGTCGGTCTGGGCAGGCGGCCGGCGGTACTGGTGGCGCGTGCCCTGGCACCGGCCGATCAGACCGGGACCAGTGCAGGACAGGACGAACCCGCCATGCGGCCGCTGGTGATCAAGGGGACCGAAGGGCTGGTCATGCACTTTGCCAAGTGTTGCCGGCCGATCCCGGGTGATCCCGTGGTCGGGATTATCACCAATGGTCGCGGCATGGTGATTCATACGGAAACCTGCCGCAATCTGTCAGAACACAAGTTTCCGGCGGAGAACTATCTTGACGTGCAATGGGATCCGGGTGTCGACGAGGAATTTCCGGTAGAAATCAGTGCCGTGGTGGCGGACCGTCGTGGCATGTTGGCAACGGTAGCGTCCACCATTGGTGATTGCGATTCCAATATCGAGAATGTCGGGATTGAGGAACGTGACGGTTTGACGAATACACTTATGTTTACCATTACGGTACATAATCGCAAGCATCTCGCGGGGGTGATACGCCGGGTGCGGAGTATTCCTTCGGTGATGAGGATAACGCGACTGCGGAACTAGATACTTTATTTACTCACCAGGGCATGTACTTATGACACACACTATAATCAAGACCGACGCTGCGCCACAGGCAATCGGTACCTACTCGCAAGCGGTGCGCACCGGCGACACCGTTTATCTTTCCGGGCAGATCCCGCTGCTACCGGAGACCATGGAGCTGGTTGACGGGGGCATGGAGGCACAGATACGGCGTGTGTTCGATAATCTGGTGGCCGTGGCCACGGCCGCGGGTGGCAGCCTGGCCAATATCGCCAAGCTGAATATCTTCCTGACCGACCTCGGCCACTTTGCGCTCGTCAACGAGGTCATGGCGGACTACTTCCAGGAACCCTATCCGGCACGCGCCGCGGTGGGTGTTGCGTCCCTGCCGAAGGGTGCGCAGGTAGAGATGGATGCGGTGATGGTGCTGGGATAGAAGAATATCTAGCGCAAAGACGCAAAGAAAAAAACATGAATCATGTCGTAAGACCGGCGCACCTGTCGGTAATAGCAAGAATTTCCGGCGGGGCGCCGGTTCTGCATTTTTTGTGCTTTATGTCACTGCTGTCCCGTTAACTCCCTCTCCCTCCGGCAGAGGGTTGGGGAGAGGGGATAAAACAGGGCAACTGCTTGATTATATATCCCCTGATCCTGGCCTTCTCCCGGAGGGAGAAGGAATTTTCTGCTTCTTTGATGAGTGATTTTTCATGTCCCGTATTCTATGATCATCGTAACAGGTTTTGTAGCGTTGACGTTACCGGATTTCAATGCAAGGTAACGGGACAGCAGTGGCTTTATGTAGAAATTATCTTTTTCTTCTCTGCGTCTTGGCATCTTTGCGCGAGGTGGGTTATCCAGACTGTTAAAACTGAAAGATTGAACAAGCCTGAAACAACCGACACAGTGGATGCACTCCCGGTTACTGTACTCAAAGGCGTCGGTCCGCGCATGGCCGAACGCTTGCAGCGCCTGGGTATTCGTACGGTACAGGACGTCCTGTTTCACCTGCCGGCGCGTTACGAGGACCGTACCCGTGTTGTTCCCATGGGTTCGGTGTATCCCGGCGATCACGTCGTGGTGCAGGGTGAGGTGGATCTGGCCGAAGTGCGTTTCGGCCGCCGGCGTTCGCTGCTGGTGCGTATCAGCGATGGCACCGGCGCATTGACACTGCGGTTCTTTCATTTCAATGCCTCACAGCAGGCAGGGTTCAGCCGCGGCGCCGGTATTCGCTGTTACGGCGAGGTGCGCAGCGGTGCCACGACCGCCGAAATGGTCCACCCGGAATACCGCATGATTGATCCGGAAGCGCCGGCGCCCGTGGAGGAACACCTGACACCCGTGTATCCCGCCACCGAGGGCGTGCATCAATTGACATTGCGCTCATTGACTGAACAGGCGTTGCAGATCCTGGATCACCGCACGGACGGTGAGCTGATGCAACTGACGGACTGGTTGCCCGCGAAACTTGTGACCCCCCTGAAAATGACCTCGCTGCCGGCTGCGCTGCGCTATGTGCACCGACCACCGCCGACTGCACCGGTCGACCAACTGCTCGCGGGCCGCCACCCGGCGCAGCAGCGACTCGCATTTGAAGAGCTGCTGGCGCACCACCTGAGCCTGCGACGCGTGCGCCTGCGTGCACAACATACCGCTGCGCCGGTGCTGGGCAGTGATCCGGGCCTGGTTGACCGCTTTGTGGCGGCGCTGCCGTTCAGGCTGACGGCAGCGCAGCAGCGCGTCACTGCCGAAATCCGCAAAGACCTCAAACGGGCGCATCCCATGGCGCGATTGGTACAGGGTGATGTCGGTTCCGGCAAAACCGTAGTGGCGGCGTGTGCTGCACTCACCTGTGTCAGCGCCGGTTACCAGGTGGCCCTGATGGCGCCGACCGAACTGCTGGCGGAGCAGCATTTCCGCAGTTTCAGTGACTGGCTCAGCCCGCTTGGCATCCACGTGGTCTGGCATACCGGGAAAACCCGCGGGAAGGCGCGCAAGGAAGTGCTGGAGGCCATACGGGATGGTCGTGCCGCGATGGCCGTCGGTACCCATGCCCTGTTTCAGGAGGCGGTCGAATTTGCCCGACCGGGCCTGGTCATTATCGATGAACAGCATCGCTTCGGGGTGCACCAGCGGCTGGCCCTGCGCGACAAGGGCCGTGATGGTGACCAGCGGCCGCACCAGCTGGTGATGACGGCGACACCGATCCCGCGCACCCTGGCGATGACTATTTATGCGGACCTCGATACCTCATTGATCGATGAACTGCCGCCGGGACGCTTGCCTGTGAAGACGGTGGTCATCAGCCAGGAGCGGCGCGATGAGGTCATGCAGCGGGTACGCAACGCCTGTACCGCCGGTCAGCAGGCCTACTGGGTGTGTACCCTGATCGAGGAATCCTATGTACTGCAATGTCAGGCCGCGGAAAAGACGGCTGCATTTCTTGCCGGGAGCCTGCCGGATGTGCGCATCGGCCTGGTACATGGCCGCCTGGGGCCGGCCGCCAAGGAAACGATGATGGCGGCCTTCAAGGCGGGGTCCATTGATCTGCTGGTCGCCACCACCGTGATCGAGGTCGGTGTTGACGTACCGAATGCCACGCTGATGATTATCGAGAACCCGGAGCGGCTGGGACTGGCGCAACTGCACCAGTTGCGTGGCCGGGTCGGCCGTGGCCGCGGGCAAAGCCATTGTGTCCTGCTTTACCAGCCGCCGTTGTCGGATACGGCGCGTGACCGACTGGCGGCGTTGCGCGACACGAATGACGGCTTCGAAATCGCCCGGCGTGACATGGAGCTGCGCGGTCCCGGCGAGGTGCTGGGCACGCGTCAGACCGGTGCCATGAATTTTCATATTGCCGACCTGCTGCGCGATGAATCACTGCTGGTTGCCGTTGAGAAAGTCGCCGTGCAGTTGCTTGAGACCAATCCCGGGAATGTGACACCCCTGATCCGGCGCTGGCTGGGGGATGCGGTGGATTACGGGGAGGTTTAATACCGCCTTCCCGGTGAGGTGATGTTTCCTGAATTCCGGGATATGGCATGCCATAATGCCACCTACCTGAAATGCACCGATAGACCCCTTGACCACGTTTAATCAACCACACTCGAAGGCCACGCGCTGGTGTTCGCACCGGTGTTACCTGGCGCGCCACATCCCCGCTGGCCTGGCCGGCTGGTTGCTGGACCCGGCCTCCCTGACAAAGCGGTTGTTACAGCTTTGTCCGGATGCATTCCGGGTCCAGTTGCTGTCGCAACAGTGGGGTCGGCCACGACCTGACGAGGCGCGCGTGCTGGGCATGGGCTATGACGGTCAGGCGATTATCCGGCAGGTCCTGCTGCACTGTGACGATCACCCCTGGGTGTATGCGCGTAGCGTGATTCCCGCGACTTCAATGCGCGGCAAACTGAAACGTCTGGCGCACCTTGGCACACGGCCGCTGGGCGCCATGCTATTCGCCGATCCCGGTATGCGGCGAGGCGTCGTCGAACTGGCGCGAATTACCAGCGATCAGTTGCTGTACAGTAATGCCCTGCAGTACGCGCGCGAAGGCACTGACGCGATATGGGGTCGGCGTTCGGTGTTCCGGATCGGGGGCAAGCCACTGTTGGTCAGCGAGATATTTTTGCCCGGCTTCCCGGCACTGGTCGGGACACAGCCGCTATGGAAGGCATACTGACAGGACTGTGATCCGTGTCATTCATTGTATCGGACGCATGGCCGTATAAACTGATATGAGCTTATCTGTTACAAACCACTTGCGTGAATATGCCTTGCTGATGCGGCTGGACAAGCCGATCGGATTTTTCCTGTTGCTATGGCCGATACTGTGGGCACTGCTGATTGCCGGTGAAGGGCAGCCGGATATGCAAATCCTGCTGGTGTTTGTCCTGGGTGCTCTGCTGATGCGTTCCGCCGGCTGCGTCATCAATGATATTGCCGATGCCGACATTGACCGGCATGTCACACGCACGCAAAACCGGCCATTGGCGGCTGGACGGATCCGTAAAGCGGAAGCTGTCGTACTGTTTGTGCTGCTATGCGTGTCAGCCCTCGCTCTGGTAGTGTTGCTGAACACCCTGACGATCATGATGTCGGTCGTCGGCGTGTTGCTGGCGGCCACGTATCCGTTTATGAAACGCCTGACCTATCTGCCACAGGTCTACCTGGGCGCGGCCTTCGGCTGGGCGGTGCCTATGGCGTTTGCTGCGCAGACCGGCACTGTGCCGGCCATTGCCTGGTTGCTGTTTACCACTACGGTCCTGTGGGCCACGGCCTATGACACCATGTATGCCATGGTGGACCGCGGAGATGACCTGGCGCTGGGTGTGAAATCGACAGCCATTCTGTTCGGCGAATACGACCGCTATATCATCGGGTTGATCCAGGTGATGGTGCTGGTTTGCCTGGTCATGATCGGTGTACAGGAAGAACTTGGCTGGTTCTACTATGGTGGCCTCAGTGTTGCGGCCGGGCTGGTAGTCTACCAGCAGGGCCTGATCCGCTACCGCGAGCGCGAGGAGTGCTTCCGTGCATTCCTCAACAACAACTGGTTTGGTGCGGCTGTGTTTACCGGCATGTTGCTGGACTATCTGTTGTAGTCCTGATGACCTGACGATGCGCCCGGTATGCAGAGCGTGACGTAGCAGGGAGAACGTGAATGAACGCTTTGGCAAGTCAGTTTGTCAGTGTCCTGCCCGCGCGATCACCCAGATTTCAACCTGCCTGGCCCCGGCGCGCTTCAGCGTCCGCGCCAGTTCATTAACCGTATGACCGGTGGTCATCACGTCATCGACGATGGCGACATGTCGTGCTGAAACTTTTCCGGACACCGAAAATGCATTACGCACATTCCAGTGGCGTATCTTCACCGGCAGCAGTGACTGTGTATCGGTTTTACGGGTGCGCCGGCAGAGACGGTGATTCACCGGTAATCGCAGCTTACGCCCCAGCTGTCGTGCGATTTCTGTGGCCTGGTTGAAACCGCGTTCACGCAGTCGTGACGGATGCAGCGGTACCGGAATGACCAGCTCGGGCAAGCTTGCCTGCCGTGCCTGTAACCGGGTTGCCAGCAGCCCTGACAGCAAGGGGGCCATGGCCAGCTCGCCGGAGAATTTCAGGCGCTGCACGAGGTAATCGACCGGTGGCTGGTAGTGCAGGATGGCCGTCGTCGCATCGAAGTACGGCGTGTGCCGCTGGCAGGTCCCGCACAGCAGCCGGTGGTTACCGGGGGGGAGGATACGGCCACACTGGTGGCAGGCGGATTCAACCCAGGGCAGGTCAGCGTGGCAGGCCGGACACAGTGAATGGTCGGTCCCGGTGCGTACCGCGCACAGGCGGCAGTGCGCCGGGAACAGCAAGGATTGCAGGCGGCATTTCCAGTCGTAAACCACTTTTCATAACTCCGGTTGACAGGCCGGGGGTTCAGTTTCATAGTCCATGGCACCCGATCCCATACCCGGTAATACCCTATGCCCGAACCCACCACCTGTCTGTCAGACAACCCTGAAAACGGCCTGCGTCATGACTGGAGCCGGGCCGAGGTCGGTGTCCTGTTTGACCTGCCTTTCAACGAGTTGCTGTTCCAGGCGCAGACCGTACACCGTCGCTGTTTCGATCCGAATGCCGTGCAGATCAGTACCCTGCTGAGCATCAAGACCGGCGGCTGCCCGGAGGACTGCAAGTATTGTCCGCAAAGTGTGCATTACAACACCGTGCTTGAGCCGGAGCGCCTGCTGGATGTCGAGGCCGTGGTGGCGGCGGCGCGGCGTGCCCGGGAGGCCGGGGCCACACGCTTTTGTATGGGTGCGGCGTGGCGCAATCCGAAAGGCCGGAATTTCGAACGCGTGCTGGAGATGGTGACCCGGGTGCGTGTCGAGGGGCTGGAGACCTGCGCGACGCTTGGCATGCTGGATGCAGACCAAAGCCGGCAACTGAAACAGGCCGGTCTGGACTATTACAACCACAATCTTGACACCTCGCCTGAATTTTACGGCGAGATTATCAATACACGGACTTACGATGATCGTCTGCAGACTCTCACGCATGTGCGTGACGCCGGTATTAATGTCTGCTGTGGCGGCATTGTCGGAATGGGGGAAAGTCGGGCAGACCGGGTGTCGCTGTTGTGCGAGCTGTCAAATCTGCCGGAACACCCGGGCAGTGTGCCGATCAACCGGCTGGTCAAGGTCGAAGGTACGCCGCTGGATCATGCACAGGAGATCGATGCATTTGAGTTCGTGCGCACCATCGCGGTGGCGCGCATCCTGATGCCAATGTCATACGTACGCCTGTCGGCCGGGCGTACCGAAATGTCGGATGAAATGCAGGCGCTGTGTTTTTTCGCCGGTGCCAATTCGATTTTCTACGGGGAGAAACTGCTCACCACGGGTAATCCCGATAGCGCGAATGATGATGCGTTGTTTGAGCGCCTCGGTCTGTATCCGGCCTGATCAAGATACCGATTTATTTTGCAGGAGCGGCCTTGGCCGCGAACCCTTACTGTTCGCGAGTCAGCGCGCTCCTGCAGGGGAGACAATGAAAAACCTCGCTGCACAATTGGCACGGCGCAAACAGGAGAACCTGTATCGCACACGGCAGGTTATCGACAGCCCGCAGGGGGTTGAAGTCACCATTGCCGGCCGGCGTTTCCTGTCATTCTGCAGCAATGATTATCTTGGCCTGGCAAACCACCCGGAGGTGGTTGCCGCCTTCCGCAAGGGTCTGGATGAGTACGGCGCCGGCAGCGGCGCGGCACACCTCGTCACCGGTCATAGCCGGGCGCACCACGAGCTTGAAGAAGAACTTGCCGATTTCGTGCAGCGTCCGCGTGCCTTGCTGTTTTCCTGCGGCTACATGGCCAACCTGGGTGTCATCATGGCCCTGACGGGGCGCGCTGATCGCATCTTCGAGGACCGGCTCAACCATGCCTCGTTACTGGACGGAGCCCGTCTGGGCGCTGCCCGGCTGGTGCGTTATGCCCATGCCGATACCGGTTTACTGGAACAGGCCATGGCCTCGGCCCCTCCCGGTGAATACCTGGTGGCGACCGATGGTGTATTCAGCATGGACGGGGACTGTGCGCCGTTGCCGGAACTGGCAACGCTTGCTGACCGCCATGCCGCCTGGTTAATGGTTGATGATGCACACGGGCTTGGTGTCCTCGGGCCGGGCGGCCGTGGCAGTGTCGCTGCCGCCGGCCTCGGGTTGTCCGGAGTGCCGGTACTCATGGGAACACTGGGCAAGGCCTTCGGGACGTTTGGCGCCTTTGTCGCCGGCAGTCATGATTTGATCGAGACCCTGATCCAGGCGGCGCGCACTTATGTCTATACCACAGCACCGCCGCCCGCTGTGGCAAGTGCCACATGCGCCGCACTGCAACGGGTTAAACAGGACACGTGGCGGCGTGAGCACCTGCAGGATCTGGTTGGTCGATTCCGGCGTGGCGCTGAACAACTCGGTCTTGAATTGTGCGCCTCGACGACTCCGATCCAGCCCGTCATTGTCGGGGAACCGGGGATGGCCGTGCGTTTAAGTGATGCACTGCGCGCGCAGGGAATTCTGATCACGGCAATCCGCCCGCCAACCGTGCCCGAGGGAACGGCACGCCTGCGGATCACCTTCTCGGCAGCGCATACCGGGGCACAGATTGACTGGCTACTGGATGCGCTGGAAAAAATATTTGCCACAGAGGCGGGCGAAAACCGTAAAACCATCGCGCGCAAAGACGTTGAGCCACCAGGAATTAATATACAGGAGCTCTGATTTATTCGTCATTCCGGCGCAGGACGGAATGACGGCAAGGTAATTAATCAGGTTCCATAAATAACTCTTTTGGATAACGGCCACGAATCATGTCGACAAATGTAAATAGCATGACCGGTAAAGTAATTACGGCGCTTCCCCTGATCGAGTGGGTCGCACCTGTTCAGCGTAAATCCGCTACCCCGGCAGTTTCCCTTTGTCAGGGAACGCTGCAAGTCCATCCATGGACGCTCAACGGCTTCATCCCTGAAGCCGATGTCCCTGACAAAGGGAAACTGCCGGGGCAGCGGATTACCAACCATCTCTGCAGTTACTCGGGGGCCAGGGTGGTTTC
>Ga0114931_10001526_pt1 | contig 29556 bp, 29 predicted proteins | sample 2SBtaG_FD_89579 | JGI IMG/M metagenome (GOLD analysis project Ga0114931, IMG submission 89579) | Deep subsurface microbial communities from Kolumbo volcano to uncover new lineages of life (NeLLi) - 2SBTROV14_V59a metaG | ecosystem: Environmental > Aquatic > Marine > Volcanic | place: Kolumbo... | reverse complement strand
TTTGCCGCGCATCACGACCCTGGCCGAGCTGCTCTATTTCACCGGCGCCTTCGTCGCCAGCACGATCTGGCCGATCGCGACCGGCCTGTTCTGGCGGCGCGCCAACCCGACCGGCGCGGCCCTGGCCATGGTGGCAGGCACGACCATCGGTCTGGTCGGCTATTTCCTGATCGGTTTCTACGTGGCAGCGCTGCTGTCGGCCGCGGTCTCAATGATCATCGTCCTGATCAGCACCTGGCTGCGTCCCGACGATTTTGATTGGAACAGGCTCTCGCATCCCGAGGAGGTCCGCTCATGACGATCTCCATCCATGCCCTTTCCTGGCTGATCGGCACGGCCACCGCCGTCACCGCGCTGGCGCCGATCGTGCTTCTGTTTCTTTGGTTTCGTGACTTGATAAAGAGAAGACTATGGTAGACAAGGACAACCCGCGCCTGCAGATCCCGCTCGAAGAACATCCACTCGATGTCCAAGGCTTTGAACGCCCACGTGCTTTGCTCAAGGCTATTGACGAGGACCTCACACCGCTACTCGATCTGGCAAAACGGCCCGTGGTCTCGGCCCGCCAGTTCAGCCGCGAGCAATTGCTGCAACTCGCCCGGCTGGCCGCCCGCTACGAGACCCAGCCTCAATTGGTCACCCGGCCGCTGACCGGGCGAATCCTGATCAGCGCCTTCTACGAACCCAGCACGCGGACGCGCCTTTCCTTCGAGAGCGCCTGGCACCGTCTGGGCGGAGATATCATGTCGATCACCGATCCCGCCTCGACCGGGATCGCCAAGGGCGAATCGATCTACGATATCGCGGAGATGCTCAATCACTACGGCGACCTCGTGGTCCTGCGCGATGCCAACGAGGACGCCGTTTACGAGATGCTCGACGCCCTACGCATTCCAATCGTAAACGGCGGCAACGGTACCGACGAACACCCGACCCAGGCCATGGCCGACATCTACACCCTGCTCAAATGGCGGCCGGCCCTTTGCGATTCGGCCAAAGCGTCCACGCAACGCATTCGAATAGGCATCATCGGCGTCCCCGGGCGCATGCGCACCGTCCGCAGCCTGCTGACCCTGCTGAGGCTGTTCGCGGAAGGCATCGCGGAGGTCGTGATCATCAGCGATGTCGACAAACCCTTCGCCGATGATCAACGCGAGGAACTCGAGGACGCCGGGCTCGTCATTCGCACGACACAAGATCTCGACCGGGCGCTGCCCGAACTCGACGTCGTCTACATCAACACCATCGCCTGGGTCGGCGACGACTACGAGGAGCTCGGTAGCCGTTACCATCTCGACGCGTCGTCGCCTTTCAAGGCCGATGCGATCATCCTGCATCCCTTGGCCCGAGGCCGGGAGCTTGCCCGCGAACTCGACGACTCGCCTCACAACTGGTATTTCGCCCAAGCGCGCGGCGCGGTCTTCCTGCGTATGGCGCTGTTATCTTCCGTCCTAAAAACTTTTTCCTGATATCTATTTGAAACTATGTGTGGAATAGCCGGATTCATCTACAACGACCGCAATCACCCGGTCGACCCCGAAACCCTCGTCGCCATGGCGGCGATTCAATACCATCGCGGCCCGGACGGCTTCGGCTGGCAGGCCATGGAGGGTATCGGCCTGAGCCATGCCCGCTTGTCGATCATCGATCTCGACAAGGATCGCGGCCGCCAGCCCTTCGTCTCCGAAGACCGCCGCTTGATGTTGAGCAAGAACGGCGAACTCTACGATTACCAGCGGATTCGCGCTGACTTTACGGCCCGGGGCGCCCGTTTCCGGACCAAGAGCGATTCCGAGATCATCATGCATCTCTACCCACGCCACGGTCTCGACGACACGCTGCCGCAACTGCGCGGAGAATTCGCCTTCGCCCTTTATGATCGCGACGACGACACCCTGCATCTCGTCCGCGACCGCTTCGGCATCAAGCCCCTCTACTGGGCCGAGACGCCCAACGGCATCGTCTTCGGTTCCGAGCTCAAGGTTCTGTTCGCGCATCCCGATGTCGAGCGTCGATTCACTTCGGAAGGGCTTTTTCACCAGCTCATGCAGACTATCGTGCCGGGCACGACGGCCTTCGCCGGCGTCCATCAGGTCAAACCCGGTCATGTCCTGACGATCCGTCGCCGCAACGGCCGCCTCGAGGCCAAGGACCGCAGGTACTGGGACATGCCCTTCCCGGCCGAGGCCGACCGTGGCGCGCCGAAATCCGAGGAGGATTACATCGACGGCGTCCGTGAACACCTGATCGAGGCCGTGCAATTGCGTCTCGAAGCCGACGTGCCGGTCGGCTGTTATCTCTCCGGCGGCATCGATTCCTGTTCGATCGTCGGGCTCGCGGCCGCCAGCACCCAAGGCACCGTCAAGGCCTTTACGATCGGCTTCGACAGCGACGCCTATGACGAAACCCCGATCGCGACCGAGATGGCCCAGGCCGTCGGCGCCGATCAGGAGATTCTGCGTCTCGAGGCCGGCCATCTCTACGAGCATTTCGTCGAGACCCTCTGGCATACCGAACGCACGATCTACAATACGCTGGGCGTCGCCAAGCTGCTCATGAGCCGGCGCGTCAACGAAGTCGGTTATAAAGTCGTCATGACGGGCGAGGGCTCGGACGAGCTGTTCGGCGGCTATCCGGCCTTTCGCCGCGACATGTTCGCCCACGGCCTGGACCACTTGCCCGCCGACGAACGCCGCGAATGGGAGGCCATGTTCAAGGAAAGCAACCGCCTGTTCACGGGCGCTATGCTCTCCGAGGACGAGATCGACGACCCGGCGCTGACGGCCAAGATCGGGTTCACCCCGGCCTGCCTGCAGCACTGGCTGGCCGCCGCCCGCAACGTCCCAGACCTACTCCATCCCGAACACCGCGCCGCGCTCACCAGCTACGCCCCGGGCGCCGCCATCGCCGAGGCCCTGGATGCCCCGACGATCAAGGACTGGCATCCCCTCGACCGCGCCCAATACGTCTGGATCAAGACCATGCTCGAAGGACAGATCCTGACCTGGGGCGGCGACCGTGTCGACATGGCCAACGCCATGGAGGCCCGCCCACCCTTCCTCGACCACCATCTGGCCGAATACGCCGAGCGACTACCGCCTTCGATGCGCATCCACGGCCGTACCGAGAAATACGTACTGCGCGAAGCCATGAAAGGTCTGTTGCCGGAAACGCTCTACCGTCGGGAAAAATTCGCCTTCATGGCCCCGCCCGCGCATACCGACCCGAAGAAAAGGCATGCCCTGCAAACCCTGGCGGCCCAATATCTGAGCCCCGGCGCGATCGAGGAAGCCGGCCTGCTCGACGCCGCAGGTGTCGAGGCCCTGTTCAAAATCCACGATTCCCCGGAGACCTCGGCCGCGACTCAAACCCGGCTCGACGCCGTGATCAACCACCTGCTCGGTGTGCAGATCCTGCACGCGCATTTCGTGGTTCAGGATATCCCAGCGTTGGCCAGGAAAAGGGCGGAAGAACTGGGGTGGCGCGCCGCCTAACGGCGAAACAACCAGAACAGCAAGGTCAGGATAAGGCTGACGACAATGGAGGTCGTCAGCGGAAAGTAGAAACGAAAGTTTTCCTTCTCGATGACGATATCGCCGGGCAGGCGACCCAATCCCGACTTTTGCAGGAAGGGCCATAGCAGGCCCACAAGCACCAGGACGATGCCGATCGTGATCAGGAATTGAGCGATGGGCGATTTCATGGTCGTCGATTTGACTCGCTGCTCCGGAACAGTACGCCCTAGCATACCTGCAATGCGCTAGAATTACGTCATCCCGCATTGCGTGTTCGCACCTCTATGAGCAAAAACCTGACCCAACCGCTAAAGGGCCGCGGCGCCCTCGGCAATCCCGACAATCGCTTCGAGGCAACGAGCCGCGAGACGGTCGATGACGGCTGGGACAACCTCGAACAAGCGCCCGAACCGATCCGCACGACCCTGACCGTCGACTCGGCCAAGACGGTCATCAGCTACAACCGATCGCCCGACGTCCCCTTCGACCGCTCGATCAACCCCTATCGAGGTTGCGAACACGGTTGTGTTTACTGTTTCGCCCGACCGAGCCACGCCTACCTCGGGCTATCGCCCGGCCTCGATTTCGAGAGCCGTTTGTTCTACAAACCCGACGCCGCGGAATTGCTTAGGAAGGAAATCAACAAGAAGAACTACCACTGCCAACCCATCGCGGTCGGCATCAATACCGACGCCTATCAGCCCGTGGAACGCAAACTCGGCATCACGCGCCAGATCCTTGAAGTGTTGGCCGAACACCGCCACCCACTCAGCATCGTGACCAAATCGGCGCTGATCGAGCGCGATATCGATATCCTGTCCGAGATGGCCCGCGTCCGGCTGGTCGATATCGCCGTCTCGATCACAACCCTAGACCACGACCTCGCCCGCAAACTCGAACCCCGCGCCAGCGCCCCACGACGCCGCCTCGAAACCGTCGCGCGACTCGCCGATGCGGGCATCCCAGTCATGGTCTTAGTGGCGCCATTAATCCCGGTTCTGACCGACAGCGAGCTCGAAAGTATTTTGAAATCGGCTCATCAAGCGGGCGCCTGTTCTGCCGGCTACATCCTGCTCCGCCTGCCCCATGAAGTCACCGACCTATTCACGGCCTGGCTGGAAACTAACGCCCCGCTAAGGGCAGAACACATCATGAATCGAGTACGCGACTGCCGTGGGGGAAAGACCTACGATGCAACCTTCGGAAAACGTATGACCGGCGAAGGCCTGTTCGCGGAGCTGATTGAAAAACGCTACCGACTGGCCATGAAGAAACTCGATTTCCCAAGTGTGCCCGAAATGGATACTTCATTGTTCAGGCAATCGACTGCGGCTCAGCTTGATCTGTTTTGAGCAGTGCGCCGAAGAACATCGCAAACCAAACGATTTTGGCTACGGGCATACCAACTTACCGAGAGGAACCACTACTTGATAGCCCAAGCGTGTCAGCACCTTGATCGCTGAACCCAAAGTGTCAACCCAAAGTTTTCCTGTCGAAGCGATCACTGAGACAATCGGCAAATAAGGCGACGCTACCACGTTGTTTCCCAAGGGCCGGATATAAGGGCGCCAAGACCTTCAATGTCGGCACGCTAACCAGATCATCAACAGTCTGCAACTATAGCTTTCCAAGCAGACCACTCTTACACGCCAGCCAACGTAAGCCACTGGTTTGGTACAGCTTTACAAACGGCAACAACGCATTAAACCTAGGAAAATGGCCATTTATCATATTTTGGCGTCCCCACTCGGAACCACCGTGCCACCACACGGTCGTCACTCGAGCTCAATCGTGCCGCTGGCCGTAACCTGGACAGACTGCTCCCCGGCAGCGATGGCCGGTCCCGAGGCCGATTCCATCATGGTCATGCGGGCAACCGGCTGATAGGGCTGGGCATCATCGGAAGTCGCGAGATTGATATCAACGATCCGGTAACCCTTGCGCCCCATTCTCTCGGCGATTTGATCGGCGCGATGCCGGAAGGCCGACAGGGCTTCGGCAATCAGCGCGTCATCGGTACGACTTTTCAAGTCGGGGGATACGGTAAAACGCATCTCCTGAATCACGAGCCGCTGCTGAAGTGTTCCCAGGATTTCGCTTGCCTGATCCAGGGCCCCGCCCTCTATACTCAATGTCTGACGTACCCGCCAACCCGTGACCTTGTTGGCGTTGTATATCGGATGCGTCGTATAGCCGCTGCTGCGGGCATGAAAACGCCCATCCTTTTTAACGATGCCCAACGCCCAACGGATGTCCGCGTTGACGGATTCGGTCAGGGGCAGAACCTGGCGGCCTTCCTCCTGGGCATAGAACGTGACAAGCAGCGTGTCGGTCTCCACTTTCCGCTGCGCACTCGCAGACAGATGAATACGATCGTAGTGCGTCTCCGCTGCGAGGCAGGTCGCCTGCACACCGACAAACAACAGGACAAGAACTGGTATCAGACATCTCATAAAGCCTACTTTCGTCTATTGAACCAACCGGTTAGGACCCAACTCGATAATTTACGAGTGTCGTACTAAATTATTCTGGATTAAGTTATTAACCCGGCACCCATGTACATGGGTGCCGGGTTAATATATACATACATTCAAGTCTGTATATAATGAATCTTCACGCCCACCATGAAAACGGATTCTACCCAATGTCGCGTCGCATTTTCATAAATCCCCTCAAGAGACAACATGCGGACTTGATCCTGAACCGGTCCCTGACATTAACCCTGGCACTGCCGCTGGCGTTCGTGATGACCGGATGTGGTCAAGGCGGCGACACCAGCGGTGGACATGACGGCAAGCCGGGTGGAGGCATGCCCGCCATGCCGGTCACCGTCATTGAGGCACATGCCCAGTCGGTGCCGATTGTTATCGAGCAGGTCGGTCAAGTGGAGGGCTCCAAGGACGTCGAGGTCCGCGCGCGCGTCTCGGGTTTCCTGACCCGTCGGCGCTATGCCGAGGGTGCAAAGGTCAAAAAGGGCGCGGTGCTGTTCGACATCGATCGCGAGCCTTTTGAAATAGCACTTGAGCAGGCAAAGGCCGCTCTGGAACAGAGCATGGCCAACCTCGAAAAGGCCACACGCGAGGTCAAGCGCCTGACGCCGCTGATCGAGGCCAAGGCGGTCAGCCAGAAGGAATTGGATGACGCCAAGACCACCCTGCAATCCGCCGAAGCCGAGAAGCTGTCCGCTGTGGCCCATGTTCGCAACGCCAAACTTGATCTTTCCTACACGGCGGTTGTCGCGCCGATTACAGGAATCACCGACCGCGCCCAGTACTCCGAAGGGACCCTCGTCGGCTCCGGTGCGGCCAGCAGCCTACTGACAACCATGCATATCATCGACCCGGCATGGGTCCGCTTCGCATTTTCGGAGGAAGAGGCAAGACAGTTGCGCCGGTCAATCGGCAAGGCATCCGTCAAACTGGTCCTGGCCGGCGACCGCCCCTACCCGCTGACCGGAAAGCTCAATTACACGGCCTCGACGGTCAGCACTCAGACCGGCATGGTGGCGATGCGCGCCGAATTTCCAAATCCCGATTCCCAACTTCTTCCGGGTCAGTTCGCCCGCGTCCTCGTGACCATTGGTGAACGCAAGGCCTTCCTGATCCCTCAGGCCGCGCTGGCTCAGACCGCCCAGGGCCCAGTGGTTTTCACGGCAACGCCTGAAAATACCGTAGCCCCCCATCCGGTCAAGACCGAAGGCTGGTTGGGCAACGATTGGGTCGTAACGGAAGGCCTGAACGACGGCGAACGAATTATCACGGACAACCTCATGAAGCTGCGGCCCGGCGCGCCGGTCAAACCGCACGCCCCCGACGAGATGCCGGGAAAACCATCGGGTGACGGCTCGATGAACAATGAGAAAAAAGCCAAGGCCTCCTAAGCGGAACGACCGAGCCACCTAGCCCGAGACAGACCGAGTCATGTCAAAATTCTTTATCGAACGCCCCATCTTCGCCACCGTGCTGGCGATCATCATCGTGCTGTCCGGCCTCGTGGCCGGCAATATCCTGCCGATCGCGCAATATCCCGAAATCGCGCCGCCGACCGTAACCATCACGGCCCGTTATCCCGGCGCATCGGCCGAAACCCTCGCTAAGACCGTCGCCGCGCCGATCGAAGAACAGTTGTCTGGCGTAGAGGATCTGCTCTACTTCAATTCGACCTCCGCATCCAACGGCTCTATTTCGATTACCGGCACCTTCGAGGTCGGCACCGATGTCGACAAGGCGACCTTCGACGTCAATAACCGCGTCCAGCTCGCCAACCCGAGATTGCCCGATGAGGTCCGGCGCAATGGCGTGACCGTAGCCAAACGTTCGCAGAACATCCTGCTTGTCGCTGCCCTGAACTCGCCCAACAGCACCCGCGACATGCTCTATCTGTCGAATTATGCGACCCAGAACGTCGTCGACGAGCTCAAGCACATCCCCGGAACGGCGGACGTCATCGTCTTCGGCGCCCGCGACTATTCGATGCGCATCTGGCTCAAGCCCGATCGTATGGCCCAACTCGGCCTGACGACCAAGGACATCACCGACGCCATCAACGCCCAGAACGCCCAATACGCCGCCGGAAAGATCGGTGTCGACCCCGCGCCCGAAGGTCAGCAGCTCGTCTATACCGTGACGGCACACGGACGCATGCTGCAACCCGAGGAATTCGGCAATATCATTCTGCGCGCCAGCGGAACCCAGGGCGTGCTCAAGCTCAAGGACGTAGCCCGCATCGAACTCGGGGCCCAGAGTTATGACCAGGCCAACACGGTCAACGGACAGCCGTCGATCGCCGTCGCCGTCTTCCTGCAGTCGGGCGCCAACGCCCTTGATGTCGCCGATGCCGTGCGCGTGCGGATGGCGGAACTGAAAAAGGAGCGTTTTCCGGATGGGGTCGACTATCTGATCCCCTATGACACGACGCGTTTCGTCGCGGCCTCGATCTCAGCCGTCGAGAAGACCCTGGTCGAGGCCGCGATCCTCGTCCTGATCGTCGTCTTCGTTTTCCTGTAGACCCTTCGCGCGACCTTGATCCCGATGATCGTGGTACCGGTATCGCTAATCGGCACCTTCGCCGGACTCTGGCTGTTCGGATTCTCGATCAACACCCTGACCTTGTTCGCCATGGTGCTTGCCGTCGGCATCGTCGTCGACGACGCCATCGTCGTGCTTGAGAACGTCGAACGGCTCATGCGCGAACAGCACATGAAACCCTACGATGCAGCCGTAGAAGCTATGCGCGAGGTCCAGAACGCCGTCATCGGCATCGTGCTGTCACTGGTCGCGGTATTCATTCCGGTGGCCTTCCTGGGCGGTATCGCCGGTGAACTCTACCGCCAATTCGCGGTCACCGTGGCAATTGCGGTCGTTCTCTCTGGCGTCGTCGCCCTAACGCTGACGCCGACCCTCTGTGCCGTATTGCTCAAACCTCGGGACCATGACGAGGGTCTGCTGCACAAGCTATTCACGCCTTTTAACATCTTGTTCACCTGGGTCACCAAGCACTTTCTCCAGGGCGTCAGGTTCAATCTGCGTCACCGTATCTTTGCGCTTAGCGCCTTCGCCGGCCTGTTGGCCGTGGTCGGCTTTCTGTTCATGCGTATTCCGGGCAGCTTCGTGCCGTCCGAGGACATGGGTTATATCATCACTGTCGTCCAACTGCCCGACGGTGCAACCCTGGCCCGCACCGAAAAGACAACCGAGCAGCTGCGCCACATGATGGACGGCAATCAGGCCATCGAGAACATCTTCATCGTCAACGGCTTTGACTTGATCAGCAGCAGCAACAAGAGCAATTCGGCAACGGTTTTCATGCCGTTGAAACCCTGGAATGAACGTAAGCAATCGGCCTTTGAACTCGTCAAGGAAGTCAGCGGCAAGGGATTCATGCTCTCCGACGGCATCGCCTTTGCAATCAACCCGCCGCCGATTCGGGGGCTGGGTTCCACCGGTGGTTTCGAGGTCTACGTCCGCGGCCGCACGGATCCCGACCCGCAACATCTGGCCACGGTGACGAACAACTTTATCGCGGACCTCGGCAAGGACCCCGCCCTGGTCGGTCTGCGCACGCTGTACCGACCCACGGTGCCGCAATTACGCGTCGAGGTCGATCGTGAAAAGGCCTTGTCACTCGGCGTACCGGTAGACAACGTCTTCGACGCATTGCAGGCTCAGATGGGGTCGCTTTACGTCAACGACTTCAACAAGGCCGGCAGGACCTATCACGTGACCATACAGGCCGATGCCCAATATCGCGCCAAACCGGCCGACCTGGGTAACATCTACGTGCGCTCCACGACCACCCAAGCCATGATCCCGCTCAAGGCCCTGATCACGGTCGAGAACATCATCGGCCCGGAGCAGATCGAACGCTATAACGGCTATATCGCGGCCAAGGTCTTCGGCAGCGCCAAGCCCGGCTTCAGCTCGGGTGAGGCCATCGCGGCGGTCGAACGGATCGCCAAGCAAACGTTGCCGAAAGGCTATGACATCGAGTGGACCGGCCAGGCCTTTCAGGAGAAAAGTACGGGCAGCGCGTCGGTGTTCGCCTTCGGCTTCGCGATCGTCATGGTCTATCTGATCCTGTCCGCGCTCTACGAGCGCTGGAGTGTACCGTTCGCCGTACTATTGGCCGTGCCGTTCGCATTGTCCGGCGCACTCGGCTTTGTCTTCATCCGCGGCATGGAGAACAACATCTACTTCCAAATCGGGTTGATCGTGCTGATCGGTCTCGCCGCGAAGAACGCGATCCTGATCGCCGAGTTCGCCATGCAAGGTATGGAACACGGTAAGCAAGCCGCCGAGGCAGCTCACGAGGCGGCCCGCTTGCGTTTCCGGCCCATCGTCATGACCTCACTGGCCTTCGTGTTCGGCGTCCTGCCCCTGGTCATGGCGACCGGCGCCGGGGCGGCGGCCCGGCAATCCATGGGTACCGGCGTGTTCGGCGGCATGATCATCGCGACCTTCATCGCCCCGATCTTCGTGCCCATGTTCTTCGCGATGTTGGCCCACAAACCACGTCCCAAGCACGAACATGATCTTGAACAGCTCCAACACGACGCCACCTGGGAGGATGGCCTATGACTATGACGACGCCTCGCTCCCTGGCGACTTCCCGGGAGCGCCCATATGGCGCGTAAAACAAAGGACGAAACCGAACAGACCCGGCTGCAGATCATCGCCGCAGCACGCAGGGTGTTTGCCGAACGCGGCGTGAGCCGGACCACCCTGGCCGAAATCGCCAAGGAGGCCGGCGTCACGCGCGGGGCGATCTATTGGCACTTCAAGAACAAACCCGATCTGTTCTTCGCGATGAGGGACCAAATCTCCCTGCCGCTGATCGACGCCGTCGAAGACGGCGCGCTGACCGACAAGTCGGCCGATCCGCTGTGTGCGATCGGCGCCAACATGCTGGAGATGTTGCACTTGCTGGAGAGCGACGAAGAGGTCCGCACAACCTTCGAGATCATCGCCTTGAAGTGCGAATATGTGGACGAATTCGCCTCACTGGACAACTACGTCCTCAAAACCTGCTGCGCCTTCATCGAGACCATCACGAAGGCCTACGAGCAGGCAAAAAAGCTACATCTGCTGCGCGAGGGATTGGACCCCGGACTCTGCGCCCTGGAAAGCTACACCTTTATGAAGGGCCTGATCCATCTCTGGCTGTCCGATAGCGACGGCGCGATCATTAGAGACAAGGCGCGCGCACTGATCGAGGCCCATATCGCCGTACGGCGCCGTTAGGCCACCCTCGAATCAGTCTGATTTGCCTTACGACCTCATAGCATGGAGAATGTGGCGCCTAAGCAAGGCGGCCACGGAATAGCGATGTCAGTCATCATATATGAGCAACCATTGAACGAGCGGGTAAGAACCCTGCTTCGACTGGATTTTCTTTTTAAACAAGCCGGCCATGCGCTCGAAGATCCCTCCTCCTGGGGAAGTCGAGCTACCATCGACGCCCTGATCGACATTCTCAATGTCTTCGTTCGCTCAGACCTCAAGACGGAACTCATCAAGGAACTCGAAAGACTGGCGACCATTCTGTCGCCATTGGAAAACCGTCCCGGCGTGGACCAACAGGCCCTGGGCGGCATACTTTGCGATCTGGAACGACTGATCGACCTGATGCAGACCCAGCAGGGTCAAATCGGCAACGGGCTCAAAGACCACGAGTTCCTGAACAGCATCCGCCAGCGTAGCGCGATTCCCGGCGGTACCTGTCAATTCGACCTGCCGGCCTATCATCACTGGCTGAGCCAATCGCCCGAACACCGGGCCCGCGACCTTCAAACCTGGCTCTCCTCCTTCGCGCCGCTCAGGGACGCCTCGGCATTGATTCTTCATCTGATCCGGGAGAGCGCGAGCAAGTGCCAGAAAAAGGCCGAACAGGGCTTTTTTCAATAGAGCCTCGATACCCAGGTCCCGAACCAACTCATCCGGGTCATCCTGCCCGAGCCCACCGATTGCTATGCCGAAATCAGCGGCGGCAAACACCGCTTCACGATCCGTTTCATGTGCCTGGACGAGAACGGACATCCGAACCAGACGGATGAAGACGTCGAATTCAAGTTGCTCTGCTGCGCCATCTAGCAACGTATTCGCGTCCCGGCTCTTGGGTCTGCCGAATCTACTAGCGTCTCCCCTTCCATAGCCCACTGATCGCAGCGATGCCGAACGCACCGGCCTCGCGAACCTGTTCGAGGTGCTCCCGGCGCATCCCACCCAATGCGTAAACCGGAACCGTGCTGAGTTCGACCAACGCCATTAGTCCGCGCCAACCCAACGTAGCCGCTCCCGGATGCGAAGCCGTCGCCAATACGGGCGAGATCACAACCCAGTCAACTCCGATCGCGCAGGCGTGCACGACTTCACTCCGGTCATGGCAACTTGCCGCGACAAACGGGACATTTTCAGGACGGCTTCGCGTCCGCATCAGGGTCCTTGAATCCAGGTGCAGACCGCAGCCGCCATCATTGAATATCATCATCCGATCATCGAGAAGCAGCCGCGCGCCGGCGGCGATGCTGAGGACGATGGCTCCGTTGACGAGACGTTGCGCATCATCCGAGCGAATAGAAGGTCCCGGACGCAGCCGGACCAGCCGGATATCAGGACATAAAGAGGCTTGCAGATCGTTCAGGTAGGCATCGACATCCCCATCGAATGGGGGCGTGATCAGATAGCATTCAGAAAGGTCTTGAGAATCGATCGACAGCGTAGCGGCTCAGGCGAAGTAGTCAATCCGACCGGAGGCGCGCCCACCTGCCGGTGATGCGCTGGAATTCTGCTGATAGGCCTGAACCATGGCATGCCGGTTCCCTGCCTTCGAGCCGCCATATTGGCGCGCGGAATAGGTATCGTCCCTGAAAAAGAAAGTGGATCCGGTGCCGGCAGCCACATATTCGCCGACGTAAACCCGCTCGGCGGGAGGAACGGCCTCCTCCCTCGTCTTTCGGGCAGGAGGCGCCTCATCCGAAACGGCGAGGCTTCGGCCGGCAAGAACTGGCAGGCGGGCAGTTGAAATGCCTAGAGATGAGACATTCATCACGCTAACGTATCAGGGTTTTTTCCCAATTTCCAGCATATTTTTTTCGGAACGGTTACAAGCACTTCCGAACGGAATTGCCGCCTATCACCGCCTATCAATAAATGAGCTGCAATCCGATGTGTCCGCCATTGTCGAGATCCACATTGGGTCCGCTCGAGAGATCAGCCCAAACGTTTCGGTAACCGATATAGGCCAAGGCCTGAGGCAGGATCTCGTACTCGACCCGGACGGTCGCGTAGAGAAAACGCTGCGCATCGATAAAGGTCACGATATCGGGGGCGTAATGCGCCTCAGCGGTAAAACTCAGCCGGTTCAGCGCCTTGGGATGAAAACGAAGCCGGCCGCCGACGGCAAGAGCGGCAAAGTTGTCATTGTCGATGGTCGCTGCAAACAGTTTCACACCGACACCGACATCCAGCTCCGGAGCGCCCGTACCGGCATTGCCCACGACCATGACGCCCAGCATACCGAGCAAACTGTCTTTGGCCGAACCGCTGCCGCTCGAGTACAGCACACCCAGATCCATTTCGCTGTTGCCCATCCCGGTGGGATTTCCGGCAAGACTGGAAAAGCGGGCCTGCACGCTGTCATTGCTGAGGCTCAAGTCCAATCCCTGGGCCATGGCTTGGCTACTGACAAAGGTGAAGGCGGTCAATACGAATAACAGAGGACGCAGCATGATTGATCTCCCATTCATGATTGAGGCGCAATCTAGCACAGCTTGAGCAATACGCCAAAGATCTCCGAACGATCAGTCCGGAGTCCGCGCGCAGACCCAGACTTCGATACGTTCGACGCCCTGCCGGCGCAATGCCTGCGCCATAGACGCCACCGTCGCGCCGGTAGTCATGACGTCGTCTACGATCGCCAGAGACCGAGGCAGATCCATAGGTCGAACATAGAATGCATTGCGCAGATTACGGCGCCTTTCAGTCGCCGTAAGGCCACTCTGGGCACTGGTGAGGCGAATGCGTTGGCAGGTCTGCGTATCTAACGGAATCGCTAGCGCACGGCCAATCAACCTGGCCAATTCCACGGCCTGATTGAAGCCGCGTTCCCGCAACCGGCTTGGGTGCAAAGGAACCGGCACCAGTAGATCCGGCAGGCGCGAACCTGACGCCTGCACATGATCGCTCATGATGCGCGCCAAGACCCGCACGTGAACGAGTCGCCCCTGAAATTTGAACGCGCGCAACAAGGCGTCAACCGGGGTCCGGTACAGAAACGGCGCCCGCACTGCATCATAAGCCGGTGGATGTCGTTGGCAGCGCCCACAAACGCCATCGCTCGCCAAGGGGAGCGCGCAGTACCGACATTGCGACCCGGTCCAGGGTAGATCACGCCAACAAGCGGGACATATCTCATGTCCCGGTGGGAGCTTACCCAGACAAAGCTGACAGCGCCCCGGCAGCAAGACCGCACGAAGCGCGCCGAACCATCCGTCACCCGCGAGACGCTCCTCGGGGTTGACAGCATCCATGCCTCGACGCATAGTCGCTTCCTTATCATTTGAAGACATCCCTGACACCCCATCCCTGGCCGGAGAATTCGACATGAATGAAGCAATCTACCAACGAATCGACCACTGTACAACGACCATCCTGGCCGGCCACGATATCGATGCCGAGGAGGGATTATGGCTGCTTCGACTTGACGACGACTACCTGAGTTGGCTCATGGCGGGGGCCGACCGGATCCGTCGCAAGTTCCGCGGCGAGCAGATCGAGATTTGCGCCATCGCCAATGTCCGCTCAGGCAACTGTTCCGAGAACTGCAGCTTCTGCTCTCAGAGCGCACACCACGACACCCCCGTCCCGAGCCACGACTACATATCCGCCACCGACCTCTCCCAACAGGCCGAGCAGGCCAGGGCCTGGGGCGCCAGCGATTTCGGTATCGTCTCAAAAGGTTGGGGGGTGCGTAGCGAAAAGGAATACCGTCAGCTCGACGAATACTTCGGGCAACTGAGCGAAGACACCGATATCGGTCGTTGCGCCAGCCTCGGCGCGCTGGATGCCGAATCGGCGCAGCGGCTCAAGGGCATGGGCCTGGAAAACTATCACCACAATCTGGAATCGGCCGAGAGTTTTTTCGATCAGGTCTGCACGACTCATCGCTACCAGGAAAATATCGATACGATTCGCAACGCCCGCGAAGCCCGGCTCAGAGTTTGCGCCGGGGGCATCCTGGGTATGGGCGAGACGGATGCCCAACGTATCGAGCTGGCCGTGACCTTGCGCGATCTAGGCGTGGAATCCGTGCCGCTAAACTTCCTCTCCCCTCAGGCGGGCACGCCGTTCGCCAATGTGTCGCCGATGTCACCGCGGGAGATCCTCAAGCACATCGCTGTCTTCCGCTACCTGCTGCCGCGAGCCGAAATCCGCATTGCGGGCGGACGTCAGTTCCTGCGCGACCTCCAGTCCATGATATTCATGGCCGGTGCGTCGGGCATCATGATCGGTGACTATCTGACCACCAAGGGTCGATCGGTCGAGACCGATCTGCAAATGCTGAAGGATCTCGGCGTCGAGGCCCGTGGCGATACCCAGTCCCGTCGCGCCCAATCCGGCAACATCCAACCCGACAACGCCGAAATACGGCAAGCCGCCCTGTCCATGGCATGATCGCGGCCGAGGCCGCACTTACCGCCGCACTGCGGGAACGCAGGCACGCCGGACTCTATCGTGAACGCACAACCCTCCGATCCGCCCAAGGGCCGGAGGTTCGAATCGATGGGCGCGACCTGCTCGCGTTTTGTAGCAACGACTATCTGGGTCTTGCCAACCACCCCGACGTAATCGGCGCCCTCAAAGACGGCGCGGAATGCTATGGAGCAGGCAGTGGGGCCTCCCACCTGATCAGTGGTCACAGCGAGATCCACGAGGAACTCGAAAGGGAACTGGCCCGTTTTACCGGGCGGCAGCGCGCATTGTTGTTCTCGACAGGTTACATGGCCAATGTAGGCGTCGTGACCGCCCTCATGTCGCGCACAGACCAAGTCCTCCATGACCGCCTGAATCATGCCTCTCTGCTCGACGCCACGCGCATGGCCGGCGCCCACCTGCGTCGCTACCCTCATCTCGACACGGCGACCCTGTCGCACTGGCTGGAGGAAAATGACAAACAAACCGCGATGGTCGCGACCGATGGCGTCTTCAGTATGGACGGCGACATGGCGAACCTGCCCGAACTGGCACACCTGGCTCGACAACAGGACGCCTGGCTCATGGTCGATGACGCCCATGCCTTCGGCGTCATCGGCGAGTCAGGTGCGGGCAGTTGTGATTATTGGGGATTGACACAGGACGACGTCCCGATTCTGGTCGGAACGCTTGGCAAGGCATTCGGCACATTCGGGGCCTTCGTGGCCGGAAGCGAGGCCCTGATCGAGACCCTGATCCAGTCCGCGCGCAGCTATATCTACACGACGGCCCTGCCGCCCGCCGTGGCCACTGCAACGCTCGCGAGCCTCGAATTAATCCGAAATGAGCCCTGGCGCAGGAAGCACTTGTCCGATCTTTCCCGTCGTTTGAACGACGGCGCCCGAGCGATGGGCTTTGAAGTCATGGGTCCCGGCGATGAAGGTCCCGTGACTCCCATCGTCCCACTGATCGTGGGCAGCCCGGAAGCGGCCATGACGATGAGCAGCGCCTTGCGGGAGCACGGCATCCTGGTTGGCGCGATCAGACCGCCGACCGTCCCGGCCGGGACGGCGCGACTCAGGATAACGCTGTCCGCCGGACATACGCATGAACACGTTGACCGCTTACTGGAGGCGCTGGCGCAATGCCGCTGAAACCCAGCAACGCCTTCTCCGATACGAATCCGGACGTCTACCTGATCCACGGCTGGGGCATGCATTCGGGCATGTGGGGACAGCTGCCCTCATGGTTGCATGCGCATGGCTATCGGCCACATTTGATCGATCTGCCCGGACATGGCGGCACCCCTCCGTTGGCGCAAACGGATCTGACTGAACTGACCCGCTCACTGGCCGAGCGGATCAACGGGCCGGCGTGTCTGATCGGCTGGTCGCTAGGCGGTATCGCGGCCATGAAGTTCGCGGCCGACTTTCCGGACCGCGTGACCCGCCTTGTCCTGACCGGGGTCTCGCCGTGCTTCGTCGAGCGCCCGGATTGGCCGCACGGCATGGACATGAACACGTTCTCCGACTTCGTGACACAGGTCCGCGCCGATCCTAAACGTACCTTGAACGGCTTTCTCGGCTTGCAGGTCCAGGGCAGCCATCACGAACGACTGACGCTCCGCGAACTGCGTAGATTGCTTGATGAGACCCCAATGGCGCTTACGACCTCATTGCTGGCGGGCCTGGACATACTTGGGGACAATGACCTGAGAACCATGCTCGCGCGGATCGAAGTCCCGGTAGAGATCATTCACGGCGCATTGGACAAACTCGTCCCGGCAGTGGCTGCGGAGGCCCTTGCGACGGGCATACCCAACGCCTGTCTTACGCTGATCGATGGGGCCGGCCACGCGCCGTTCCTGTCTCACCCCGATGCGTTTTACACGGCACTGGGAGATCCCGATGTCTGAGGCGCCACCATCTTATCTGCTCGACAAAGACCGAGTTCGGCGTAATTTCGACCGGGCCGCCGCCCGCTACGACGGCGTCGCCGAACTACAGGCGGAGACGGGACAGCGGCTGCTCGAGCGACTCGACTATGTCAAGCTGCAACCCGAGTGCATTATCGACCTGGGTTCCGGGACAGGCCGCCTGACACGGGCACTCGCCAAGCGCTACCCGAAAGCCCGCATCATCGCGCTGGATCTCGCCGAGGGCATGCTGCAACAAGCGCGCATCGGCACGTGCCCACGCATCCCTTTCACGCCAAGACGACAACACCACGTCTGCGGCGATATGGAAGCCCTACCCTTCAGGGACGGAAGCTGCGACCTGCTGATCTCCAACCTCGCCCTGCAATGGTGCAACGACCCGGACCGGGTATTCACGGAGTTCCGCCGCATCATGCGCCCCGGCGGGCTGGTCACCTTCACGACCTGTGGGCCGGATACGTTGCGCGAACTCAGGCAGGCGTGGCGTGCGGTAGACGACTTTGCACACGTCAATGCATTCATCGACATGCACGACATCGGCGACGGTCTGCTACGGGCCGGACTCGCCGACCCGGTCATGGACCGCGAGGACATCGCCTTGACCTACCGCGAGCTAAAGACCTTCCTTCGCGACCTCAAACAACTGGGGGCGGCAAACAGCAGTCACGGCCGTCCCCGAGGCCTGACCGGTCCGAGACGACTGGCGCAACTGAGCGAATCCTACGAGGCCTTTCGAACCAAGGACGGGCTGCTGCCCGCGAGCTACGAGATCGTATTCGGCCATTGCTGGGCCATCGATACACCGACCAGACAGAGCCCGTCCGAGGCTAGGATTCCAGTTGCGGACATCATGCGGCGGCGTACGAATAAGCTCGGAGTGAACAAGGATGATTGACGGCGTATTCATCACCGGCACGGATACTGGCGTCGGCAAGACCCGGATCAGTGTGATGCTGCTGAAGACCCTGGCCGCCATGGGACACAGTTGCATCGGAATGAAACCGGTCTCCTGCGGCTGTGAATACACACCGGACGGATGGCGTCACGCCGATGCGCTCGACCTTATTAACGCCTCGACGGTCGAGGTACTCTATGACGAGGTCAACCCCTACGCCCTGATCGAACCCATCGCCCCCCACCTGGCGGCGGCGCATATGAATGTCGAGATCGATATCGAACGATTGAAAGGACAAGCTCGGGCGTTGCGGGCGAAAGCGGACTTTATTGTCGTTGAAGGCGCCGGCGGTATCGTCGTACCGCTTCGAGGCTCGGATTCCCAGGCCGACCTAATGGCTGCGCTGGAACTGCCCATCCTGCTCGTGGTCGGCATCCGCCTGGGCTGCCTGAACCATGCCCTGCTCAGCGCCGATTATCTGCGTCGGCATGGTCTGCCAATCCTGGGCTGGGTTGCGAACCGATGCGACAGGGATGCCGACTTTGCGGAGGAAAACATCGAGACGCTCGAACGCATGCTCGATATGCCGTTATTAGGCGTGATGGAATACGCCCCGGACGGTTCGGATGACCGTCCGGGGCGTAGTTTGAAAAGAGGATTGGAGTCCTTGCTCAGCCGGAACTGAAGCTTGGATTAAACAGCCATCGCGGCTCGCAGCTTCTTGATCGCATTCTTCTCGATCTGACGAATACGCTCAGCAGAGACACCATGCTCGTCGGCCAGATCATGCAGCGTTTTCTTATCTTCGGACAGCCAACGCTGATTCAGAATATCCCTGCTGCGGACATCGAGCGTCTCGAGGGCATTCTGAAGGCGACGCTGATTGTGCTCCTCCCACTCATCGCGCTCAAGCACGGTTGTGGGATCGTGGCGCATATCCTGGATATAACCGGCCGGCGCAAAATGCGTGCTGTCGTCGTCCTGATCTCCATAGCCGTCAAAAGGGGTGTCATGACTCCCCATGCGTGACTCCATCTCCAGGACATCTTCGGGACGCACGCCTAGGTCCTTCGCCACGGCATTGACTTCATCATGTCCCATCCAGGACAGACGCTTCTTGGCGCTGCGAAGATTGAAGAACAGTTTGCGCTGTGCCTTGGTGGTCGCCACCTTGACGATCCGCCAGTTGCGCAGGATGAACTCATGGATCTCGGCCCGGATCCAATGCACCGCATAGGACACCAAGCGCACATTCATGACCGGGTCGAAGCGTTTGACGGCCTTCATGAGACCGATGTTGCCTTCCTGAATCAGGTCCGATTGGGAGAGGCCGTAACCACTGTATCCCCGTGCAATATGCACGACGAAACGCAGATTGGACATCACGAGCCGACGCGCGGCCTCGAGATCGGAGTCATGCCGGAAACGTAGGGCCAGATCCCGCTCCTCTTCCGCACTCAGTACGGGGATTGCACAGACGCCTTGCACATAGGCATCGATGCTCCCGACCGCGGACGGGACCATCATATCGTGGCATGCTGTCATCGCCTTAACCATCGTTTGGGTCTTCTCCTGTATCCGTAAGCGGATACACTCGTTATTCTGTACACTTCAGCCAGCCGGATAACGTCCGGCACTATAATGAGACAGCCTCCCCGTGAAAAAATTCGCCGGAGGGCGGTAATTTTTTTCTATCGGCAAGTATAGGCCCCGAAAACAGGGACTTTCAACCCTAATTCGACCGTTTTCGTGGCCCGGAACCCCATTTCTACCATGCTAAAGCCCATTTACCCTATATTAAGATAGACAATGGATGCACTCATGACCTTCCTCGCCGATCGCTGGGGCATCACGCTCGCAGCTTTATCGATTATCGCCCTGCTCTGGTGGATGACCCGAAAACGCGACGCGTTACTGGGTTACCGCGAGATCGACCCCACCGAGGCGGTCAATATGCTCAATCGCGAGAACGCCATTCCGATAGACTTACGGGACCACACACTGTTTCTCTTCGGTCACCTCCAGGGCGCCAAAAACCACCCGGCAAACCGCCTGCTCGAAGCCGAGGACGCGCTTCAGGACGTCAAGACCGAGGCCTTGATCGTCTACTGCGAACGCGGGATCGACTCCGCACGGGCGGCGTCATACCTCAGTAAAAGAGGCTTCAATCGGGTCTTCAAGTTGCGCGGCGGCCTTACAGCCTGGAGATCGGCGGGACTCCCGGTCTCCCGCTCCGCGGCCGATTGACAACGCACGGCCTTTGACCCACCCCCCTGGGGCACAGTAGAATCTGCGCCGACTATAGGGAACCCCCTAATACACGACCACTCACCGCTACCGGGAAGATATCATCATGAATGACGAGGCGACGAATACCGCTCAATCCGAAAACAACCTCAGCTTTTCGATTGCCAGCATCTATATAAAGGATGTCTCCTTCGAAACGCCCAATAGCCCGCAGATCTTCATGACCCAAGAGACGTTCGAGATCGGCATGGAACTGGCAAACAAGGCCATGCAGCTCAACGAAGAAGGTCTGTACGAAGTCACACTGACCCTGACCGTAACGGCCAAGGTCAAGGACAGCGACAAGACGGCCTATTTGATCGAGGTCAATCAGGCAGGCATCTTCAACATCGCCAACATCGACCAGGAACACCTGGGTTGGATGCTCGGCACTTATTGCCCGAAAATCCTCTTTCCCTACGCCCGGCAGACGATCAGCGATCTGGTCACGAAGGGTGGGTTCCCGCTCCTGCTTCTGGCCCCGGTCAACTTCGAGGCCATCTACAACAATATGCAGGAAAACGCCGCGAACCCGAACCGGATCGCCGACGCCTGAGGTGATATGACCGGGCATCGTCACAGGACAGGAGCAGACAACCGATGAAGACCTCGCCTGGCGAACCCATCGCAGTGCTCGGAGCAGGATCGTGGGGCACCGCCCTGGCAATCCTGCTGGCGCGAAATGGCGTGGAAACACGGCTCTGGTGTTACAATCCTGAGCATATGGCCCGCCTTGTCGAAAGTCGAGTCAATGACGACTACCTCGACGAGATCCCTTTTCCCGACGGCCTGCTGCCGACCCAGCACCTCGAGTCAGCGATCGCGAACGTCAGAGACATACTGATCGTCGTGCCCAGCACCGCCTTCAGGGACGTCGTGGAACGGCTTTGTAGGCTGACAAGGGGCCGTGAGATCCGTTTGGCCTGGGCCAGCAAGGGATTGGATTCAGACTCCGGCGAACTCCTCCACCATGTCGTCGAGGAGGTTTTTCCGGATAACACGCCCCCATATGCCATCATCTCGGGACCGACCTTCGCCCGCGAGGTCGCGGTCGGTCTGCCCGCAGCGGTCACGATCGCGACCCGCAATACCCAATTCGGCGAACAGATGTCCCAAATCCTTCACAACGCCTGCTTCAGGGTCTATACGGCTCAAGACGTCGTGGGCGTAGCCATCGGGGGGGCTACCAAGAATATCTATGCGATCGCCGCCGGCATTGCCGACGGACTTGGTTTCGGCGCCAACACCCGTGCGGCCCTGATCACCCGGGGACTGCGTGAAATCATGCGCCTCGGGGTGGCCGCCGGAGGGAGCCCGGAAACCTTTATGGGCCTGACAGGACTTGGCGACCTTGTACTGACCTGTACCGACAATCAATCCCGTAACAGGCGCTTCGGACTAAGACTCGCACAGGGCGAGAGCGCTGACGAGGCCGAGTCCGGGATCCATCAGGTCGTCGAAGGCATAGAGGCGGCTCGCCTCGTACTGCCACTCGCCGAACGCTTCGGTGTGGAAATGCCGATCGCCAATGAGGTTCACGAGATCCTCTTCAACGGCAAGCCACCTCAGGATGCGGTCCGAGACCTACTCAACAGGGACCGGCGCGAAGAGGTCCACTGAGATCCCTTTGGGAATGAAGCTATGAAGGCAATGATTCTGGCCGCGGGCAGAGGCGAGCGCATGCGCCCGCTGACGGACACGACCCCCAAGGCCCTGCTCGAGGTCGGTAACCAGCCACTGATCGTTCATCACCTGCTGGCGCTACGCCAAGCGGGTATCCAAACGATCGTCATCAACCTTGGGCACCTTGGTCAGAAGATTACGAACGCCCTTGGCGACGGTCGGCGTTACGGCGTTCGGATCACCTATTCGGACGAAGGCGACCACCCTTTGGAGACCGCCGGCGGGATCAAAAACGCCATGCCTGACCTGGGACCGGATCCGTTCGTCGTCAATGGAGATGTCTGGACCGATTATCCGTTTTCAAGACTCACCATCGGCAAGGGGCGTCTCGCCCGTATCGTCCTCGTTGACAACCCAGAGCACCATACCGAGGGCGATTTCGCTCTAGACGGAGACCTCGTCACGCTGGGTGACGGACCTCGCCTGACTTATAGTGGGATCGGGATATACCACCCGGATCTGTTCCGGGACTGTCCTCCCGGCCCCCTGCCGCTGGCGCCCATCCTCAGAGAGGCGTCGCGGTCTCACCTGCTCGAAGGCGAATACTATCCCGGAACATGGCGGGATATCGGCACGCCGGAACGCCTCGCCGAACTCGATCGTCGCTTGACCACCGGCAACTGACGTCGAATGGTTGACCCGGTCACGATAGCCCTGTAGCGTAACCTTCATGGGTAAAGAGGTGTCCAACAGCCGGTTTTCCCGACAGGACTTCAAGGCCTTCAGCGCCCGTATCGATGACGAAACCCAACGCCTCGAGACATGGTTCCGCATGCACCGATTCGATGGCTCGGGCGCCCAAGTCGGCTTCGAACTCGAGGCCTGGCTCGTCGACCGGGAACAACGGCCCGCACCGATCAACGAAACCTTTCTGGAACGACTCTCCAACAAGCTCGTCGTACCCGAACTTTCCCGCTTCAATGTCGAGATCAACGGCACCCCGCAACCCCTGACCGGCAACGCCTTCGCCAAACTGCACGATGAACTCGAGGTCACGTGGGCCGACTGTGTCTCGACCGCCGACAAACTCGATGCACAGATGGCCATGATCGGGCACCTGCCGACCGTGCTGGCGGAAGACCTGACCCTTGAGCACATGTCCCGGCTCGCGCGCTTCCGCGCGCTCAATGAACAGGTATTGCGACTACGCCAAGGCAATCCGTTGACGATCAATATTCAAGGTCGGGAACATCTGCGAACGGCCCACTTCGATGTCATGCTCGAGGCCGCGGCGACCTCGTTTCAAATTCATGCGTAGGTGACACAGGCTCAGTCCGTTCGCTTTTACAATGCGGCGCAAATTCTGTCTGCGCCCATGGTGGCGGCTTGCGCCAATTCCCCCTTCCTGTTCGGCAAGGAGCTTTGGGAAGAGACCCGAATCCCGTTGTTCGAACAAGCCATCGGATTGCAGACCGCTGAAGACGGGCACCCATCCCAACGAGTCACGTTCGGCACCGACTATGTCCGCGATTCCCTATTCGAGTGTTTTGAGGAAAACCGAACGGCCTATCCCGTCCTGTTGCCGGCCCTACTCGACGAGGCGCAGGACCGGATTCCCCATCTCCGTCTCCACAACGGCACGATCTGGCGCTGGAACCGCCCGTTGATCGGTTTCAATGCGCAGGGCCAACCGCACCTGCGCATCGAGCATCGGGTCGTCCCGTCGGGGCCGACGGTTCGCGACTGTATCGCCAACGCGGCGTTTTTCTGCGGCCTGCTTCATGAACTCGGAACAACCGCTACCCCGGCCGAGGATCAGTTGGAATTCGCCGATGCCCGAAGCAATTTTTACGCTGCCGCCCGGCAGGGCCTCGACGCGCGAATCAAATGGTTGGATGGAGAGATCCTCCCGATAAAGCAACTCCTGCTGGAGACCCTGATCCCGGCTGCCGGCAAACGTTTGGAAAAACTGGAGATCGATGGTGCGAACATTGAGGAGGCCATGACGATCATTCGGGAACGCGTCGCCAGCGGGCGCAACGGCAGTTGGTGGCAACGCGCCTATCGCGCCCGCCATCAGTGCGATATGAACGAGCTGACCAGAGCCTATCTGGTCAACCAGCAAAGCGGAACAGCTGTTCATCAATGGGCGCTCTGAACAGTAGCCTGCTAACCACCCTGGACTATGTCCCGGACGGTCTGCTGGAGACCCGCCCGGAGGGGCTTCATGAGGTACTGAAAGGCCCGACGCTGATCCACCTCAAAGGGCGGCGACAGCCCGCGCTGTTCGTATCCGCCATACTACACGGCAACGAGTATACGGGACTTCAGTGCATCCAGGCGGTATTGAAAAAATACCGCGATCACGAACTTCCCCGGGACCTATCCATCCTCATCGGCAATATCGAGGCCGCACGCTATGGCCTGAGACGACTGTCCCATCAACCGGACTACAACCGGGTATGGACCGGTACGGGGACCCCGGAACACGTTACGATGCAGGAAGTCCGGGACCAAATGGCGGAGCAAGGGGTGTTCGCGAGCATCGACATTCATAACAACAGCGGCCTTAATCCCTGTTACGCATGCGTCAACCGTCTTGACGACCCCTTTCTCTATCTGGCCAGCCTGTTCAGCCGCACCACCGTCTACTTCATCCGTCCCGAAGGCGTACAGTCGGCGGCATTCGCGGAACTCTGCCCATCGGTAACGCTCGAATGCGGGCCTCCGGGCAACGCCGTCGGACTGGAAATGGTACAGCAGTTCGTCGACGACTGCCTGCATCTGCTGTCCCTGGCATCACACGCCTCGGTACATGGTCAGATCGATCTGTTCCACTCTGTCGCGGTGACTCGCATTCCGGAGGATGTCAGTTTCGGGTTCGGCATGACGGCAACGGACATCCAGTTCGACCACGATCTGGACCGCCTGAACTTCTCGGAACTTCCGGCCAATACGCCGCTCGGCCGGATCAATAACCCGAACAAGCGAATCACCCTCAACACCACCGCCGAAAACGGCGAGGACGTCGATGAACGCTATTTTTGCTACGAGGATGGAGAAATCCGAATCCGAAGACCTATAATGCTTTCAATGCTGACCCACGACGCACAGATCATCCGCCAGGATTGTCTCTGTTACCTCATGGAGCGTATGCCGCTTCCCCTACGAGAGAACGAGCGCTGACCCTATGAATTCAGTTCCTGTTGCACCGAATAGTAAGACAGAGATCGACAAGCTGTACGAAGCCAACCTGGCTCTGCGCGGCCGGATCGATAACTTCCTTCAACAAGCGCGGATCAATGAGGAAAAACAGCGCAAGTTTCAGACCCTGGAGATGCGTTTACTCGGTCTGACCTCGCTCACCGCATTGCTCCGCGAGATCCTCTTCCCGAACTACGTGACCTTCAAATGGGATGTGATCTCCCTGCAATTGCACGATCCGGAGTATGAAATCCGCCGCATCCTGGCCGAAGAGGGGCGCCATCTGGTCGACCATCCGGCGATTAAGTTCGCTGCCGAACAGGACAAGCTTGTTTCATTGCATCCTCATTCCCTGTTCACGAGCCTTGGACCGTACAAGGCGAAGCAACACCAGGGGCTGTTTGCCGGGGTCGCTCCGCATATGCCGGCAAGCGTCGCCTTGTTGCCACTCGTCCGACACGGCAAACTGATCGGAAGCCTTAATATCGGGAGTTACGAAGGCGAGCGCTTTGTCCGCGGTGTTCGCACCGACTTTTTCGAACACCTGGCCAGCGTGTTGGCCATCTGTATCGAAAATGCTGTCAATGTGGAACGGCTCAAACGGTTGGGGATTACCGATACGCTGACAGCGGTTAACAACAGACGCTTCTTCGACCAACGTATCGAGGAAGAAATGGCCTTGGCCTTGCGTGACAAACACCCGTTATCTTGCTTATTGCTCGATGTCGATCACTTCAAGAAGGTCAACGATACCCATGGCCATCTGATCGGCGATCAGGTTCTCATGGAGGTCGCCACCTTGATCCGCGGACAGCTCCGCGGGACCGACGTGCTGGCCAGATACGGCGGAGAGGAATTCGTGGCCTTGCTGGCGCACACGGGCAATCAGGTTGCGCTTGAGGTGGCCGAACGTATCCGGGCAGCTATTGAGGACACTCCGTTCAACCTGGAAAACGGCTCAACATTCACCGTGACTATTTCCATTGGGGTCGCGACGTTGAAACCGGACGATGAGGTCGTATTGGGCGCAATTCCAGGCGAGCGCCTGATCGGACAAGCCGACAAGGCGCTCTACGACGCCAAAAACTCGGGACGTAACCAAGTCTGCAACAGCGGCCTCATCACGTCAGCCGAGAATTGGTAAGCCCGATTACTGAGCGGACTTCCTCGTCGGCGCCGATTTGTCAGCCGGTTTCTTGGCCTCGGCAGCCATCCCGGGGATGGATTCGAGCCCATTCTTGAGCGTCCTGACGCTGAAGATATCATCGTCCAGCCCAACATTGACCTTGGCATCGGTAATCTGGAATACCGATTGAGTCAGATTCGACCGACTACGAACCAGGACACGGTCCCAAAGCCAAGCGCCATCGATATGCTGCCACTGAATGAACTGGTCCTTGATGAGGTCGCCCTTCTGATCGAAATAGTCGATGCGGGTCGTGACGCAATTGTCCCAATTTTCGGACTTTAGGAACCAGAAGACGCGCTTACCATAAAGCGGCTTGGCCTCCTTGGGCACGCTCTCGACTACATAGAACTGAACCCCTTGAATTTCGCGAATCCCGATAAGCCGGTGTTCGTCATCCTCGAGGGCGCGCTTGCTCACGTCCGCGTAGGTGAGATTTGAATTCAGGAAACTGTCTCCGGGATCGCGGATCGAAACCCGTCGGATCTTGCGCAACGCGGGCAGATAGATGAACTGGTCGACCGTTCCGGCCTGATCTCCGGCACGCGCGACTCTGAGAAAGGCCGCACCCCTGGCCTCATTCGGCAGGATATTGAAAAGCATCATCTTGTCCGAGACCCCGTCGCGACCACCGAAGTCCTTCCAAAAACGGATATATTCGCTACGCTTTACCTTGCCATGCCGATCCATAAGCATAACGATAAAGCGCGAGCGTTGATCATGCCCCGGATTTTTTTGGCCGCACAGACGAAAGATTTCCTTACCGTCAGGCTGTTTTCCGGCAACCTTGGGCACATCCTCTTTCTTGTTCGAGGCATCGTCGGCGGCAACGGCATCTGTGGCTAAAGCCGCCATGACGGCTCCAGCAAAAAAAATGAACCAATAACGCCTCAAAGGGCCGGCTTCCCTCTGCATCATGTCACCTCGGTTTGAATGTTGGCTCTCGAGCATTTGCGGCGCACCCGACATGGAACCGCGTTTTCTTCGGGAGCCTCTGACTAAGTTATGGTCTTCATGCATCCCATCCATATTTCGCCCATAACTTAGTCAGAGGCTCCTTAGCTCAGTGGCCAAAAGAGAAGTTATCAGGAATCGGAATCGGTCGCCACCTTCCATGGCCTCGAATTCGCTCAGTATCCGAAAAAACAAAGGGGGCCATACGGCCCCCTTTTTTGGACCGGGTCGCTTACACGGGTACCAGTCCTAACAGCCGATCAAGCCAATCGATTACGGCACCGGTTGCGTGATGGTGTTCTGCAGCGAAGTCGACGTCGGGGCCGTACCGAACAGGGTGTCCCAAGCGAAACCGCCGCTCGCGGTACCCGTCGCATCGAAACCGACATCCGCGATCGAAGAAACCGTCGCCTTGGTCGCCACGCCGGCCACGGTCTTCGTGAAGCCCTCGAAACCGAAAACGGTCTGCGTGTTGCCGATGGTAGCCGCATCGGTGGTGTTGGTCTGCTGGCCGATCCAGGTCAGCATGACATCATCACCGGCTGCCCAGGTAACCGCCGCGTTTGTACCCAGGGTAATCGAACCGGGGTTAGGCACCTTGGACGTGCCCGACAGACGACGACCCGTGAAGATCTGCGCGCTCTTGGTCGTACCGTTCAGATCGGGACCCATGCCGACACTCTGATCGAGCGACGTGTCCGTACCCGTTACAACGTTGCTTGCATTCTTGGTAATCAAAAGATGGAAGACGTTGCTGAACTCGTCACCAGCGATAGAGGCAGGGGTAGCCGCGCTATCCAGCTTACCTGCATCCCAAACAGTCTGTTTGATATCGATGTTCGCGAGGATTCCGTTGGACGCGGCATAGGTCGTGTCCGCGCCACCGACGCCACCACCGGTGACTGTCGTATTTGCCCAACCGCTGGCAAGCTTGGCGACGTTCGTGAAAACCTGCGCATCGTTGGCGCCCGCCGTGGTTCCGGCAGCCGTCGTATCCTGAATGGACTGCTGACTCATGATACCGGAGACCTGATCCTGACGAACGTAGCTCTCATCGCTATAGGGCAGCGGGGCGTTGACTCCGGTGCCTGTGCCGCCCGGCGTGCCAGTAGCGCCGACATCCGTAATCACCGTATGAAACAGCTTGGTGCCATTGGCGTCGGTAAAAGACTCCTGGAGGAAGCCGCTTTCGTTGACAAGAACGGTGCTGCCCGTCGTCGGGGAGATCGTTCCTGAATTGACGGACCAATTACTGAAGAGATTGGTAGGAACCGCTGCCTGAATATTCGCCACAGGCATGACCAGAGCAGCCAACGCGACCGCGGGGGCCATTCCCTGGAGTTTACGTGCATTGATCTTCATGATGGAGTCTCCTTAACGCTTACATTTCCCGAAAGGATGCGGCCACGTCCCCTATTTCCACGCCCCTCAAGGCATTCCGCCGCTATCGTTTCAAAGTCTTAATCCGCCCGAGGCCTATCGCTCCCGGGATCTGCGCCTTAATATCCGGCGCTATCCTACATTGACAGGTGACGATTATATCAAAACCAATGCCCCTAGTCACCATGATGTACCTCACAGATCAGCACATCTTAATGTGGGATGGTGATGGTTTCAACCTGAATCCGTACCTTCATGACAGCGCATAGCACAAGCGCTTGATCCCACAGTGGTTCAAAAAATGTCCGCTTAACCTATCTACAGCGGCCTTTCGATGCCTTGCTGCAGGACTGCACACAACGGCTGAAGGTGATGTACATGGGTGCCGG
>Ga0114931_10001525_pt1 | contig 29571 bp, 24 predicted proteins | sample 2SBtaG_FD_89579 | JGI IMG/M metagenome (GOLD analysis project Ga0114931, IMG submission 89579) | Deep subsurface microbial communities from Kolumbo volcano to uncover new lineages of life (NeLLi) - 2SBTROV14_V59a metaG | ecosystem: Environmental > Aquatic > Marine > Volcanic | place: Kolumbo... | reverse complement strand
TGATGCGCTCGCCTACGTGCGAAGCGAGGCTGGTTGGAATCAATACACCCAGGAAATAAAGCATCGATCCAGAAAGCAATGCCGCTTCAACGACGCCGATCACGGTGAGACTCGTAGATGCGCTCAGGCCCGTCGTCCACACGATTGACGATGCGACGACAACCAGATTGAGCAGCACGCGAGGCGCCGACACGGCGCTGGCGTGGGCGATCGGGTCATCGAGGAGCGTTGCCACTCGCTGAAGATTGTTATGCCGTTCAGCGATCGCGCGAAGCTTGGCGCGCGACATCTCGCGCAGCGCGATATTGAGCGCAGAGCACCATCCACCCAGAATCGCTGCGAGTATCGCAATCCAGAATGCTGCGATTGTGACACTCATGACGCAGCTGATCCGGTCTGCGGCGCGACAGGCTGGGCGTAAATGGAGCCGACGCCAATATCGCGCAAAATCGCATCCTCAGCAGCGTGCATGCGCGCTGCGTCTTGTGGATCGTGGTCGTCGAAGCCAAGGCAATGCAGGGCGCCATGGAGGATGTAGAGGAGCAGCTCGCGCGGGGCGCTGGTGTTGCGCTGGCGCGCCTGCTCGCGCGCGACAGCTGCGCATACGACGATGTCCACGTCCAGCGGCTCGCCTTGTCCTGGCGCGTCGCGCATGTCAAACGTGAGCACGTCGGTTGGTGTCGCAACGCCCAGAGCGCGCTTGTGAAGCGACGCCATCGCGCTGGCGTCGATAACGCGGACGCACACGCTTCCTGGAACAGATTGGCAGGCAGGCTCGACAACGCGCCAGGCGCGTGTGATCGCTGCCTTCGAAGACTCGCGCAGCCAGCGCATGTCGTTGACGTCAATTGCGCTTGTGGCGTCTTCGATGGAGACAACGGGCGCGCTGCGAGCATCGCCTGTGTCATCATCAGGGCGACTCGTTGATGCGTATTGACTGGCAGGGTCGGCGTCAGCGTGATCGCTGGCCGATTCGCTCCCTGCTTCGCCACTGCTGTGTTCTGCTTCGCGGGGCATTTCGCCGCGAGTCACTCCACCTTGCGCCTCCCAACGAGCGCTGGGGGCGAACCGGATCGTGCTTCAACAATAGTATCGACGCCCACCCAGCGGGCGTGAAGCAATGGTACGGTAGGCGTCGGCGCTCGCTGAAGCGCCAGGCACGATTGGAGGCATCCATGCGTCGATTGGCGAATGATCGGACCCGGAACCTGGCGCTGTCCCTAGGCATCCTGACGCTCATGCTGGCCCCTGCGGGGGCGCAGTCAGCGATCAACTGGAAGACCGCTGCGCCGATCCCCTTGCGCGTCGACGCCACAGATCTGCCGCGGCGGCTGGTCAACACGGAGATGACCTTTCCTGCACAGCCCGGGCCAATGGATTTCTACTTCGTTGAGTGGACGCCTGGCAACCACAATCCATCGGGGCCAGTGCAGAATCTTGTCAAGCTGTTTTTCGAGGATGATCGGGGGGAGACGCTTCGCTGGGAGCGCGATCCGCGCGACATCGTGCGTTTCACTGTCCATGCGCCCGATGGTGCGCGGTCAATCACGGTGCGCTTCACGTACATTGCGTCGCAGCCTTCAGTGAACTCACGCTCGACCGACACCTATGGCGAGCCCACGCTTGGCGCCATCAACTGGAACACGGTGCTGCTTTATCCCGCGGACGCCAGCAAGTTTGATGTTCGCTACAGCCCGACGCTGCGCATGCCTCGCGGCTGGTCTTTCGCCAGCGCGCTGGGTGTCGAGCGGGCGCGAAGCAATACAGCCACGTTCGCGACGGTTTCGCTTGCGGAGCTCGTTGACTCACCTGTGATCCTTGGTGAACATCTGCGCACATACAGCATACCCGCGCCCGGTCTGGCGCCCCACTTTATTGACGTGGTCGCGCAGCGCGAAAAGCAAACGAAGATCAATGACGACGTGCTTGAAGCGGTGGGGCGCATGCTCGTCGAAGCGGAAGGTGTCTTTGGACCTTTTGCGCGCGATGAATACCACTTCCTTCTTGTCGCCAGCGACGACACGCCAGGCTTTGGCGTCGAGCACGATCGCTCGACATTCATCGGGCTTTCAGGTGATGCGCTCGTGAAAGCAAATAAAGATGGCGCCGCGGGTCTTGGCGTCATGCCTCATGAATACACGCACGCGTGGAATGGCAAGCTGCGCGCCCCCAAAGGGCTGCATTCGACGAACTACCACGATGACATGGATGCGGAAATGCTCTGGGTGTATGAGGGGATGACAAGCTACTACGACGAAGTGCTCGCGGTGCGATCAGGCATGCAGAAATATGACAGATTCGTGCAAAACCTGGCGAACTCCGTCGTGCGCTACGAACAGCAGGGTGGCAGGCTGTGGCGCAGTGTGGCGGACACCGCGCGGGGTATGCGCGTTCTGCGAACGCCAAGCCCTGCGTGGGCGGATCTGCGCAGACGCCAGGATTACTATGGCGAAGGAGCGTTGTTCTGGGCCAGCGCTGACGCGATCATCCGCCGAGGCACGAATGGCGCTCGGTCACTTGATGATTTCACACGCCGGTTTTTTCGCGTCACACCCGGCCCGCGAGGCAGCCACATCGAGTACACAAGGAGCGATGTGATTGACGGACTGCGCGCGGTGTATGCGGGCGAGGACTGGGATGCGCTCATCACGACCATGATCGACCAGCCGGTGCGCGATCTCCATATTGGGCTGCCAGCGCTTCTCGGTCGCAAGCTCATCTACAGCGACACCCCCACGGATCGTCAGAAGCGTGACGAAGCGCGAGGTGGCGGCGTTAATCTGCGCTCGTCGCTTGGCGTGACGGTCGACAAGGAAGGCGTGATCACATCGATTGTGCCAAGCTCCAGCGCTGACCAGGCGAAACTCGCCTATGGCATGAAGATCATCGCTATTTCGGATGAGCGCTTCACGCCCGCTGCGCTGCGCGAAGCGGTCGCCGACACGCCCGAGACAGGCGCCGTGTCGCTTCTCGTTGATTTTGGCGGCTCAGTAGAAGAACGCCGGGTGTCGTACCGCGATGGCTTGCGCTACCCAGTCCTCAAACGTGATGAGAACGCGGGCCCCGACCTCCTGCCAGCCATCGGGCGGCAGTAGCGCGAGTAGTGCCAACCAGCCCGATTACCCGTATGACTTGCAATTATTGGGGCGCCAGAACAGCGCGCCGGTGCGACGGGTGTCACGGCGCCCAATGGCTGTGGCGCTGCATAATGCGCCTTGCAGCAGCGCTGTTGGTGTGATGTGACGTCCTTGCGGCGTGTGGCTGTCTTGGACTGGCGCCTACCATCGCAGCCTTATGCCGCTTCTCGCTGCTGTCAATGTCCACGTCGCGTTTGGAACGCGCGTTATTCTCGACAGCGTCTCGCTATCCATTGAGAAGGGCGAGCGCATCGGCGTTGTGGGGCGGAATGGCGAGGGGAAGTCCACGCTGATCAAGGCGCTGGCGCGGGTCTTGACGCCTGACGCTGGCGCCATCCAGATCGCCCGGAGCGCCAGAGTTGGCTATCTGGAGCAGGAGCCCGCGTTTCCTGCTGGCGACACGCTTCGCGAAGCGGCGGAAAGCGCCTTCGCCAACCTGCACGACCTGCACCAGCAGCTTCGGGTGGTGTTCGACGCCATGGCTCAGCCTGACGCAGACCTCGACGCGCTCCTGCGCAAGCAGGCGACGCTCGAGCGCGACATCGACGCTGCGGGGGGCTATGCGGTCGACCACACCATCGACACGACGCTCCATGGTCTGGGCTTCACCGACGCGGAGTTCAATCTGCCCTGTGAGGCGCTGTCGGGCGGTCAGCGCGCAAGGCTGGCGCTGGCCAAGTTGTTGCTCGAAGGTCCGGACGCCATCTTGCTCGACGAGCCAACGAACCACCTGGACATCGCTGGTCGCGAGTGGCTTGAAACGTTTCTCGCGCAGGAATTCTCGGGCGCGGTTGTGATCGTGTCGCACGACAGACGGCTGCTTGACACTGTTGTGACGCGCATCGTAGAGGTTGAACAGGGAAGGCTGATCGATTATCCAAGCAATTATGGTCAGTTTCGCAAACTCCGAGCAGAGCGGCGCCTGGCGCAGCGGCGGGCGTGGGAAAAACAGCAGACCCGGTTCAAGGCGGAGGAGCGTTTCATCGCCCGCTACAAAGCGGGTCAGCGCGCCAAGCAGGCAAGAGGGCGAGAATCCAAGCTCGACCGCGACCGTGCGTCGAGCACGCTTGAACGCCCTATTGAACTGGATGTATTCAAGTTTGATCTGCCCAAGGCGCCGAGAACAGGCGAGATTGTGGTCGCTGCCCGCGACTTGGCGATGATTCACCCGCGTATCGACCCAGCGACGGGGGAGAAGGCAGGCGAGCGCACGCTGTTCAGCGGTCTGGACATCACGATCAGCAGCGGCGAACGCTGGGCGATTGTCGGGCCAAACGGCGCTGGTAAGACCACGCTCGCACGTATATTGACAGAGGATCTTGCGCCAACCAAGGGACTCGTGCGACCAGGGTCCAACCTGCGCGTGGGTTACTTCACGCAAACGCCGGAGGGCGTCGATCCCGACCTGCCCCTCGTGCGATATCTGCAACGAATGATCGCGAAGGAAAACCCCGACGCACCCCTGTCAGAACAGCGGGCCCGCGACCTGGCGGGCGCGTTTCTTTTTTCCGGCGTTGAACAGGACAAACCGCTGGGCGCGCTCTCAGGCGGCGAGATGGGCCGGGTCAGGCTCGCGGGGCTGCTCGCCAGCGCCAAGAACGTCCTTGTTCTTGATGAACCCACAAATCACCTGGATATTCCGTCGGCGGAGCGCCTTGAGCAGGCCCTTTCTCCCAATGGCGGGTACACGGGCGCTCTCATTCTCATCAGTCACGACCGCGCCCTCATCGACGCGACGTGCGACCATCTTGTGGTTCTTGATGGCGAAGGGAAAACGGAGGTCTATCCAGGCAGTTACGCAGCATGGCGCGATCACAAACGCGAGCGGGCTCGCGCGGTCAGCGACAGTCGAGCCACCCGCACCAATCGAGCGCCTTCGCCAAAGAAGTCAAGACCACGCGCCAGACCAAACAGCGAAGCGAACCAGCGTTTGTCAGATGACGCAACTGACGACACTTCGTCACTTTCGCTGAATCAGATCGAGGCGCGGATTGAATCCCTTGAGTCACAACTGCGCGGCATCGATGCGAATCTTGCCAAGAAGTCGACGTGGACCGACGCCGCCGCCATGCAACGCCTTAGCCAGGAGCGCAGCGAGGTCGCAGCGCAGCTTGAACCCCTCGAAATGGAGTGGGCAAGGCGAGCGACGCTGGAATAATCTGCGCCGGTCCCTGGCGGGTGACGGGCGCCAGCGCGACGCCATCGGTTCGGTCGCCGACAGTCCGCAAGCCCGTCAGCCGATGATCTAAACACAGGCTGGCTGGCGTGGCCGGCGAAACGGTCATATCCTCCCAGCAGTGGGGGTCAGCTGGGCGAACAGCTCGGCAGTGCGACCGAAGACATCATCAAAGGAGCCCCAACCATGGCTATTCTCATCGACGCCCACACCAAGGTCATCTGCCAAGGCATCACAGGCGCCTTCGGGGCTTTCCATACTCGTGGTTGCTTGCACTATGGCGCACAGGTTGTTGGCGGCGTCACGCCAGGCAAGGGCGGCAAACAGGACGAGAATGGCCTCCCCATCTTCAACACTGTCAAGGATGCTGTGTCCACAACAGGGGCTGAGGCGACCATGATCTTTGTTCCGCCTGCATTCGCTGCGGACGCAGTGCTCGAAGCCCTCGACGCGGACCTGCGCGTCGTCTGCTGCATCACCGAAGGTGTGCCCGTGCGCGACATGATTCGTGTGCGAGCCATGCTCGATGAGCGCAACGCTGGCAAATCACTCGACGATGAGCAGGTGCTTGTCGGGCCCAACTGCCCGGGCGTCATCACGCCTGGCCCCAAGACCGGTTCAGGTGACTCCGCCGCTGACCCCTACACCAACGCAGGCTGCAAGATTGGCATCATGCCAGGCTACATCCACACGCACCGTTCCGAAGCTCCCACCGGCAAAGCCATCGGCGTCGTGTCCCGCTCGGGCACGCTTACTTATGAAGCGGTCTGGCAGACCTCGTCGCTTGGCTTTGCGCAGTCCACCTGTGTGGGCATCGGGGGCGACCCCATCCGCGGACTTGGCTTCATCGACTGCCTCGAGCGCTTTGAGGCTGACGCGGAGACTGAGGGCGTTCTCATGATTGGTGAGATAGGCGGGACCGACGAAGAGCATGCCGCCAACTGGGCTCACAAACAAATGAAAAAGCCCCTCGCTGCTTTCATTGCAGGAAGAACAGCGCCGCCGGGCAAACGAATGGGGCACGCGGGCGCCATCATCAGTGGCGGCGAAGGGACCGCGGATTCCAAGATCGCGGCGCTGCGCGAAGCGGGTTTCGCCATCGCGGAAACTCCTGCAGATATGGGCAAAGCAATGGCTCTGGCGATGGGCGTGGAAGCGGTTGTCGAGGTTGGGTGAGATTGCGCAGATACATGCTTCACATACACGCAACGATCAGTCGTTGACACGAACTGAATGCTGTGGCTTATGGGGGCGCCAATGCGCGCGAAGCGCATCAGCGTTGCGGGTCTGCGCTGGGGAGCGCGTACACAAAACTGTGAACCTGCGCGGATAATGGGCATCGGCGCGGGACGCTTGCAACCTCGTGGGTTGCGTGTTCGTCAGGATCGCGTCGATCGCTCTAGCGGAGGGGCTTGGGCGCTGGCGTTTCTGTGATGATTTGCACACCATGGCGGGGCGCTTGGGCGCTGCGGCGTTGCTCACGCTGCCTGCCAAACACACCTTGCTCCATCGCGAGGACAAATCTGCACAGGCTGCCCACGGATTCCGGTTGCGTGTTGTCAGCGAGCAGGCGAGCAGCGATCTTGCGGACCGGTTCACTTTCACTGTTGCGGAAAAGCAGTTTGAACGCCTTGCGGAGAGGCTCAATCTGGTCAGCGGACCATCCGTTTCGTTCAAGGCCAATGACATTGACGTTGTGGGGCTTGCAGGGTGAGCCTTCAGAGAGGATGAATGGATGGACGTCTCTGGCTGACCGGGCGAGCCCACCGACAAATGAGTACTCGCCCACAGTGACGAAGTGGTGAAAACAGGCGGCGCCCGCAACGGTCGCGTGGCGCATGATACGGCAATGTCCCGCGAGAAGTACGTTGTTTGCGAGGATAACGTTGTCTTCGATGACGCAGTCGTGCGCGATGTGGACGCCGACCATGAAGAGGCAGTCGCTTCCCACGAGCGTCTCTCCGCCGCCCAGTCTGGTGCCTCGATGAATGGTGACGTGTTCGCGAATATCGTTGCGATCACCAATGGTGAGAAGACTGCGCTCGCCCCGGTACTTGAGGTCCTGAGGCTCGGCGCCTAGGACTGCAAAGGGGTAGACGACGTTGTCTTCGCCAATCGTCGCTGGCCCGTAGACGCAGACGTGGCTCTTGAGTTCGGTTCGAGCCCCGATGCGCACGCCCGGACCGACAACGCAGTACGGGCCGATGATCGCCTTAGCGCCGATGGACGCTTTGGCGTCGACCAGCGCTGTTGGATGGATCGTCGCGCTGGGACTGCGGACGACGAACTGACGGGAGAGTTTGGAGGCGACTGGCGCCATCAGAGTTGCTCCGGTTCCACCATCATAAAGCGGACGGGCGATTCAGCGATCAGCCGACTGTTGACAAACCTCTCGCAGTCTGGCTCGCCAAATAGCTTCGTGGCTCTGGGGGTGGTAGCTTTCATAACAAGTTGGTCGCCAAGCGTGACAAGTCCGCAGAGTTTGACACAGTCGAGGCTGAAGAGAATGGCGACCTTTCCTACGTGTTCCAGCGTTTCAGTTGGGCGCCAGCCCAGCGAACCGGCGCATCGTCCATACAATACGGACATCAGGCATCATCGGCGCATGGACATAGTGACCCTGGAAAAATGGTTCATTGATCGTGAGGTTCTTGATCCAGACCGCCTTGCGATTCTCCTTGAACTCCTGAATCCTGTCCACCAGCGCCATATGGTAGCGACGCGGGAGGACGCGCATAATCTGCCGATCTTCCAACGCGGAGGGTCGGATCGCTGACCTGATTGTCAGGGGGCGCCAATCCCCGCAGTGCCTTCGCAAGGCGCTGGTTGAGGGCGTGTCCCGACCTTGACGCCACAATTCTTGCGATGATTGGCCTACCGGCTAGCGTGAGATCGCCAAGGAGATCAAGGGTCTTATGACGGGCTGGCTCATTGGGAAAGCGGAAGTGATTTTTTATTGGACCATCATCTCCGATAACGAGGGCGTCACCGGGCGACAGATGGACGCAAAGACCCTGCTCGATAAGCGCCCTCGCCTCGTGCGCCAGCGCAAATGTGCGCGCTGGCGCCAGTTCACGCACAAAATCGTCCTCGCCCGGATGAAACACAAACATCTGTCGCTTAAGGATCGCGGGCGCGTCGTAGGCCAGCTCGAAACGCAACTCGAGCGGGCCAACCGTCGGGAGCGCAGCGATGGAGGCGTCGCCATCCGTGATGACGATTGGCTCATGCACCGCGATGGGCTTCGTCGCTGTGGACTGATCCCGAAGACCCACCTCCTGAATCGCGTGCGCGTACTGGCTCGCAGAGCCGTCGCCAGCAGGGAGCTCAGCGCTATCAATCTCGATTCGGGCATTGTTGACACCCGAGCCTGCAAGCCCCGCCAGACAATGTTCCACTGACTCAACCACCACGCTCGGGGCGCCCGGCGCAGCCAGCGTCGTCCACCGAGGCCGATGCGCGACATGCTCCGCCAGCGCAGCGATCTCCACCGGTGGATCGACATCAACACGCACGAACACAAACCCGGAGTCGGGAGGTCCGGGCTTGAGATTGACGGTGGTTTCTTTACCAAAGAACAGGCCGCGCCCCGTCACGCGCGTTGGGCATGCGAGCGTTCGCTGCGCGCTGGTGCAAATGGCGATGCTCATGCCTGCGCCTCCACCGCTGCGGATTGCGCAGCCTCGGCGCGGGCGTCTTTCGAAAGCCGCTTCACCGTGGACGCGAGTTCGGGCAGGCGCGATTCAACGGAAATAATGCGCATTGTCTGACGCGCTGGTCTCGCGGGATATCCAAGCCAGACTTCGTTTGGCGGAATATTGTCCATCACGCCGCTGCGGGCGCCGATAGTGGCGCCCGCGCCGATGGTGATGTTGTCTTTGACGCCCACGCCCCCACTCAGCGTCGCGCCGTCGCCGACGCGGACAGAACCAGAAAGTCCACAGGCGCCGCACAGAATGGCGCCCCTGCCGATGTCGCAGTTGTGTCCGATCTGCACGTGGTTATCGATCTTGGCGTTTTCGCCAATGCGCGTCGATCCGAATTTTCCTCTGTCAATCGTCACGCACGCGCCAAGCTCCACGCCCGACTCGATGACCACGTTGCCGGCATGTGGAATCTTGACAGGGCCAGCGGGGCCCGGGCGATAGCCAAATCCATCTGCGCCAACGACACTGTTGGCGTGGATGATGACACCATCAGCGACAGTGCAGCGGTCTTCGATGACGACGCCTGCGCGAATATCACAGCGCTCGCCCACGCTGACATTCGCGCCAAGCGTGACGTTGGCGTGCAGCGCCGTCAGGCTGCCGACGCGCGACCCGGGTCCTACGACAACATTGGGGCCGATCATTGCGTCAGGAGCGACGTGTGCGCTTTGGTCAATCGTCGCGCCAGTGTGGACGCCCCGCAGCGGCGCAATGTGCGGAGGCGTCACGGACTCAAGTAGTCTAATAAGAGCGTTGTCCGCGTCGTCAACAATCAGCAGCGCTCGGGCGCATGGATCGTGGTCCGCCGGTTCGGCGCCATGCGAAACAATCGCGCATCGCGCCTTTGAAGCGGACCAGCGCTGCGCGTGTCGCGCATCGCGGATGAATGTCAGTGTGGCGCCATCGGCATTTTCGAGACTGCCCAAGCGCGCAACAGCGATGTCGTCTGGGCCCACCAGCGTCGCCGAGAGGGCTTTGGCAAGCGCCCCGCTCGTCCACGACATGGACGCCGACAGCGCGCCGTCATCAGCATGTTGTGTGGAATTATCCATCGGAAACTATTCGAAGAAAAGACGCCAAACTCTCGGCTTTGCGCCACCTGACGCAGTGTCTTGCGATGGGCCAGCCGATGAAGCCGCCGCCTGGCTCGTTGCCGTAATTCATCCGATGCGCAGCTTGACAAACCACCCCAGCGTCACTGGTTGGCGCCTGCTTTCCATTCGTTGTTGAGCATCTGCACGATGTCGTCGCTGATATCGAGCTGGCTGTCGGCGAAGAGGACTCTGCGCGAGACCATCTGCAATTGAATCTGCTGATCTGTTCCCGGCTGAATCGTTGCGCCAGCGTCGTTGCTGAGGACCATTGAGTAGCCGCGCGCCTGCGCAATGCGCTCGGAAGCGTCAATCACCTTCTTGAAAATTCGCTTGAACACGTCGCCTCGTTTGACCTGCAGGAGCTGTTCGAGAATCTGCTGCTCCACCTGGCTTTCAATTCGCTGGCGCGCAACTTCCTCTGCCTTGGCCTGTCTGTTGGCGGCGCCTTCAGGCAGGAGGTTGAGCTCGTCCTGCAACTGCTTAAGTTGATCCTGCTTGCCCTTGATGACATTCCTGCGTTCCTCGATGAAGCGCTTCAGTTCGTTCTCGCGAACGACGCGTTCGTCCAGATTGTTGATGACGCGCTCGAGATTGACAAGCGCCACGACGCCTGGCTTGGCGCCCGCGTTTTGGGCGCCTGCTCGAAACGCCAGACTCGACGCTGCTGCAAGCACCAGCGCGCCTGCGATCGATAGTGTCCAGCGTGTCGCTGTGTGTCGCATATTCGTCATGTGTAGCTCCAAGTTTCGGTGCAACCAAAGCCGCCGCCAGCAATGTCGCCCGCGGGTCAGGCTGATCGTTCGGATCGCGGATGATACCCACATCGACTCGGCTGCGACAAACCCGCTATTCGCCCATCAGTCCGAGGTGCGCGTCACCGAGGTTCCCAGAGGCGCTCCACCGACCACGCGAGCGATGGCGCCCTCGTCACGATAGTTGAAAACGATGATATCGATCCCGCGGTCGTGGCACATCGTCAAAGCGGTGCGGTCCATGACCTCGAGCTTTCTGTTGAGAGCGTCGTCAAAGGTGAGTGTGTCGAACAGCTCAGCCTTGGGGTCTTTGTTGGGGTCCGCGGTGTATACCCCGTCGACCTTGGTCGCTTTGAGGACAGCATCACATTCCAGCTCGGTCGCTCGCAGCGCTGCGCAGGTGTCCGTCGTAAAAAATGGATTGCCCGTTCCGCCCGCGAGCACGACAATTCGGCCCAGATCCATATGCCGAATCGCACGCAAACGGATAAAGGGCTCCGCAACCGCGGGAATGTCAATCGCCGTCATGCACCTGGCCTCCTTGCCCGCCCGCTCGAGCCCTTCCTTGAGGGCCATGCCGTTGATCACCGTTCCCAGCATGCCCATGTAGTCCGCGGTCGCCTGGTGCACGACGCCTTGCTTGGCAAGTGAGGCGCCCCGAATGATGTTCCCGCCGCCAACGACGACAGCCATCTGCACACCCGAGCCGTGGGCGCTGGCGATCTCGCGAGCGATCTGGTCCAGAGCGTCAGGATCAACGCCAAAACCATCCGAATGGCAGAACGCTTCGCCGCTCAGTTTGAGCAGGATTCTGCGAAAGTGCTGCTGGTGACGACGCGATTTGGCCATCCGATGGGCTCCAGAGCGACTTGCGTCAGCCGCTTTCGACCATTGGATCCGCTCACGCCCGATTGGTCAAGTGGAACCGAACAAGCGCCACCCTCCTAAAGTTATTCTGGTCTATGAACGCACAGGAACGGGCAGCACGAACACGCGCGCCTGCAACCCAGCAGGCCCGCCGACGACGCAACAACTGGTTGCGCCGTGGGCTCACCACTGCGCTGGGTGTGTAGCTGCTCGTGCATGTGGCGCTGCTGCTGCTGTTTGCGTTCCTCTATCTTGGCGGCGCGAGCGGTCCGGAGCGAGGCAACGGCGAACTTGAACTCGCTGTCATGACCAATGCGGAGCTCTCGCGCCTTTCACAGCAGGCGCCCACGCCTGTCCCCACACCCCGGACCGACGCCCAAAGCCCAGAGCAAACGCTAAATCCGCTCAGCGATGTCGTCGGCGTGCCCGACGCGAGCACAGACACCGCAACGGACATCCACATCACAGGTGGCGCAGGCGCCGATCTTGGGGCCGGTATGGCGATTGGCGGCGGCGCAGGGCTGGGGGGCGCGTCGTTCTTTGGCGTCGAGGCCCGGGGGGCGCGGTTCGTCTACATCGTCGATGTCTCGGGCTCGATGTCGGGCGAGAAACTCGACACCCTGCAGATAGAGCTCACCGACTCGCTCAATGGGCTTTCGCCTCGCGCTTCGTTCGCTGTGCTCCTGTTTTCAACGGACGTGCTGCCTATTGGCGGGAAGGCCCGCTGGTGGGATGCGAAGGACGCAGCTAAGGCCGCTGCAGCGCGAGAGATTCGCGCAATTAGCGCTCGTGGCGGAACAAACCCATTGCCTGCATTTGAAATGGCTTTTGCACTGAAGCCCAGGCCCGACGCCATTTACTTCATGACCGACGGCCTGTTTGTTGAGTCCGCCGCCTCCGAAATCGCGGAGCTCAACAGACAAGCGGACGGCGCGCCCACGCCCATCCACTGCATTTCGTTTGTCAGCAGAGAAGCCGCCCAGCTCATGCGCGCCATCGCTCGTCAAAGCGGTGGGTCGTATACACACATCGAAGGGCCCGGTCGATGACCACCCGCAAACCACACCAATCCGTGTCGGCGTGCCATACCACGCTAGCGCTGGCCGTTGCGCTGTGCTTGGCGTCCGCAGCGAGCGCCCAGCTCACGTTGCGCTCGGGCGACCGCTTCGACACCGTGCTGCGTGTGGACACTGCGGGTGTGCGTGTGCAGACCAATCAAGGTCCGCAGGTCATCAGTTGGGACCGCGTTCGCAGCGTGGAGGGCGCCCACGCGAATGACGCGACACAGTTCGCGGACCTCGCGAGCGATGCCTGGCGGGCGCGAATCAGGCTCACGCGAGGAGACTTTGCGCTCGCAGCCCCGATCTTTGACAGGTTGTTCGCGGCGCTGTCGGACGCATCAGGTCCCACGCCGCTTCTTGCTGCAAAGGGCGCGCTGGCGTGCAGGATTGCGCGAAACGACACGATGGGCGCAATCGAGGCGCACTAGGTCGCTCGGCGTCTTGGGCGCATGGGCGCAGCGCTGCCCGAAAGCACATGGCGATCGCGCGCTGGAGGCGCCAGCATTGATGCGCTTGATCCCACCACACTGCTCGCCCCAGCGCTGTCTCCCATGCTTCTTCTGCCCGGATCACCCCAGGCAATGCAGGTATGGAGGCGCACACGCGCCTTGCTGCCTGATGGCAAACCATTGGCAAGCGCTGACCCAGTCCTGCTCGCATGGCGACTGGTTGCGGGCGCCATGGTCGGTGCGCAAGACAAACGCGACCTTATGCCGCTTCGCAGCGCGCTGGTCCAGGCAAGCGGGGAAGCGGGTGACGAGCTCATCCGCGACGTTGCGCTCGCATTCGCTGGCGCGCCCGCTGATCGCAACAAGGCGCGCGATCAGCTCGAGACGGGCCTTGTGCGCGACGAGGGAGCGTGGCGCGAAGCCTGGCGACGCATGGCGATCGGCAGATCACTCATTCTCGAAGAGGGCGCGGGCGCCCAGCGACTTGGCGCAATTGCGCTGCTCCATGTGACCGCTCGTTTCAGCGAATCCCTCCCGCAGCACAGCGCTACCGCCCTAGCCCTCACTGCATGGACGCTTCACAAGTTGGGCGACGACGCTGGCGCAAGCGCGTTGCGTTATGAACTGCAACAATCTTCGCTGAGTGAAGCTCGGCTGGACTGGCTCGACGCGCAACAGCGCGCCCGGGACGCGACTATACCCTCGGGCGGACCTGTGTCGATGGAACCAAACAGCCCGCTTCCGCGGAGCGTCACTGCGGACACCCGGGGCAAAAACCAACAAGGACCCCCTTCATGACGGTTGTGAACATCGGCGACGGTTGCCTTTGGCGAGTCAGCGGCGCTTTTCTTGCGCAGCAGGCGCCCGGCGCATCTGCGCAAACGAACCACGGCGTCTCCGTGCTTGATCTCATCACTGCGGGCGGCGTCGTCGGCTATTTTATTGTCTTGCTCAGCGTCGCAGCCCTGGCGCTCATCATCATGCACGCGATGCAGATTCGCGCCGCTGCGATGGCCCCCCCCGAGCACCTCGCTGCGCTGCGTGAGCTGCTCGCGCAGCGCGACGCCGATGGGGCGCTGGCGTGGTGCACCAACACCGAAAAACCAAGTTTCTTCTCACGGATTGTTGAAGCGGGACTGAGCCGATGCAAACGCAGCGCATTCGGGTATCTCGAATTGCGCAGCGCCCTCGAGGAAGCGGGTCAGGAACAGGTCGCCAAGCTGTACCGCTCGACCGACGGGCTCGGCCTCATCGCGGGGATTGCGCCCATGCTCGGCCTGCTTGGCACGGTGGTCGGCATGGTGGGCGCCTTCGACACGATCAGCGCCAGTGAAGGGTTCGCCAGGCCTGACCAGATGGCGGGCGACATCAGTAAAGCCCTCGTGACGACGCTCATGGGAATCACGCTCGCCATCCCCGCAACCGCAGCCTTCACCTTCTTCCGAAACCGCATCGACGCGATTTCCACGGATATCGCTGGGCAGATTGAAGAGCTCGCATCGACGCTTGAGTCGGAGGATCCAGCAGCTGAGTCGCGTAGCGTCACAGCGGGCGCGCAAGTAGGGAAGGGCGCTGCAGCAAGTCGTTCCGTCGCGTCCACCGGAGCCCGGCTGGCTGAGCCCGCTGCGGGCGCGGGGGGGTCAGCAGCGTGAAGTTCGCGCGCGACCATCGTGGCGAGCGCCTGTTGAATGTCGACATCACTGCAATGATCGATGTCGTCTTTCTACTCATTATTTTCTTCATGACCACCGCGCAGTTCGCCAAACTCACGCGCGCGCAGGTGCAACTTCCAAAGGAAAAAGGAACAGAGGAACAAACCGAAAAAGCGCCCGCCATCGTCATCAACGTTACGAAAACGGGCGACATCATTGTCGCGGGAGCCAATGTATCGCCCCTCGCGCTGACGTCCATGCTTTCAGTGGAAGTTGAGCGCGCGACAAAAGCGGGTGAGCGCGTGCAGGTGCTCATCCGCGCCGATCTCGACGCGCCCGCTGCCCACATCAACGCTATCGCGGAGGACCTGGCTCGACTGGGGGTGCGCTCCTGGCGACTGGCGACAAGCCCCGTAGGGCCAGCAGGAGGCCCCCAATGAGAATGACGCCGCCAGGCGCTCGCTTCGAGCGTGTTTCAACAAGTTTACGTATAACATCTATGATTGATGTGATTTTTCTGCTGCTTATCTTTTTCATGACGACGACAACGCTCACCAACCCCGAATCACGTCTTGCGCCCTCGCTTGCGTCTGAACGGCGCGAAGCGGGCGCAACCGATCTCACCCCTCAGATTGTGGATGTGGCGACCCTCGATGGAGAGCCCGCGTTTCAATTCGGCGCGCGCGTCGCTCACACGCGCGATGCGCTCGCAGCCATGTTGCGCAACCTTCCTAAAGAACAAGGTATGTTCGTGCGGGTGTCGGGATCAGCGCCCGTCGGCGCCGCCGCTGCTGCGCTGCAGGCGTGCACAGACGCGGGCTTTCGCAAGGTGACCTATGTGCCCGCACAAGATTGATCGACACTTGATGCGACAGCGCTCCTGCGCCACGGCGCTCGCGCTCGTATGTCTGGCGGGCGCCTCGGCTGCCGCTGCGCAGGCACAGAGTGACGGCTTTGGCAAGGACGCTGTCGAGGCATTGCCAATCGCGCCAGGCGCCCCCGCTGACCGCGCAGTCGAAAGATATCTGCAGGATCACGGGCTTATCAGTCTGCTCGCTGCGCAGCTGCAGGACAGGCTGACGGGCGCCGAAGACGAATCGCGATCCCGCGTTGCGCAAAAACTTGCGCGCGTCTATGCAGCGATGCTCGAGCGCGAGGAGCGCGTTGCGGAGCGCGATCGAATCGAACGTGAAAGCAGGTCGCTCCTGTCGCGAATCAGTCCTGCGGACGCGGTGGACCTGCAGCTCACACTTCTTCGCGCCGCATACGCCCAAGCGGAACGGACCGCTGAGCGCTGGCTGCTCCGTCTCGCGACGACGGATGAACGCGACGAGGCAGCGAAATCACTCAGCATCCTTGCGCGCAAGCTCGCCATGATCGCTGACGCCGCTGCCAGAAGAATCGCCGCGCTCGAACAGCAAGAAGGCGCCATGGATGGCGCCTTGGCGCGCCGCCTCGCTGACCGGCTCGCCATTGAGCGCAGACGCAGCAGCATGGCCCAGTATCTCGCTGGTTGGGCTCGTGCCTACATCGCGCTTCTCACTGGCTCTCGACAGGCTGCAGCGGACGGATTGACCTCGCTTGCGTCGGTGCTTGCTCCTGGTGGCCAGGCGGACGTGGCGCCTGACGCCGTCGCGCTGCGCATGCTTCGATTTGAACATGTCGCGCGCGCCGCCATCGCAGCAGCATTGTGCCACGCAGCCCTGGGTGATGGCGCCGAGGCGCTGCAGTGGCTTGACTTGGTCGATCGCGCATCTGAAACGGCAGCGCCGGTGCGGGCGGAGCTGCTGGCACGGCGGCTTGAGACACTGGCGCTATTGTCGCGGTGGTCCGAATTCACCCAGATTGTCCGTGAAACAAGAGAGCTGTCGCCCACACAGGCAAGGCTCGCTGCGACGCTCGCTTTGGCGCACGCTGCGACATCCAGCGACCCCGCAGCGCACCGCGCAGCGGCAGTCGCAGTCAGCAGGCTTACGCGTGACGGATTTGTCGCCCACGCGCTCGATCTTGCGACTATCTTCGGCGTTGATGCGTTGCCTGCACGCGGCTTCGTCGCGCTGTATGTCAGGGGTGTTGCAGCGTATCGCGACGCACAGGCGCTAGGGGCGCACGATGCGAACAAAGCGCGGTCACGCTTCTTTGAAGCGGAGAAAAGCATCAGCGCCGCTCTAGACGCCTCTGATGCGCCGCGCTTCGCCCCTGTCGCGTATGCCGCAGCCATGACTGCTGGCGCGGCCGTGTTGCGCGCAGCGAAGTCGCCTGAAGAGCATGCGCGGGCTGCGGATTGGTTCGAGCGCGCCGTATCGGCTGCGCCTGACCACGATGGCCAGGGTGAAGCGATGTGGGGCGCAATAGCAGCCCTTGCGGCCGGAGGCGATCCTGCAAGGCGTGCGTCGCTGATTACCAAGTTTCTCGCAGAATTTACAGGTCATGCGCGATTCGCAGCCGTCGCGCTCGCCAACGCGCAACTGGAAGGTGTCGATCCGGTTGACGCTGCAGAGACACTGCTTCGCGTCGGGGCTGCGGACGCGCTGTCGCGTGCAGCTCGCGCCAGGGCTGCGGATCTCCTTTTTCTCGCGATGCGCGCCGCCAGGGGAAGCGAGCGCGCCGCGCTTGCTGGTCGCTATCTCGACGCAGCCCGACCGCTGCTCGTTGCGGACGCAGTTGCGGCGGGGAAGCGCGACGCAGTCGCAGCGTCGCGCGCATTTGCGCGAGCCAGACGGTCGCTGGAAGCAGCGATGGTGTTCTCACCCATTCGCCTTGACGCTGCAGAAAACGCCCTCGAGATTGTTGACGAACTTCTCGGTGCAGGCATTATTGGCGCCGGCGCCGCCCAGGATGAACTCGATGAACGCCGAGTGCGCGTGTTGGTCGCAAGGGGGGCGCTGGATGACGCAGCCCAGATTGTCTCACTCATTCGGAGCAGAATGACTGATGAAACGATCCCGAACGCATGGACACAGTCAGCGTCGGTTGCGCTGGCGATTGGCGTCATCGACGCATGGCGCAGCGCGCAGCAGCAAGGCAACGCAGCGCTCCTCAGAAAGGCCCAGCGGCGCGTCGTCGATCACGCTGCGCCTGTGGCGTTCGAGGGAGCAGGGGCTATTGAGGACCGACTGCGTGAGGCGCTGGTTCCCGCTGTCGCGGAGGCGGCGTACGCGCTGTGGGAAGCGGCCCATGACTCCGACGCGCTCGATGTTGCGACAAGAGCCAACGACATGGCGCTCGCGCACTCGCCTGGTGATCGTGACGCGCTGCGCAGACGAGGCGTCCTGGCGCAGGAACAAGGTGATTTCGCAGCTGCGCTGGACGCATGGCGCACGCTGTCTGCGGGTTTGCAACAGGGAACAGATGGTTGGTTTGAAGCGCGCGTCGGCGTCATCCGGGCGCTTGTCAACCTTGACAAGAACCGCGCCCGGCGGACGCTGGCGCAGCACGTGGCGATGTATCCGTCCTTTGGATCGGCGCCATGGGGAGCGCAGCTGCGAGACATTGCGCGATCGCTGGGTGTCGTCGCGCCGCCAGAGGACGGACGATGATGCGAGCGAGCAAACCACTCACGCCCATCGAACGTTTCCTGGGGCCAGCCGCTGCGACGGGAAACCCATTTGCGATGCTCGGTGTTTCTTCAGACGTTCGTGATGAACGCGAAGTGCAGGCGGCGCTCCATCGGCGCCTGGTTCGCCTTGGCGCAAGGCCCGACGCGCGCACGCCAGAAGCGGACGAAGTTCGTCTTGCCCTGCACGCAGCGGCTGCGCAGCTGGGAGATCCACTTGTTCGCAGGCATTTACGAATAATCTGGACAACCAGCCGATCGCGTATGCGCGAGCCCGCGACGCCCGGCGTCAGACGCGCCAGCGCATATTCACAGGACACAGGTGGACAGGCGCCGGGTTTGGGTGCGTTTCACGACTTAGCGCTGCGAGTGCTCGCGCGCAGCGGAGGGTGGAATCGAAGGTCTCGGCGCCGGCTTGCGGCGCTGGCGCACGCGATGGGCATTGCGCCCTCGTTGCTTGCTGGGACGCTGCGTTCGTTGTGGACAGATCGCATCAGCGCCGCGGTCAATGGGGGGGCGACAGGCGCGTTTCCCATTGCGCGCGTGGAAGTCGCGACGGCGAGCGCAGCGGGCGTCAGCGCCCTGCTCCCTGCGGGGCCCGGGTCGAAGTCCGCCGCTGCGCAAAACCGCCCGACCGAGCCATCACGCGATCGTTCAGGCGTCGTTGCCCAACTGAGGCGTCGCCAGCGGGCTCTCGCTGGAGCTCTGGGGCTGGTCGTCGTCGTGTCCATTACGGGGATCGCAGCCTGGCGCCTGTCGCGCGCGGGCTCGCACCGACATACTGAACCATCGAATTCTGCAGCATCGATTGCAAGTGGGCAGCAGATCACGCCCGCGGCGCCGATCGCGCCCCAGGCCAACTCTGCCCAAGGGCCTGTCGCGCACGCTGATAGCGCGACAGGCCAAGGCGTTGATTGTATTGAACAGGCGGTTGTCGCTAGCGCGAACTTACTGGGGGCAGCGGCTATTCGTGGGAGAATCGACAGCGCGAGCGAATCAGCGGCGCTCAATAACGTAGCTTCGTGCTGGGGATCGCTTGCGACAGATCATTTCCTGCAAACGCTCAATGTCGCGCTCGCGACGCCTGCAAGCGCAATTGTCGCAGCGCCCGCTGCCAGCGCCCCTCTGACATCGCCCGCAATGATGAGCGCGAGCGCCTTTGCTGAGGGGCTGCGCGCCGGACGGGCAGCGCTGTTGCGCACGGGCTCAAGTGGTATGGCCAGGCAATCTTTTCTTGACGCAGCTCTGGGCGCTCTTGCGACAAATGTGTCGCACTTGCCGCCCATACGAAGGACCGATGAGCGCAGCCAAGACGAGAACGCAATCGCGGCGCTCTGGAGCGCCTGGTCAAGCGATGTGCTCGCGCTTGGAGAGGCAGCGGGGCGGACAGACCTGCGAGGATCGTCCCGGTTTGCCGCTGCTTCCTCCGTTGTTCTTGGGCTTGATGCGCTGGAGTCGCTCATGACGCAGGCGCCTGCGCCCGCGCGCGACACATCGACAAAAGCCGCGATTCTGGCGGTGCTCCCGCTGCTCGATTTCGGCGCTGACGCATCGGATGCGACGGCGCGAATTGCTGGGCGTCGACTCCTCGCGTGGTTTGGCGATCGCAGGATCGGCGCTGACGATCTTGCGGTTGTCACAGGGTATTTTGTCGACGATCGCGCGATCGTGGGCATTCGCAGCGACATGCGTCTTCCCGCGCACGCTGGTCGCGCCCCAAGACTCGCGCTCCGCGACAGGTATGCAAGGTTGCTTGGCGTCGCGTCCACAGCTTCTCCGATGGCGCTTTCCACAACCTGGAGCGACGCAGCCCTGGGCGCGCTGCGCGAAGCCCCTGCATCAGGTGTGATAAAAGCGCTCCGCGCAAGTGCGCTCTTTGCCAGACTCAACGAAGCAGCGGCGCTGCGATGGAATGGCGACACCTCAGCATCCGCGCAAATAACTGCAAATATCTATGCTGGTATCGAGCATGCGCCTGAAGTGGCGGGCCTTGGAGGCGTGGCGCCCATACGTGACGCGCCCGCTGACGACGGGGTGTGGATGCTGCAGTACGCCGCTGCGGGAAGAGGTGTTGAGGCAAAGACGAAGGCCATCTTCAACCTGGAGGCTCGCTCGGCGCCGCTCGGACCGGTGGACGCAGACATGCTCACGATCGTCGCGGTGAGCGATCCCGAACCGCGCGTGCGCGCCCGGGCCCAAAGGCTCGTGGGAAAACTCGCAATACAGCCCACGATTATCAATGGTCTGCTCGAAGCCCTGCCGCGCGCCCGGCGGACGCTTTCAGTCACCGGACTCATCGAGGAGTTGAGCGGTCATTCGCTGCCCGCGCCGGACAGCGCGCAGTGGTTTCCTGTCGCCCATCGCCTTCTCGCAGCGGCGCTGGCGGAAAAAATCGAGCGAACCAGCGCGGGCGCGATCGTGGACAAGTTCGAGCGGGCAATTCAAGAGGCGTCGCAGGGCTTTGCCAATGCAGTGGCGCCCGGAGTGGAGAAAAGCGCATCGGCGCCGCGCGCGCCAGACGGATCAACCGTCGCGACATTGGAGGGTGCAGGCGCCATGGCGCTGCTTGCTGAGGCGCGGCTCCTTGGCGCGGGCCTGCGCCGTGACGCTGTCGCGCCTGACGCATTGGCGCAGCGCTGGCGAGTGCAGGATGATTTGGCACAGAGTCCTGTTCGACAATCCGCAGCCTGGGCCGCAGCGCTTGCTGAGGCGCTCGCTCTCGTCGTCGGCTCCGAACGCCCCACAGCGGTGAAGGACGCAAGCCGGGCGATTCACGCCATGTCGGCGCTTGAGCAAGCCGCGAGGTCCAGCGCCGAACAGCTGGCCATCGCGCTATCTACACAGACAACGCTGTGGATGCTTCGCTTTGGTGATGCAGATGGCGTTGCTGCGGTTGTGTCCCGCGCGCGCTCCATTGCTCGAAGTGAGCCCGGCGCGCCCGGTGTCTCGGTTGCGACGCTCGCGCACTGGCGCACGAGCATTGACGTAGCGAAACAGAAAGGCGCATGGGCGCAGTTTGCCCTAGCAGAGGACATCGCGTCGCAAGCAGCTGGCGCTGGAGATCTCGCCATCGCACGTTGGCTCTATGTTGGGGTGCTTGCAGATGCTTCAGGGCCAAGCGCACGAAGCGTGAGCCTGGCGCTGCGCGACATTGCGACATCAGCGGATGAACGCGACTGGCTCTCAGCGATGGCGGACGCCTCCACACAGGCGACAGAAAAACAGCGCAATCCGCCTTGGCGCATGGGTGAAACGCAATCACGCGATGGCGATCCCGAGCAGGCCAGACTCGCAGCCGCTGAGGCGCTGTTGCGCTACCGCGCGGGTGATCGACGCGAAGCCAAGGATATTCTGCAAAGCGTCCAAGGCGCCGAGCGCGCCCTGCGGGAGGCGCTCCTTGACTATCCCGATGGCGTGACCGCAATTCTTGCGGATATGCAGGTCGAGCCGCGATGCCATGAATGCCAGAACCTGCGCTATATCAAGAAGGGGCCAAACGCGAACGATCTGCAGTTGTGCCCGGTGTGTCATGGCGACCCCGGACCAGACCTCGATGGTGTTCGGCTGTTGGCTGTGCTACACGCGGAGATGGCGCTGCTTGGCGAATCGTCCACGCGTTTCGCCACCACGCTTCGGAGCGCCGACGCACACCCGCTCTCCGTGCTCGACCCATGGCTGCTGACGGCGCGCTATGGCGACCTGCGACAGTCGAGCCAAGACGATCGCTGACTGACACAGGAAACTGTATTCGTATGAAACTATGCGCCCGCTGACCCCCGGTCAGGCAACGCCTGACATCTCCTGCTCGCTGCGAACCGCTTCGAAGTAGCGCTGCTTTCTGCGCAGGAGGTCGAAGACATCCTCAAGATTGGTCCGGTGTGAAAGTTCCCACACCGCCCAGCGCACGCCATTGACCTGGCGGGCGCCATCAAGCCCATCGCGGATGAATCGCTTGAGCCGTTGCCAGGGAAGCCAGGTCACGACCGCCTCGATAAGTGGCGTTGCGACGAGCGGCTTTTCCGGATGCGGAATGATGTACGCCCAGGGGCGCTCCGGGTCGTATGCGCCTTCGTAGGTAAACGTCCACCGCCAGGGGATGCCCTGCCAGACGATCTGCTCGTTAAGAAACTCCATGGCGCAGAGCCGATCACGAGCCTCGTCAAAAAACTTGGCGTTTAGCCCTTGATAGGGTTGGCGAAGATCATCCAGCGTGGGCGTTCGAAACCTGTCCTGCCACGCGTGTCTGCTGTAGTGAGTTGGCGCAATCATGTCGTGCAAAGAACCTCCGATCTTGCTATTCGGAGCCCTGTAGTATACCACTCCTAGGGCCTTTCGCCCAGCGGATCCCGATCGGGCGTGCGACGCGCCTCCGGGGCATCAGCGCAGAAAGTGTCTGCGTATCATCACTTCAGGGTCATGTGCCACCGAGCAGCGGATTCGATTTCTTCGATTATGCAAGCACCACGCCAGCCCATTGCAGTCCAAGCGACATCCGTTCCCAACCGCGCTGCGCCTGGCTTAGCCAGCAAGATTGACCCGGTCGCGCGCGAAATCGCAGCGGCAAGCGTGCTTGTTGTGGACGACCACGAGCAGAACCGTGAGCTCCTGCAGGCCTATCTCGAAGACGTCGGCTGCGAGATCCGCTCAGCGGGCGACGGCCTCGAAGCCGCCGCAATGATCGAGCTGCGTCCGCCCGACCTGATCCTGCTCGACGTCATGATGCCGCGAATGAGCGGCTTCCAGTTGTGCGCCAAGATCAAGAGCGATCCTGCAACGCGCGACATCCCCGTCATCATGGTCACCGCCCTGTCTGAGGTGGGCGATGTGGAGCGGGCGGTCGAAAGCGGCGCCGACGACTTTCTGACGAAACCAGTGCACAAGCTCGAACTCGTCACGCGCGTGCGCTCACTGCTGCGCGTCCGCCTCTTGCGCAAACAGCTCAGCAGCGCCATGGCGCAGATGCGCCGCTTGACAGACGGCGCATTGCCTGACGCCTCTGCTGCGCCTCCCCCCGCGCCCCGACCGCCCCTTGCGGACGATCCCGACTCCAGCCAGACGAATCCAGATGCTGACACTGACCTGTCGGCGCCGCCCCGCGTCGACTGATTTCCAATCGCAATGACGGTCGTGCGCCTCCGGTTCGTTCGCGCATCGCTACCCGGAGAATAACGGCGAGAGTCTCCGCGCCGCTGTCAACGCACACGTTGAACGCATATACATTTTTAGATGGAAATGGGAAAATATTCTTGCGCAATTTGCTCTACCGGAAATATATCCGCAATGGCCCCGGTAGGATTCGAACCTACGACCGCACCGATTATGAGTCGGGCGCTCTACCGCTGAGCTACGGGGCCGAGTGCGCCAGCCATTGCTGGGACGCTCGTCGAGAGCGAAGGATATCGCATGCTGGCGCCGGTTGAAGGCGAGGCGAAACAATAAAGAGCACAAGTCACATCCACGAAGCGCGCCATGCCGTGAGGACGGCGGTGTGGGCGACAGCGCTCGAGGCGCTATGACGTGAACAACATCTCGCGGTAGGATGGCAACGGCCAGAGGTCAGACGCGACCATCATTTCAAGCTCGTTGGCTGCTTCGTTCAGGTCGTCCATCGCGGGCCTGACGTTGTCACGAATGAAGAGGGCGTGCTGATGCGTGTCACCGTCGTGGGAAGCAGCGGCTGCACGGGCCTGTTCGAGCGCGCTGAGCGTCTGGGCGAGTCTGGTAAGCGCCTGCGCGAGTGATTCAAGATCACCGCGACATTCGTCGCAGCGCACATCGACGGCTTCGGATGCTCCGATGGATTCAGCGAGCTCCGTCCGCCACCGCTGGGCTGCGGGAGCGATCATCGTGCGGGCCATCTGCGCCATGGTGTCGGCTTCGATCAGCGTCTGCCTCAGCCACCGCTCCAGATACACGGTGTAACGGCTGTCGAGCTCAGCCTTGCTCAGAATATTCAGCGAGCCAAAGAGGTCGATGGTTCTCTGTTCGCAAAGCGACGGCAACGCCCCCACGCACGTTGGTATGTTTGGCAAGCCGCGTCTGGCTGCTTCATCGACCCATTCGTCGCTGTAATTATCTCCATTAAACACCACGTGTTTGTGCTCGCTGTAGATTCTGGCAAGGACTGGGCGCACGACCTTTCGCACCTGCTCTGTTGAGGCGCTGACGCCCGCAACCTGCTCCAGCTCATCCGCAATGGCCCCAATGGAGTCAGCGGCGATGGCGTTGAGAATCGTGTTGGGCCATGCGACGGCCTGGGACGAGCCAACGGCGCGAAACTCGAACTTATTGCCCGTAAATGCAAAGGGCGACGTGCGATTACGATCGCCCGCATGTCTTGGAATATGGGGCAGCGTGCGCGCTCCCAGATCGAGCGCGCCAGCGTCGGTTTTGTTCACTTTACCAGCGGTGTCTATCTGATCGAGAATGGTAGTCAGCGCTTCGCCCAGGTAAATGGAAATGATGGCGGGTGGAGCTTCGTTGGCGCCCAGTCGGTGGTCGTTGCCCGGTGTGGCGACCGACGCGCGCAGCAGGTCCGCGTGCATATCGACGGCGCGGATGACCGCGGTGAGAAACGTGAGGAAAACCAGGTTGGAATGTGCATCGTCGCTCGGATCAAGCAGATTCACGCCTGTGTCTGTCGCGATCGACCAGTTGTTGTGCTTGCCTGACCCATTGACGCCTGCAAAGGGTTTCTCGTGCAGCAGGGCGCGCATGCCATAGCGCTTGGCGACGCGCTCGATGCGGTCCATGACGAGCATCTGGTGGTCGGAAGCCACATTGGCGTGTTCAAACGTGACGGCGATCTCGTACTGCCTGGGCGCGACCTCGTTGTGCCTGGTCTTGACGGGGATGCCCAGCGCGTAGAGTTCACGCTCAAGGGCGTTCATGAACACGATGACGCGCTCAGGGATGACGCCGAAGTAATGATCCTCCATCTGCTGGTCCTTTGGCGGTCTTGCGCCGAAGAGCGTTCTGCCGCAGACCTGCAGATCAGGACGGCGCTCGACGAAGCGCTCGTCGATGAGGAAGTACTCCTGTTCGGCGCCAAGCGTTGTCTGCACGTTCGACACGCCGTCGGCTTCACCCAGGAGGCGCAGCAGACGCATCGCCTGTCCGGAAAGCGCCTCGATGGAGCGCAGCAGGGGCGTCTTCTTGTCCAGCGCTTCCCCTGTATACGAGACAAACACAGTGGGAATGCACAGCGTGGCGGCGCCATCCGGACTTTTTCTGAGAAATACCTGGCTTGTGGGATCCCACGCCGTGTAGCCGCGAGCTTCAAAGGTGGCGCGCAAGCCTCCAGAGGGGAAACTCGATGCGTCGGGCTCGCCTTGCACGAGCTGGTCGCCTGAGAACTCGACGATCACGCCGCCATCGCCGCCCGGCGTGAGGAACGAGTCGTGCTTTTCCGCGGTGAGCCCGGTGAGGGGTTGAAACCAGTGCGTGTAGTGAGTGGCGCCCCGTTCGATCGCCCAGTCTTTCATGGCGTTTGCGACGGTGTCCGCGACCGCTGGGTCAAGCGGCTCGCCCTGATGCGAGGTGCGTTTGATCGCGCTATACACATCCTTTGGCAGGCGCTGGCGCATGATGCGCTCAGAGAACACGTCGAGCGCGAAGATCTGCTCTAAAGAGGCTGTCTCCTCGGTGGCCGTGTCGTGGGAAAGCCGGGGCTGGGCGAGTGCGGTGTTCATGGTTTGGCGTCCGTTGAAAGGAGCGGCTGGCGGGCCAGCCGAGCGGTCCGGGCGAAACACACGATGCGACTGGCGTCGAGGCATGGGCGCATTGTGCAGACCTGGGCGAATCATGCAACATCCTGGGCGCAATGCCAATCGGCCAGCCCTGCTGCGGGCTCTTCAGGATAGACCCTCAGCAAGCTCGCGTACGCAGTCGCGGACAGCCTCCACCGCTGCGTCTTCGCCCTTGTCAGCAAAGGCGCGCTCGATCCGGCGGACGAGGGCGGACCCGACAATGGCTGCATCCGCATGGGCGACGATGTCGCGGACATGCGCCGCTGTCGATATGCCAAAGCCGCACGCGATTGGCAAGTCTGTCAAGCTTCGCAGCCGTCTGACGTGTGGCTCGATCGTCGGCGCCACCGTCTGTTCGCCGGTCACGCCCAGGCGCGCCAGCAGATAGACGAAACCTCTGCTCATGTCGCAAATGCGCCGGAGCCTGTCGTCAGGAGAGGTAGGGGCTGCGAGAAGCGTCACAGTCCTGCCCGCTGATTCGACGCAATCGACGAGTGATCTTGCTTCGTCGACAGGCGCGTCAGGAAAAATAAACCCGTCAAATCCAGCTGCCGTGGCGTCATTCACGAAGCGTTCGGCGCCCATGCGATGCACGATCGACACGCTCACCATGGCGATTAGCCCGATATCGAGTTCGCTGCGGACGCGCGCCACTTCGTCGAATATCTGCTGGGGTGTGACGCCTGTCGTCAGCGCTTCGTGCATCGCAGCAGCAATGACCGGGCCGTCCGCGATGGGGTCGCTGAAGGGAAACCCCACTTCGACAATGTGGCCGCCAGCCTCTTGGGCTGCGCGCAGGACATCGGGCAGCGCGTCCATGGAAGGCCTGCCCGCGCAGATAAAAGGCATGAGCCCCTTATGGCCCAATTCACGCAATTCCTTGAAAATCGCAGGGATTCGTGATGTGGCGCCTGAAGTCTTCATGGCTTCACGCCCTCGACTCTGCCTGGCTCGGTGTACTTGGTCAAAGCCTCTTCGAGATCGACATCAAGCACGTTGGCGAGCGTGGTAAGCCAGGCAAGGACATCAGCGAACTCCTCAGCGAGGTTGTCCCGCGCTGCCTGCGACACAGTTGGGCGCGTACAGGCATGGATGGCGGTGGCGAGCTCGCCCACTTCCTCCATGAACAACAGGAATGTGCCCTCGGCGCCGCGGGCTTGGTCGGTCTTGAGGTACCGATCGCGTATGTGCTGCTGAAAAGCGCTGATCAGCAGCGGGGAAGCAGGAACAGGAGCGTGTGCGGGCTCGTTTGTCATCGGGGAGGGAGGATAGTCGCCTGCTCGGGGTTCGTCGCTGAAGCAGTCGGTTCGAGCGAGCGTGGCGCCGGGGTTGGCGCTCGCACAGGCGATGCTTGCGCTGGCGCGCTTGCCGGTTGCTCGTCATCACTCGGAAAAAACGTGCCAATGAGCAGCTGCGCGCCCGATGAGAGCATGCCCACAGCAGCGATAAATGCGAGCGCGCCCAGTGCAGCCAGCGGCACGGGATGCAGCGCTGCAATAGCGGCTCGCGCTGGCGCAGACAGCGTCAACACAGCAAGACCCGCAGTCGGCGCTGCGACAAGCACTGCGCCCAGCGCCACCCTGCGAAACGCCCAGACAACATGACCCGGGCCAATGGTGAGCACGCCCGAGACGGCTGCCAGAGCAGCACACACAACGGCACGCCCCATGAGTAGCGGCGTCAGGCTCACGCCCCCCAGCGCTCTGCCTGCTCCGATCCACGACCAGAACGCTGCGACGAAGATTGCTCCCGCTACATACAGAATCGCAGCAGCGGGTGACTCTCGAAAGCGTCCAAAGGCGACCATTGCGCCCATGAGCCCCGAAAGCGCCACCATCGCTTCAAACCCGACCGCGAACCACGCTGCATGGACGGTCGTCGCCACGACACCGACGATTCCGCTCGCGCCCGCCAGAAACGCCAAGGCGCCCGCAGCTTGCAGCAGCGTGCGTGGGGGTTCGTGCGATGTGGGTCGATCAGCCATCGGTTGGGATCGTATCGGTCCGCTGCGACGTTGGATCGCGTGGTTCGGTGCGGCTCGAGAGCGACGACGCTGGACGCGGGTCGCCCTTTTGCGGTACAACATCACTGTGGACGGGCTTTTTCGCATGGAGGCGGCTGACGGAGACGCGGTCTGCGAGTTCTTCGCGGGCATGGGGCTGGTCCGCAGAGCGGTGGAAGGAGCGACCACATGGCCCGCGCGCAACGTCGTCTGGGCGAACGATTTTGATCCAGTCAAGGGCAGGCTCTACCGCGCGTCCTTTGGACCAGCCAGCGAACACGTCTTCGACCCACGCGACATCCACGATGTGCAGCCTGATGATGTGCCGCGGGCGGACCTGTGGACGGCGTCCTTTCCCTGCACGGACCTTTCGCTCGCGGGCAGAGGCAGGGGCATCCACGCGGGACAGTCCGCTGCGGTGTGGCGACTGCTCGAACTCCTTGAAGCGAAAAAGCCAGGCGAGCGTCCAACCCATATTTTGTTTGAGAATGTGCCTGCGCTCCTTTCCAGCCACGGCGGCGCCGACTTCGCAGCGCTTGTGCAATCGGTGCACGGCGCCGGGTATGGCGTGGATCCAATGCTCGTTGACGCTGCCTGCTTTACGTCCCAGTCGCGCCTGCGGGTGATCCTGCTTGCGACGAAGCTGGGGTCGTCTTGTGAGCCGGCGCGCGTGGACCCGTCGCGCCTCGCTCCCACGTTGATGCGACCTGCGCGACTGCTCGCCGCCATGCGCTGCAGCGGAGACGCAGTGTGGCACGCGCGCGACGTGAAAGCGCCCACCATTTCAGCAAAACCAGCGCTCGTCGATATACTTGAAGATATATGTGATGATTCTCCCGTGTGGTGGGACGCTGCGCGCACCGAACGCTTCGTGCAGCAGGCGCATCCCGCTCACCGCGACAGGCTGACGGCGCTGCGCAGCGGCGCCCATGCGGGGGTAGCGACTGCTTTTCGCAGGATGCGCGTTATCGAAGGCGTCAAGCGACCCGTATGGGAACTCCGCGTCGACGGGCTTGCGGGATGTCTGCGCACGCCCAAAGGCGGCAGCGCCGTGCAGGCGCTGGTCGACGCGCGGTCGGGCGCAATCCGTGTGCGAAAGTTGTCACCCATCGAGTGCGCCCGTCTGCAGGGTGTCGAGACACTCCCCGAGGGTTTTAGCGACACGGACCTGCTCTTTGCGCTGGGCGACGCTGTGTGCGTGCCCGCAATCCGCTGGGCGCTTGAACTTCTTGCGCCAGATGCAGCCGCTGTAGCGCTGTGAGACATCCTGTCGAAATATATATGCACATTATGAGAAACACGGGCGGAACGCTCGCGCCACCGGCTCAAGAATTGCTGTTGATCAGCGTTCCTTCTCCCTTCTCCCTTCT